>Ga0209676_1001214_pt1 | contig 27415 bp, 27 predicted proteins | sample AraplaCvi_mLB_r2_FD_184282 | JGI IMG/M metagenome (GOLD analysis project Ga0209676, IMG submission 184282) | Arabidopsis root microbial communities from North Carolina, USA - plate scrape MF_Cvi_mLB_r2 (SPAdes) (version 2) | ecosystem: Host-associated > Plants > Roots > Endosphere | place: USA... | reverse complement strand
ACTCCGCCTTTCTGGTTGGCGACGGCGATGATGCGGGCCATGCGGCTCGTCCTGGTCTGGGAAACGGAATGAGAGACCGGCGTGGGGCCGGACCGGGGATTATGCCCGGATGGGAAGGCGCGTGCCCCCTCGCCGTCGGCTGTATGGGCCCTGCCCGCGCGGACGCCGGCGCCGGCTGCGCCGGATCAAGCACTTGCGGCGCCGGGGGCGAACCGGCGGTCGACTCGCGTTTACGAAGTTGCGCCGGCGGTCACGCTCGCGCGATGACCACCATGTGGCGTTCGGCGTCCAGCCCCGGCACGCGCATGGGCGTTGAGGCTTCCACTGTCCAGCCCGGCGGCAGCGCGGCGATCTCGTCGGCCGGATGCACGCCCTTCATCGCCAGCAGGCGGCCATCGGGCTTGAGCAGGTGGCCGCCCAGTTCCAGGATCAGCGGCAGCGTGGCTAGCGCGCGCGCGGTGATCGCGTCGTATGCGCCGGCCTCGTCCACCGCCTCGATGCGCGCTTCGGCGACGCGTGCGCCCGACAGGCCGAGCTGGCGGATCGCCTCGCGCATGAAGCGCGCCTTCTTGCCATTGCTTTCGACCAGCGTGACCTTCAGGCCCGGCTTGACGATGGACAGCGGAATGCCCGGAAGCCCGGCGCCCGTGCCCAGGTCGGCGAGCGTGCCGCCACGCGCTGCCAGCTCGTCCACGAAGGGGTGCATCGCCAGCGAATCGAGCAGGTGCTTGACCACCATTTCGTGCGGGTCGCGCACGGCGGTGAGGTTGTAAGTCTTGTTCCAGCGCACCAGCAGGGCGAGGTAATCCAGCAGCCTGGGCGCGACGGCGGCCGGGTCCAGGCCCAGCGCGATCAGGCCGTCGTCGAGCGTGCGACGCAGTGCGGCGTCGAAGGGGGCGGGGGTGTTCATGCGGCGCGCAGTATCGCCGATGTGGGCGGCCGCTTCAGGCCGCGCGCCATGCGAGTGCGCCCAGATACTCCGGCGCCGGGCGCAGTTCCCGCAGCGACCAGTCCTGCGCCCGGCCAAGCTGCGCGTCGCATTCGACCAGGCGCAACCCGTCCGGGCTTTCGGCGAACCGCAGCCGATGCAGCCCGAAGGAAATGCCGTGGCCGTGCGCCTTCAGCACCGCTTCCTTGGCGCACCACAGGCGCAGGAAGCCATGGTCGCGCACCGCCGCCGACGGCGCGGCGTGCAGCCAGGCCAGCTCCGGCGCAGTGAAGAAGCGCTGGGCCAGATCGAGCGCCCGGGCGCGGGGGCGCACGCGTTCCAGGTCGATGCCGATCCGTACGCCGAGGCCCAGCGCGATCAGCAGCCCGTCGCCGCTGTGGCTCCAGTTGCAGTCCCAGTCGGCGAAAGGGTCACCCAGGCGGGGCCGGCCGCGCGCGTCGCGGGCCAGGGGCAGGGTGCCGATGTCCGCCTCCAGCTCCCCCGCCAACCATTGCCGCGCCAGCGGCTCGGCCGGCTCGCGAGGAGCATGCGGCCGCCAGGCCCAGCGCACCGGGGTCGCATCGGCGGTTAGGGAAGGGGACAGGGACATGAACCTGCGACTGGGAGCAGCGACGGCCGCCAGCGTAAAGTAAGGGCAGGGGAAGCGGCGTCGCCGCAGAATACGTGCCAGCCATGTCCGCGGTCGTCGAAGACTCCAGCCTCGTTCCGTCCTTGCCCGTCCCCCTGCTGCACGGGACGGGCGCGCTCGCCATCGCCTTCGACGAAGGCGGCCACGCGATCGAGCGCGCCCGGTTCGCCCGGCACGTGCGCGCGCTCGCCGTGACGCTGCCGAACGCGCGGTTCGCCCTGAACCTGTGCGAGGACCGTTACCGCTACCTCGTCGCCTTCTGCGCCGCCGCGGTGCGCGGGCAGACCACGCTGATGCCGCCCTCGCGCGCGCCGGGCGTGGTCGAGCAGGTGCTCGCGCAGCATCCCGAAAGCTACTGCCTGACCGACATGGACCTCGCGCCCGCGCCGCCGCATTGCGTGCGGATTCCGGACCTGCTGGAAGAACTGGAAGGCGACGCGCTCAAGGTCGATGCGAATGCCCGCGTCGCCATCGGCTTCACGTCCGGCAGCACCGGCCAGCCGCGCGCGTACAGCAAGACGTGGGGCAGCTTCCGCACCAGCACGGCGCAGAACCTCGCCGCGCTCGACGGCCTGCTGCGCGAGGACCTCACGCACGTCGTCGCCACCGTGCCGCCGCAGCACATGTACGGCATGGAGATGTCGGTGCTGATGCCGCTGCTCGGCCCCGTCGCGGTGCACGCGGCGCGGCCGCTGTTCCCGGCCGACGTGGCGCGCGCGCTGCACGATTCACCGACGCCGCCGCTGCTGGTCACCACGCCCGTGCACCTGCGCGCGCTGGTCGCCTCGGACCTGCCGTTGCCGGCGCTGGCGGGAATCCTTTCGGCGACCGCGCCGATGCCGCCGGAACTGGCCGCGCAGGCCGAAGCGCGCTTCGGCTGTGAAGTCCGCGAGGTCTTCGGTTCCACCGAAACCTGCGTGTTCGCGCGCCGCCGCACCGCGCGCGAGGATGCGTGGACGCCGTTGCCCGGCGTGCGCCTGGCGCCGCAGCCCGACGGCACCGCGGTGCATGCGGCGCACCTGGCCGAACCGATCGTGCTCGCCGACCTGATGGAAGTGCATGCCGACGGCCGCTTCGAGCTGCGCGGCCGCAATGCCGATCTGCTCGACATCGCGGGCAAGCGGGCGTCGCTGGGCGATCTCACGCGCAAACTGCTCGCGGTGCCGGGCGTCGAGGACGGCGTGATGTTCCAGCTCGATGCCGAAGACGCCATCGGCGTTCGCCGCATCGCGGCACTGGTGGTCGCACCGACGCTGGACGAACACGACATCCTGCAGGCGCTGCGCCAGCAACTGGACCCGGTGTTCCTGCCGCGACCGCTGCGCCGCGTCGCCGCCTTGCCGCGCAACGAAACCGGCAAGCTGCCGCGCAACGCGCTGGAGGCGTTGTTGCATGCGCATGAGGCGGTGCCCCCGCGGTGATGTGGCCTCGCCCGCAATGATTGCAGGCAGCGCGACCCCTACTTCAACTCCACCCACGCCGGCGCATGGTCGCTCGGCCGATCCCACGTGCGCGGTTCGCGATCGATTCCCGACGCCACGGCATGCGGGCGCAACGCTTCGGACACCAGCGTCAGGTCGATGCGCAGCCCCAGGTTGCGGCGGAAGCCGCCCTGCCGGTAATCCCACCAGCTGAACTGGGTTTCCTCGGGATTGAGCGCGCGATACGAATCGTGCAGTCCCAGCGAATACAGGCGCTGCAAGGCATCGCGCTCGGCGCGCGAGGTCAGGATATGCGCGTCGTTCCACACGACCGGGTCGTGGACGTCGCGGTCGTCCGGCGCGATGTTGAAATCGCCCAGCACGATCATGCGCGGATGCGCGAGGAGTTCCTGCGCCAGCCAGTCGTGCACGGCTTCGAGCCAGCGCAGTTTGTAGGCGTACTTGTCGGTGCCCACGTCCTGCCCGTTCACCACGTACAGATTGACGATGCGCAGGTCGCCGACAGTCGCGGCGAGCACGCGCTTCTGTTCGTCCTCGAAACCGGGCACGCCGACCTGCACGTCGGTGGCGCGTTCGCGCGAAAGAACGGCCACGCCGTTGTAGGTCTTCTGCCCGGCGAAAACGCTGCGGTACCCCATCGCGATCAGCGGATCGTCCGGGAACTTCGCGTCTTCCAGCTTGGTTTCCTGCAGCGCGACGATGTCCGGCGAGGACGCGGCGAGCCACTGTTCCAGGTGCGGCAGGCGCACGTTGAGGGAGTTGACGTTCCAGCTGGCGATCTTCATGCCGCGAAGTGTAGCAACGCCACGCGGCCGCGCAGCGCGGCATACTCGGCGCTCATTCCCGCACAAGCCGCCCACATGCACTGGATCGACCTGCGCAGCGACACCGTCACCCAGCCCACCGAGGCCATGCGCGAGGCGATGATGCGCGCGCCCGTCGGCGACGACGTGTACGGCGAAGACCCCACCGTCAACGCCTTGCAGGCGCGGCTGGCCGACGACCTGGGCTTTCAGGCCGGCCTGTTCGTGCCCAGCGGCACGCAGTCCAACCTCATCGGGCTGATGGCGCATTGTCAGCGCGGCGACGAGTACATCGTCGGCATGGATGCGCACACCTACAAGTACGAAGGCGGCGGCGCGGCGGTGCTGGGTTCGATCCAGCCGCAGCCCATCGTGCATGCCGCCGACGGCACGCTGCCGCTGGACGTGGTGGAGCGTGCAATCAAACCCGTCGATCCGCACTTCGCGCTTACGCGACTGTTGTGCCTTGAGAACACCTGGCACGGTCGCGCATTGCCGCTGCAGTACCTCGCCGACGCACGCGCGCTGTGCGATCGCCGCGGCTTGGCGCTGCACCTGGACGGTGCACGCATGTTCAACGCGGCCGTCGCGCTGGGCGTCGCGCCGCGCGAGATCACCCGGCATTTCGACAGCGTGTCGGTGTGCCTGTCGAAGGGCCTCGGTGCGCCGGTCGGCTCGGTGCTGCTCGGCACGCGTGCGCTGATCGAAGTGGCCAAGCGCTGGCGCAAGGTGGTTGGCGGCGGCATGCGGCAGGCCGGCCTGCTCGCGGCGGGGGCGTCGTACGCACTGGACCATCACGTCGCGCGACTTGCCGACGATCACGCACGCGCCGCGCGCCTGGCCGACGGGCTGCAGGGGCTGGATGATGTGAAGGTCGTCGCGCAGCACACCAACATGGTGTTCATCGACGTTCCGGTGGAACGCCACGACGCCCTGCGTCGCGCGCTGGATGAAGCGCGCGTGCGCGTTTCCATCGGTTATACGCCGGCGATCCGCCTGGTCACGCACCTGGACATCGGCGACGACGACGTCGCGCGCACCGTGCAGGCGCTGCGCGCGTTCGCCTCTGCGTAGCGGCTACTTCGACAGCATCCGCACCATGCGGTCGACGAAGCCGCGATAGGGCGGTTTGAGCAGATCGCTGCCCGCGAACCTGCGCTGGCGGAACACGGGCAGCAACTTGCTGAATGTGTCGAAGCCGGTGCGGCCGTGGATCGCGCCGATGCCGCTGGGGCCGATGCCGCCGAACGGCAGGTCGTGCGCGCCGAAATGCAGCAGCGTGTCGTTCACCGTTACGCCGCCGGCGAGTGTGCCTTCGATGATCCGGTCGATGCTGCGCGCATCGTTGCTGAAGGGATACAGCGCCAGCGGGCGATCGAACGAGCGGATGCGCTCGATGGCTTCGTCGAGCGTGCGGTAGGTCAGGATCGGCAGGATGGGGCCGAAGATCTCGTTGCGCATCACGTCGCTGTCGACCGGCGGCTGCGCCAGCAGCGTGGGCGGGAAGATGCGTTCGTTCTGCATCCGTGCGCGCGAGGCCGCATCGAGCGTCGAGGTCAGCGGCTCGACCACGCTTGCGCCACGCGCCCGGGCATCATCGACGTACCCGCGCAGGCGCGCGTACTGCGCATCGTTGATGATGCGCGTGTAATCGCGGATGGATTCAGGGCGCGTCGCGTCGAAATCGGGATAGCGGGCGATCACCTCATCGCGGATCGCCTGCACGAACGCGCCACCGCGCGCCTCGTCCACCAGCACGTAGTCCACGCCGATGCAGGTCTGGCCGGCGTTGAACCACTTGCCCGTCGCGATGCGCGATGCGGCCTTGGCGAGGTCGAAGTCCGGGCACACCACCGCCGGCGCCTTGCCGCCGAGTTCCAGCGTCACCGGCGTCAGGTTCGGCGCGGCCGCGGCCATGACCTTGCGGCCGACCGCGGTGGATCCGGTGAACAGCAGGTGATCGAACGGCAGCGCGGCGAACGCGGCGCCCAGCTCCGGCCCGCCCAGCGCGACGGCGACGCGGTCGGCCGGGAACACCTCCGAGAGCAGCTCGCGCATCCACTGGCTGGTACGCGGTGTGTGTTCGGACGGCTTGAGGTAGACGTGGTTGCCGGCGGCGATGGCGGAAATCAGCGGCACCAGCGCGAGGTTCACCGGGTAATTCCACGGCGAAAGGATGCCGACCACGCCGACCGGCTCGGGCATGATGCGCGCGCTCGCCGGCCAGAAGCGCCAGCCCACCGCGGCGCGGCGCGGCTTCATCCAGCGGCGCAGGTGCTTGAGTGCATGGTCGAGTTCGGCCAGCACGATCATCGCTTCCGACAGCAGGTTCTCGTGCTGGCTGCGATGGCCGAAGTCGGCGCGGATCGCCGCGTCCATCGAATCGATGCGCGTGCGCAAGACCTCGCGCAGGCGCACCAGGTCGGCCCGCCGCTGTGCGTGGTCGGGCTTGCGGGCCTGCCATGCGGTGCGAAGGCGTTCGCGGGTGGTGGCCAGTTCGTTCAGAGGCGTGTCGGCGGTGATGTCCATGCGGTCGAGTGTAGTCCGCGCCCATGCCCGGCCGGAGGGGCGAAACCGGCGCGCGCGGGGGGCGACGCGGCCGTCTGAATGGGGCTGGCACGTGGCGGTCACGCTAGACTGGCCGCATGACCCTGCGCCCCTACCTCGACACCTTTCCCGCCGTAGGCGAACGCGTCTACGTCGACCCGATGGCGACCGTGGTCGGCGACGTGACACTCGGCGACGACGTCTCGGTGTGGCCCGGCTGCGTGATCCGCGGCGACGTCAATTCGATCCACATCGGCGCGCGCACCAACGTGCAGGACGGAACCATCGTCCATGTCACGCACGAGGGTCCGTACACGCGTCCCGGCGGACTGCCCACCGTGGTCGGCAACGACGTCACCATCGGCCACGGCGTGATCCTGCACGCCTGCACGCTGGATGATTTCTGCCTGATCGGCATGGGCGCGCGCATCCTCGACGGCGCGCGCGTGCACAAGCACGGCTTCGTCGGCGCCGGTGCGGTGGTCGCGCCCGGCAAGCAGGTGGGCGAGGGCGAGCTGTGGCTGGGCAACCCGGCGCGACTGGTGCGCCGGCTGGACGACCGCGAGATCGAACAGTTGCACTACAGCGCCGCGCACTATGTACGATTGAAGGACCGCTACCTCGGCATGGCCGGATAGCGGGCGGCAGGTCGCGGCAGGGGGCTGCGATCACCGCGCCACCGATGCGGCGCAAGCGGCATCGCGCAGGGAACGGGGACACATGGAAGGTTTCGAAGACCGCAATGCGTACGCGGCAGCCACGATGGCCGTGAACGACTGATCGCCCGATGCTCGACACGTACCGGGAAGTCGTGACGCCGGAGGGCGTGGCCCTCCACCTGCCCGCCGCCGGCCCGATGCCGCGCGCGCTGGCGTGGATGATCGATTTCATCGTGCGCGCCGCGGTGATGATGGCGATGGGCATGTTCCTGGGCGCGATCGGCCCCGGCGGCGCGGGCTACTACGCGGTGGCCATGTTCCTGGTGTACTGGTTCTATCCTGTCGTCTTCGAGGCGATGTGGAACGGCCGCACGCCGGGCAAGCGTGCGCTCGGCCTGCGCGTGATCGCCGGTAACGGCGCACCGGTCGGCTGGCTGCCGGCATTCACGCGCAACCTGCTTCGTGTCGTCGACATGCTGCCCCTGGCGTACGCCGCCGGGCTGGTGTCGAGCCTGGTCGATCCATGGGGCCGTCGCCTGGGCGACATGGTCGCAGGCACCCTGGTCGTGCACGACGCACGCGCCCGCGAACCGCAGCCCGCAGCGGTCGACACCGCGCTGGCGCCGTCCATCGCGCTGCGCCCGTTCGAGCAGGCCGCGCTGGTCGCCTTCGCCGAACGCGGGCCGCGATTGAGCGAGGCGCGACAGGTGGAACTCGCGGACCTCGCCGAGGCGCTTACCGGTGCGCGCGGCACGGCCGCCGTGACGCGCCTGTATCGCATGGCGAACTGGCTGCTGGGGCGACGCTGACGCATGAAGCAGGAACACTTCGTCCAGCGCCACCAGCCCGAGTGGATCGCGTTCGAGCACTGGCTCGACGAACGCGGCGAGAGCGCACGCAAGGCGCGCGCCGAGCGTCGCAACTGGCACGGGCTGTCCGATGCCGACATGCCCTCGCGCTATCGCCGCCTCTGCCAGCAGCTCGCGCTCGCCCGGCGTCGCGGTTACAGCCCGGTGGTGACCGATCGCCTCCAGGGGCTGATGCATCGCGGACACAGCCTGCTCTATCGCACGCCGGTGCCGCACTGGCAGCGCGCCGCAAGGTTCGTGATCGCCGGCTTCCCGCGCCTGGTGCGCGCCGAGCGGGGATGCATGCTCGCGTCCTTCGCGCTGTTCTGGATCCCGCTGGTGGTGATCTTCGCCGCGATCCAGTGGCGGCCGGAACTGTCCTCCTCGCTGTTCGACCCGGCGCAGCTGGTGCAGTTCGAGCGCATGTACGACCCGGCCGATCCGGCGCGCAAGCTCGGTCGCGACAACGGCACCGACGTGGCGATGTTCGGCCACTACGTGTGGAACAACGTCAGCATCGGCTTTCGCACCTTCGCCAGCGGACTCATCGCAGGCATCGGCGCGATCGTGGTGCTGATCACCAACGGCGTGATCATCGGAGGCGTGGCCGGGCACCTGCAGGCGGTGGGGCACGGCGATCCGTTCTGGCGTTTCGTCGCCGGGCATTCGGCGCCGGAACTGACTGCGATCGTGATTGCCGGTGGCGCCGGACTGCGCCTGGGCCTGTCGCTGATCGCGCCCGGCCAGCGCCGGCGCGCGGACGCACTCGTCGAAGGCGGACGACGCGGCGCGCTGCTGTGCGTGGGCGTGCTGGCGATGCTGGTGTTCGCCGCGTTCGTCGAAGCGTTCTGGTCGTCGATCGCGTGGATGCCGGCATGGATCAAGTACAGCGTCGGCGGCGCGCTGTGGGCGCTCACCGCGGCGTGGTTGCTGCTGGGCGGACGCAACCTTCCGGCCCAGGACGCGGGCGCATGAAGATCGAATCGCTCACCCTCGCGCTGCGCCCGCGCACGGCGTGGGAAGCGGTCGAACTGGGCACCGCGCTGGTGCGCCGCCATGCCTCGGCGATCTGGAAACCGTGGCTGCTGCTGACCCTGCCCGTGTTCGTCCTTTTCAATGCGATCGGCTGGGCGCTCGACGCGCTGTGGCTGGCCGCCCTGCTGATGTGGTGGCTCAAGCCGGCGTTCGACCGCATCCCGCTGTTCGTGCTCTCGCGCGCGGTGTTCGGCGATACGCCCAACACACGGCAGACGCTGGCCGCCCAGCGCGACTGGGGACGGTCGTGGCTGCCCGGCTACCTGCTCTGGCGCCGGCTGAGCCCGCTGCGCTCGCTGAACCTGCCGGTGGACCTGCTCGAAGGCGCGCGCCGAAGCGATGCGCGCGAACGTCGTCGTGCGCTGGGCACGCCGGTCCACGGCGTGGGCGTCCTGGTCACGCTGGTGTGCCTGCATTTCGAACTGGCCGTGTTCGTGGGGCTGGCCGCGCTCGCCATCCTGTTCGTGCCCGATGTCTACCTTCAGCAGGTGATGGCCCGGGCGTGGGCCATCTTCAAGGAGGCGCCGGCGTGGCTGGGGTTGCTGTCGAACGCGCTCGCGTGGGGCGCGGCCAGCCTGATCGAGCCGTTCTACGTCGGCGCAGGCTTCGGGCTGTACCTCAACCGCCGCACCGAAGTGGAAGCGTGGGACATCGAGCTCGCGCTGCGTCGCCTGCGCGATCGCCTGCTGCGCGGGGCGGCGCCGTTGCTGCTGCTGTTGGCGCTGACGATGGCGTTCGCTCCCAACCCTGTGCGCGCGCAGGACACGGGCGATCCGCAGGACACCGAAAGCATCGACGACCAGACCACGCGCGCGGACGAAGCGGAAGACGAGGACGCCCCGCGCGTCACGCTGGAACAGGTCTTCGGCCACGTTGCCGACGGGAGCGGGCTGCGCGAGGGCGTGAACGCCCAGATGACGCCGCAGCCCGCACCGCCGGCGACGATCGCCTCACCCGGCAACGGCGGGGGCGTCGCGGGCGGGCAGGGCGGTGCGTCCGGACGTGGCGCGGTGCTGGCGGGCGACGGCAGCCTGCGTCGCGCGGTGGGCAAGGCGTACGCGGATCCGACGGTCACGCCCAAGCGCAAGGTCGTCACCTGGAAGAAGCGCGACGCGAAGAAGTCCGAGCCGATGAAGCGGAGATCCAGGCCGCCGCTGGGCTGGCTCGGCGAGCTCCTCGCCAGCGTCGGCGAGTACGGCCTCTGGGTCGTGGTCATCGCACTGGTCGGCGTGCTGCTTGCGACGGCGCCGCGGTGGCTGGCGTGGTTCCGCGGTGGCTTCTCGCGTGAAGCGCCCGAAGAGGACGACGTTCGCCGCGACCAGGCCGACGAACCGCTGCCGCCGCTGCCGGAAGACCTTCCGTCCGCGATCCGGCGCCTGTGGCACGCCGGGCGTCAGCGCGAGGCGCTGGCGATGCTGTATCGCGCCAGTGTCGAGACGATGGTCGCGCGCACGCAGGCCATCCTCGTGCCGGGCGCGACCGAAGCCGAAGTGCTGCGTGCTTCGCGCAGGTTGCCGCTGGGCGAGGACCGCGACGCCTTCGCACGTGCGGTACGCACCTGGCAGTACGCGGCGTACGCGCACAGTTTCCCGGCGGGCGACGATTTCGAATCGCTGCTCGTCGATCTGGCCGCACGCTTCGGCTGGTCCGCGCCCGCGCGCGGCGAAGGGAGCGTGACCGCATGAAGCTCACGCGCCGGCATGGACTGATCGCGCTGGGCGTGCTGGCGCTGGCCGGGGTGTTCGCGGCCGGCTTCGCCTGGTGGCAGCGCAACTACGTGCGCACCGAAGAGTGGGTGGACCTGCCGCGCTCCGGCGAGGCGGCGCGCAACCCGCTTTACGTGCTCAAGCTGGCGTTGATCGCCGACGGCGTGACGGCGCAGGCACGTCCGCGGCTGCAGCTCGACGAGGTCAAGCTCGGCGAACGCGACACGGTGCTGCTCTACAACGACCCCCGCACGCTCACCGGCAAGGACGAAGCCGCGCTGCTGGAATGGGTGGAGCGCGGCGGCCACCTGCTGCTGCGCACGCCGCCGCCGGGGCCGCTCGATCTGGAGACATCGCTTCCGGTCATGGGCACGTTCGGCGTTCACCCGCGCTCGGACCAGCTGTGCGCCGGGCTCGATGTCGCCTGCGAGGATCCGCACGTCGAGTTCTGTCGCGGCCGGCGCCTGGACGTCGACAACATCGAATCCACCGCGTCGCTGCACTGGGGCGAGCCGTCGATCGGTTACGTCTTCGCGCGCCTGCCGCACGGACGCGGGCACGTCGACGTGCTGTCGGACTTCGCCTTCCTCGACAACGATTCGCTCAAGGACGGGCCGCACATCGCGCTGACCCGACAGTTGCTGGAACCGAACTATCGCGTCGGCACCGTGCACCTGATCTATGAAGCACGGATGCCGTCGTTCTGGATGACGCTGGCGCGCGAACACTGGCGCGTGTGGCTGCCGCTGCTGCTGGCACTGCTGGCGTGGCTGTGGCGGCGTTCGCAACGCTTCGGTCCGCTCCTGGATTCGCCGGCGATCGAACGGCGATCGCTCCTGGAACATGTCACCGCCAGCGGCCAGCACGTCTACCGCTATGGCTACGCACACCTGCTGCACGAAGCCGCGCGCAAGGCCTTCCTCGCGCGGTTGCGCCGCCGCGATCCGCAGGCCGCCGCGCTGGACGGACACGCGCAGGCGGCGATGCTCGCCGAGCGCTTCGACCTGCCCGCCGCCGACATCATCGACGCACTGTCCACGCCCATCGCGCGCGACCACGCTGCATTCCGCAGCCGGGTCGCGTTGCTGGTGCGCATGCGCAATTCCCTTTGACGCCGCTTCAACCGAGAACACACGCCATGAACGCCGACGCCGCTCCCGCTCCCATCGTTCCGATCACCGGGCAAGCCCTGGCCGCACGCGCGGCCGCGGTGCGCGATGAAGTCGGAAAGGCCTTCATCGGGCAGGAGGCGGTGCTCGACCAGATCCTCATCGCGCTGCTCGCCGGCGGCCACGTGCTGATCGAAGGCGTGCCGGGCCTGGGCAAGACGTTGCTGGTGCGCGCGCTGTCGCGGGCGATCGATTGCGGCTTCGCACGCGTGCAGTTCACGCCGGACCTGATGCCCAGCGACATCAGCGGCCACGCGGTGTGGAACCCGAAGACGGAGACGTTCAACATCCGCCGCGGCCCGGTGTTCACCAACCTGCTGCTGGCGGACGAAATCAACCGCGCGCCGGCGAAGACGCAGTCGGCGCTGCTGGAAGCGATGCAGGAACTGCAGGTCACCATCGAAGGCCACAGCTTCCAGCTCACGCCGCCGTTCCTCACCCTGGCCACGCAGAATCCGGTCGAACAGGAAGGCACGTATCCGCTGCCGGAAGCGCAGCTGGACCGCTTCCTGCTGAAGATACTGATCGGCTATCCCACGCGCGCGGATGAAAAGCGCATGGTCGCGGCGGTGAGCCAGGGTCGCGCGGCGTCGGACTTCGACCTGTCGCAGGTGGCGCGCGTGCTGGGGCCGCAGGAGATCGTGGCGATGCAGGCCGGCACCGCGCTGGTCGCCGTTGACGATGCGGTGATCGACTACGCGGTGCGGATCGTGGCAGCGACGCGCGACTGGGCGGGCATCGCACTGGGCGCCGGCCCGCGCGGCAGCCTCGCGCTGGTGCGCGCGGCGCGTGCACAGGCCGTGCTGTCGGGGCGAGATTTCGTCACGCCCGACGACGTGCGCGAAATCGCAAAGCCGGCGCTGCGCCACCGCATCGCACTGGCGCCTGAGCTGCAGATCGAAGGCCAGTCGCCGGACGACGTGCTGCACGCGCTGCTGGCGAAGGTCGAGGCACCGCGGAAGTGATCGATCGGCACCCTTCGTCTCTGCACCGGCCCGCCGCGCGATGACGCCCCGCCTCGCCCGCACGCGATCCTGCCCGCGACCGGCGCCGTTCGTGCTGGCGTTGCTGGTGCTGTGGTCGCTGCTGGGCATCGCGGCCGCGTTCGGCTTGGCCACCCCGATGCAGTGGCAGGTCGCCGGCCTCGCGCTCGCGATGTTGTTGCTGCTCGACTTCGCGCTGCTTTGGCGCACGCCGACGCCGCAGGTGGGGCGGCGCCTCGCCGACACGTGGCCGATCGGCATCGAGCGTCCGGTGACGCTGTCGCTGGAAACTGCGCAACGTGTGCAGACGCTGGACGTGTTCGACCTGCATCCGGGCGGCTGGTCGATGCAGGGCCTGCCACGTCGCCTGCGCCTCAAGCGCGGCGAGACCGCATCGCTCGACTACCACCTGCGCGCGAAGGCACGCGGCGATTTCCGTTTCGACGGCGTGCAGTTGCGCCTGCATTCGCCGCTGCGGCTGTGGTGGCAGTCGCGCGTGGCCGGAGAGGCGCAGAACGTGCGGGTGTTTCCCAACTTCGCGCCGCTGGCGAAGTTCGCGATGTTCAGCGCGGAGCAGGCCTCGCGCCTGGTCGGCGCGCACGTGCGGAGGCGTCGCGGCGAAGGCACGGACTTCCACCAGATGCGCGAGTACCGCATCGGCGACAGCCTGCGCCAGATCGACTGGAAGGCCACCGCGCGCGCACGTCGCCTGATTTCCCGCGAATACCAGGACGAGAAGAACCAGCAGCTGGTGCTGCTGCTCGACACCGGTCGCCGCCTGCTGGCGCGCGATGGCGAGATGGCGCATTTTGACCATGTGCTCGACGCGGCGCTGGTGGTCGCGTACCTGGCATTGCGCCAGGGCGATGCCGTGGGCTTGCTCGCCAGCGGCGGCGCGGGCGCGTGGGTGCCGCCGCGACGCGGCGTGGGCGCGATCGATGAGCTGCTGCGCGCGACGTATGCATTGCAGCCGCAGCCGGTGGCGACGGATTTCCTTGCCGCTGCGACGGACCTGTCTGTCCGGCAGCGCCGGCGTTCGCTGGTGATGCTGGTGACCAATCTTCGCGACGAGGACATGGACGACCTGCTCGCGGCCGTGACGATGCTGCGCAAGCGCCATCTGGTCTGCGTCGCGAGCCTGCGCGAAGGCTCGCTCGACGCCGCATTGTCGGAGCCGGTGGGCGATCTGCCGAGCGCTATCCGCGCCGGTGCGACGGCGCAGTACCTCGACCAGCGCAACGCGGCGCACGAGGCGCTGCGCAATCACGGCGTGATGGTGCTCGACGTGGCATGCGACCAGCTGGCGGCGTCGCTGGTGGAGAAGTATCTGGCGGTGAAGCGCGACGGGCTGTTGTAATGCAGCACTTCCACGTCATCACCGGCTCCTCCGGAGCGGGCAAGTCGACCCTGCTGGACGCACTGGCCGGGCTGGGCTACTCGGTCATGCCCGAGGTTGCCCTCGCGATCGTGCAGGAGCAGGAACAGTGCGGCGGGGATCTGCTTCCGTGGATCAAGCCCCAGGCGTTCATGGAAACGGTGCTCGAACGCAACCTGCAGGCGTACGACGCAGCCCTGAAGTTGCCGCCTCCGGTGTTCTTCGACCGGGGCATTCCCGAATGCCTGGGGCATATGGAGCTGCTCGGCCTGGAGATTCCGTCGCGGCTGAAGGCGGAATCGGATGAGCGGCGCTATGCGGACAACGTTCTTGTCGCGCAACCGTGGCCGGAGATTTACGTCTGCGATCGCTGGCGACGGGCGGATTTCGAGCGGGCCGCGCGCTCGTTCGAGCCCACCGTGGCGGCGTACACGCGCAGGGGTTACCGCACCTGCATCCTGCCGAAGGTCCCGGTGGAAGATCGCGTTGCGTACGTGCTGCAGCAGCTTGAAGCAAACGTAGCCCGGGTAAGCGAAGCGCACCCGGGGTGATGGCGCGACAAGTCTCCGGGGTGCGGCCTGCGGCCTTGCCCGGGCTTCAGGATCAGCGCGACGCGGACGCCGCCGCTGGCGGCCGCGTGAGTCGCTCCAGATCCAGCAGGAACGTCATCGCCTCCACGCGGGAGCCGCCGCACATCTCGCGATCGGGCTGCAATGAGCCGCAGAACGCCGGCCGCTCCGGCTTTCCGAACAACCGGCAGCGGTAGTCATCGTCCAGCTGCACGCACGGAATGCCCGCCGGCTTGCCGTGCGGCATGCCGGGAATCGGCGAGGTGATCGACGGCGCGATGCAGCACGCGCCGCATCGGGCGCGGCAGTCCATCGTGGGGGGCTCAGTCGGCGGTGACGAGTTCGGCGCGATGTTCGCGCAAGGTCTCGTAGACCTCGTCGGTTTCCGGGCGAACGCCATGCCAGCGCAGGAAGCTTTCCGCCGCCTGTTCCACCAGCATCCCCAGTCCGTCGATGCAGTCGTGCGCGCCCGCGGCGCGTGCCCACGCCAGGAACGGGATCGCCACCTCGCCGTAGCTCAGGTCCACCGCCGCGGTGCGCGGATTGGCCAGCGAGATCGGCAGCGACGGCAAGCCGTCGGCACGCGCGGCGGAGGTCGCGTTCACGATCAGGTCGAACGTGCCCAGCGTGTCGATATCGCGCAGGTAGCGCGGATGCACGCGGCCGGGCATCGACAAAGCATCGGCCAGCGCGTCGGCGCGCTCGGGCGTGCGGTTGACGATGTAGAGATCGCCGATGCCGGCATCCAGCAGCGCGGGTGCGACGCCGCGCGCGGCACCGCCGGCGCCGATCAGCAACGTGCGGCGCGAACGTAGATCAAGGCCCTGGCGTTCGGTGAGATCGCGCACCAGGCCGCTGCCGTCGGTGTTGTCGCCTTCCCAGCCGGTGGCGGTGCGCACCAGCGTGTTCACCGCGCCGGCGCGGCGTGCGCGTTCGCTCAGCGTCGTGCAGACGCTGACCGCCCGGTTCTTGTGCGGCAGCGTGACGTTGGCGCCCAGCCCGCCTTCTGCGGCGAATTCCGCGACGATCGCGTCGAACAGTTCCGGCGGCGCGTCCATCGCGGCGTACTCCAGCGCGATGCCGGCCTGCCGGCCGAACGCGGCATGGATGCGGGGCGACAACGAATGCGCCACCGGATGGCCGATCACCGCGAAACGCTTGACCAGGGCCGGATTTGCGACGGAGGCGAAGTTGGACACGGGGGACCCTCGCATAGACTGGAGTTCACACACACAGGAGACGCACGATGCGACGCAGCCCGGCCTTTGTCAGCAGGTACCGCGTGTGCAGTGTAGTGGTCGCGCTCATCGTGGGCGGTGTTGCGTTGTCCGGCCCGGCGTCGGCCTTCCTGTCCGAATTCGGCATCGAAGGCATGGGCGTGGTGTCGACCAAGGCCAGCGAGATCCGCGGCAGCGTCAGCCCGGATGGCCAGCATATCGTCTGGGGCAGCACCGATCGTGAAGGCGGCGCCGGCGGCTGGGACCTGTGGCAGGCGCGCCTGAAGGACGGCCGCTGGCAGGACGGCCGGCCGCTGCAGCTCAACTCGGCGGCGAACGATTTCGATCCGCTGTTCAGCGCCGACGGCCGCTGGCTGTATTTCTTTTCCAACCGGCCCGGCGGCGTCGGCGGCGACGATCTCTACCGTGCGGCCGTGAAGCCCGACGGCAGCGTGGGCAGCCCGGAAAACCTCGGCCGCGGCGTCAACACGCGCGGCGACGAATGGGCGCCCACGCCCAGCCGGAATGGCCAGCACCTGCTGTTCGCCAGCGATGGGCACGGCGGCGCCGGCGGGCACGATCTGTTCGTCGCGCGTTGGGACGGCAAAGCGTTCGTCGACCCGACGCCCGTGCCGGGCATCAACACGAAGGCCGACGAATTCGATGCCGCGTGGCTCGGCGACGGCCGCACGCTGGTGTACGCGCGCTCAAAGGATCCGGCGACGCAGCCGGTGCGGTTGTTCGTCGCGCATTGCGATGGCGCGGGCTACGTGGAGGCGGGGCCGCTGGCGTTGTCGTTCAACACCGACGAGGCGACCACGCTCGGCCCGGCGATCGACTGGAACAAGCCGGGCGAACTGCTGGTCAGCGGTTCGGCGAAGTCGCCGCGCGCGGGGAAGATGGATCTGTACCGGATGAAAGCACCGGCGGCGGGAGGGAAAGAGGGGTGCGTGAGGCCTTGAGTTGTCATTCCCGCGAAGGCGGGACTCCAACTGTCCGGATTTCACGCATTCCGGAAGACGGAACGGGATCGGACGCATGGATCCCCGCCGTTCGCTGGGATGACAGCATTCTGCTGCGCCCTTCCCTCGCATGACGGCATCGCCTTGAGCCTTCTCCCGCTTGCGGGTGAGGGGGGTAGAGCGTCACTGCCCGAACTTGAGGTGCCGCTGTTGCAGCGCCTCACGCCGCGCAGAAAATCAAAATGGGTTCCAGCTTTCGCTGGCAGCGGCCGCGCGCTACAACCCGCCCGCCACATCCACCAGACTCCCCGTCATGTACGAGGCGTCATCCGACAGCAGCCATACGATGGCCCGCGCGATCTCCTCCGCCTCGCCGCCGCGCTGCATGGGGATGCGCGCCTTCACCCGATCCACGCGGCCCGGCTCGCCGCCGCTGGCATGGATCTCGGTATAGATCGAGCCGGGGCGCACGCAGTTCACGCGGATGCCCTCGGCGGCGACTTCCTTCGCCAGACCGACGGTGAGCGTGTCGATTGCCGCCTTCGAGGCGGCGTAGTCGATGTACTCGTTCGGCGAACCCAGCCGCGCGGCGACCGACGAGACGTTGACGATCGCGCCGCCGTGCCCACCATGCCGCGTCGACATGCGCCGCACTGCTTCGCGCGCGCACAGGAAGCTGCCGACGACGTTCGCGTTGAACACGCGCGTCAGTCGTTGCGCGTCCATCTCCTCCACGCGCATCTGGCGTTCGAGAATGCCCGCGTTGTTGACCAGCGCCGTGACCTCGCCGAAGCGGCGGTCCACGGCGTCGAACAATCGCATCACGTCCGCCTCGCGCCCGACATCGGCGCCCCATGCCATCGCTTGCCCGCCAGCGCGCTCGATCGCGGCGACGACGTCGTCCGCATCCTTCTCCCGATGGCGATACGCGATGCACACGCGGTACCCCGCCTGGGCGGCAAGCTTCGCGGTGGCGGCGCCAATGCCGCGACTGCCGCCGGTGACGATCGCGATCCTGTTGCGCTCCATGCGACCTCCGGAACCGGTTCGAAGACAGGCCGAGCGCGCGGCGCCTACCCGCCCACCCGCTTCAGATACACGTGCTGCGACTTCGTGCGCTGGAACCCCGCGCCTTCGTAGAACGGGTGCGAATCGGCGCGTGCGACGTTCGAGCGCACCATCACTTCATCGACCCCGACCTCGCGCGCCCAATCCAGCGCCGCGTCCACCAGACATTGGCCGATGCCGCGACGTCGCGCGGCATCGTCGACGACGAGGCCGACGATCTCCACGCGTTCACCCGTTTCCAGCATCAGCCTGCGTTCCAGGGCGATGAAGCCGAGCAGGCGCGCGTCGCCATCGGTGGCGACGACCACCGGATGGTCGGCGGAAATCAGCAGTCGGCGCAGGCGGCGTTCGAATGCATCGGCCACCTGCGGATAGCCCAGTTGCGCCGACAGTCGCGCAAGTTCCGCCGCGTCGGTGATGCGCGCCCGTCGCAGCGTCGCGCCGTTGGCGATATCGCCCACGCTCAGCCTTCGCGCAGCCAGCGCGCCGCGTCCAGCGCGTAGTAGGTCAGCACGCCATCGGCGCCGGCGCGCTTGAACGCGAGCAGCGCTTCCATCGCGGTGGCGCGTTCGTCGAGCCAGCCGTTCTGCGCGGCGGCCTTGAGCATCGCGTACTCGCCGCTGACCTGGTACACGTACGTCGGCACGCGGAATTCGTCCTTCACGCGGCGCACGATGTCCAGGTACGGCATGCCCGGCTTCACCATCACCATGTCGGCGCCTTCCTCCAGGTCGAGCGCGACTTCGTGCAGCGCCTCGTCCGAGTTCGCCGGATCCATCTGGTAGGTGTACTTGTTGCCCTTGCCCAGCGCCGCGGCCGAACCCACGGCCGCGCGGAACGGGCCGTAGAACGCGCTGGCGTACTTCGCACTGTAGGCGAGGATGCGCGTGTTGATCAGTCCCGCGTCTTCCAGCGCGCCGCGGATCGCGCCGATGCGCCCGTCCATCATGTCGCTGGGCGCGACGACATCGGCGCCGGCCACCGCGTGCGACAGCGACTGGCGCACCAGCGCCTCGACCGTGACGTCGTTGAGGATGTAGCCGCTCTCGTCGATCAGGCCGTCCTGTCCGTGCGTGGTGTACGGATCGAGCGCGACGTCGGTGATGACGCCAAGCTCCGGGAAGCGTTGCTTCAATGCGCGAACGGCACGCTGCACGATGCCGTCGTCGGACCAGGCGATCGCCCCGTCATGCGTCTTGCGTTCGATGTCCGGCACGCCGAACAGCGTGAGCGCGGGGATGCGCAGTTCGCTGCATTGTTCGGCGACGCGCAGCAGTTCGTCGATCGAAAGGCGCTCGACGCCGGGCATCGATGCGACCGGATCGCGGCCGTCGCGCTCGTGCACGAAGACCGGGTAGATCAGGTCGTTCGCGGTGAGGACCGACTCGCGCATCAGGCGGCGCGAGAACTCATCGCGACGCATGCGCCGCGGACGTGCGTGGGGATGGATGCTCATGGCCGGGCATTGTACGCCGGCCCCGGGCGTCGTCCGCAGCCTTGGACGAAGCGTCCAGCCCGGTCAGGCGTCGGTGGAATACACCCGATACCGCAAAGGCACCAGCCGCACGTCGCTTCCCGGCGCGGGCGTGGTGAGTCCGGGCGTCGCGGAGAAATCCAGCTCGACCGGACGCGCCTGGCCTTCCACGCGCAGCTCCAGCGTGATGCGGTCCGCCAGCCGGTGCGAGGCGACGACGCGCGCGCCGATGCCTTCGTCGCCGGTGCCGGGCGCGATGTCGTGCGCACGCGCATACAGGCGCGCGGGGCCCTCGGCCACGCCGTCGGCACTGAAGGTGCGCGTATGGCCCGGCAGATGGAAACGACCGCCGCGCACTTCGCCTTCCAGCACGTTCGCCCGGCCGATGAAATCGAACACGTACGCCGATGCCGGATCGCTGTAGATCTCGTCCGGCGTGCCGACCTGCTCGATGCGTCCTTCGCGAAGGACGACGATGCGGTCGGCCAGCTCCAGCGCCTCTTCCTGATCGTGCGTGACGAACAGCGTCGTCTGCCCCGTGCGCTCGTGCAGCTGGCGCAGCCAGCGGCGCAGTTCGACGCGCACCTTCGCATCCAGCGCGCCGAAGGGTTCGTCCAGCAGCAGAACCGTGGGATCGATCGCCAACGCCCGCGCAAGCGCGACGCGCTGCTTCTGCCCACCGGAAAGCTGTTCGGGATAGCGATCGCCGTAACCGGGCAGCTGGATCAGGCCCAGCAGTTCCTCGACGCGACGCTTGATGGTCGCCTTGTCCGGGCGCTTGCGCCGCGGTCGGCTGCGCAGGCCGAAGGCGATGTTCTCCGCCACCGTCATGTGCTTGAACAGTGCGTAGTGCTGGAACACGAAGCCGACGTTGCGCTCGCGCAGGCTCAACCGCGTCGCGTCGTTCCTGCCGAAGAGCACCTGGCCTGCGTCCGGATGCAGCAGGCCCGCGATCACGCGCAGCAGCGTCGTCTTGCCCGAACCCGACGGCCCGAGCAGCGCCACCAGTTCGCCGGCCTGCACGTGCAGGTCGACGCCGTCCAGCGCGGCCACGCCGGTGTAGCGCTTGCTGAGCTGGCGCAGGTGCAGGTCCATGCCGCTCCGGGACGGATGGGGTGCGGGATCGCCGGGCAGGAGCGTGACAGGTTCCCCCGGCACGGTCGAATGCGCCGTCGTCACGTGCGTGGCGACGCTGGCGCGCGGGGTCGCGATGGGCGCGTCAGTGTCGACGATGGGATTTCGCAAGGGCGTCGCCATGGCGGGCCTCCAACCAGAACTTCAGGATCAACGTGATCAGGGCGAGGCCGGCCAGCAGCGAGGCGGCCGCGAAGGCGCCGGTGCTGTCGAACTCGTTGTAGAGGATCTCGATGTGCAGCGGCAGCGTGTTGGTGAGTCCGCGGATGTGGCCGGACACCACCGACACCGCGCCGAACTCGCCCATCGCGCGCGCCGAGCACAACAGCACGCCGTACAGCAGGCCCCACTTGATGTTGGGGAGCGTGACGCGGCGGAACATCGTCCAGCCGCCGGCACCGAGCGAACGCGCGGCAAGTTCTTCGTCCGCGCCCTGCTGTTGCATCAGCGGGATGAGTTCGCGCACGACGAACGGGAAGGTGATGAACAGCGTCGCCAGCACGATGCCGGGACGGGCGAAGAGGATCTTCACGTCGTAATGCTGCAACAGCCCCGCGAACCAGCCGCTGGAGCCGAACAGAAGCACCAGGCACAGGCCCGCGACCACCGGCGACACCGCGAAGGGAAGATCGATCAACGAAAGCAGCAGCTGCTTGCCGCGGAACTCGAAGCGCGTCACCGCCCACGCGGTGAAGATGCCGAAGATCGCATTCACCGGAACCACGATGGCCACGGTGAACAAGGTGAGCTTCAGCGCCGATACCGCGTCGGGTTGCGTCAGCGAATCCAGCCAGGTGCCGAACCTCTTCGCGAAGGCCGCGCCGAGCACCATCAGCAGCGGGAGCACGACCAGCGCGAGCATCGCAAGAATCGCCAGCACGATCAGCACGACGCGCAGCCATGCCGGTTCCTGGAGGTCGTCGCGGTGGTGCACATCAGACATCGCGCCTGGCTCCCTTGCGTTCATGGGCGAACAACGACGGAATCGCGTTGATGGCCAGCAGGCACACGAACGACGCGGCAAGCAGCAACGCGGCGATTGCGACCGCGCCGGCGTAGTCGTATTCCTCCAGCCGGATCGTGATGAGCAGCGGGGCTATTTCCGTCTTGTACGGCAGGTTGCCGGCGATGAAGATCACCGAGCCGTACTCGCCCAGCGCCCGAGCGAACGCGAGCGAGAAGCCGGTCAGCAACGCCGGCAGCAGTTCCGGCAGCACGACGCACCGCAACGTCGTCAGTCGCGACGCGCCAAGCGAGGCCGCCGCTTCCTCCTGCTCCCGGCCCAGTGCTTCCAGCACCGGTTGCACCGTGCGCACGGCGAACGGCAGGCCGATGAAGATCAGCGCGATGACGATGCCGGTCTGCGTGTACGCGATCTTGATGCCTAGCGGTTCGGTGTAGCGACCGACCCAGCCGTTCGCCGAATAGATCGCCGTGAGCGCGATGCCGGCCACCGCGGTGGGCAAGGCGAAGGGAAGGTCCACCAGCGCGTCGAGCAGGCGACGTCCCGGGAAGCGATAACGCACCACCACCCACGCAACCAGCGCGCCCACTGCCGAGGCGATGAGCGCGGCGACGAAGGACGCGGTGAAGCTGAGCTTCAACGACGCCTGCACGCGCGGGTCCTGGATCGCGCGCAGCCAGCCTTCCGCGCCCAGGCCCGCCGCGCGGATCGCCAGCGCGGCCAGCGGCAACAGCACCACCACGCTCAGCCATGCCAGGCCGAGGCCGAGGCTCAGGCCGAAGCCCGGCAGCGGGCGTCGGCCACGACGCGTGATGAGGGCGGGGAGGGCGAGGGTGGACATGGGCTTGTGGAATCGAAGGGGCTACGCGTGTGGCGGTTCGCTGGAACCGTCGATCACCGCGGCCGGTAGATCCTGTCGAAGAACCCGCCGTCGGCGAAATGCTCGGCCTGCGCCTTCTTCCATCCGCCGAACGCGGAATCGATGGTCACCTGCTTCACGTTCGGAAAGCGCGCCAGTTCCGCGGCGGGCACCTTGTCGGGTTCGGCCGGGCGATACCCGTGCTTGGCCGCCAGTCGCTGGCCCTCGGGCGTGTAGAGGAAGCGCAGGTACGCCTCGGCCACCTTGCGCGTGCCGTGGCGATCGACGTTCTTGTCGACCCATGCCACCGGCGGTTCGGCCTTGATGCTCAGGCTCGGCACGACGATCTCGAACTTCTCGCGCGTGTCGGCGTCGCTGAGCGTGAGCAGCGCCTCGTTCTCCCACGCCAGCAGGACATCGCCGATGCCGCGCTCGACGAACGTCGTCGTCGCGCCGCGCGCACCGGTATCGAGCACCGGCACGTTCTTGAACAGGCGCGTGAGGTAATCGACGACCTTGTCGCCGTCGCGGTACTCCTGTGACGCCCATGCCCATGCGGCGAGGTAGTTCCAGCGCGCACCGCCGGACGTCTTCGGATTCGGCGTGATGATGCCGATGCCCGGCTTCACCAGGTCGCCCCAGTCGCGGATCTGCTTCGGATTGCCCTTGCGCACGAGGAACACAATCGTCGAGGTGTACGGCGCACTGTTGTGTGGCAGGCGCTTCTGCCAGTCGGCCGGCAGCAGCTTGCCGTTGGTGGCGATGGCGTCGATGTCGGCGGCGAGCGCGAGCGTGACCACGTCGGCTTCCAGGCCGTCGATCACCGCGCGCGCCTGCTTGCCGGAGCCGCCGTGCGAGGCGCGGATGTTGAGCGCCTCGCCGGTCTGCTGCTTCCACTGCGCGGCGAAGGTCTGGTTGACGTCGGCGTAGAACTCGCGCGTCGGGTCGTACGACACGTTCAGCAGGTTCACGTCCTTCGCATGCGCAAGGCCGGTGGCAAGCACCATGGCCAGGCCGAGCGCCGCATTGCGGATCAGGGTTTTCATGGGGGTCGATTCCTGGGGAGCGAAGGGGTCAGAACGAGAACTGCGCGCGGGTGAAGAACGCCTTCTCGTCCTCGCGGTCGGCGCCTGCGGCGGCGCCGCCGTCGAAGTCGGTCTGCGTGTAGTTGGCGACGAGCTTGAAGTTGCCGGTGAGGTACCAGTTCACGCCCACGCCCCAGCTCTTCGCGCGTTGCGCCACGGCGTTGGGGTCGGCGAACACGGGGAACGCGTCCTCGTCGATCTCAAGCTCGCCGTACCTGGCCACCAGTTCCCACGCGCCCCAGCCTGCACTGCCGACCGTAAAAGGATGGTTAGGCCGCGCGACGCCGCGGTATCCCGCGTCTTCGCCGGTGAGCACGTAACCGGCGAGCAGCTGCCAGGCGGTGTTCTCGACCTTCGCGCGCGCACCGGTGGTGGGCAGCAGCACTTCCTGCTCTGAGCTGATGTACTCGGCGAGCGCGCCGAACGCATTGCGGTAGTAGTACGCCTGCGGCGACCAGCGCGTCTGTTCGCCGTCGGCGATGACCGCGCTGCGGTAGTTGAAGAACTGCACCTGTCCCGGCGTGCGATAGCGCGGCAGGAAATTGTTGCCGGTGCCTTCCTTGTCGCCCTGGCTGCCGGCGATGCCGAAGCCCAGGCCCGACAGCGCGTTCGCGTCGTTCTTCCACGGCTCGACGAAGACGCGGCCGGCGAATTCGAAGTTGTTGTCGGGATTGGTCGTCGCCGCATCGCGGCCATCGACGGTGCCGTTGTACGCGCCGACGACGTAGCTGACCGTGCCCTTGGCCACTTCGCCCTGCAACTGCACGCCGATATCGCGACCGGGCGCGAGTTCGCTGGGGAAGCCGAGTTCGATCGCCTCGGTGGCGTTGCTTGCCTGCAAACGCTCCAGTCCGACCGGTGCCTTGGTCTTGCCGATGCGCAGCGTCGCGGCGGGGCTGAAGCGCAGGTCGGCCCAGGCATCGAGCAGCGTGACGCTGTCGCCGGCGAGCTCGGGCGTGAGGCGGAATGCGAGCAGCGGGCCCCAGCTGCCTTCGATCGTCAGCTGCGCGCGGCGCCACAGGAACGTATCGTTCTGCGGGATCGCATCGTCGTCGATGTAGAAGCGGCCGTCGGCCTGCGCCAGGCCACGGAACTTCAGTTCGACGTCGCCCGGCGGCGGCGACTTCACCGACAGGCCCTTTGCGGCGCTCAGGCTCACCACCGGTGTGCTGGCGACGCGCGCTTCGGCTTCCTCGGCCTGCAGGTCGAGCTTGCGTTCGATGACGCGCAGGCGCTGGTCGAGGTCGGCCAGGCCGTTGGCGTCGGTGGCCTGGCTTTCGGCGGGCGCGGTACCCAGGCGTTGTTCGATGGCCTGCAGGCGCCGGGCGAGCTCTTCCACGGTCAGCGGCGCCTTGGATTGAGCGTGAACGGGCGCGGCGATCAGGGCGCAAACCAGCGCACTGCCGGCAAGCGCGGGGACGGAAGATCTTCGCGTTCGAGTGCTGGGCATGGCTGGACATTCCTTGGAGGGGAGGGCGGGCCTCCGGGGATTCCGGCGGCACGGCGCGACTGTCGCCGGCCGCCCCGCGCTGCACAAAGGCGGGTGCGTCATGCGGTCATGCCGAAGCGGTATGAGCGGGGGGCGGGCGCCAAGGGCGCGTGAAGCTGCGCCCGCGCCCGCCTTCGTAGCCCGGGTAAGCGGAGCGCACCCGGGGGCTGTCACGCCTGACCCGGGTGCGCCTGGCTTGCACGGGCTACAAACCCGGCCACGAAAAAACCGGCGCCTTTCGGCGCCGGCTTCTCATCGCACAGCAAACGCAACCGTTACGGACGCAGGTTCGTCGCCGTGCACACCAGGATCGCCGCTCCCTGCAGCGGATGGATCAGCTTGGCGTTACGCAGGCGCTGCTGCAGATCGACCATGCACTGCACGTATTTGCCCGGATTCTTCGCGGAGACCTTGCACAGGTTGTTCCACGCCTGCACGTTCGCGCCGACGATGAAGCCACCCGGCTCGAGCAGGTCGACCGTGGTGTTGCACTTGCCGATGCGCGCATCGCCCGTGTTCACCTTCCAGCCGATGTCGCGATACAGCGCCGGCGAGAGGTCGACGTTGTACTGCGCCTGCACCGTCGGTGTGTCGAACGGCTCCTGCAGCGCGTTCGGCGACAGCGTGGTGTCGTAGTGCGAGAACGTCGAGCCGCCCGCGACGACCGACGGCGCGTACAGCCGCACGCGGCCGTTGTCGTCGGCGCCCTGCAGCAGCACCGGATCGACCTGGAAGGTCACGCTGACCGGCAGGTTCGCCTTGAACGTGTTGCCATCGGCCAGGGTGATGCGCAGCGCCGGGATGGTGATGTTCGGATCAGAGCCGCCCAGATCCGGCGGCGGGCTGCCCGCGACGTTGTCGGCCACCACCATGCCCTTGCCGCCCGCGGCCTGCACGTTCGCGGCCTTCACCACGAAACCGCAGGTGCCGCGATCGACCAGCACGAACTTGCCGGCCACCGCCGCGGCGTTGGTCAGCGGCGTGCACGCATCGCCCGTGGTCGGGCCCGCTGCGTTGGCTTCATCCACGCCCAGCACCACCTGCCCGGTGAAGTTCGCCGGCGTCGCCACCGGACCGAAGCTCGCCGTGCCGTACAGGTAACGCCCGGCGATGCCCGCCGGCGCGGTCACGGTGAAGTACTGGCGGTTATCCAGCACCAGCGCCGCTTCGTTCTTCACGCGTTGGCCGGACCACACCAGGCGTCCGGACGTCTTCATCACTTCGGCGCGTTGGGCCGCCGTGCTGGCCGGATCGTTGAAGCCGATGTTCAGCACGTTGTCGTACGCGTTCTGCGTGTAGGTATCCGAGCGCGGACCGGTGCCGTCGAAGTCGCCGAACTGGCCGGTGAACTTGTCCAGGAAGCCCTGGAAGCCCAGGCCGTGGCCGATCTCGTGCATCACCACGTTGAGGAAGTTGATCGCTCCGGCGGGCGTCTTGCCGTCCAGGCCGTAGTACCACGTCGTGCCGGCGAGGCAGTCGGGCTTGCCGAGGTCGCCGTTGAAGCGAGACACGATGTCGGCCGGGTCTTCCGGGATCGGGTCGAGGTCGACGCCGGCGATCGAGTCGGCGAGCGCGGAGTGGTACCAGATGCCCGGACGCGGTGCGCCGGGGAAGTCGCGGTCGATCCAGTTCGCGCCGGCCGAACCCAGCGTCGCGCCGGTGGCGGTACAGCTCAGTCGCTGGAAGGAGGCGCCGACCTTGATCGGCACGTCGCTCTTGAGCACCGAGCCCCACAGATCCATCGCGAAGCGGTAGACGATCTGGCGCTGCTGGCCCAGCGTCGTGCCGGGATTCAGGCCCACCGGCGCGGCGGCGGTGGGATCGTCCAGGCCCAGGCCCGTGCCGGTATCGCCGTTGAGCAGCACCAGCTGCGCGGCAGAAGCGTTGAAAGCGAAAGCGCCGCCGAGGGCGAGCGCGCAGGCGAGAAGATGCTTTCTCATTTCAGCAGCTCCTCGTTGTGGGCTTCGATGGAATCGGCGGAGACGGAATCGGCGTGTTCGACGACCAGCTCGCCCGACGCATCGCGATGCGCGACGACCGTGCTCATCATCGATTCGGGCACCTTCACCGAAACACCGCCATGGGCGGACTTGCGCACGGTCGCGCGTGCGGCGGCCGCATCGGCCGGTGCCGCGAAGCTCCTGGCCATCGCGGGCGCGATCTTCGCCTGCTGTCCTTGCGTGAGCGCCTGATCGAGTTGCGCGCTTTCGCTCGCGGTGAGCGGACGAAGCTGTCCGGTTTCCGCGTCGATGCCGACCTTCACGCCGGCGACGGTTACTTGATGCGTGGACTGCGGTTCTGCGGCCTGGACACTGAAGCACAATCCAAGCGCTACACCTGACAACCAAAGCGCGGATCCGATCCTTTTCATGGGTCACGTCCCGATCTGAAGGTGATATGCCCCCGGTCGATTCCGCCCTCGCGATGGCCATCGCGAAGAATCGACAGTG
>Ga0209676_1001212_pt1 | contig 27428 bp, 27 predicted proteins | sample AraplaCvi_mLB_r2_FD_184282 | JGI IMG/M metagenome (GOLD analysis project Ga0209676, IMG submission 184282) | Arabidopsis root microbial communities from North Carolina, USA - plate scrape MF_Cvi_mLB_r2 (SPAdes) (version 2) | ecosystem: Host-associated > Plants > Roots > Endosphere | place: USA... | reverse complement strand
TTTATTACATTGGTTGCGGATGGGGTGAACTGATCACGGCTGCCGCAAAGCAATATGGCGTTAAAGCTATGGGCGTAACATTAAGTGAGGAGCAATATACAAAGACTTCTGAGCGAATTAAGCAAGAGGGACTTACTGAGTTAGTTGAAGTATCTTTACTTGATTATCGTGATATTCAAGATCGTAAGTTTGATAAAATTGTTAGCGTAGGCATGATTGAACATGTAGGAAAAGACCACATTACGGAATACTTCGAAACAGTTAATAAATTATTAAATAACGGCGGGGTATCTCTGCTTCATTGTATTACTTCTCCAACGAATGGTGCTACCAATGGCTGGATTGATAAATATATATTCCCTGGTGGATATGTTCCCGCTGTCAACGAATTAATCACCAATATGACAAACCAACAATTTTATATTGTTGATGTGGAAAGCTTACGCAGACATTACGGTAAAACCCTACAACATTGGGCTCAAAATTTTGAAAATGCATTAGAGGAAATTCGTCAGACTAAAGATGAAAGATTCATTCGTATGTGGCGCTTATATTTAAATGCCTGTGCGGCATCATTCTTTACGGGGAATATTGATTTACATCAATTTGTATTTACAAAAGGCATTAATGATTCAATTCCTATGACGCGTTCTTATATGTATGAATAAGAGAAGAATATGGCTTAACAAGGAAAGGGAAAATAATGAACGAAATTATAATTAATGTAGTTTTAAAAGCTAAATCAGGGAAATGTTGGTCGCTTACCTCTAGTTGGTGTTGGTGATGTACGTACGAAAGAAGATGCTGAAAATACTTTGAAAAATGCTGAATTAGTGGCAGTAGGACGATCTCTTATCATCGATCCTCACTGGACAAGTAAAGTGTTGGAAGGTAAAGAAGACACCATCAGAAGAATTTTAGCTGATAAAGAGGTACTTATGATTGGGAATGGTATTGTTGAATTTCTAAATCTCATGATGCCCGAACGATTCCGCTAAATAAGCACACTAAAAAGTTGTTTTAAATAGTGAGATGCCCTTCAACTAAGATGAAATTTGAAGGGCATTCTACTCTGTTAAGGCTATTCAGTCTTCAGCAATCAAACAGCTATATTTTAAAAATTTTAAGTAATAGTTCTTCAACAATCGGGTGCGTAAATTAAAGATTATTGAGCTGCATAGGCAGCTCTTTTTTCTTTATTGAATTAATACGAAGTGGCACGATTGTTCAATTAGAGCAGTCGACGTTGGTGTTTATTTATTTTCATTAAAAGAATTTTAACCCTAATTTAACCCATCGACTTTTTGAGGATGAAAAAAGCATCTTAACAATTTGGCTAAGATGCTATATAAACCTTGGTATAACAGTATTAGATTAAAAGTCACGTATGTCGTAGTTATTATAGAAAGTTTTAAACTACCACTCCTAAAACTCACAGAATTGAAGTTCTGCTTCAATTAACGGGGGGATGAAAATAAGCTTTACCCGAATGACACATATTACATGTTTAAATGCATTAGCGATAGTTGGTAATAAAGTGATAAATGAAAATTACTTAGTTAAATCATAGCAGCCTGATTCCGCAAAAATTGCACAAATTTTAATGAAGCTAGACGAAATCGATTGGCTTGTGACTAGAGATTGAAAATATTTGAAGGGTGCTTCTGGTACAAATATTTTAGTAAGTGATATTTTAAATTGTTTAAAGTAAAATAGTAGTAATTTATGTTTTTATATAAAAAGCTACTAAAATATTTTAAAGAAGATGTGATGATTAATGGGGAAAATCGCCATTTTGGCAGAGAAACCATCTCAAGCAAGGGCTTATGCAGACGCATTTAAAATTAAACAAAAAGAGAAAGTATTTATTGAATTGGAACCTTGTTCTACTTTTCCTGAGGGTGCAGTAATTACCTGGGCAGTTGGTCATCTTGTTGAATTAAAGGAACCAAAAGAATATCAAAAGGAATGGGAGAAATGGTCGCTTGGATCATTACCGATCATTCCTCAAAAATTTGAAGATAAAGTTGTCTCTAAAATGTATACACAATTTAATGCCGTAAAAAAAATCTTTAGTGATCCTCAAGTAACAATGATTTATAACTGCTGCGATAGTGAACGTGAGGGTTCAAATATCTTCTACTCACTTTTAAAAATGACGAAAGTAAATAAGCCTGTTAAACGATTATGGATCAATTCATTAGAGGTTGAGGAAATTCGAAAAGGTTTTAACAATATGCAAAGTAATGAGCGTGATCTGCTCATGTACCAAGAAGCAAAAACACGTCAAATTAGCGATTGGTTAGTAGGCATGAATTGTAGTCGCCTATATACGCTACTATTACAAAAAAAGGGCTTTAAGGGTAGTATCTCTATCGGTCGTGTGCAATCGCCAACCGTATATTTAATTTATAAAAGACAACAGGAAATCGAACATTTCAAGCCTGAAAAATTTTATGAAATTGAAGGGGTTTTTAAAGCACAAAATGGTGTATATAAAGGGAAGGCAAAGTTAAAAACAAAAGAGCGTGCAGAGGCTGTGCAATTATTACAACAACATGGGGTTGAACCGGTGGATACTGGTCTAATTACGAGTGTAACGAACAAAACGAAGCGTATTGCACCACCCAAACTACATGCGTTATCAACATTACAAGCGGCTGCTAATAAACGTTGGAAATACAGTCCGTCGCATGTGTTGAAACTAACACAATCACTTTATGAGAAAAAGCTCGTTTCTTACCCACGTACCGATTCACAACTCATTACACATAATGAGTTTGCCTATCTAAATGAATCATTGGCAAAATATCAGCAGCTCGTGGGAAAGTCATTTAATGCGCTAAATCGAGGGAATAACAAACGCTACGTCGACAGTGCAAACGTTGGGGAGCACTATGCTATTATTCCAACGAAAAAAGTGCCGACAGAAAAAGCGCTACAATCAATGAATGCTGATGAACGTAATATTTATTTTGAGATAGTCAATACGACACTCGCTATGTTCCATCAAGATTATGAATACGATGAAAAAACGATTTTAACGAATGTCAAAAATATAGAGTTTAAAACGGTAGGGAAAACAGAACTTGTAAAAGGTTGGAAAGAGTTGTTTTCAAGCGAAAAAGAGGTAAAGGAGCGTGAAGAGTCGTTACCTGTCGTTTTCCAAGGTGAGAAGGTACAAAGTAAGATTTCTATTTTAGAAGGCACGACAACACCTCCTAAGCCTTATACAGAAGGGCAACTCATTACAATGATGAAAACATGCGGTAAATCAGTTGAGGATGAAGAGGAAATCGAGGTGCTGAAATCGATTGAAGGTATTGGCACAGAAGCAACTCGGAGTGGCATTATAGAGACGATTAAAAAGCATGGATTTATTGAAGTGCGAAAAAACATAGTGAGTATTACGCCTAAAGGGGAGCTTTTATGTCGGTCAATTGAAGGGACATTACTTTCAAGCCCATCCATGACTGCAAAATGGGAAATTTACTTAAATAAAATTGGTCGTGGAGAAGGCTCTGCAAAACATTTTATTGAAAGCATAGGCAAGTTTGTTAATCAATTAATAGCCGAGGTTCCTAAACAGTTAGAGTTACTTACAATAGACGCAGAGCAGTTTAAACCAACTGCTGTAAAAGATATTGTGACGTGTCCGACATGTAAAGTAGGAAAAATAGGCTTGCGTAAAAGCTTTTACGGTTGCTCGAATTATAAAAATGGTTGTAAGCAAACGTTCCCAGGAAGGCTATTAGGAAAAAAACTAACTGAAAAGAACATTAATGATTTATGTAAGATTGGTAAAACAGCTTTACTTAAAGGGTTTAAATCAAAAAATGGTAAACAATTTAATGCGTCTCTTCGTTTGATAGAAGGAAAAATAGAATTTGAGTTTAATGAAAAGTAAAAAAGAAATTTATAGTTCTTGCATGTAATCGTTAATTTCACTTTAAATGCCGTTCAGACGGTTAAAAATAGTGAAGGTGTGAAACTCAGCAAAGTAACATGTGCGAAGAAGAATACCCAATATGTGGTCATAGCGTGATGGAAGAGCAGAAGGCTTCGGCTGCAGTAATTGGAAAAACGATAAATTTTTAGCGACAATGAAGAAGAAGCCTACCAAAACAATAGTGAAGAAATTGCTGGCAGATGGAACTGTTTTAGTAAATGCCTAACAAGTAAAAGAAGATACTAAATTCGATGCTCATTTAAAATATGAAAAAAAATACAGGCAACGAATATTTTGTTAAAAGATGGAATTTGAAAATAAGGATTAAAATTAAGAAAATTATTGCTGAATTAATTCTCTACAATCCTAAATAATTATTTTCCTAAATGAAAGTACCTAAAGATCATCAAAGTAAAAAAAATCCTTTGTTCAAAGTCAAAGAACGGGGTGAAAGGTTTGTTAGTAGATCATGTAGACTGCTGTTCTTTGTTGTGGTGTTTTTATGAATATCCCGTTTTACGATCACAATGTGAAACGGGATATTAACTTTTGTGGAATTTCGCAGCTTGTTAGTAAATACAGGTCATTTTAATAGTTTTGAAGCTATATTATTGGATTAGGAGGAAATCTATTCCGGATTAAAAAACACTTGTTTTTTATGTTTTTTTGTAAAATAATTGAATTTTTATAAAATAAATGACAAAATGATTTTGGTTGGTAATGATATTTTGAAAGGAGGAAGGGAAGTTTTAATGAATGAATTCAATTTAAACATTGAAGAATTACAAGAAATTCAGGTAAGCATGGAAGAAACAAGTAGTTTTAGATCCAGATCCAAAAATGATATTTGGTAAAAATAGTAGTTTTGTTTCGACTATTGATTGGCATGATAATATTAACTTTGACTTAATTGATAGTGGACAACAAAACAAACAAAGAAGGGAATCTATATATAAGGAATGGTCTAAATTTAGTTACCAATACTTCCGTTAGTAAGTCCATATGATATTCCTTTTATACATAAACGTATAAAAGGAATAAAGCCAGATCCAAGGGGCGTCTTATGGAATATTCATGAATTGAAGATTTTAGAGGGATGATCCAATATGTCTACTAATCAGATGAACAATGGAAATAAGTCTAACAGTGAAAGCTCAATTTGGAAAAATCATATATTCATTAAGGTCTATTTATCAACTTTTATCTCTAATTTAGGTGATAAACTAGTAGTGTTTATTTTGCCTTTATGGATTTTGAGTGTAACAGAATCTCCTTTTTTAGTTTCAATTGTAAATGCTGTAATCGTTGCTACAACTGCTTTGTTAACACCGTTTACTGGTACTATGGCAGATCGTTTCTCAAGAAGAGCACTAATGATAAATGCTGATATTTTAAAATTTTTTGTAATGGTCGCACTGGTGGTTTTAGTAAATGAAAATAACTTCTCTTTTTATATTGTGTTAGTTTTATTAATACTTCGTTCGTTTGGCACTTCACTTTCAGCTCCAGCAGCTAATGCTGCAATAGTTACATTTGTTGAAGAAAAACATATAGAAGACGCTGTTGCTCTAAGACAAACTATGAATCAGATTGTGACCACTATGGCACCTTTACTTGGAGGTGTACTAGTTGGAATTATAAGTTATAAAGGTATTTTTTTTATAGATGCTTTAACATTTTTGATATCAATAATGATTTTGGCTTCATTAAAATTCCCAAAAGATATTTCTATAAAGAAAAAAAGGGGATTTTTTGAAGATATGAAAGACGGTATACTCATAATATTAAATAATACTTTATTAAAAATATTATTACTATCAGCTGCCTTAATAAATATTCTAGGAAGTGCATTATTTTTATGTTTACAAGTATTTGTGGTACGAGAGATGGATTTATCTACCCTTTGGTGGGGAATCGTATTTGCATCTTCACCTGTAGGTGTAATAATTGGCTCTTTGTTATCTCGAAAGATAAAAATAAATAAAGATTTTGTTAGTTCTTCATTTATTTTTGTGTGCATAGTTGGTGTTTTAAATATATTAATGGGATTAACTTATAATCCTTGGTTATTTTCTTTCCTATATTTTTGCTCGGGAATTGCATTTGGAGTTAGTAATGTTTATTTTGGAGTGCTATATAGAAAAATAGTACCTATGGAGAAACAAGGGCGTTTTTTTGGACTATTAAATTCAGTATTATTAATCTCAACACCTATAGGAATTACCCTTACAGGACTAATTTTAGAACGTGTCACTTCTTCTACACTAATTATCATAATAGGAACTGTGACAAGTTTTATAGCTATTTTTTCGTATATGTTTATAAGAAAAAAAGAGCAATAAATAATACGAATTAAGCTTAATTAAATAGACTAGCAGAGGGAGGCGTAGGAGTGTTCGGCATGCCAGTAACCATAAATTCGTAAAAGGAGTAATGTGATGACTACTATTAGATCAATTGGAAGCTTATGTGTTACGGATAGTGATGGACACATTATTAACCATGCAGATTGGAATAACATCAATTCTATTTTTCTTCCTGTTATAAACGATGTAGTTCATACGTATTCCACCCTTCTTCAAGATAACTTACATAGTGTATACATAAGGGGATCCATTCCAAAAGGAATAGGTATTGAAGGTGTAGCTGACTTAGATACAATAGCGATTACTAAGCAAAAGCTTAATAAACTGCAGTTAAAGCGGATAAAAGAAGGAGAACAGGAATTAACTCAAAAACACAATTGTGTAGATGGTATTGAACTAAGTGTTCACTGCATGGAAGATGTTTTAAATACGTCATCATTTTCTATCATTAGTTTCATACTCCAAACCCATGGCATGTGTGTGTTTGGAGAAAACTTGATCCCTCATTTACCAAAATATAAAGCGAACGAAGCTTTAGCAAATGACCATCTAATTCATTTACAAGTTCAAATTAAAAATGCCTGTGATGATCTTCAAGATAATTCAGATATAGAGGATATTAAAGATTGTTGCAAGTGGATTATGAAAATTATAGTAAGAGCAGGACTTGCACTGGTCATTACCAAAGAACACACATATACAAGGGATTTATATCCTGCTTATAAAATGTTTTCTAAATATTACCCTGAAAAGGAAAGTGACATGAGAAAGGCACTTGAATATGCCATAACCCCCATAATAGATACAAACCAATTGTTATCGTTTATAAATGAATTTGGAATGTGGATGGTTATTGAAGCTGATAAATGGCTAAAATCCTATAACCCTAATAGAGAATTAAATATGAAAATATAAGTACTTCCGAAATCAAATTCTCGTTAGCGATCACAAATGGAATTAGTATTGTTTTTATAGCCTAGTGACGAATTGATTCCACGTAAAGCAAAAGGTAATCACAACTCTAATGTGATTACCTTTAATCTTTAAGTATTTAAAATTCCATTTGAGATGGATCATTTTCTACTTATGTTGCTCTACTATTGCGCCTTATTGATTTGACTTTAAATTTTTTCCAATATATTGGACGATCTTGCGAAGTTCAGTAGATGATGGTCGTCCAAATGGACTTGTTTGTTTTTGTTGATATAGTAGTTGTCCATTTTCATCAACTAGAAAATAGGCTGGCTCTCCGTGCGTGCCATGATCCTCATATGGCGCATTTTCTCCATGATAAAAAACATCGTATGCTTGTAATGTTTTTAACTCTTCATCAGCCAAGACGGTAAAAGTAAGGTTATGTTCATCAACCATTTTCTTTAAATTATCCAACTGATCCGTTGAGATTGTAATTAAATGTACATTTTTACTTTCAAAATAACTTTTGTTTTCTTCAAGCTCTTTTAAGTCATGAAGACAAACAGGACACCATGATCCTCTGAAAAAGATAATGAGATGCCAAGTTTTATGCTGGCTTTGATGGGATACAAAAGAGAATTCTTCTCCATTCACTGCTGGAAGTGTGAAATCAGGTACTTTGTCACGCAAATTAAATGTAGGCATACTTATCCTCCTTAAAATTGAAAATCTTATAACCCCCTTGTATTATTTCCAATTTTAAATTAGATATGTGAAATGAAAAAACATATACAAAAATTCCGAGGTTCATTGTAGGTAAATCTTCTTCTCTAACAATTTATGTCATTCGATTTTTATTGAAATTTATTTATGCACCCAAGCACAATGTCATTGTTATTTTGACATTATTAAGCATACTTTATTGTTGGATTATTTAAAGACAATATGGCAAACTGAATACAAAGATAAATCTCAACAGGATTCATCGGTACTTTAGGACGTAAGAATCTTTATTATGGAGATGTTCAACTAAAAATACTAATAAATGCGATAGTTTAGCGATGATATATTGGGGGTAATAGTATTGAGCAAAAGGAGATCAGTTGGATTAGAATTGCGTACATTGTCGCTTTTAATGAGAAGACAATTGGATCAAATCACAACTGCTGCGCTAACAGAAAAAGATAACCTGACTGCCATGCATGGTTGGACAATTAGTTATCTTTGCAAAAACCAAGATAAAGATGTGTTTCAAAAGGATTTTGAAAGTGCATTTTCTATTCGTAAATCAACAGCATCTAGAATACTTAAATCCATGGAAAGTAATGGGTTGATTACAAGGCAATCTGTTTCCTACGATTCAAGGCTCAAAAAAATTGTCTTAACAGACGATGCGTTAAAACTTCATGAAGATATTAAGACTCGTAGAGAAATCCTTGAACAAACATTACTATCAGGTATCCCGGAAGAGAAACTTGATGTTTTTTTTGAAGTGATGGATGCCATGAAAGAAAATATCGGATCTTGAAGAAGATCTATTTTGAAGTTTTATATGACCTTATAGTTAGCGTGCTAACTAAAAAGAGGGGGGACTGCGAATATGTTGAAAATATTTAAATACTTAAAACCGAAAGAATGGACGCTCATTGTTGCTAGTGTTGTGTTCATTGTAGGGCAAGTTTATTTGGATTTGAAGTTGCCGGATTATATGGCTAAAATTACGACTCTTGTACAAACAGAGGGCAGTAATACGAGCGAGATATGGACAGCTGGAGGGAAAATGCTTTTATGTGCTCTTGGCAGTATGATATTGGCAGTCATTGTTGGCTATTTTGCGGCAAAGGTAGCAACATCTTTGTCAAAGGAATTACGAAAAGGTGTATTTGATAAAACGTTATCTTTCTCTATGGAAGAGATTAATGGTTTTTCAATCGCAAGTCTAATCACTCGTTCTACTAATGATATAACGCAAATACAGCAAACGGTTGCGATGGGTCTTCAAGTTATGATTAAAGCGCCAATCCTTGCAGTATGGGCTATTTTAAAGATTACCGGGAAAAGCTGGGAGTGGTCAGTGGCAACAGGAGTAGCTGTCATTGTTTTACTTATTTTGATAGGCAACCTAATCATCTTTGTGCTACCGAAATTTAAAGTCGTTCAAAAAATGACAGATCATCTGAACCGCGTAACAAGAGAAGGTTTAACTGGTATTCGTGTTGTTCATGCTTATAACGCACAACAATATCAGGAAGAAAAATTTGAAAAAGTAAATAAGGATTTAACGGATACAAATCTTTTCGTGAACCGACTTATGGCCCTTATGCAGCCGGGGATGGGGCTGATTATGTCAGGTTTAACTCTTTCGATCTACTGGATTGGTGCACATTTAATAAATAATGCTGGGGGTATGGATCGAATCGGTTTGTTCAGTGATATGGTCGTATTTTCTTCCTATGCAATGCAAGTAGTTATGGCATTTATGATGTTATCCATGACCTTCATTTTGCTGCCAAGAGCAGCGGTATCTGCAGCGCGTATTAATGAAGTGCTAAATACACCTCAAACAATAATCGATGGAGAAAAGCAATCGTCACCAAAGGGAATCGAAGGTGAAATTGAACTGCGTAATGTAAGCTTTAAATATCCGAATGCAGAGGACTATGTTTTAGAAAATATTAGCTTTACAGCACATAAAGGCGAAACTGTCGCTTTTATCGGTTCTACTGGTAGCGGTAAAAGTACGCTAATTAATTTACTCCCGAGATTTTACGATGCGACTGAGGGTGAAGTATTAGTCGACGGTATTAATGTGAAAGAATATGCACAAGAAGCTCTTCATAATAAGATTGGGTACGTTTCTCAAAAAGTCGTACTATTTTCAGGTACAGTAAAATCTAATGTTGTCTACGGTGGTAATGGCCAGACCCCATCAACAGATGAGGAAATCAAAAAAGCTGTGGAAATTGCTCAAGGGAAAGAATTTGTGGAGAACATGGATGACCAATATGATGCAGCTATCGCTCAAGGTGGTACAAATCTTTCGGGAGGACAGAAACAACGTCTTTCTATTGCAAGAGCCGTGAATCGAAATCCAGAAATCTTTATTTTTGATGATTCATTTTCCGCTCTAGATTATAAAACAGACCGTCAACTTCGTTCTACGTTGAAAAAAGAAACACAAGGTGTAACGACTTTGATTGTGGCACAGCGAATTGGAACGATTAAAGATGCTGATAAAATCATTGTTCTTGATGAAGGTAAAATCGTTGGTATGGGGAAACATAGTGAATTATTGAAAACTTGTAAAACTTATCAGGAAATCGCTTATTCTCAGCTATCGAAGGAGGAGTTGGACAATGAGTAATAAACAAACAAATAAGCCCCGAAAAGGTCCTGGTGCTCCTGGGGAAAAGCCAAAAAATTTTAAAAAACCTTGGGTGAAGTTGATTGCCTATTGTAAACCTTATTTACCAGCGATGATCTTTGCACTTGTATTAGCTACTGTAGGAACAATTTTCACGATCATAGGACCTAATATGCTTAGTGATATTACCGATTTGATAACGGAAGGCATTACAGGCGAGATTGATATTACGGCTATTGGAAAAATAGGTCTGTTCCTTGCTATATTGTATGGATTGAGTTTTATTTTCAATTATTTGCAGGCGTTTATTATGGCTACGATTACGCAGCGAGTTTCTAAAAAGTTACGGACAGATATATCGAACAAAATTGATAGATTACCATTGAAATATTTTGATTCTACAACCTATGGTGATGTATTAAGTCGTGTCACGAATGATGTGGATATGATCGGACAGTCTCTAAATCAAAGTATTGGTTCGTTAGTGACAGCGGTCGTTATGTTTTTTGGATCGTTGATTATGATGTTCTCTATTAATGTGACGATGACACTTTCTGCAATTGCTGCAACTTTCGTTGGATTTGTATGTATGACCTTTATTATTTCCAAATCGCGAAAATACTTCATACGCCAGCAGCAAGACCTTGGTAGAATAAACGGCCATATTGAAGAAATCTATTCAGGGCATGATGTCATGAAGGTGTATAACGGTGAAAAAGCAGCGAAGAAAGAATTTAATGAAATTAATGAAAGTCTTTTTAATAGCGCTTGGCGCGCGCAGTTTATGTCCGGCATGATGATGCCTCTCATGATCTTTATTGGAAATTTAGGTTATGTTGTTGTTTGTGTCGTAGGGGCTGCACTTACAGTGAAAGGTTCCATTACTTTTGGTGTGATCGTTTCATTTATGGTGTATATCCGCTTATTTACGCAGCCATTGTCACAGTTAGCACAGGCAGCTACAAGCTTGCAGTCAACTGCCGCAGCAAGTGAACGTGTATTTGAGTTCTTACAAGAAGAGGAACTTGAAGATGAAAGTGATAAGAAAGCCACTTTAGAAGCCAAAGATGTTACAGGGAATGTAGAATTTAAAAACGTTAAGTTTGGCTATACGAAAGAAAAACTAATTATTAAAGATTTCTCTGCGCAAATAAAAGCAGGTCAAAAAGTTGCCATTGTCGGACCTACTGGGGCAGGGAAAACAACGCTTGTTAATCTTCTTATCCGTTTCTATGAAGTTGATAGTGGGGAAATCATCATTGGAGATGTACCGACTAAGTCGATTTCTCGTAAAAATGTTCACGATTTATTTTGTATGGTGCTACAAGATACTTGGCTATTTGAAGGTACCGTTAAGGAAAATATTGTGTATAACAAAGAGCATGTAACCGATGAAGAAGTGATTTCGGCATGTAAAGCAGTAGGCCTGCATCACTTTATTAGAACTCTGCCAAAAGGTTATGACACGATTTTAAATGATAAAACTAGTTTATCTGTTGGGCAAAAACAGCTTATTACCATTGCTAGGGCTATGGTTAAAAAAGCACCGTTGCTTATATTAGATGAAGCTACTAGTTCCGTTGACACACGTACTGAAGCACTTATCCAACAAGCGATGGATAAATTGATGGTGGGAAGAACATCATTTGTCATTGCACATCGACTTTCAACTATTAAAAACGCCGATTTGATTTTAGTGATGAAAGACGGAGATATTATTGAAAGTGGCAATCATGAAGAGCTGATCGCGGAAAAAGGATTCTATGCGGATCTATATAATAGTCAGTTTGAAGATGCTTCTTAAAATTGAATGGTATCTATTCGTTTTTGGCTGCTAGACAGTGTGTAGCTTCGTAAAAAAGATAAATGTTTATCATGAAGATAGAAAAAAATCACCTCATTTCTAGAGGTGATTTTTTTCTATATGGAGTGGAAAATAACAGGAGAATTGACGGCTATCCTATCTGCATTGAGTTAATACAAAAGATTCGTTACCCATTCCGAGGCGAATGAACAGTGCAACAATTGCTTCTTCAAATTAATTTAATATAGACTGATATAATAAATAGATTGCTATGTATAAAAATCTAAGGGAGCGATGCATGTGGAAAACTTAGGAGATCTTTTGCCAAGACATAAGCATAATAATGATAGAGTAGAAATAATTAAAAAAATGGAGAGAGATCAAATATTGCCTTTATTGCCTAACCTCCTAGAATGGATTCAAGATATGAATTGGCCAGTAGCACCAAACGTATTAGAATTACTTTTAACTTTTCCAGAAGAAATTGTCCCACATGTGCAAGTTGTTTTATCTTCAGATGACGAAAACTGGAAGTGGTTTATTTTAAACTTTTTGGTTATTGAATTGCCAGTAGAGTCAAGAGTTCAGTTTAGAGAGTATTTAACAAGAGTGGTTGAAACACCTACACCTAATGAACTCGCAGAAGAACTTGATGAAATCGCAAAAGAGATTTTGGAAACAATCTAAAAAAATACCTTTTTTTAACTAAAGGATCAGATTAGTAATAAAAGCACTTAGATAAAGTGACAGTACCTATTTTGGTACTGCCTTTTTTTCCTTTATACAATTACTAACTCCAAAGTAAGACTTCTATATGTTTTAGTCTATAGATACAGCCACTTACTGTAAAAGTCGAATGTAATTCTGATTTCGACTCGTTACTTTTCCGGTTTAATATAAGGTACCATTTGTGCAGTGGCGCCTACTGAAGCTCCACGAACAAAACTTTGATTTTCTAAAGCTTTAAAATTTTGCGCTTGGCCAGTTAGCATTACTCCTAATATTCCCACTTCATCCCATTTTTTGTTTTTGTTCGAATTTAAAAACTCTTGAATAGGTCCATTTCCACCTCTACCATCATATTTTTTGAGCGCATCGATAAATCCTTTATATGCATCTTTCGGTGAAGAAGATGGATCAAATCCATAAATCGACACCCCTGAAGGTCCTTTACTTTCATCTGCAATTTGCGAGGTCATATACAACCATACAATGTTTAAATTATCGGGGATTTTTGCTTGTATTTCCTGGAATGTATACGGTTGATCAAAGGAAATAGCAACTTCCGCCACGTAGTTTTTTATTTGTGAAACTTCACGGATTTCATTTTGTACACCATCAAAATACTCGTGAATAGAAGGATGATAAAATGTCGCCACTTTATTTTTTGTTTGTTTATCATACTCATAAAAATCTTTGTCAGACCAATAAAAGCCAGGTACTAATTCATTGTGGTCGATATTTGAGCGAAGCCAACCATAAGAACTCGTAAGTGTGCTCCAAGGGACTACATAGCCATTAATATTTTTTGAACGATTCGAAATAATATTTCCACCAAACATGGATGAATTAGCTGTTACTTGAGAGTCGATTTGAATATTCGGCTCGGCAATTGCATTATGTAAGAAAAGTGAATCGTGAAGTCGGGTAGAACCTTTGGCTGCAAAATAGTTGCCTGTTTTATAGAAGATTGGTATTAGAATTAGTACGACAATAATTGTAGAAATGATGATTTTTAGTAGTTGTTTTCGTTTAGCTTTTTTTAAAGCGGTTTTGATCGAAATATCCATTAACGTTTTCCTCCTATTTTTGAGTGAATAGATTTACGTGCTCGATATAATTTTTGCTTTACGCTGTCAACTTGAATGTTCAAAATTGTAGCAATCTCCTCATAAGAAAAATCATAGTAATACTTTAAAAAGAAAATTTCCTTATATTCTGTTTTGACATCTTTTAATAAATAGAAAATCTCATCATTATTTAAAATCGTATTTATTTCGCAATCAATTTGTTGTAGTTTTGAATAGATTTCCTCGCTAAAATAAATGTTCTGTTCCTCTTTTTTTCTTTTCAAGTCAATATATTCATTAAGTGATACTCTAAAAAACCACGGTCGCAAATTCCGTTCTGTTAAGTCATCCAATAATAGATAAACTTTATAAAAGGTGTTTTGTATAATATCTTCGGCATCCTCTTTTTTGGCTCCTTTCGCTAGTAATAGGCGGAACACTTCCTCTCCTAAATTAATAAGATAGGAGGCTAGTACGTCTTCTTTTTTCATGTTTGTCCTCCTTCTACTTATACAACGAATGAGCGTTTCCAAATGTATACACTTAAATTAATATTATATGAAAATACATTTATAAATTGGTTTAAAGGGACAATTCTCAAATATTCCTGACTTTAAGTAAGCGTATCAGAACTTTGAAATTCTCTAGAAGAGCAATCGCTTTTTCACTAACGGAGAAGACTAGCTTAACACTGGTTGTCTTTATAAATATTGATATATATTTCCATGGAATTGATTGACATAAAATTTGTATTAAGCATATAATACATTACGAAAGGTGTATTGCGTGCTTAATACACTTTTACATTTTTTGAGGGTGGTGTATTAAGCTGTTAATACACCAAGATTGATTAGCGGGGTAATGGCTAAATAATATTTCGGGTAGTTCTTTAAAAGTACTTAGCCCACCATTATGCTCAAACTGTATTAAGTGCTTAATACACGAAAATATAATTTTCTAGGAGTTGAGTTAATTGACTGTAAAGTTTAATAATCGGGATCCAGTGTATGTACAGGTTATCCGGCATTTTAAAGAACAAATCGCCAAAGGATATTTTGAACCTGGTCAGGAGATTCCATCAAGAAGAGAACTAGCCAACCAGCTGAAGATTAACCCAAATACTGCACAACGAGCTTATAAGGAAATGGAGGAACAAGGATTGATTTTTACTGAGGGGAATATGCCGAGCTGCATAACTAAAGATGAAGCGGTCCTTAAAAGTGTCCGTGAGGAATTGATTATCGAAGCGGTTGACTTATTTTTAGGTTCTATTAAATCCATCGATGTACCGTTATCCGAAGTATTGGAACTAGTTAAGAAAAAGCATGATGCCGAAAGTGGAGAAGCGGAGGAATCGAAATGATCGAGGTAAAAAATGTCGAGAAAAAATACGGCAGGAAACGGGTATTAAAAGGTCTCTCTTTTACTGCTGAAAAAGGTGAAATTACTTGTTTAATCGGTATAAACGGAGTAGGAAAAACGACAATCATGAAAGCTATTATGGCACTCACTCCGATTAATAGCGGTGAAATTTTGATCGATGGGAAAAAAATCCGAAAAGAAAGCTTTGAAAAAGTTACCTTTATTCCAGATACGATTACGATGTTGCCGCAAATGAAAATTTGTGATGCCTTTTCGTTCATGGCCGATTTTTATAAAAACTGGGATCCTCAAAGGGCAGAAGAGCTACTGCAATTTTTTAAACTAGATCCTACAGAACGGATTGCCAATTTATCAAAGGGAAATATGGCTAAAGTCAATATGATATTGGGTTTGGCACTGAATGTGGATTACCTACTCATGGATGAACCATTCTCTGGTATTGATATTTTTTCCCGGGAGCAGATTGCCGAAGTGTTTACAAGCCATTTAATTGAAGATCGTGGTGTGATTATTACAACCCATGAAATTAGTGATATAGAACACTTGATTGATAGAGCAGTACTTATTGATAACGGTGAAGTATTAAAGGAATTTAGCGTAGAGGAAGTGCGTGAAAAGGAAGGGAAATCAGTCGTTGATGTCATGAGAGAGGTGTATCGTGGATGAAAAACTATTTAAAACTTCTTAATTTCGAAGTAAATCGATTTTTCAAACTGTACCTAACCTTAATAGGATTGATAATTGTCAGTCAGTTCATTGGGGCGATTGTCGTGTCAAAAGGATATATGAATGTCACGGATCAGGTGATTAATAAAAATCAACTATCAGTGAGCCAATATATTAAAGAATACGGGTTATTTTCTTTTGAGCAGTTCGTTGGTTCTGAATGGTTTGTGCTGCCAATCCTTTTTAGCATAGCCATGTTGATGATTTATGTTTTCTTTATTTGGTATCGGGATTGGTTTGGAAAAAATACGTTTATTTACAGATTATTAATGTTGCCAACTGAAAGAATTACTATTTATTTCGCAAAATTGACGACTATTATGCTGTTGGTACTTGGGTTAGTTACCTTGCAAATATTGTTAATACCGATCGAAATAAAAATTGTTACTAGTATTATTCCAACAGATTTCCGTTCGGATTTTTCATCTAGTCATTTTGATAGTCTAGAAATGTTGGTCTGGTTGTACCCGAATGCCTTTATAGAATTTATCCTGATTTATGGGGTCGGACTAATCCTTGTAGCAGTTCTATTCACTGCTATTTTAATTGAACGAAGTTACGGTTTAAAAGGCATTTTTTTCGCAATCGTTTATGGAATGCTTTCGTTTGGCGTCTTTATTGCGCCAATACTATTAAATGTATTTTCTAATGACTATTTTTACGCACTTGAAATCTTTTTAATGCTACTGGTAATGAGCATCATTGTTTTAGGGAGTGCCATTTGGATCGCGAATCATTTGCTAAAATATAAAATCAGGGTTTAAGGGGAGAGTGACTATGAAAAAATATTGGAAAACGATATTGATGAGTTTAATCATCGTGACGACAATCGGTTCTTACTATATTCAACAGGCAATGGCCTCTAAAAATGATATATCCTTTAAAATTGAAACTACTAGAGGAAATAAGGGAGAAATTGACAATCTAATCCTTCAAGCGAGTTATCAGAGTGATGATACTTATCATAGGTTGAATATATCAAAGGAAGGTTCGACTAATCAGAAAAGCGGGTCTTTTGTTGGGGAGTTAATAGGACAATATAAACCTTTGATGATTCAAAAATATATTCAAGAACACCGTAAGTTTATGCGTGGAAAAGAAATAAATCCTGGTCAGTATTTTGAAGACGAGGACCGTTTGATTTACACCTATTTTCGAAGTAAGGGCCTAGGAAATTTGTTCACTCTTCAAATCGATACACTTGATAAACATACAAATGACAGTTCTTCATTTGAAATTAATATGCCAGACCAAGTGAGATATGACTGGATCACTGAGAGAGATGTCTATGTAGAAAATGGAAAAATAAAGATAATAGCAACTAGCTATCTCAATGGGGATGAAGAGTTGCATTTATACACGGTTGATAAAAACAAAAAGGAATTAGAACATGACTCAATACTTGCAAAATTACAATTAGAAGAGAGAACCAAGGTCATCATCCAGGTATTTAATGACTATAATAAAGTACAAAATGAAAATTATATCTTATATATGGTTGAAAAATACAAATATCTAGAAAATGGTGAGCGTGAAATTATCTCTAACCCAATGTATCTGTATAACTATCTCAATAATGAAGTGAAGGAATGGACAATTCCAGCCGAATTAAAATCATATATGAACTCGATCATTCTTCAAGGAACAGATATATTCATTCCTGTTCGTTCAACGAATGGTTTAGTAGTGAACCGTTATAATATAGAAAAGAAACAGTGGGAAGAGCCTATAAACTTTAAATATCCAAGCATTGCTAATGCTAAAGAAGAACCTTCTTTACAGATTACAGATGGTAAGCTATATTTAGTCGATCGTGTTTCGGATGGTCATTTGTTCCTTATCGGTGATTTACGTACAGGTGAATCATTATATGAAGGTAAAATAATCATTGAAAATAAAGAAAAACTAGATGCAGATTACTCACTTTATATCGAGCAAATAGCAAATATATAACAACATTCATTAAATTGAAGAACACACATTTTAATAAATAAGAGTAAGCAGCTTTGGCAGGTATGAATTTTAAGATTCATATCTGCCGTTTTTTGTTCCTTGGATGGATATTTATGAAATACTTTTAGGATTGAGTTAATTCGTGTAGTCATTCTCTCATGAAAGTGAGTAACTTCTCTGTTGTGTAGCGCTATTTTCGCGCTACATGGATGGCTAACGGGTATTTCTAGCATTGACTGGAACACATATTCATATAAAAGGAGGAAACGACAAGTTGAAACTAATTTGTAAAGCATGTAATTTAGAAATCTCTAAGCCATTAACGGAATTAAAAGACCTGAATTTGATTAATGAAAACGATGGCCAAGATTATATTCCTAGGGGCTTCTATTTAATTCAAGAGGAAACAGCTTATGAAATATTAAAAGGATCTATCATTATAAACATCAAAGATTTAATCAATTCAAACCACCATTCAGACAGCAGTAGATTAAATGGTTGTTGTGGTCTTGACGGATGTGATGGAATGAACAGGGTTTGCTTGCATGATCATGAAATTGGTACGGAATACTCTGATTGTTGGAGGTTTCATACAGTTGTATTAAAACCAGAGTTAGTACAACTTATTTAAGATTTACACTAATACCTTTTGCAGGCCTATGTACAAGCCGATATCGGATACAGTTATGCGGAGGCGGCATAATTAAGCGCGAAAACCTAAAGTTTGTGTAGTTATCTTCTTCATGCTAATGAGCATATACTTTAATAACGAAGATCGCTTTTTCTTCTTCAATTTAATGGCAGGTTCTTTATGCAGGTCTATGTACTGGGTGCACTACAATGTCCCTGGTGCTCCATTTTTATTAGACTAAAATATGGAGGCGGAAAATTGAATGATGATAATGAAGTTTTAGTAGATAAAGAAAAACGAAATGATTTAAAAATGAAAGAAGAACGGAAAGAGGGAGAACCGACTCAGGCCTTCAAAGGGGCTTCGTGGGCAGCGCTATTAGTAGGCGTTGCGTCATATCTAATTGGTTTGTTTAACGCAACTATGCAATTGAACGAAAAAGGATTTTACTTTGCAGTTTTAGTATTCGGACTTTATTCTGCGATATCTTTACAAAAAGCAGTAAGAGATAAAGATGAGGGAATACCAGTTACTACAATTTATTATGGTCTTAGTTGGTTCGCCCTTATTGTATCTATCTCATTAATGGCCATCGGTTTATACAATGCAGGAAGTGTTGTTTTAAGCGAAAAAGGATTTTTTGGGATGGCATTTGTTCTTAGTTTATTTGCAGCAATAACCGTTCAAAAGAATATAAGAGATACGCAGAGGGCAAGAGAAAAAGCTTGAGTAAGCGTATCCTACTATACTTCAAGGGATTTCAGTGGCTCGTTAAGAGTTTAATAGCGACTTACAGTTTTAGATCAAGCTGCCAAAATTAAAGGCAGCTTTTCGTATTTATGAGCAGGATTGTTGAAAAAGATAGCGAACTTATTTAGTTAGTTAACTAAACCGTCAGAAGAGGATTGAAAAATGGATAAAATAAATGAAATCATGGATTTACTCATTAATAAAGGCTTAGTCATAAATGATTATTTAGAAGTGAAGAGGTTAAAAAGTGGTACAACTGAGGGCATTTTATATACGATCTTGTGCAAAAAAAAGCCAATCTATGTGATAAAGATTGATCATCCTAGGATAATATCTGCCACTGAGGAATTCCTGCTTGCCTATAAAAAAGTGAAATTGTTGCCGGATGTTCTTTACACGGATCATAAAAAAGAATTTATTGTGTACTCTTATATACCCGGAGAAACTCACTATAACCGAGGATCGAAAGTAGAATGGATGAACATTTTAACGAAAGAGTTATTTAATCATTATGAAAAGGTGGACAAAGACATTCCTTGGGGAAGAGTAAACGGGATTCATAGAAGGTCCTGGTCAGACTTTAATCGAAGTAGTTTTGAGTCTTCCAAAATGAATATTGGTAAGCTATTACCAAGCGAGGATCATAAAAGAGTAGAGTTATTGGTAAATATATTAAATACTTATCACTATCAAGAGGAGAAGTATTACCTTCACGGTGATACAGGTGTTCATAATTTTGTCTATTCTTGTAATCAGTTAAAAGGCGTTATTGACCCATCACCTTTAATCGGTCCTAAAGTTTACGATTTTACCTATGCATTTTGTTCTTCACCAGATAGTCTAGATGTACATACGATTTTTTCTTCATTTTCGTTGTGGAACGGAAATGCATCCTTGACAAAGGAACAACTTTTGAATGAAGTTGTTTTTCAATTATATACACGTATTGGCGTGTGTATTAAAGTTCATCCGCATGATCTTAATGGTTATATGGAAGCATGGGAGAGATGGAGGAAGTATCTTCCATAGCACGTACCGTGACAAAAGCTTGTGAATATGTGGGGAAAATTAAAAAATGAAAGAAAAGCCAACATTTTGAAGGTACATTAATCAAAACGTTGGCTTTTTACATCTATTGAAAATACAAGCAATGATGACGCGGTCTGAAATAATTTGTTATTTAATACCTTGTTAAAATTTGGTGTAAATGCTATTATGTGAATATATTTCATGAATATTCGTAAATTATATTCATGAAAAAAGGAGGATTATCTATGGCAAGGGGAAAAAAGGTTTTTTCAGAAGAAGATAAAAGTCTGATTAAAAGTAAATTGAAAGAGGAGTGTATGGCATTTTGGATTTCTCTAGGTTATAAAGAAACAAGCATTGGCGCATTGTGTAAGAAAGCACAAATATCAACAGGTACTTTTTATAATTTATATTCCAGTAAGGAAGAACTTTTTTTTGAAGTTCTGTATGACATTCAAGATACTATTTATGAAAATTTCATTGAGCGAATTGAACAATGCCCTGAAAAGTCCGGCTTTGAAACAGCCATAATCCAGCTTTACTTTGAATACGAAAGCAAGCCATTTCTTTATGACGTGAAAACGACTGATTTCACATCGTTTTATAGTAAACTTTCGGAGGAAATGAAAGAAAAACTAATATTTGATAGTAGTGAAATTTTTCGTACAGCAATCAAACGAGCGAATCTTAAATTAAAGGTTCCTGAAAATTTAGCCTTTTCTACCTTCACCGTCCTTCTTTCAAGTATTGCAAGTAAAGAAGGAATATCAAAGAACTGTGATCATTTAGCTGCATTTCAATTTATGACGAAGCAGTTGGTAACAAGTATCTTTGAGTAGAGGCTGTCTTGCATATAAAAAATAGGAGGAGATATCAATGAGTTTATTTGGAAGTATTATAGACTTTCTAAAAGAAACAGCACCTTTCTATATTGCGATAAATATCATTTTAGCAAGCTTCCTACTAATCTTAGGGTTAGTTTTAATGTCTAAAAAAAATAGAGAACAGAAGGCAAAAAAGATTGCCGGAATGGTATGTTTATCATTTTCAATGTTGGCTTTTTTAGGTGCAATGTCTAATGCATTTTTCTCTTCTTTCATATTTTGATTTCTTTCAGCAATTGTTTTGGTATCGAAAGCGAAGCCTCGCTATAAATGTGTTTTGGACCGAAAGCATAGTGACAAGTACAGAAGTCTCCCATCTCTGAAGGTGATGAGATGAATGGGGTTTAAATCACTTTTCAGCGGGTGTTACGCAATTATCACGAGCCATAAATGATAAATAGGAGGATAAAAAGATGCTAGATAAACTACAAAATATTATGGATGCGGCTTGCAAATGGGGGAATTTAGGAACCTCTATTCAATTCCATAAACCAACAAAAAAATCGATGGTTTCCAGTGCTTTTTCAAGTGGAAGTATTGGCAGTGTTATGACAATCTATGGACTTCTTTTTAAGAATATATGGGTTTTGTTATTTGGTGTGCTTGGCATAATAAGCAGTGTTTTCATATTTCGGGAAAGTGAAAAAAACGATTAGATAAGTATCATTAACATTTTATATAACTTTATAATCTTTTTTACAGTAACAGCCCAAGTATTGAAGGCTAATCATCATTTTATCCCTATTAAATAAACAGACTTTTGCAGCCATCTGGTCTCGAGATTCAATCGAGGTGGATGGTTGTTTTATTTTGGAATAGATTACAAATAAATAAAACATAGTTGACTTATTGGTTTTATATGTTTAAAATCGTATTAATTGTTCAAATATATCGAATGATTAATCAATACAAGGAGGGTTAAGAATTGACTATTGAAACACTTACAAAAGAGTTGAACCGCTTATATGAAGAAATAGTAGGAAATCGTCGTTATTTACATCAAAACCCAGAGCTTTCTTTTCAAGAAGAAAAAACATCCCGCTTTATCGCTGATACATTAAAAAGCTATGGAATTTCTGTGCAAGAAAATGTTGGTGATAAAGGTGTAGTTGGAATTGTTCAAGGAAGTGAACATGGAAAAACGATCGCATTTCGCGCAGATTTTGATGCATTACCAATCGAGGATCAAAAAGAAGTTACATATAAATCCACAGTGCCTGGCGTTATGCATGCCTGTGGTCACGATGGACATACGGCTGCTTTACTCGCGGTGGCAAAAGTTCTTCAAAAACATAGGGACAGTATTCATGGAACAGCTAAATTTATTTTCCAACCAGCAGAAGAAAAACCACCAGGTGGGGCGAAGTTTATGATTGAAGAAGGGGTTTTAGATGGAGTGGATTATGTATTTGGTGCACATTTAGCGACAGACCTTCCAGTTGGCAAGCTGTCAACCGCTTCAGGTGCAGCAATGGCCTCAGTTGACGCTTTTACGATTCAAATTTTCGGTAAAGGTGGGCATGGAGCTCGACCTCATGAAACGAAAGACTCCATTATTGCGGCAACACAACTAGTTCAACACCTACAACAAATCGTTAGTCGTCGTATTAACCCAACAGAAGCTGCCGTTGTAACAGTAGGAAGTATACATGCTGGAAATGCCTTCAATGTAATTGCAGATTCAGCTGTTTTAGAAGGAACCGTTCGTGCATTAAATAAAGATGTTCGTGCTCAGATAGAAAAGGAAATTCGGGCAATTCTAGAAGGGTTAAAGATTACTAATTATATAGATTTTGAATTAGATTACTTACATGGTTACCCAGTACTAGTTAATCCGGTGGAAGAGGCTACAATTGTGGAGCAATTCATTAAAGAACAGTTTGGAGATAGTGCTTTTATCCAGAAAGCGCCGGTGTTAGGAGCGGAAGACTTTGCTTACTATTTACAAGAAAAACCCGGTAATTTCTTTTATGTAGGCGCTCATAATGATGATCCAAATACACAATATTCTCACCATCATCCAAAATTTGATTTTGATGAACGAGCACTACTCAATACAGGAGAAATGTTCTTGAAAATAGCTAATCATTTCTTGATCGATTAAAAATGAAAATCAATAGAATGGAGCCCGTATTCTCTGTTTGTTGGCAAATTAATCTGGAGGAATGAATACCGTGATTGTCTTTAAACATATCGTAAAAGAATTTTATCAAAAGAAAAAGAAAGTAGTCGCTTTAAATGATGTTTCTCTAGAAGTTCAGAAAGGTGATATATATGGAATTATTGGCTATAGTGGAGCGGGTAAAAGTACATTAATTCGGATGGTAAATGGCTTAGAAAATCCAACTTCTGGACAAATCATCGTAGACGGAAAGGATATTCAAACATTAAGTACAAATGAGAAAATACTAAATAAGAAAAAGATTAGTATGATTTTTCAACATTTTAATTTACTTGAGTCTAAAAATGTTTTTGACAATGTCGCTTTACCATTAAAACTTCGTAATGAAAGTAAAGAAGCGATCGATAGAAAAGTGAAAGAAATGCTTTCATTTGTAGGATTAGAGGATAAAGATAAAAATTATCCGAACCAACTTTCTGGAGGTCAGAAGCAACGCGTTGGGATAGCACGTGCACTGGTTACAAATCCTGAAATTTTATTATGCGATGAGGCAACCTCTGCACTCGATCCTAAAACGACAAAATCAATTTTAAAATTGTTAAAACGAATCAATGAACAGTTTAATATAACGATTTTATTAATTACACATGAGATGGAAGTGATTCGTGATCTTTGTAATAAAGTAGCTGTGATGGAAAATGGTCAATTAAGCGAATCAGGAAATGTTATTCAAGTATTCGGTCAACCGAAAGAACAAACTACTAAAGATTTTGTAGAAACGGTTATTCCTAATAACATTCCAAAAGACTTATTGGACTTTTATCAAAAAAATCAACAGTCGTATACTTTATTACGGCTAAAGTTTTTAGGAGAAAATACGGCTAGCTCGTTATTATATCAACTAAATAAACGTTTCAATCATGTAGAAAGCAATATTGTCTTTGCCAGTGTTACAGAACTAGAGGGAACTACTTTAGGCATCTTTACTATCGCATTTTCTGCAAATGAGTCAATCATTCAAGAAATTAAAGCATTTATTAAAGAGTTTAATGTCATTGTAGAGGATGTGAAAATATGAATCGGATTTCCCCGGATTTAATTTGGCAGGCTATGACCGAAACTGTTTATATGGTTTCTGTTTCGCTATTCATTGGAACGTTATTAGGGCTACCACTTGCACTATTTTTAGTACTCACAAGGCCGAATGGTATTAAAGAAAATAAAATTGTTTATTTCATTTTAAATTCAATCATTAATATTATTCGTTCGTTACCGTTTATTATTTTACTCGTAGCGATCGTTCCGTTCACACGTTTAATTGTTGGAAAAACATATGGTACGGAGGCAGCGATCGTTCCGCTTATTATTTACATTGCCCCATTTATTGCACGATTAGTGGAAACATCTCTATTAGAAGTGAATCCTGGAATTATCGAATTAGCAAAATCTTTCGGCGCGAAGCCTTTACAAATTGTACGACATTTTTTAATTCCTGAGGCACTTGCTTCTATTATATTAACGTTAACAACAGCAACAATTGGATTGATTGGGGCAACGGCGATGGCTGGTACAGTTGGGGGCGGTGGAATAGGTAATTTAGCCATATCACACGGTTATCAACGCTTTAATACATTTGTCATTATTTTAACTGTCGTTATTTTAATTATTATTGTGCAACTTATCCAAACGCTAGGCAGTTATTTAGCGAAAAAAATTAGACATCAATAAAAAAGGGGCTTTATTTATGAAAAAGTATATTTCAGCATTTCTATTATTATCGCTTGCCATTTTATTAGTAGCTTGTGGAAAAGCTGATTCAAGCTCATCTGATGACAAGAAAACAATTAAAGTCGGTACGTCACCAGGACCTTATAGTGAATTATTTTTAAAAGCCGTAAAGCCGATTCTTGAAGATGAAGGATTTAAAGTGGAAGACACGGAATTTACAGATTTAAGACAAGCAGATGTTGCTTTAGCAGATGGTGGTATTGATTTAAATGTGGACCAACATACAGCTTACATGAACAATTTCAATAAGGAAAGTGGCTCATCTCTTGTTGCTGTAACAACTGTACCAACAGTTCCAGCTGCTTTATTCCCCGGTAAAAAGAAATCATTAGATGAGGTTAAAAAGGGCGACGTAATTGGTATTCCTCAAGATCCATCAAACGCAGCTCGTGCATATGCAATACTACAAAAAGCAGGATGGATTAAAATTAAAGACGGTGTAGATCCAATTCAAGCAACAGCAGAGGATATCGTTGAAAATAAATATGAGTTAGAAATTAAAGAAATGGAATCGGCTCAAATCCCACGTACATTAGAAGACTTGGACTATGGTGTAATCCCAGGAAGTATCGTGTATTCTTCAGGAATTGATGCGAAAAAAGCCATATTGCAAGAAGATGTTGTGAAAAATTACGAGTTAGTAGCAGTAGTAGATGAAAAAAATAAAGATACTGATTGGGCAAAAGCTGTAAAAGACGCCTATAATTCTCCAGAGTTTAAAAAATACATGGATGGAAATAACGAAGATAACTATTGGTTCATCCCTAAAAATGATTAATTCTAGTGTAATCTGTATTTAATGCTAGAAGTTCTCTAGGGGTAAAAGATTTTGAATAACAAAAATTGATATGTTCATCGTTTCTTTTATTCCATTGAGAGGAATCTATTTTGATTGATTATTGTCAAAATGGATTCTTTTTTGAATGTTAAAATAAACGATTTTTCGTCACCTTAATATTTCCATAAATCACATTAGTTGTTACTAGTTTTTGTATTAACTATACTTATGTTGTAGTCATATGGAAAGGGTGATTGGATGAGTAAGAATTTTATTATATTTGGAGCAAGCCAAGGATTAGGTGATGCATTTGTAAAGGGATTACCAACAAAAGGGGATACAGTATGGGTAGTTTCTCGAACACGACCAAGTAGTTTAGATATAAATGATGGCGTAAATCGTAAATGGCTGGCTATTGATTTATCTAGTCAACAACATATTCCTGCTTTAAAAGAAAGTTTGCAAGGCGTTACTATTGATGTATGTATTTATAATGTTGGAGTATGGGAAAAGCGTGGTTTTGAAGATGACTATACGTTCGATAATGATGAAATTGGGGATATTGCAAACTTAATAAATATTAATTTAACTTCCGCGATTACATATATTCAGGCGCTATTACCTAATTTAAGACATGCCGAAAATGGAAAAATAATTTTAATAGGATCGACAGCAGGTTTAGATCATACGAATAATGCGCAAGTTTCGTTTGTGACTTCTAAGTTTGGCTTACGAGGCATTACAAATGCTTTACGCGAGCATGTGAGAAAAGATAAGATCGCTGTAACGTGTATTAATCCAGGAGAGCTGGCTACTGAAGTACCTTTTGAAGAAGGGGCTGAAAAAGCAATTATGTTGTATGAAGGTACACGAATTCCTGTACAAGATATTGTAGCCATTGTCCAATGTGTGATTGATTTATCACCAGTTTCCTGTGTGAAAGAGATAAATATTCCTGCTATTACAGATATGAATGTGTAATACAGTATAAAAACGGCTCACATGTTGAACGATTTTGTTCAATATGTGAGCCGTTTAAAATGATATCAGTAATTTAACATTCGCTATCATGAGGTTAATATTCTAATAAATTTAACCCAAGTAGTTATCATCTTTTTCGGGAATCAGAACTTCTAACTCAAGAACATTACTATTAGTAAAAATGCCGCTTGAGAGCTCCATTACGTAGATAGGGG
>Ga0209676_1001210_pt1 | contig 27439 bp, 22 predicted proteins | sample AraplaCvi_mLB_r2_FD_184282 | JGI IMG/M metagenome (GOLD analysis project Ga0209676, IMG submission 184282) | Arabidopsis root microbial communities from North Carolina, USA - plate scrape MF_Cvi_mLB_r2 (SPAdes) (version 2) | ecosystem: Host-associated > Plants > Roots > Endosphere | place: USA... | reverse complement strand
ACGTGGCCGGATCGGTGACGCGCACCTTGTCCACGCCCGCGCCGGCGGCGATGGTCAGCAGCAGGCCCGGACGCACCGCGTTGAGCTGGCGGCGGAACTCGGCCAGCAGCGCGGTGAAGTTGGCGCTTTCCTCCGGCGTACCGCAGGTCAGGCCGCACGCGGACGGGTATTCCCAGTCCAGGTCGATGCCGTCGAACACGCCCGCCGCGGCCGCCGTGCCGCCCGCGCCGTCGGTGACGGGCAGGTTGCCGCGGATGTAGGCGTCGATGCACGAGGACACGAACGCCACGCGGTTCTCCGGGCGCGCCGCGCTCGCGAAGCCGCGCGACCAGGTCCAGCCGCCGAGCGAGATCAGCACCTTCAGGTTCGGATACTTCGCCTTGAGCTGCTTGAGCTGGTTCCAGTTGCCGCGCAACGGCTGGTCCCAGGTGTCGGCCGCGCCGCTCACGCTTTCGCCTGCGCCGAAGGACTTGGTGTAGTCGGCGAACGCATCGCCGCCCACGCCGGTGGCTTCGTTGGTCGGCTGGATCACGCCCACTTCGCAGCGGTTGTTGCGCACGTTGCCGAAGGCGTAGTTGATGTGCGTGATCTTCGACGCCGAGCCGCTGGTGTCGATGTTCTTCACGCGGTAGTTGCGGGCGTAGATGCCCCACTGCGCGAAGTAGCCGATCACGCGCTTGTTGCCGCCGGTGCCGCCCTCGAGCGTCTTCGCACTCACCGCGCCGCTCTGCGCGGATGCGTTGGACGGATTGGCGGCGTCGCGCGCGCGCACCGTGTAGCTGTACGTCGTGTTCGCGGCGAGTCCGCTGTTGGTGTAGCTGGTCGTGGTCGGCGAGGCGATCAGCGTGCCGCCGCGATACACGTCGTAGCCCGCCACGCCTGCGCCGCCGGCGTTGTCGGTGGAGGCGTTCCAGCTCAGCGCGATGCTGCTGGACGACAGCGCCGTCGCGGCCAGGCCCGTCGGCACGCTTGGCGGCGTGGTGTCGGTCGGCGGGTTGACGGTGGTGACGGTGATGCTTGCCGCGGCCGTCGTCGTGGTCGCGCCCTGGTTGTCGGTGGCCTTCGCGGTGAAGCTGTGGCTGCCGGCGGTGGCGTTGCTCCAGGTCACCGCGTACGGCGAGCTGGTATCGACGCCCAGCGACACGGTGCCGCGGAAGAACTCCACGCTCGCGACGCTGCCGTCGCTGTCGCTCGCATTCGCGGTGACGGCGATGCTGCTGCCGGCGGTGTAGCTGGCGCCGTTGGCGGGCGAGGTGAGCGTCACGCTCGGCGGTTGGTTCGTCCCGCCGGTGCCGCATGCGCCCAGGTCCGTGTACCAGCCGCAGGTCGGACAATGCGTCGGCGGTGCGTTCCAGATCTGGATGTTCGCCTGGTACAGGCGGTTCTGATAGACCAGCTTGTCGCCGGGGTTGTAGATGGTCGACGCGGTCCACGCCGGTATCGCGGCGCAGGACACCGTCTGTGCATGCACCGCGGGGACCGTCCCCACCAGCGCAAGCAATGTCGAAAGCGCGAACGCGACCGGTCTTGCGGCATTCCTGGTTGCATCTCTCACGAGCTTCCCTCCCATACGAGATTGACCGCCACATATGCCGGACCCGACCGGGCCCGGCTCCTTGAGCTGTTCGTGGATCTGTTCCGGTTTGCGGGACCGCAGGCCGGCGGCGTCATGCCGCGTGCAATGGCCCGGTCGATGGCTGACAACGTTGTCAGCGGCCTTGGGGTGATCCGTGACCGCGTCCGCAGTTTTGTGCGAATGCCGCCCAGCGCCGACGAACGTCAGCGCATATCGCATCGGAAATGGGCCCGCGTCACGCGGGATTAATGAATGTCTTTCGGACAATCGTTAAACGTGGCGGGACAGGCCCGCGATGTCCGACAGACATGCTGCACCGCCGCACGGCTGGCGCGCGGCGGTCGGGGGTCAATGCTCCGCGCGGTCGTGCCGAAGGTCGCTTACGGCCGCCGGCGTGACCTCCCCGGACTGCCCGCCGAAGCGCCGGCGCAGCCACGTCGCAAGGGCGGCCACCTGCGCGTCGTCGAGGTCGTCGGCGAATCCCGGCATGTCCTGCATGCGGGCGATGCCCGGGAAGTCGTGCACAGGCAGGCCGTCGAGGATCGCGACGACGAGGTTGTGCGGATCGGCTTCGCGCAGGCTGCTGTTCTCGCGCAGGCTCACCGCGACGTTCGGCACGCCCTGGCCGTCGTTGCCATGGCAGCCCGCGCAGAGGTTGAAGTAGCTGCGTTGCGCGGGGCCTTCGCCGATGCGGGCATCCATCGCGATTGCCTTCGGCGCCGGCGCCTGGTCGCCGAGCAGGTAGGTCGTCATCGCGGTGAGGTCGTCCTCGCTCAGGCGGCTGGTCGACAGGCCCACGACGGTAAGCATTTCGTCGGAGGCGACCGCGCGCTTGCTGATGCCGGTGGACAGGTAGTCCCGTAGCATCGCCGCATCCCAGCCGCGCGCCGCGAGGCCGGCGGGCGTGATGTCCGGTGCGGCGTAGCGGCCGAGGTCGGCATTGCCCGTCATCGTGCGATCGAGCTTCATCTGCCCGAGCACGCCGCGCGGCGTGTGGCATTCGCCGCAATGGCCCAGCACGTCCACCAGGTACCGTCCGCGCTTCCATTGCGCGGACGCGCCGCTGGAGGCGGGCGGAATCCCGCGCCCGGCGAACAGCAGGTTCCAGCCATGCAGCGCGGTGCGGATGTTCGCCGGGAAGTGCACGTCGTTCTTCGGGTTGGGTTGCGCCACCGCCGGCAGGTTCATCAGGTAGGCGTAGATCGCGTCGCTGTCGGCGCGCGAGATCGTGCGATACGAGGCGTATGGCATGGCCGGATACAGCTGGTGGCCGTCGCGCGCTTCGCCGCGGGTGAGTGCGTGGAAGAACTCATCGGAGGTGTAGCGGCCGATGCCGTGGTCCGGGTCGGGCGTGATGTTCGTGCCGTGGATCGTGCCGAACGGCGAATGCAGCGGATAACCGCCGGCGAAAGGCGCGCCTCCGGGATTGGTGTGGCAGGCCGCGCAGTCGGCGGCATCGGTGAGGTAGTGGCCATGGCGCAGTTGTTCGGCCGTGGCCGTCACGTGCTGCACCGGCCCGCGACGGGCGAGCCAGCCGAGGACGAGGTTGGCCAGCACGATCACCACGACGATGATCAGCAGCCACGCGAGGATGCGTTTCAGGCCGACGCGGGTCATGGCGCCTGCTCCTTGCCCGCATCCGTCACCAGCCCGGGCGTCGCCATCACCAGGTCCTTCGCGGCCTGGTAATAGCGCACGTACCCGGTGCAGCGGCACAGATGCGGATCCAGTGCCTCAAGCACGGTGGATTCGACGTCGGCCTGCATGATCGGCGCCTTCGCCAGCTTCTCCAGCAGCACCGTCGTGGCGTTGACGAAGCCCGGCGTGCAGTAGCCGCACTGGAAGCTGAAATGGTCGAGGAAGGCCTGCTGCACCTTCGACAGTTCGACGATCCTGCCGCTCTCGTCGCGACGCGCGTGGCCTTCGACGGTACGGATGGCCTTGCCTTGAAAGTAGTGCGCGCCGGTGATGCAGCTGCGCACTTCGCGGGGGCCGTGCGCGTCGTCGACGATGACCGTGCACGCGCGGCATTCGCCCTGCCCGCACCCGAAGCGCGTGCCGGTGAGGCCGAGGTACTCGTGCAGTACGTCGACCAGCATCATGTCCTCGGGCACTTCGACCGGCCCGTACGAACGCCCGTTGACCTGCAGCGTCAGCGGACGCTTCCTGCCCGGAACCGTGCTCATGCCGGCTGCTCCTTCCTGGTTGCGGGGGCGGCGGTCAGCGCCGCCATGACGACCTCGCGCGTGATCGGCAACTCGCGGAAGCGGTGCCCGGTGGCGTGCGCGACGGCGTTGGCGATGGCGGGCACGACGGCGATCATCACCACTTCGGCCATGCCCTTGGGCGGGTCGGTGTCCGACAGCGGCGGCAGCACCTCGCCGGTCTGTTGCCAGACCGCCACGTCCTTCGCACGCGGCAATGTGTAGCGGTTGAAATTCCACGTGCCGTTGCCCGGGCCGTCCTCGTAGAGCGGCAGGCCTTCGTGCAGCGCGTGGCCGATGCCCATCGCCAGGCCGCCCTGCAGCTGGCCGGAGACGAGTTCGGGCACGATCGGTTTGCCGCATTCCAGCACCGAATGATGGTTCAGCAGTTCGACCTGGCCCGTTGCGGTGTCCACGGCGACTTCGGCGATCGTGCCGATGGCGCTGTAGTACACGACGCCGGCGTTGTTGCGCTGCGCGGGCGGGTAATGCGCGCGCGTGCGTTCGATCATGCGATAGCCATTTGCCGTCGGCGTGCCGCGCCCGTTGGCGCTGCCATCGCCCCAGCGCAGCGCGATGCCGTCCAGCGGCAGGCGCGCATCGTCGCCTTCCAGCGGGAAGTCGGCTTCCGCCCATTGCCAGCGATTGAACGTGTGCACGATGGCGCCGGTCGCCAGCCCCATCTCGTATGCCTTGTCGACCAGCGCCTGCAGCGGCAGCGGCGCCAGGCTGTGCGCGGTGAGCTTGCCGTCGACCCAGCGCGCTTCCTCGCGACGCACCGACAACGGTGCGAGTTGCCCGCCGCCGAAGCCCTGTCCCCAGATCGCCAGCGCCGCCGGCCACAGGCCCTGCGTGAACAGCAACCGCGAGGCTTCGCGCGTGGCATGGCTGAAGAAATAGGCGGAGTTGCTGGCGCTGCTGGGGCTGGTGAGGTTCGGCGTCCAGCGCGGATTGCCGACGTTGCGGTCCTGTTCGGCCTGCGCCATCAGCCACGGATCGGCGTTGGCGAACATCGGCAGTTCGCTCCACCCGCTTTCGCCGGTCAGCACGTCGTCGGCGGGCCGGCCAAGCCACTGGATGCACACCGCCGCCTGGCTGGTCGACATGCCGGTGCCCATCTCCACGCCGATGTGGCGCAGGCGCAGGCGGCCGTCCTTCGACAGCGATACTTCGGCGAACGCGGCTTCCGCGCCGGTGCCGAAATCCTTCTGCACGCAGCCAAAGCCCGTGCCGTGACGCTTGCCCGGGTGGGCCGCCTCGTAGTCCTTCCTGCGCTGCTCGCGCTGCGCCCACATCGGGTGCGCGCGGCACCGGGCGAGCACCTCAATCGCCCGCTGCGCGCCGCCGGGGATGGCGCCCTGCGTGTTCTTCATGCCCGAGGTGAAGACGTTGCGCTGGCGCAGTTCGATGGGGTCCAGCCCGAGTTCGCCGGCGATCTCGTCGATCATGATCTCGGTGGCGCCCATGCTCTGCAGCGTGCCGTAGCCGCGCGCGGAGCCGGCATCGAGCGCGCGCGAGGAAATCACCGTGCTGGCCAAGTCGCTGCGCGGGAAGTAGTAGATCGACTGCGCCGCGGTCGCCGCGACCAGGCACACCGACGGCGAGAAGTTCTGGCGGCCGCCACCGTCGCCCACCATGTCGGCCGCGAACGCCTGCAGCTTGCCGGTCTTGCGATCGACCGACATGCGGTACTTCATGCGGAAGCTGTGGCGCTTGAGGCTGGACTGGAACTGCTCGTAGCGATCGTTCGCCAGCCGCACCGGCTTGCCGTCGCCATACAGGCCGGCCATCAGCGCGTAGAACGGGAACGGGTTGTGGTCCTTGGAACCGTAGCCGACGGTGTAGCAGGGATGCAGCACGAGGTTGCGCACGCCCAGCCTGCTGGCGGCGAGCATCAGCGGCGCGACCTCGGCGATTTCCTGTGGCGACTGCGTGGCCGACACCAGGTGCAGCGTCTGCGTGGCGGCTTCGAACCACGCGTTGCCGTTGTCGGGTTCCAGCGCGGCGGTGTCGATGGACGGCGAGAAGTACTCGCGTTCCATCACCAGCGTGCCGGCGGCGGGTGCATCGAGTTCGGCGGCGATGTTCGCCGCGAACGCCGCGCCCTGCGCGCCCAGCTCGCCATGCGCATTGGCCTGCGGCCACAGCGGGCGCTTGCGGTCGAACCCGGAAGGAAACAGCGGCGTGTCCTTCAACGATGAATACGCATCGTCATCGAACGGCGTCGCGCCGCCCACGCGCACGTAGCGGAACGCGGCCCACGGCGGGCGTTCCAGGGGGCCGGTCTGCGCGCCCCAGCGGATCACGTCGTCGCGGAACTTCAGCGCGTTCTTCGCCGCGCGGAAGCGGGCGAAATCGTGGAAGACCAGCAGCGCGACCGCGTGGCCGAGGTAGGCCGGCGTCCTGCCTTCGGGCAGCAGCATGTCCTCGCCGTAGAACGCGGGGAAGGCGAGGCCGTCGCGTTGCAGGTCGGCGGCGGTGACCACGCGGTCGGGCTTGAGCGCCTCCCCGAGCACCGACAGGTCGAAGCCGGCGTAAGCGCGGTCGGCTTTCGTGACGCGCAGCAGCATCGCGTGCGATTGCTCCTCAGGCCAGCCGGGCAGGTCGCGGGCGCGCATGTCGAAGGAGAACACCTTCTCGCCGGTGACCTTGGCGGTGGCGTCGGTGCGGTAGCGGATCTTCCCGGTGCCCGCGTCCCACGGCATCGGCCGCAGGCGCTGCTTCTCGAACAGGGCGGCCAGCGCGGCGCTGCCGGGCGCGGCGATGTAGACGCCGATGCCGGCGACGACGCCGAACTTGAGGAAGTCGCGGCGACTCAGGCGGGCAGACATGGGCGGAACCTCCGGCGGACTCAGCCGCCGGATAGTACGCACGCGGGGCGTTTGGCCTATGAGAAAACCTCAGGCTGGCACTGGCCGCATGAGTCGTCTTTCGAATTCGGAGGCCAGCATGGGCGCGCCGAACAGGAAACCCTGCACCTGCGCGCATTCGGCCGCCAGCAGCGGGGCGACCTGCGCCTCGCGTTCCACGCCCTCGGCCACGACCTGCATGCCCAGGTTGCGGCCCAGTTCGACCACCGCCCGGACGATGGCCAGGCCGGCCGGGTCGCGGTCGATCTGGTCGGTGAAGGCGCGGTCGATCTTGAGCTTGCGCAGCGGGAACTCGCGCAGGTGGCTCAGGCTGGAATAGCCCGTGCCGAAGTCGTCCAGCGCCATCGCCACGCCCAGGTCCGACAACGCATTCATGGTCGCCACGCTGGAGGCGGGGTCGGTCATGATCTGGCGCTCGGTGATCTCCAGCTCCAGACCGTCGGCCGGGTAGCCGTGCCGGCGCAGCACGCGGTCCACTGCATTGCGCAGGCGGTTCGCATCGCGGAACTGCGCGCTGGAGACGTTCACCGCCATGCGCATGGTCGTCAGCCCGCGCGCGCGCCAGGACGCCGATTGGCGGACGGCTTCCTCCAGCACCCATTCGCCGAGCTGCTCGATCAGGCCGTGCTCTTCGGCGACGGGAATGAACGTGGACGGCGTGATGCGTCCGTGGCGCGGGTGATCCCAGTACACCAGCGCCTCGGCGCCGATGACGCGGCGGTTGCGCAGCTCGATGATGGGCTGGTACAGCAGCACCAGCTGGCCCAGTTCCTGCGCGTTGCGCAGTTCGTTGAGCATCGCGAAGCGGCGCGTCACCGAGGCTTCCATGTCGGGCAGGAAGCGCAGGTGCACGTTCTTGCCCGCGCCCTTGGCCTGGTACATCGCGATGTCGGCGCGCTTGAGCAGCTGGTCGTGGTCGCGGCCGTGTTCGGGATGCCGCACGCTGCCCAGGCTCAGCGTGACGCCGAGCTGCTCGCCTTCCATCCACAGCGGAACCGCGACGCGGCGGATCAGTTCCTCGGCGATACCCGCATCGCGCGTGGGCGAACCGCTGGGCAGCAGGATGATGAATTCGTCGCCGCCGAAGCGGAACACGTCGCCGCGCTCGCCCACGCCTTCGCGCAGGCGATGCGCGATCTGCGCCAGCACGCGGTCGCCGGCGCTGTGGCCGAGCGAATCGTTGATTTCCTTGAAACCGTCCAGGTCGCAGAAAATCAGGCCGAAACCGTCCGGATCGCGCTGGGCCAGTGCCTGCTCCAGGCGCAGTTCGAACTTGCTGCGGTTCGGCAGGCCGGTGAGCGCGTCGAAGTACGCCAGCCGCGCGATCCGGTCCTCGGCCTGCTTGCGCTCGGTCAGGTCGATGATGGAGGCCACGACCAGGTTGCGGCCCTGCACGGTGATCGGACTCAGGCCCAGTTCGACCGGCACTTCGGCGCCGTCGCGACGCAGGCAGTGCAGCTCGTTCTCGCCCGCGCCCAGGTGCGTGCGTCGCTGCACCTGCAGGAAGCGGGAACGTTCGGCAGGGCAGTGCGGCAGCAGGCGGTCGGGCACCAGCACCTCGACCGGCTTGCCCACCAGTTCGCCGCGTGCGTAGCCCAGCAGGCGTTCGGCTTCCACGTTCGCCAGCGAGATGCGGCCGTCGGCATCGACGATGATCATCGCGCCGGGAGCGCCGTCGACCAGCGCGCGGAAGCGTTGTTCGCTGGCGTGCAGGTCGCGTTGGGAGCCGATGGTGATCGCCGCCAGGTAAATCAGCGCGATGCCCACGATCGCCAGGCTCAGCTGCTCGCCCGGTACGGCGCCGGCTCCGGTCAGGCACATCGTGTCGGGCGCGATCTGCAGCGCGGCCATGCCCGTGTAATGCGTGCCGCACACGCCCACCGCCATCAGCGCAGCGGCGGAAAGCTGCACGCCGAAGCGCGGTTCGTTGCCGATCCACGAGAACCGGGTGAGCAGGTGCAGCGCCACCAGCGACACGGCGAAGGCCACCACGATCGACGCCACGACCCAGAACGGCGAATACGTGGCCGCCGGCGAGAAGGGAATGGCCGCCATGCCGATGTAATGCATGCTGCATATGCCCATCGCCATGAATCCGGCGGCGAGCAGCACCTGCGGAAAGTTGCGCCGGCGCGTGCCGGCCACGTACAGCGCCAGCACCGAGGCCAGCACGGCCGGCACCACCGACAGCGCGGTGACGCGCACGTCGAACATCATCGGCAACGGCAGGCGGAAGGCCATCATCCCGGTGAAATGCATCGACCAGATGCCAAGGCCGAAGGCGGTGCCTCCGGCCCACGCCCACAGCGTCGTGCGGCGGGCTGTCGCGCTGCGCACGCGCCCGGCCAGCTGGATCGCGACGAATGCCGCGAACCAGGCGATAAGGAACGACAGGACGATCGCCCTGAGGTCGTAACTGCCCTGCATGCCGCTCCCCTCCCCAGAGAAGCAGACCTATGGTCTCAATCACCATCGGCCGGGCTTGGGGAAACTTTAGGGTCGAAGTTGGCGGTCGGATGGGTGGTCGGACGGGTGGCAGGTTCGGTGGCGGTTGGCTTCCCCCCAGCGTCATCCCGGCGAACGCCGAAGAATCACCCGCCAAGCTTCCGATCGCCTGCGGCGCTCGGGTCACTTTTCTTTGCTCGCACAAAGAAAAGTAACCCAAGGAAAGTGCGTGGAAAGTCCAACCCAATCCCACGAGCGGATGGAGAAAGGGCGCGCTCGCGATTCGCCATCCATGGCTCAGCGCTCACCGCCGCACGTCCTGTGCGGCGCCCTCCGGGGCTGGCGAACTGTGGTTGTTCGACAGCAACAACAGCACAGCAATCGCGGACGTGCGGCCCTCAAACGAGAACGGGCCGCTTGCGCGGCCCGTTGGATCGTTCCGGGAAGCCCGCCTCAGCACTCGATGACGTTCACCGCCAGGCCGCCGCGCGAGGTTTCCTTGTACTTGTCCTGCATGTCGCGGCCGGTGTCGCGCATGGTCTTGATGACCTTGTCCAGCGAGACCTTGTGCTTGCCGTCGCCGCGCATTGCCATGCGGCTGGCGTTGATGGCCTTCACCGCGCCCATCGCGTTGCGTTCAATGCAGGGAATCTGCACCAGCCCGCCAATCGGATCGCAGGTCAGGCCCAGGTTGTGTTCCATGCCGATTTCCGCGGCGTTCTCGATCTGGCTCGACGTGCCGCCAATGGCCGCCGTCAAACCCGCCGCCGCCATCGAACAGGCCACGCCGACCTCGCCCTGGCAGCCCACTTCCGCACCGGAAATGCTCGCGTTTTCCTTGTAGAGGATGCCCACCGCCGCGGCGGTCAGCAGGAACGTGCGCACGCCCTGGATGTTCGCGCCCGGGCAGAAGCGGTCGTAGTAGTGCAGCACCGACGGGATGATGCCCGCCGCGCCGTTGGTCGGTGCCGTGACGACGCGGCCGCCGGCGGCGTTCTCTTCGTTCACCGCCAGCGCGTACAGGTTGACCCAGTCGAGCGTGGTGAGAGGGTCACGCATCGCCGCTTCCGGGCGCGAGGACAGTTCCGAGTGCAATGCCGGCGCGCGACGCGACACATGCAATCCGCCCGGCAGCGTGCCCTTCTCGCGGATGCCGCGCGCCACGCAGGCCTGCATCGCGTTCCAGATTTCATCGAGCCCCGCGTCGATCTCCGCCGGCGTGCGCCACACCTGTTCGTTGGCGTACATCAGCTGCGCGATGCTCAGGCCGCTGTCGCGGCTGCGCGCCAGCAGTTCGTCGCCCGATTTGAACGGGTAGGGCTGCTCCGTCGTGTCGGCGACGATGCGGTCTTCGGCCGCTTCGTCCTGGTTGACCACGAAACCGCCGCCGACGGAGTAGTAATCGCGCGTGGCGATCACGTTGCCGTCGGCGTCGAACGCGGTGAAGCGCATGCCGTTGGTGTGGAACGGCAGCTTCTGGCGCTTGTTCATGATCAGGTCGTGCTTCTCGTCGAAGCCGATCTCGTGCCGGTCGAACAGGCGGATGCGCTTGCTGGTGCGGATGCGTTCGAGCGCGGCCGGAATCAGGTCCGGGTCGATCTCGTTGGGAAGGTGGCCTTCCAGCCCCATCAGCACCGCCTTGTCGGTGCCGTGGCCACGGCCGGTGAGCGCCAGCGACCCGAACACTTCGGCGCGCACGCGCGTCGTGCGCGCCAGGTCGCTGCCATCGCCGTTGCCGCCTTCCAGCAGCCAGCGCTGCACGAAACGCGCGGCGGCGCGCATCGGGCCGACGGTGTGGGACGAACTCGGCCCGATGCCGATCTTGAAGAGGTCGAAACTGCTGACGGCCACGCACTGCTCCGGAAAAGGACACCATGCGCACGACGGGTGCGCCGGAATTGCCGCTATTCTACGCGGCCCGCGGGACCAACCCCGCCATACTCCGGCGCATTGCCATGCAGGACGTGCCCGCCGTCGCACCGCCGCTGACGCTGTTCCAGCGTGATGACTGCCATCTGTGCGACTTGGCGCTGGAGGTGCTCGCGCAGGCGCGCGCGCCGGAATTCGACAGCGTGTTCATCGACGGCAGCGATGCGCTGGAAGAACGCTACGGCATCCGCGTGCCGGTGCTGCGCGACGAGACGCGCGGCGTCGAGCTGGACTGGCCGTTCGACGTCGAGGGCGTCCTGAGGTTCCTGGGGCGCTGAACCATCGGGCTCAGGCGTGGCGCTTGAAGTACTGCACCTGCCGCTCGTGTTTCTCCGCCGCCGCGCGCGTGCTGAAGGTTCCCAGGTTGCGCCGCTTGCCGGTGCGCGGGTCCTTCTTGCGCGAATACAGGCGGAACTCGCCCGTGGACAGCTTGCGGATCATCGACATGCTCCCTGATGGAAAACCGCATCAGGGCACGGGGCGCGTAATCGCGGCGTGGCCCGCAGGTGAAACGCCGGTGCAATCGGTTCAGCCTTGGTAGCCCGGGTAAGCGAAGCGCACCCGGGGGCTGTCACGCGCAGCTTGAACTTCGCCATGCATGAGGCAGTACAAGGCACGCTTCGTTGCCCCTCACCCCCAACCCCTCTCCCGGTGGGAGAGGGGCTTTCAAGTCGTCACTTCGCCGGCGCGAACACGACCTTCGTGCTGATCGCGACCTCGTTCGGAATCATCGCCGTGTCGGCCCAATCACCGCCGCCGACGCCGAAATCCAGCCGCTTCACCGTTGCCTTGCCGCTGAGCACCGGCTGCGCGCCGGGTGTCCAGGTGAAGGTCAGCGTCACCGGCTTGGCGACGCCGCGCAGGGTCAACGTGCCGTCGGCGGCGTACTGGTTTCCGCCGAGGCTGCGGAACTTCGTCGCGGTGTAGCGTGCCTGCGGGAATTTGGCGATCGAGAAGAAATCCGCGCCGCGCAGGGTGTCATCGCGATCGCTGTTGGCGGTGCTGGCGCCGGCGAGCGGAATGGCGACGTCGAGTTTCGAGGTCGCCAGCTGCGCCGGATCGAAGCTCAGCTTCGTCGCGAAACCCGGGATCTTGCCGGTGAACACTTCGCCTTCGTACTTGCTGGCGAAAGTCAGCGAAGAACCGGCGGCCTGCACGTAATCGGCGGCGAAGGCGGGAAAGGCGAACGCGGCCAGGGCGGTGGCCGCCAGGGCGGTCTTGATCGACATCAACGGATCTCCGGAACAGGGGATGGCTCGGTGGGGGCAGCGCGACGGCGCGGCAACATCCGCGTCAGGGTCGTGTCGTGCTGGAACATGTGGTGGTAGAACGCCGCCGCCGCATGCACGGCCACCAGCGCGATGAGCGCCCAGAACAGCCATTCGTGCGTGTCGCGCATCACCGGCGCGAGCGCCTGGCTGGGATCGGCCAGCTTGGGCACCTTGAACTGGCCGAACCAGCGCAGGGGGCGCAGGCCGCTGAGCGAGTCGTACAGCCAGCCCGACAGCGGCACGGCGAAGGTCAGCGCATACAGCAGGCCGTGCGTGATCGTCGCCACGCGCTCCTGCCAGTGCGGCGTGCCCGGCACCGGCTTCGGCGCGCCGGCGAACCAGCGCCACAGCAGGCGCAGCACGATCAGCGCCAGCACCGTCAGGCCGAAGGATTTGTGCAGGTCGTAGACCCAGAACCAGCGCGGCGACCTGGGCAGTTCGACCATGACCAGCCCGACCACGCCCAGCCCCAGGATCAGCAGCACGATCAGCCAGTGAAGCAGCTGGCTGACGGGGCCCCATCGGTCGGCGGGATTTCTCAACATCATGGCGTGGGCTCGGGTGGGGTCTGCGGTTCGGGTTCGGGAGTGGATGGCTCGGTGGGCGCGGCCGGTTCAACCGGCGTCGATGCGTCCTGCGAGTCGGCCTCGCCACGCGCGCGCTGCGCTTCGGCTTCGATTCGAAGCTCCACCGGATCGCCGATGACGGTCGGCCACGCGGTCATGCCGAATTGCGCGCGGCTGAGCGTCGCCGTCGCGGAAAACCCGGCGGTGCGGTGGAACGGCGGCAGCGGATGGCGCTTGAGTGCGTTGAACGTGACGTCCATGCACACCGGCCGGGTCACGCCGCGAAGGGTGAGATCGCCGCAGACCTTCGCGTGTCCGGCATCGACCGGTTCGATCCTCGTCGACACGAAATGCGCGTCGGGATGGCGTTTCGTGTCGAGCAGGTTCCCCGCGCGCACGGCGTCGTTCCATTTCGCATCGCCCATGTCCAGCCGTTCCAGCGGAACGCGCACGTCGAGCCGGGCGCTGCTCCAGTCGTCCCGGTCGAACACCAGCGTGCCGGTGCTGCCGGAGACGGTGCCCATCGCCTTGGAGAACCCGGCGTGGTCGATCGCGAACAACACACGGGTGTGGACCGGGTCGATGTCGTAGGTCTGGAGTTCGAAGGCCTGCGCGGCCGGCGCCAGGCACAGGGCCGACACCGCCAGCCAGGTGGCGCGAAAGGAGGCGGAAGATTTCCGCGCCGGAGCGGGTCGGGCGGGCATCGGGCTCTCCGGCGTGGACGATGCCGGGATTCTAGGCGCAGGCGGGTGAACAGGGCGGGCGAGTGGCGTAACGAACCGTTGCAGCCGCCGAACCGGCCCGATGCCGGCGGCGGAGCCCATTCATACGATGCTTCCACTTGCCCAACCTGCCCGATCCACGTAATACGCTTGCCCTGGAGTGACAGGGGAACGCAATGATCCGTTTGCTGTGGGCGCTGCTGCTGAGCGCCGCGTGCCATGCCGCCTGGTCGGGGCCGGCGATCCCGCGCCCGCGGCAGCTGACGGTGGCCGATGGCCTGCCGTCCAACAGCATCAACGGCATCGCCGAGGACCGCAGCGGCTACCTGTGGATCGCGACCAGCGACGGCCTGGCGCGCTACGACGGCATCACCTTCCGCGTGTGGCGCGCCGGCGACGGGCTGCTCGACAACTACCTGTGGTCGGTGCACGTGGATGCACGCAATCGCGTCTGGGTGGGCACCAGCCAGGCGGGACTGGCGATGCTGGATACCGACCGCCGCACCTTCCGCCACTACGACACGCATAACACTCCCGGCATCGCCAGCGACAACGTCTGGTCGGTGACCACCACGCCGGATGGTTCGACGTGGTTCGGTACGGCGTCGGCGGGGCTGCACCGGCTCGACAGCCGGGGCAACGTCACGCGCTTCGTGCCGGAACAAGGCAATCCGCACAGCCTGCCGAGCCTGGAAGTCAGCCAGCTTCGCGCCACGCCGAAGGGCGAGCTGTGGGTGGCCACGCGCGACGGCGCCGTGCGCTGGAACGGACGCAACTTCGACCGCATCCCGCCGACGGCCTTCGCCTCGTCCGTCATCAACTCCATCGGCGTGCAGACCGACGGCACGCTGTGGTTCGGTACGCCGCGCGGCGTCGGCATGCGGCGGCCGGACGGCGGTTTCGATGCCGCGCCGTTCCGCGGCCTGGGGAACGATGCGACGGTGCTGGACATCCTGGTGCGCGACCGCGCCGGGCAGTACTGGTTCGACACGCCGCAAGGCATGGGCATCGAACAGAACGGCCGGCTCCAGAACGTCCCGCTCTTCAGCGCGGCCTCGCAGGGCATGGTGCGGCCGTCGTGGACGTCCTCGCTGGAGGACCGCGAGGGCGGCGTGTGGTTCGGCAGCGCCGGCAACGGGCTGTGGTACCTGCCGGCGAACTGGCGGCAGTTCGCGCTGTATTCGCGCCGCCTCGACGATCCGGCCTCGCTCGGCAACGCGAGCGTCAGCGGCATCGCCCCCGGCAAGGACGGCAGCATGTGGCTGGTCGGCACCGGCGGCGTGCTGGACCGCTTCGACCCGCGTACCGGCGCCGTCACGCACGTGGCGCGCGATTTCAGCGAGGGGTACACGCTTTACTCCGTGCTCGAAGGTCGCGCCGGTTACGTGTGGGTGAGCTACCACGACGGCCTGGTACGGCTGGATCCGCGCACCGGCCAATTGCGTCGATGGAAGGCCGATGACGCCAGCGACCCGATTCCGGGCGGCACCAGTCATCTGGCGCAGACGTCCGACGGGCTGGTGTGGACTGCCGGGCAGGGCGGCGAAGTGCAGGCGCGCACGCCCGACGGCACGCGCATCGAATCGATCACGCCGGGTGACCTGCGCGGTCCGCCGGCGGGCGGGACGGTCCAGCAGATCGGAGCCGGCCCCAATGGCGCGCTGTGGCTGGCCTGGTCGGACGGCCTGTCGCAATGGGACTACACCGCGCGCCGGTTCGTCCCGGTCCCGGGCGCGCCGGCCGGCACCATCCTCAGCTTCGCGGTCGAGAAGCGCGATCGCGTCTGGATCGCGCGCCTGGGCGTGCTGGAGGCCTATCGCTGGGACGGCGACAAGCTCACGCGCGTGGAGCGCCTGGATCGCTTCGCAGGCATGCCGGACGTCGCGCTCAACGGCGTGGAAGTCGACGAACAGGGCGTGGTGTGGGCCACCACCGTGCGTGGCCTGTTGCGCATCGATCCCAGGCGCCGCGCCGTTCGCGTCTACAGCGTGCGCGATGGGCTGTCGAACCAGGAATTCCCGAACCGGCCGGTGATGACGCGCGCGCGCGACCGCCTGCTGGTGGGGTCGCCCGACGGGCTGGTGATGTTCGCGCCGGGCGAAGTGCATCCCGTGGTGGACCCGCCGCGCCTGCTGGTGCAGAGCGTGGACGTGAGCCGGGGCGACGTGCGCACGGTGCTGGATGCATCAGAGCCGATCGTGCTCGAACCCGGCGACCGCGACCTGCGCGTGGTCGCGCGACTGCTTTCGTTCAACGACGCCCGCAACCACGCCTTCCGCTTCCGGCTGGTCGGTTACGAAACCGACTGGGTGGACGTCGATGCCACAGGCGAGCGCATCTATTCCCAGCTCACGCCCGGCGATTACGCGTTGCAGATCACCGCCCGCGCGGCCGACAACGTCTGGTCGCCGCCACAGACGCTGATCGTGACCGCGAAACCGCCGTGGTGGCAGACCTGGGCCGCGATCGTCGCCTTCACCGGCCTGGTGATCGTCCTCGGCTGGTGGAGCGCCGATGCGTACCGGCGTCGCCTCAAACGCCGCCATGCGTGGCAGTTGTCGGAGCGCGAACGCGAGATCGCCAAGCAGGGTTCGCTCGCCAAGACGCGTTTCCTCGCCACGCTGGGTCATGAAGTACGCACGCCGATGACCGGCGTGCTGGGCATGAGCGAACTGCTGCTGGACACGCCGCTGGACAAGCAGCAGCGCAGCCACGTCGAATCGATCCGTCGCGCCGGCCGTCACCTGCTGCGCCTGGTCAACGACGCGCTGGACCTGGCGCGCATCGAATCCGGACGCCTGGAACTGGCCGACGAGGCTTTCGACCTGCGCACCGTGGTGGACGATGCCACCACGCTGATGGCGCCGCTGGCGAAGCAGCGCGGACTGGCGTTCCGCGTGATCGTCGACGAGGACGCACCCGCCGGCATGCGCGGCGATGCCAACCGCGTGTGCCAGATCCTGTTGAACCTGCTGGCCAACGCAATCAAGTTCACCGATCGCGGTTACGTCGAACTGCACGTGCGCGCGCTGTCGCCATGCGGCGTGCGCCTCGAGGTGGTCGATACCGGCCCGGGGCTCACGCGCGAGCAGCAGGCGCGCCTGTTCCGCCGCTTCGAACAGGCCGACGGTGCGCGCACCGCCGCGCGTTACGGCGGCAGCGGACTGGGGCTGGCGATCTCGCAGGAACTGACGGCGGAGATGGGCGGTTCGATCGAGGTCGAAAGCGCGCCGGGAGAAGGCGCGCGCTTCATCGTCGTGCTGCCGTTGCCGCACGCGGCATCGCCGAGCGCGAACGACGGCGTCGAGGCCCTGCTCGCCGCGCGGGGCGGCCCGCTGACGTTGCTGCTGGTGGAAGACGACCCGACGGTGGCGGAGGTGATCTGCGGCCTGCTGCGAGCGCAGGGCCATCGCACGACCCACGTCGCGCATGCCCTGGCCGCGTTGGCCGAGGCGGCGACGGGAACGTTCGACGCGGCGCTGCTGGACCTGGACCTGCCGGGCATGGACGGCCTGGCGCTTGCGGCACACCTGCGGGCGCAGGGCTTCGAGGGGCCGCTGCTGGCGATCACGGCGCGTGCGGACGCCGACGCCGAACCGCACGCGATGGCGGCGGGCTTCCAGGGGTTCCTGCGCAAGCCGGTGACCGGCGCGATGCTGGCGGCGCTGCTGGCGAGCGTGCCGCGGGTGGAGTTGGTGTAGGGGCTCACCATCATTCCAGCGAACGCTGGCGCCCATTTGCTTGTTCGCTCGTGATCCCGGCGAAAGCCGGGACCTGGGCTGCCGCCGTACCAGCGCCGCGCACAGCAGAACTCTTGTAGCCCGGCCATGCGAAGCGCACCCGTGAATGCATCGCGGCCGCGCAGCGTGTCCGGTGCGGCACGCCCTCGACGCGCGCCGCTCACTGCTTACCGTGCGCTCAACTCATGCACCGCCGACACCAGCGCCGCGACGTGGTCGGGGCTCATGTCCGGCGACATGCCGTGTCCGAGGTTGAAGACGTGGCCTTCGCGCGAGCCGCCATTGCCGGCGGCGTAATCGTCCAGGGCGCGGCCGACTTCGCGGCGGATGGCATCGGGCTGCGCGTACAGGGTCACCGGGTCGAGGTTGCCCTGCAGCGCGACCTTGCCGCCGGTGCGGCGCGCGGCATCGCCCAGGCCGACGGTCCAGTCGATGCCCACGCCTTCGGCGCCGGTGTCGGCCAGCTCTTCCAGGTACGCGCCGTTGCCCTTGCCGAACAGGATCAGCGGGGTTTTCTCGTCACCGCGCGGCAATGCCTGCGCGATCTTGTTCAGGTAACGCAGAGAGAACTCGCGGTACATCGACGGCGACAGCACGCCGCCCCACGTGTCGAACACCTGTAGCGCCTGCGCGCCAGCCTGGCGCTGCGCATCCAGATAGGCGATGACGGCGTCGGTCACCACCTCGAGCAGCTTGTGCATCGCTGCCGGGTCGTTCAGCGCCAGCGCCTTCACCTTTGAGAAGTTCTCGCTGCCGCCGCCTTCGATCATGTAGCAGGCCAGCGTCCACGGGCTGCCCGAGAAGCCGATCAGCGGCACGGCGTTGTCGAGTTCGCGACGGATCGTGCGCACCGCGTCGGTCACGTAGCGCAGCTCGCGGTCCATGTCGGGCACGGCCAGCTTCGCGATGTCTTCGTGCGTGCGCACCGGGCGCTCGAACTTCGGGCCTTCGCCTTCGACGAAGTACAGCCCCAGGCCCATCGCGTCGGGCACGGTGAGGATGTCGGAGAACAGGATCGCCGCGTCCAGCGGGAAGCGGCGCAGCGGTTGCAGCGTCACCTCGCAGGCCAGTTCCGGATTCTTCGCCATGCCGAGGAAGCTGCCCGCCGCGGCGCGCGTGGCGCGGTACTCGGGCAGGTAACGACCGGCCTGCCTCATCAGCCACACTGGCGTGCGGTCGACGGGCTCGCGCCGCAGGGCGCGCAGGAAACGGTCGTTCTTCGGGGGCGTGGCGGTCATCGTGGATCCTTGGGAACGCGTGCGCTCTACGGCGCGGACAGGGCAATGGTGGAAGCCGGGCGCGATTATCCCGGCTGGCGCCGCGTTCGACCGGCGCCATGGCGCACCGGACTGTTGCGGCGAGGCGACTATCTGGGCGCGTCGGCGCCCTGCACGAACATCAGCTGGAAGCCGCGCTTGAGCTGCTGGTCGCGCGCCGATTCCAGCGCGGCCATCGCGCTGGCCTGGTCGAGGAACTGCTCGCGACGCAGCGTGCTGCGTCCGCCGATCTGCCCGCTCTCGCGCACCAGCGTCCAGCCGCCGAGCAGGTCGGGCTGCAGCATCAGTTGTACGAAGCGGGGCGCTTCGCGGCCGTCGGGCCGTTGTTGCAGGAGCAGTCGCATGGCGCCGTATTGTACGAGCCGGCACAGGCCAGTGCCCGTCAACGGCCCCGCAGCACGTCCAGGACCCGCTCGTCCGGCACGCCGGAGACGATCTTCGCCAGCCCCGCGCGCTCCCACAGCACGAAGCGCAGGCCGGCCGCTTCGGCCTTCTTGTCCAGACGCATGCGGGCCAGCAACGCCACCGGTTCCAGGCCCGCCGGGATCACCGTGGGCAGGCCGAGACGCTGCAGCAGCGCCTGCAGGCGGTGCGTGTCCGACGCCGGTGCCAGGCCCATCGCCGCCGACAACCGCGCCGCCAGCACCATGCCCACCGCCACCGCTTCGCCGTGGTTGAGCGCGTGGTTGCCGGCGCCGGCATAACCCTGCTCGGCCTCGATCGCGTGTCCGAAGGTGTGGCCGAAGTTGAGCAGGGCGCGCTCGCCGTGTTCATAGGGATCGCGCGAAACCACTTCGGCCTTGTAGTGGCACGAACGCGCGATGGCATCGGACAACGCGGCATCGTCGCCGGCCAGCAGTGCGTCGGCGTGGTGTTCGAGCCATGCGAGGAACTCGGCATCGAAGATCGCGCCGTACTTCACCACTTCGGCCAGGCCCGCGCGCAGTTCTCGTTCGGGCAGCGTGCGCAGCGACGCGGTGTCGGCGATCACCGCGCGCGGCGGATGGAACGCGCCGACCAGGTTCTTGCCTGCCGGCAGGTCCACCGCGGTCTTGCCGCCGACGGAGGAATCCACCATCGCCAGCAGCGTCGTCGGAAGCTGCACCACGTCGATGCCGCGCATCCAGCACGCCGCGGCGAAACCGGCCAGGTCGCCCACCACGCCACCGCCCAGCGCGATCACCGTCGCATCCCGCGTGGCGCCCAGTTCCGCCAGCGCGTCCAGCGCCTGGCAGAAGCGCGCCATCGTTTTCTCCTGTTCGCCGGGCGGAATGACGAAGCAGGCGATCGTCATCGTCGGCTTCGCGGTGCGCAGGGTGGCTTCGACGCGGTCGGCGTAGATCGGCGCCACGTTGCCGTCGCTCACGATCAGCGCATGCCGACCGCGCATCGCGTGGCCGAACAATGCCGAATCGCCGAGGAGGTTCGGCCCGATGCAGATGTCGTAGCGCGCTTCGCCATCGACCTTGACCGTGCGCATGGTGCTCATGGGAATTCCAGGGTGTCGGACGAAGCGCCGGGCGGCATTCCATCGTCGTGGGGCGTGTGGGCGCATTGTCCCGCCGACGCGGATGAAGCGGGCGTGTCGGCCGCGCGCTGCCAGCGGGCATCGAGTTCGCGGGCCAGCACGTCGGCGCCGGCGGCGCTGTCGTAGGCATCGGTATCGAATGCGAAGTCCGCCACTTCCGCGTACAGCGGCGCGCGCTTTGCCGACAGATCGCGCAGCACCTGCTCGCGGTCGCCACGCGCCAGCAGCGGCCGGCTGCGATCGCGTACCAGTCGCGCCAGCTGCTGCTCCACGCTCACCATCAGGTGCACGACGAAGCCGCGTTCGCGCATGCGGCGGCGGTTGTCGGGATCGAGCACGGCGCCGCCGCCGGTGGAAAGCACGATGCCGTCATGCGCCAGCAGGCCCGCCAGCACGGCGCTTTCGCGGGCACGGAAGGCGGCTTCGCCTTCGATCTCGAAGATCGTGCTGATGCTCGCGCCGGCGAGGCGTTCGATCTCGTGGTCGGCATCGACCAGGCGCAGCCCGAAGCGTTCGGCCAGGCGGCGCCCGACGCAGGTCTTGCCCGCGCCCATGGGGCCGACGAGGACGAGGTTCGATGCGGGGTTCATGCCACCGATTCTAAAGGCTGCCCCGGCCCGTCGGGCGCCGCTGCGCGTCCAGCGGCAGCGTCCAGTCGGCGATGTCCGGCAGCGTGCGCAGCGCCTGCCGGCTCACGCGTTCGAACAACTGCACGAAACGCCCCACTTCGGCACGGTCCATGCCACGCGATCGGCTGCGGCGCGCCTGCATCGCCTGCTCCTGCTGCCAGCGCCATTGCGGCACGGTCTCGAAGCCCGGCGGTTGCAGGAACAGCAGGCGGTCGATGCGCGACCACAGCGCGGGATAGTCGCGTGCCAGCGCGTCGTTGCAGTAACGCCGCCACGTGCCGTCGGCGTCCTGGTCGCGTTCGACGGCGTTGATGGGGTCGCGCAGCTCGGTCACGTCCTGCGGCGGCGTGCACAGGAACCAGCCTTCGAACAGCGTGAGGTCCACGCCGTCGACGCGCTGCCAGCGCGATGGCGGCAGGCGCGTATCGGCGAGTTTGTCGAATCGCGGCAGTGCGACAGGCGCGCCTTCACGCAAGGCATCGAGTGTCGCGCACCCCAGCTTCACGTCGTGCGTGCCCGGCGGGCCGCGGTTGGCCAGCAGCGGATGGACCCGTCGTGCCAGCCGCTGGCGTTCACCCCGCGCGATATAGACATCGTCCACCGACAGCACCGCCACGCGCAGGCCGCGTGAACGCGCCAGCGCAGCCATCTGCGAAGCCAGCGTCGACTTGCCCGAGCCCTGCAGTCCGCAGATCCCGTACACGCGCACGCCCGGATGCAGCGCGTCGTCGAGCGCGCGGGCCACCAGCGCAGCGTCGAATCCGGCGGCGGGGTGCACACGGGGCGGCATCGGCCCACAATAGCGCAATGGATACGCCCGACCTGCTGAAAGAAGCCCTCGCCACGTTCGATGCGCTGTTCGACGAAGCGCAACGCGCCGGCGAGCCCGACCGCACGGCGATGACGCTGGCCACCGCCAGCCTCGACGCGCGCCCGTCCGCGCGCACGGTGCTGCTCAAGGCGCACGACGCGCGCGGGTTCGCGTTCTACACGCACCTGGACGGCCGCAAGGGCCGCGAGTTGCAGGCCAATGCGCACGCCGCGCTGCTGTTCCACTGGCCGCGCGTGCGCGAGGGCGTGCAGGTGCGCATCGAAGGCCCGGTGGAAATCGTGAGCGACGAGGAAGCCGATGCGTACTTCGCCTCGCGTCCGCGCGGGAGCCAGCTCGGCGCGTGGGCGTCGAAGCAGTCCGAGACGCTGGAATCGCGCGAAGAGTTCGAAAAACGCCTGGCGCAGGCGGAACGCGAGTTCGAAGGGCGCGAGGTCCCGCGCCCGCCACGCTGGACCGGCCTGCGCGTGAAGCCTGACACGATCGAATTCTGGTACGGCGCGAACTTCCGCCTGCACGAACGCCAGGCCTACGAGCGCGACGTCGCCGGCGACTGGCATCGTCGGATGCTGTTCCCGTGAGTGCAGGCGCGACACGCGGCCCGCGCCGCATCGTCTGCCTCACCGAGGAGCCCACCGAAACGCTGTACGCGCTGGGCGAGCAGGACCGCATCGTCGGGATCAGCGGCTTCACCGTGCGCCCGTCCATCGCGCGCAGGGAGAAGCCGAAGGTCAGCGCGTTCACCAGCGCGAAGATCGGCGAGATCCTGAAGCTGAAGCCGGATTTCGTGATCGGCTTTTCCGACATCCAGGCCGAAATCGCCGGCGAGCTGATCCGTCACGGCATCGAGGTGTGGATCAGCAACCACCGCAGCGTGGAGGGCATCGTCGATTACGTGCGGCGCCTCGGCGCGCTGGTGGGTGCGGGCGATCGTGCGAACGCGTACGCGGACGAGCTGCAGCGCGGCCTGGACGATATCGCCGCGCAGGCGGCGACGCTGCCGCGGCGGCCGAAGGTGTATTTCGAGGAATGGGACGAGCCGCTGATCAGCGGCATCCAGTGGGTGGCGGAGCTGGTGCGCGTCGCCGGCGGCGACGACATCTTCCCCGAGCGCGCGGCCGAATCGCTGGCCAAGCAGCGCATCCTGGAAGATCCCTCCGAGGTGGTGCGCCGCGCCCCGGACATCATCCTGGGCTCGTGGTGCGGGAAGAAATTCCGTCCGGAGAAGGTCGCATCGCGTCCGGGCTGGGAGGCGATTCCCGCGGTGCGCGATGGCGAACTGCATGAGATCAAGTCGCCGATCATCCTGCAGCCGGGACCGGCGGCGTTGACCGATGGCGTGCGTGAGATCGCGAAGGTGATCGCGGCGTGGGGTGGGCGGCAGTAGCGAACGTCCGGCCCCAGGGCTCCGGCGTCTGGGCACTGCGGGGATGCCCGCACAACACCTTCATTCCGGCTTTCACTGGAATGAAGGCTTCGGAAAAACGCATTCGAATCCAGGACCCCGGATCCGGTCGCCACTCACCGCGGATAGAAATCCCGCGAGAACTGCATCTGCGACGTCGCGCCGCCTTCGCGCACGATCGTGACGTCGAACCGGACCGTGTCCGGTGGCGCGACTTCCACGATCCCCACGTAATCGAGCAGGTCGCCGCTGCGAAGCTCGCGCATTTCGATCGGGTGCTGGCGTCCGCGCAGGTCGGTGGCGGTGGCGGTGATGCGCGCCGGCAGCGCGGTTTCCTGGGCGTCGCTGCCCTGGCGCACGCCGATGAGCAGCATCACGGTGTTGTCCGCGCGATTGATGCCGTACTGCCGGGCGACCTGCTCGCCCAGCGTGGCGGTGGGAATCGCGGAGGCGCGGATCGTGACGTCGCCGATGCGGCTCACCGCTTCCTGCGAGGCGGCACTGGGCGATGCGGGCGGTGCAGGCGGCGCGCTTCCACCGCAGGCGGTGAGTGCCACACACAACAGGGACAACGCGAGGACGTGGCGCGGGCTGGGAATTCGCATGGTTCGCTCCGGTCAATCGTTGGCGGCGGACAGCTCGCGGCCGCGCTGCGTGGCCGCACGGATGGCGCGATCGACCAGTTCGCGGAAGCCGCCGGCTTCGAAGGTTTCGATCGCCGCCTGCGTGGTGCCGCCGGGCGAGGTGACGCGCGTGCGCAGCACATCGGCGGGTTCGCCCTGCTGGACGAGCATCGTCGCCGCGCCGAGCAGCGTCTGCTGCACCAGCGCGCGCGCGGCCTCGGGCGAGAGGCCCTGCGCGATACCGGCCGCCTGCATCGCCTCGGCCAGCAGGAACACGTAGGCCGGGCCGCTGCCGGAAACGGCGGTGACGGCGTCCATCTTCGCTTCGTCGTCGATCCACACCGTCGGGCCCACTGCATCCAGCAGGGCGCCGGCGTCATCGCGCTGCGCGCCGGAGGTGCGCGCGTTGGCGAACAGGCCGGTGATGCCGGCGCCGAGCAGCGCGGGCGTGTTCGGCATCGCGCGCACGACGGGCATCGAGCCGCCCAGCCAGCGATCGAGCTGGGTGGTCGTGATGCCCGCGGCGATCGACACCACGAGCGGGCGCTTGCCCTGCGCGAGGGGAACCAGGGACGTGCAGACCTCGCGCATCACCTGCGGTTTGACCGCGAGCACCCAGACGTCGGCGCCTTCGGCCGCCACGGTGGCGTGCTCGGCGCAGGTCACGCCGAAGTCGTGCTTCAGGGCGTCGCGAAGGGCGGCGACGGGCTCGGCGACGCGGATCGCGTCGACCGGCCGGCCGCGCGCCACGAGGCCGCCGATCAGGCTGCGGGCCATGTTGCCGCCGCCGATGAAGGCGACGGTGGGAGTCGATGTGGGGGCGTTGGGCATGGGCGGGAGGATACCAACCGGCACGCGGGCAGCTCGACCTGCGCCCCGTTCACGCGGCCTTTGGCGGGCGGGCCCCGAACAGCGCCGTGCCGATCCGCACCATCGTCGCTCCCTCGGCAATGGCGATGGCGTAGTCGTCGCTCATGCCCATGGACAGCGTGTCCACCGTCGGATGCCCCGCGCGCAGTGCATCGAACAGCGCATGCGTGCGGCGGAAGGCGTCGCGGCGTTGTTCCGGGTCCGGGTGCGGCGTCGGGATGACCATCAGCCCGCGCAGGCACAGCCGCGGTTGCGCGGCGATAGCCTCCGCCAGGGCCGGCACGTCGCCGGGCTGGCAGCCATGCTTGCTGGACTCGTCGTCGATGTTCACCTGGATCAGCACGTTCAGCGGGGGGCGGTCTTCGGCGCGGTGCCGGGCCAGGGCCTCCACGAGCCTGGGGCGGTCCACGGTCTGGACCCAGTCGAACAGCCCCGCCGCCTCCTTGGCCTTGTTCGACTGGAGATGGCCGATGAGGTGCCACTCCAGCCCGAGCCCGGCGAGGGCCGATGCCTTGCCCATGGCCTCCTGGACGTAGTTCTCGCCGAACGCCCGCTGGCCGGCTGCGGCCAATTCCGCGACGGCGGTCGCATCCTGGGTCTTGCTGACTGCGAGCAGGCGCGGTCCTGGCCGACCGCTGCCGGTCGCCGCGTTGTTGAGCTGGAGCAGGATGTCCTTCAGGGCGCGCGCGCGCACGTCTCAGTTCCCGTAGAAAGTGGTGGAAATGGGGCGAGGGGTGAGGGCTATACTGCGGTCAGGGGTATTTCCGTTCCACCGTTTCACTCCAGAAGTGCAGGGGAGCACGCATGGATATCGCCGAACTTCTGGCGTTCTCAGTCAAGAACAAAGCATCCGACCTGCACCTGTCCGCCGGCCTGCCGCCGATGATCCGCGTGGACGGCGACGTGCGCCGCATCAACATCCCGGCGCTGGACCACAAGCAGGTCCACGCGCTGGTGTACGACATCATGTCGGACAAGCAGCGCCGCGACTATGAAGAATTCCTCGAGGTCGACTTCTCGTTCGAGATTCCCGGCCTCGCGCGCTTCCGCGTCAACGCGTTCAACCAGAACCGCGGCGCCGGCGCGGTCTTCCGTACGATTCCGTCGGAAGTGCTCTCGCTGGACGACCTGGGCTGCCCGCCGGTCTTCCGCGAACTGATCCAGCAGCCGCAGGGCCTGATCCTGGTGACGGGGCCGACCGGTTCGGGCAAGTCGACCACGCTGGCGGCGATGATCGACTTCATCAACAAGAACGAATACGGCCACATCCTCTCCGTCGAGGATCCGATCGAGTTCGTGCACACCTCGCAGAAGTGCCTGATCAACCAGCGCGAGGTGCACCGCGACACGCACGGCTTCAACGAGGCGTTGCGCTCGGCGCTGCGTGAAGACCCCGACTACATCCTCGTGGGCGAGTTGCGCGACCTGGAAACCATCCGCCTGGCGCTGACCGCCGCGGAAACCGGCCACCTGGTGTTCGGCACGCTGCATACCTCTTCGGCGGCCAAGACGGTGGACCGAATCATCGACGTGTTCCCCGCCGGCGAGAAGCCGATGGTGCGCTCGATGCTGTCCGAATCGCTGCGCGCGGTGATCTCGCAGTCGCTGCTCAAGAAGGTCGGCGGCGGTCGTACGGCGGCGTGGGAAATCATGGTCGGCATCCCGGCCATCCGTAACCTGATCCGCGAGGACAAGGTCGCCCAGATGTATTCGGCGATCCAGACGGGCCAGAACTACGGCATGCAGACGCTCGACCAGCACCTGCAGGACCTCGTCAAGCGCGGCCTGATCCTGCGTCCGCAGGCGAAGGAATACGCGAAGGACAAGCGGTTGTTCGAGTAAGTGCGGGATCGGGGAATCGGGATTCGGGATTCGTAAAAGCCGGAAGCGTGATCGGGTCGGGAAGCGTGAGCGGTTGCTCTTGCGAATTCCGAATTCCGCGTCACCCCTCCCGGCCTAGGGGAAAAACGCATGAACACCAGCACCAACGGCAGCACGCCCGCAACCAACGCCAGCGGCGCCATCGACTTCACTTCGTTCCTGAAGCTGATGGCGCACCAGAAGGCGTCGGACCTGTTCATCACTGCCGGCATGCCGCCGTCGATGAAGGTGCACGGCAAGATCGCGCCGATCACCCAGAACGCGCTGACGCCCGCGCAGTCGCGCGACATGGTGCTCAACGTGATGAACCCGCAGCAGCGCGAGGAGTTCGAAAAGACGCACGAGTGCAACTTCGCCATCGGCGTTGCCGGCGTCGGCCGCTTCCGCGTGAGCTGCTTCTACCAGCGCAACCAGGTCGGCATGGTGCTGCGTCGCATCGAGACCAAGATCCCGACGGTGGAAGAGCTCAACCTGCCGCCGGTGATCAAGACGCTGGCGATGACCAAGCGCGGCATCATCATCTTCGTCGGCGCGACGGGTACCGGTAAGTCCACCTCGCTGGCGGCGATGATCGGCTACCGCAACCTCAATTCGACCGGCCACATCATCACCATCGAGGACCCGATCGAATTCGTGCACAAGCACGAGGGCTGCATCATCACGCAGCGCGAAGTGGGCATCGACACCGACAGCTGGGAGGCGGCGCTGAAGAACACGCTGCGCCAGGCGCCGGACGTGATCATGATCGGCGAGGTGCGCACGCGCGAGGGCATGGACCACGCCATCGCCTTCGCCGAAACCGGACATCTGGTGCTGTGCACGCTGCATGCCAACAACGCCAACCAGGCGATGGACCGCATCATCAACTTCTTCCCGGAAGACCGCCGCCAGCAGCTGCTGATGGACTTGTCCCTGAACCTCAAGGGCGTGGTCGCGCAGCAGCTGATCCCGACGCCCGACGGCAAGGGCCGCCGCGTGGCGATGGAAATCCTGCTGGGCACGCCGCTGGTGCAGGACTACATCCGCGACGGCGAGATCCACAAGCTCAAGGAGCTGATGAAGGAATCCGTGCAG
>Ga0209676_1001206_pt1 | contig 27625 bp, 23 predicted proteins | sample AraplaCvi_mLB_r2_FD_184282 | JGI IMG/M metagenome (GOLD analysis project Ga0209676, IMG submission 184282) | Arabidopsis root microbial communities from North Carolina, USA - plate scrape MF_Cvi_mLB_r2 (SPAdes) (version 2) | ecosystem: Host-associated > Plants > Roots > Endosphere | place: USA... | reverse complement strand
GCCGGACTCCAGGCAATCGCCGATCAGGTCCTTGGCCTGCTGCAGCACGTTCAGCGACTCGTTCAACACCAGTTGGCGGATCTCGACCAGGTCCGAGCCGGGCAGGCCGCCCTGGCCGTTTTCCTCCAGCGGGCCGACCATGCCATTGAGCGTGGCCTCCACGTACAGCAGGGCCCCCGCGACATCCATCAACACCGCGTCGTCCACTACCCGCTCGCCCTGGGCCAGAGCCTGCAGCGCGAGTACCTGGTCGATGATCACCCGGCGTGGCTGCTGGAAGCCCAGCACTGCCAGGGTATCGGCCACGTGGCGCAGGGGTGCCAGCAGGGCATCGAGCTGCTCGCTGTGCTGGCGGTCACCGCGCACGAACTGGTCCAGGCGCTCCTTGATGCGCATCAGGTCATCGCAAAGCGCGGTCACCACCGAACGCAAGGCATCGCGGCCCGGGCCGGCCTGCAACTGCTCGCGCCAGTTGCCCAGCGACAGGTCGAGATTGGCCAGGTCGTCGGCACCGGCAAAGCGCTGGGTGGCGCCGCTGATCAGGCTGGCCTGGGCCAATGGCTCCTCGCCCCGGCAGGCACGCAGCTGGTTGAGCAGTGGCAGCATCACCAGTGGCAGGTCGTGGCGGGCGCCGCGCAAGCGCTCCAGGTACGAGGGGAGTTGTTCCAGGCCACGGAACAACGCGCCCAGGCAATCACCGCGCGGGCTGATCTGGCCATCGGCCAGTGCCTTGGCGAACAGTTCCAGTTCTTCGGCCAGGCGCGTGGCGCCGCGCAGTTCGAGCATGCGCAGGCAGCCGTGCACCTGGTGCAGGTTGTCGACCACGAATGCCAGCATCGACAAGTCGCCAGGCTCGCCGGCAAAGCGCTCCAGCGCCTGGCGCGCCTGGCCCAGGCAGTCGAGGATGGCGGCCTTGGTCCAGGCCAGCGCCACCGTGTCGTGGCGCTCGGGGCTTACTGCAGCTACAGCCATGGGCACTCCTCGGCGAGGCTTTTCAGTCGAGCTCATCGGTTGGGCTCTTTACAGGGGCTCTTCACTTGGGCTCTGCGGGTGGCGGCAGGGTGAACCCGGACACCGAACGGCGCATCTCGCTGGCCATGCGCGCCAAATGGCGGATGCTGTCGGCGGTGGCGCCGGAGCCAGCGGAGGTCTGCGCGGTAATCTGCTGGATGACCGCCATGGTGTGGGAAATCTGCCCGGCCGACGATGTCTGCAACTGGGCGGCATCGGAGATGCTGTGGATAAGGTCGGCGAGGTTCTGCGACACGCCTTCGATCTCGGCCAGCGCCACCCCGGCATCCTGGGCCAGGCGGGCACCCCGCACCACTTCGGCAGTGGTCTGCTCCATGGAGATCACCGCCTCGTTGGTATCGGCCTGGATGGTGCGCACCAGCGCCTCGATCTGCCGGGTGGCCGACGATGAGCGTTCGGCCAGGCGCTGTACTTCGTCGGCCACCACGGCAAACCCACGGCCGGCCTCACCGGCCAGCGAGGCCTGGATCGCCGCGTTCAGGGCAAGGATGTTGGTCTGGTCGGCAATGTCGTCGATCAGGCTGACGATATCGCCGATTTCCTGGGAGGATTCACCAAGGCGCTTGATCCGCTTGGCGGTGTCCTGGATCTGCTCGCGAATGTTGTCCATGCCGTTGATGGTGTTATGCACCACCTCGTTGCCCTTGTTGGCGATGGCCACCGAACGCTCGGCCACCTTGGCGGATTCGTAGGCGTGCGCGGAAACCCGGTCGATCGACTCGACCATGTCACCGACCGCCTCGGAGGCCTCGCTGATCTGCTCGGCCTGGTGCTCGGAGGCCTTGGCCAGCTGGCGGGCGGTGTTCTGCGTGTCCTGCACGGCGGCAGCAACCTGCATGGCGCTGTGGTTGATGGTGGCGACCAGATCGCGTAACTGGTCCACGGAATAGTTGATCGAATCGGCAATGGCACCGGTGAAGTCTTCGGTCACCGATACGGTCACGGTCAGGTCGCCGTCGGCCAGCTCTTCGATCTCGTCGAGCAGGCGCATGATCGCTTGCTGGTTGCGTTCGTTCTTTTCCGCCGTCTCGCGCAGCTGGCGGTTGGTGGTGCGCACCATGACCAGGCCGATGAGGATGATCGAGGCCAGCGCCAGCAAGCCCAGGGCGTAGCCGCCAACGGTGTCGAGGGTACGCCCGCCGGCCAGGTTCTCGAAACCGTTGGCCAGGTGCGAGGCCTCGTCGAGCAGGGTTTGCGACAGGCTGAAGAGGTTGCCCGCGGCCTCGCGCACACGGAACAGTTCCGGCGAGGTTTCGAGGATTTCGTCCACCGAGCCGGCAACGAACTGGAACAGTTCGGCGATTTCGGCCAGCCGCGCGCGGGCGTCGGCGTCTTCGACACGGGTCACCTGGATCGCCGCGTTGCCATTGAGCATGCCCTCGAGCACCTGGCCAAAACGCCCCGCATCGCGGCCAAAGGCATCGGCCGCCTGGGCCGCTGTATCGTCACCGGCCAGCACGGTGTTGACCGAGCCCAGAATGCGCTCGGCCAGCAGCAGCTGGCGCTGGGCTACCGCCACCTGGGTGGCCGGTGCACCGCTCTGCAGCAGGATTTCGACCACTTTTTCGTATTCCACCTGCAACTGCGGCACGGTCTCGGCCAGGGTCGCCGCCACCTGGTGCAGCGACAGCACGGTCTGCTCGCTGGACAGGATGGTGTCAGTGTTCTTGCGCAGGTTTTCCCAGTCGCGGCGTACCGCTTCCATCTCGTCACGCACCGTGGGCGGCGCAGGCGGCAGGCCGGTGGACTTGTCACCCTCGCGCAGGTAACCCCAGCGCCGTTCAAAATCGTTGCGCGCGTCCGACAACAGTTTGAAGGCCAGGGCCTTGCCGGCGGCGGCTTCGGTGGCGTTCTTGGCGATGCGCTGCGACAGCACCCGCAGTTCGCCGGCGTGGCCGATGTACTGCTTGTCGTAGTTGGACTGGGTGTTCAGGTAGGCGAAATTGGCGAACAGCAGGATGATCGACAGGATCAGGATCAGGAACAGCACGGTGATCTGCGCGATGCTGCGGGTACGTGGGGTCACGGTGGTGACGGGAGTGACGGGGGTGGCAGGCTTGTTCACGTTCGCAGGTCCTATAACGCCACATCGAGAAACCCCGGCGCCTGCGCCAGGGCGAAGGGGCTGAAGATCGCCCAGTTACGTTCACGCGGGAAATGCCCTTGCACAAAGGGTGCAGCGGCGCGGATCAGGGGTTGCGGCGGCGACAGCTGCAGGCTGTCCAGGGCAAAGTGCTGCAGGCCCAGCACCTCGTCCACCAGCAAGCCGACGAACAGGTCCTCGTGGTCCAGCACCAGCACCCGCCGCTGCTTGCCGGGGGCGGCGTGGCCCAGGCCGAAGAAACTGCTCAGGTCCATCACCGGCAGCAGCCGGCCGCGCAGGTTGGCCACCCCGCACACCCATGGCTGCACGCCCGGGACGCGGCTGCTGCGCGGTTCGCGCAGCACCTCGGCGACCTCGCCCATGGGCGCGACGAACCATTGCCCGGCAATGCGAAAGCCGATGCCGCTCCACTGTTGCAGGCGGTTGTCCTGCGGCGGCTGGTCGGCGACCAGCAGGCGGCAGCGCCGGTCGATGTCCAGCAACAATTCGAAGGCGGTCAGCGACGCGCCCTGCGGGCGGGTGGTCAAGCCCCCAGCACTTCTTTCAGCTTGGCGATCAGCGCGTCCTCTTCCACCGGTTTGGTCAGGAAGTCACGGGCGCCCTGGCGCGTGGCCCAGATGCGGTCGGTTTCCTGGTCCTTGGTAGTGACCACGATCACCGGGATGGCGCTGGTTTCCGGGTCCTTGCTGAGCTGGCGGGTAGCCTGGAAGCCATTCATGCCGGGCATGACGATGTCCATCAGCACCGCGTCAGGCTTGTCCTGCCGGGCCAGGGCAACGCCATCGGCACCGTTGCTGGCCTTGAGCACCTGGTAGCCGTGCTTTTCCAGCCACTCGGTCAATCGGTACATCTCTGTCGGCGAGTCGTCGACAATCAGAACTCGGGCCATGCTGGTTCCCCATCAGGAAAGAAAGACCGTGCCATGGCGGGGTACGGTCAGGGTGCGTGTTGTTGGGTTGCGGCAAAACCGGGCACGTGGGCGCGGATCGCGTCGAGCAGTTCTTCCTTGCTGAACGGTTTGGTCAGGAACTGGTCGGAGCCGACCACCCGACCGCGGGCCTTGTCGAACAGGCCGTCACGGGACGACAGCAGAATGACCGGGGTGTCCTTGAAGGCACTGTTGTGCTTGATCACCGCGCAGGTCTGGTAGCCGTCAAGCCGCGGCATCAACACATCGACGAAGATGATGCTGGGCTGGTGGTCGACGATCTTGGCCAGGGCATCGAAGCCATCGCTGGCGGTGATCACCTCGCAGCCCGCTTCACCGAGCAACATCTGCGCGGTGCGGCGGATCGTGCGCGAATCGTCGATCACCATCACCTTCAGGGGTTGTTCCATCTGTTGGGCTACCATTTGCCGAAATCCTGGGGCCGTTGTGGGAGCGGCCTTGCCGGGGCGCCGGACCGGTCGGAAAAGGCTGCGCAGCAGCCCCCATGGGCCTGTCATTCAGCACTATGACTGGCATTTTTAGCACACTCCGGGTGGCCATTCCATCTGCCGCACCCCTTGACCGGCAGCGTTCACGGCGCCACCCTGAGCCACTTTTCTTTCGATCCATCGCGGCCGCATGCCGCCAAGAGGAACCACCCCATGAGCGTTCGCCTCGGCATTGTCATGGACCCCATCGCGTCCATCTCCTACAAGAAGGACAGCTCGCTGGCCATGCTGCTGGCCGCCCAGGCACGCGGCTGGAGCCTGTTCTACATGGAGCAGCGCGACCTGTACCTGGGCGCCGGCCAGGCCCGTGCGCAGATGCGCCCGCTGAAAGTGTTCGCCGACCCTGCCCGCTGGTTCGAGCTGGGCGAGGAACAGGACAGCGCGCTGGCCGAGCTGGACGTGGTCCTGATGCGCAAGGACCCGCCCTTCGACATGGAGTTCGTCTACAGCACCTACCTGCTGGAGCAGGCCGAGCGCGAAGGCGTACTGGTGGTCAACCGCCCGCAGAGCTTGCGCGATTGCAACGAAAAACTGTTCGCTACCCAGTTTCCGCAGTGCATGGCGCCGACCCTGGTCAGCCGCCGTGTCGACATCCTGCGCGAGTTCGCCAACAGCCGCGGTGACGTGATCCTCAAGCCGCTGGACGGCATGGGCGGCGCCTCGGTGTTCCGCCACCGCAAGGACGACCCGAACCTGTCGGTGATCCTGGAAACCCTGACCCAGCATGGCAACCAGCAGATCATGGCGCAGGAATACCTGCCGCAGATCGTCGACGGCGACAAGCGCATCCTGATGATCGACGGCGAGCCGGTGGACTACTGCCTGGCGCGCATCCCGGCCAGCGGCGAGACCCGTGGCAACCTGGCCGCCGGCGGCCGTGGCGAGGCACGCCCGCTGACCGACCGCGACCGCTGGATCGCCGCCCAGGTCGGCCCGACCCTGCGCGAAAAGGGCCTGTTGTTCGTGGGCCTGGACGTGATCGGCGACTACCTCACCGAAATCAACGTCACCAGCCCCACCTGCATCCGCGAGATCGATGCCGCCTACAACACCGATATCGGCGGCAAGCTGATGGATGCCATTGATCGCCAGCTGAAGGCGCGCTGACCGCCGACGCACGGCAACCACCCAGAGTGGGGTATGATGCGGGTCCTTTTAGCCTGGCCTGCTACCCCGCCCTGCGGTTGCTGGAAACCTGATGACGCTGCCCGCTGACATCCCCGCCGACCTGCTGCCCCCCCGTGTTCGCCCTGTGGACCGGCTCGGCTTCACCCTGTTCCTGGCTGCCCTGGTGCACCTGGCGCTGATCCTTGGCGTCGGTTTCAGCGTGGTCAAGCCTGCCGAAATCCGCCACACCATGGACATCACCCTGGCCACTTTCAAAAGCGAGAAAGCGCCGGAGAAGGCCGACTTCCAGGCCCAGGACAACCAGCAGGGCAGCGGCACCCTGGACAAGAAAGCGCTGCCCAAGACCACCGAGCTGGCACCGTTCCAGGACAGCAAGATCAACAAGATCACTCCGCCACCTGCGGCCAGGCCCGAAGTGGTACCGCCCCCTGCGCCGCAGAAGTCGGCAGTGGCGACCACGGCGCCCAAACCGCAGAAGGTCGAGCCCAAACCCAGGGAAAGCAAGGCGCAGCCCAAGCCGGCTGCGCCGGCACCGGACTTCGACAGCTCACAGTTGTCCAGCCAGATCGCCAGCCTGGAGGCGGAGCTGTCCAACGAACAGCAGATGTACGCCAAGCGCCCGCGCATCCACCGCCTGAACGCCGCCTCGACCATGCGCGACAAGGGCGCCTGGTACAAGGAAGAGTGGCGCAAGAAGGTCGAGCGGGTGGGCAACCTGAATTACCCCGACGAAGCACGTCGGCAGCAGATTTACGGCAACTTGCGCATGATGGTGTCGATCAACCGCGATGGTTCGCTGTACGAGGTGCTGGTGCTGGAGTCGTCCGGGCAGCCAGTGCTGGACCAGGCGGCGCAGCGCATCGTGCGGCTGGCGGCGCCGTTTGCACCGTTTACCGGCGACCTGGCCGAATTCGACCGGCTGGAGATCATCCGCACCTGGCGCTTTGCCCGTGGGGACCGTCTGTCCAGTAACTGATTTGCTGGCTGTACCGGCCCTTTCGCGGGCATGCCCGCTCCCACAGGATCTCCGCCGGGTTCAGCTACTGTGAGGTTCCTGTGGGAGCGGGCGTGCCCGCGAAGAGGCCGGCACGATCGACACAAAACCGCACCTTGTCAGCCTCGCCACCTGGCGCCACACTATCCCCCATGAAAACCCTCACGCCGAGCTACCTCAAGCATCAGTTCCTGATCGCCATGCCGCACATGGCCGATCCGAACTTCGCCCAGACCCTCACGTACATCGTCGAGCACAACGCCCATGGCGCCATGGGCCTGGTGGTCAACCGGCCGCAGGAGCTGAACCTGGCCGATATCCTCGAGCAGCTGCGCCCGGACGAAATGCCACCGGCCAGCACCTTGCAGGTGCCGATCTACCAAGGTGGCCCGGTACAGACCGACCGTGGTTTCGTACTGCACAGCAGCGAGTGCAGCTTCCAGGCCACCGTGGCGCTGGAGGGGCTGTCGCTGACCACCTCGCAGGACATTCTGTTGGCCATCGCCGCCGGCGTCGGCCCGAAACAGAGCCTGATCACCCTGGGCTATGCCGGCTGGGAAGCGGGCCAACTGGAAGAAGAACTGGCCGACAACGCCTGGCTCAACTGCCCGTTCGACCCGGAAATCATCTTCGGCAAGGCCAGCGACCTGCGCCTGGACGCTGCCGCCGCCAGCCTGGGGATCAACCTGAACCTGCTGACCAGCCAGGCGGGCCACGCCTGATGGCTGAACTGCACCCTGAACCACGTCTGCTGCTGGGCTTCGACTACGGCAGCAAACAGATCGGCGTGGCCGTCGGCCAGGTGGTCACCGGCCAGGCCCGCGAGCTGTGCACCCTGAAGGCGCAGAACGGCGTGCCCGACTGGGCCCAGGTTGAAAAGCTGATTGCCGAATGGAAGCCCGATGCCATCGTCGTCGGCCTGCCGCTGAACATGGACGGCACCCCCAGCGAAATGAGCGCGCGTGCAGAAAAGTTCGCCCGCCGCCTGAACGGCCGCTTCAACCTGCCCGTGCACACCCACGACGAACGCCTGACCACCTTCGAGGCCAAGGGTGAGCGCATGGCCCGTGGCGGCCAGCGCGGCAGCTACCGCGACAACCCGGTCGATGCCATTGCCGCCGCCCTGCTGCTGCAAGGCTGGCTGGAGGCCAATACCTGATCAATTTTGCCGCCGGGCGCGCCCGGCGCCCCCTCCCGAGGAGCCCGCAATGAGCCTACCCGATCCCGCCGAGCTGATTCGGCAGATGGCTGTCGACCTTCGTGCCCACCTGGCCCGCCGGGCAATCAGCGAGCCGCGTTACATCGGTATCCGCACTGGCGGCGTCTGGGTTGCCCAGGCCCTGCAGGAAGCCATGGGTGACACCAGCCCCATGGGCACCCTGGACGTTTCGTTCTACCGCGACGACTTCAGCCAGAACGGCCTGCACCCGCAAGTGCGCCCGTCCGAGCTGCCGTTCGAGGTCGAGGGCCAGCACCTGGTGCTGGTGGATGACGTACTGATGAGCGGCCGCACGGTGCGCGCTGCGCTCAACGAACTGTTCGACTACGGCCGCCCGGCCAGCGTCACCCTGGTCTGCCTGCTGGACCTGGATGCCGGCGAACTGCCGATCCGCCCGAATGTGCTCGGCGCCACCCTGTCGCTGGCCGCCCATGAACGGGTAAAATTGACCGGACCCGCACCGCTCGCCCTCGAGCGCCAGGACCTCGCCTCCGCTTCCGCCCTTTAAGAGTCCCCCGCGATGACGCCACTCGACGCCAAGCGCCCGCTGCAGCTCAATGATCAGGGCCAGCTGCGCCACTTCCTCTCGCTCGACGGTTTGCCCCGCGAACTGCTCACCGAGATCCTCGACACCGCCGACTCCTTCCTGGAAGTCGGTGCCCGGGCCGTGAAGAAAGTCCCGTTGCTGCGCGGCAAGACCGTATGCAACGTGTTCTTCGAGAACTCCACCCGTACCCGTACCACCTTCGAACTGGCGGCCCAGCGCCTGTCGGCCGACGTGATCAGCCTGAACGTGTCGACCTCCTCGACCAGCAAGGGCGAAACCCTGTTCGACACCCTGCGCAACCTCGAAGCCATGGCCGCCGACATGTTCGTGGTGCGCCACTCCGACTCCGGGGCCGCGCACTTCATCGCCGAGCACGTGTGCCCGGATGTTGCCGTGATCAACGGCGGTGACGGCCGCCACGCGCACCCGACCCAGGGCATGCTCGACATGCTCACCATCCGCCGCCACAAGGGCAGCTTCGAGAACCTGTCGGTGGCCATCGTCGGCGACATCCTGCATTCGCGCGTGGCCCGCTCCGACATGCTGGCGCTCAAAGCGCTGGGCTGCCCGGACATCCGCGTGGTCGGCCCGAAAACCCTGATCCCGATCGGTATCGAGCAGTACGGTGTGAAGGTGTACACCGACCTCGCCGAAGGCCTGAAGGACGTCGACGTGGTAATCATGCTGCGCCTGCAGCGCGAGCGCATGGCCGGCGGCCTGCTGCCCAGCGAAGGCGAATTCTACCGCCTGTTCGGCCTGACCACCGCGCGCCTGGCCGGGGCCAAGCCCGACGCCATCGTCATGCACCCGGGCCCGATCAACCGTGGCGTGGAAATCGAGTCGGCGGTAGCCGACGGCAAGCACTCGGTGATCCTCAACCAGGTCACCTACGGCATCGCCGTGCGCATGGCCGTGCTGTCCATGGCCATGAGCGGGCAGAACGCGCAACGTCAATTCGACCAGGAGAACGCCCAGTGACCCTCAGTATTCTCGGCGCCCGGGTCATCGACCCCAACAGCGGCCTGGACCAGGTCACCGACCTGCACCTGGACGGCGGCCGCATTGCCGCCATCGGCGCCGCCCCGGCCGGGTTCAGCGCCAGCCGCACGATCCAGGCTGATGGCCTGGTCGCCGCGCCCGGCCTGGTCGACCTCGGCGTGTCCCTGCGCGAGCCGGGCTACAGCCGCAAAGGCAATATCGCCACTGAAACCCGCGCTGCCGTCGCCGGCGGCGTCACCAGCCTGTGCTGCCCGCCGCAGACCAAGCCGGTGCTGGACACGTCGGCGGTGGCCGAACTGATCCTCGACCGCGCCCGCGAGGCTGCCAACAGCAAGGTCTACCCGATCGGCGCCCTGACCAAGGGCCTGGAAGGCGAGCAGCTGGCCGAGCTGGTGGCCCTGCGCGACACCGGCTGCGTGGCCTTCGGCAATGGCCTGAAGGAAATCCCCAACAACCGTACCCTGGCCCGCGCCCTGGAATACGCCGCCACCTTCGACCTGACCGTGGTGTTCCACTCCCAGGACCGCGACCTGGCCCATGGCGGCCTGGCCCACGAAGGTGCCATGGCCAGCTTCCTCGGCCTGCCGGGCATCCCGGAAACCGCCGAGACCGTGGCCCTGGCGCGCAACCTGCTGCTGGTGGAACAGACCGGCGTGCGTGCGCACTTCACCCAGATCACCAGCGCCCGTGGCGCGCGGCTGATCGAGCAGGCCCAGCAGCTCGGCCTGCCGGTGACCGCCGACGTGGCGCTGTACCAGCTGATTCTTACCGACGAATCGCTGCGCGAGTTCTCCAGCCTGTACCACGTGCAGCCGCCGCTGCGCACTGCCGCTGACCGCGACGGCCTGCGTGCGGCAGTGAAGTCGGGGGTGATCCAGGCGATCTCCAGCCACCACCAGCCGCACGAGCGCGACGCCAAGCTGGCCCCGTTCGGCGCCACCGAGCCGGGTATCAGCAGCGTCGAATTGCTGCTGCCGCTGGCCATGACCCTGGTGCAGGACGGCCTGCTCGACCTGCCAACCCTGCTGGCCCGCCTGAGCAGCGGCCCGGCGGCGGCCCTGCGCCTGCCGGCCGGTGAGCTGAAAGTGGGTGGCGCGGCCGACCTGGTGCTGTTCGACCCGCAAGCCTCGACCGTGGCCGGCGAGCAGTGGTTCTCGCGTGGCGAGAACTGCCCGTTCATCGGCCACTGCCTGCCGGGTGCGGTGCGTTATACCTTGGTCGACGGGCATGTCTGCCACGAGGCCTGAGTAACCCCTGTGGGAGCGGCCTTGTGTCGCGATAGGGCCGCAAAGCGGCCCCAGCAATCTATGCATGATGCCGAGAACCTGGGGCCGCTGCGCGGCCCTTTCGCGACGCAAGGCCGCTCCCACATTGACCGCGTACAACCTTGAGCCTGCACCGACCATTCATCCCCCACGGTTGAAATCCTTCCCCCCACCCCCATATGAGTCTGCATCAGGCACTTTCGCCCCGCTGCGTGGAGACTCTCCCCTTGACCACCATCGTTTCTGTCCGCCGTAACGGCAAAGTCGTCATGGGCGGCGACGGCCAGGTATCCCTCGGCAACACCGTGATGAAAGGCAACGCCAAGAAGGTGCGCCGTCTGTACCACGGCCAGGTCATCGCGGGCTTCGCCGGCGCTACCGCCGATGCGTTCACCCTGTTCGAGCGCTTTGAGGGCCAGCTCGAAAAACATCAGGGCCACCTGGTCCGTGCCGCCGTAGAACTGGCCAAGGAATGGCGTACCGACCGTTCCCTGAGCCGCCTGGAGGCCATGCTGGCCGTGGCCAACAAGGACGCATCGCTGATCATCACCGGCAACGGCGACGTGGTCGAACCCGAAGACGGCCTGATCGCCATGGGTTCCGGGGGCGCCTACGCCCAGGCCGCAGCCCGCGCCCTGCTGAACAAGACCGACCTCTCGGCCCGCGAAATCGCCGAAACCGCCTTGAACATTGCCGGCGACATCTGCGTGTTCACCAACCACAACCTGACCATCGAGGAGCAGGACCTGGCCGAGTGATTCAGCTGTTCTGGCGCCCCCGCCCGGTGCGGGGGCTTTTCCACGCTGACTCATCTGCCCAAGGACCCAATTGATCATGTCCATGACCCCCCGCGAGATCGTCCACGAACTCAACCGCCACATCATCGGCCAGGACGACGCCAAGCGCGCCGTGGCCATCGCCCTGCGCAACCGCTGGCGGCGCATGCAGCTCCCCGCCGAGCTGCGTGCCGAAGTGACCCCGAAGAACATCCTGATGATCGGCCCCACCGGCGTCGGCAAGACCGAAATCGCCCGCCGCCTGGCCAAGCTGGCCAACGCGCCGTTCCTCAAGGTCGAAGCCACCAAGTTCACCGAAGTGGGCTACGTGGGCCGCGACGTCGAGTCGATCATCCGCGACCTGGCCGATGCCGCGCTGAAGATGCTGCGTGAGCAGGAGATCATTCGCGTGCGCCACCGCGCCGAAGACGCCGCCGAAGACCGCATCCTCGATGCCCTGCTGCCACAGGCCCGCGTGACCAGCTTCAGCGAAGAAGCCGCGCAGACCAGCACCGATTCCAACACCCGCCAGCTGTTCCGCAAGCGCCTGCGCGAAGGCCAGCTGGACGACAAGGAAATCGAGATCGAAGTGGCCGATGCCGTGGGCGTCGAAATTGCCGCACCGCCCGGCATGGAAGAAATGACCAACCAGCTGCAGAGCCTGTTCGCCAACATGGGCAAAGGCAAGCGCAAGGCGCGCAAGCTGAAGGTTAAAGAAGCCCTGAAGATGGTTCGCGATGAAGAAGCGAGCCGCCTGGTCAACGAGGAAGAGCTCAAGGCCAAGGCCCTGGAAGCGGTCGAGCAGCACGGTATCGTGTTCATCGACGAAATCGACAAGGTTGCCAAGCGTGGCAACGTTGGCGGCGCCGACGTGTCCCGTGAAGGCGTGCAGCGCGACCTGCTGCCGCTGATCGAAGGCTGCACCGTCAACACCAAGCTGGGCATGGTCAAGACCGACCACATCCTGTTCATTGCCTCGGGTGCGTTCCACCTGAGCAAGCCGAGCGACCTGGTGCCCGAGCTGCAAGGCCGCCTGCCGATTCGCGTGGAGCTCAAGGCCCTGACCCCGGAAGACTTCGAGCGTATCCTGCAGGAGCCGCACGCCTCGCTGACCGAACAGTACCAGGCCCTGCTCAAGACCGAAGGCCTGAACATCGAGTTCCTCGCCGACGGCATCAAGCGCCTGGCCGAAATTGCCTACCAGGTCAACGAGAAGACCGAGAACATCGGTGCCCGCCGCCTGCACACCCTGCTCGAGCGTTTGCTCGAAGAGGTGTCGTTCAGTGCTGGCGACCTGGCCAGCACCCATGACGAAGCGCCGATCCAGATCGACGCGGCGTATGTGAACAGCCACCTGGGTGAACTGGCGCAGAACGAAGACCTGTCGCGCTACATCCTGTAAAACCGGCGTCGACTGCTTCGCGGGCACGCCCGCTCCCACAGGATCACCACAGGCCCAAAGCATGTGATGATCCTGTGGGAGCGGGCGTGCCCGCGAAGAGGCCCTTGAATCCCTCCATCATAAGCTGGAAGCTTGCCTCATCAGCTCCCGAGAGATTCTGCCCATGGCCCGCCTGCCCACCGCCATCAACCTGCACAAAGCCTCGAAAACCCTCAGCCTCACCTACGCCCCCGGCGAGGTCTACCACCTGCCCGCCGAATTCCTGCGCGTGCATTCCCCCTCTGCCGAGGTCCAGGGCCACGGTAACCCCATCCTGCAGTTCGGCAAGATCAACGTCGGCCTCAGCGGCCTTGAACCTGCCGGCCAATATGCACTGAAACTGACCTTCGACGACGGCCATGACAGCGGCCTGTTCACCTGGGAATACCTCGAACAGCTATGCCTGCGCCAGGAACAGCTGTGGGCCGAGTACCTGGACGAACTGCACAAGGCCGGAAAATCCCGCGACCCCGCCGAGTCAGTGGTCAAACTCATGCTCTAGCGCAAGGCCTGCCGGGTTTAGAGCGCATTTTCTAGAATCATCTGTTTGAATGACTTACAGACAGGCCAGTGACGGGCTGTCTTGCGCATTACATGAAAGTCGGGTAACCAATGGGGGGTGGCAAGTTCCCTGCATCAACTGGCAGGTAGTCAGCACCCTCGCAGCACCGCTGTTCCTTATCACTGGTCACCCGAGTAGCAGTACCGGGCTCAGCACTGTGCACCCGCCACAGCAACCGGTACTCGTCTCAGGACAACGGAGCGTCGTAGATGAGTAACAAGAACAACGATGAGCTGCAGCGGCAGGCCTCGGAAAACACCCTGGGGCTAAACCCGGTCATCGGTATCCGTCGCAAGGACCTGTTGAGCTCGGCACGCACCGTGCTGCGCCAGGCCGTGCGCCAGCCGCTGCACAGCGCCAAGCATGTGGCCCACTTTGGCCTGGAACTGAAGAACGTGCTGCTGGGCAAATCCAGCCTTGCCCCGGAAAGCGACGACCGTCGCTTCAATGACCCGGCCTGGAGCAACAACCCGCTGTACCGCCGCTACCTGCAAACCTATCTGGCCTGGCGCAAGGAGCTGCAGGACTGGATCGGTGGCAGCGACCTGTCGCCCCAGGACATCAGCCGCGGCCAGTTCGTCATCAACCTGATGACCGAAGCCATGGCACCGACCAACACCCTGTCCAACCCGGCAGCGGTCAAACGCTTCTTCGAAACCGGCGGCAAGAGCCTGCTCGATGGCCTGTCCAACCTGGCCAAGGACCTGGTCAACAACGGTGGCATGCCCAGCCAGGTAAACATGGATGCCTTCGAGGTGGGCAAGAACCTGGGCACCAGCGAAGGCGCCGTGGTGTACCGCAACGATGTACTGGAGCTGATCCAGTACAGCCCCATCACCGAGCAGGTGCATGCCCGCCCGCTGCTGGTGGTGCCGCCGCAGATCAACAAGTTCTACGTATTCGACCTCAGCCCGGAAAAGAGCCTGGCGCGCTACTGCCTGCGCTCACAGCAGCAAACCTTCATCATCAGCTGGCGCAACCCGACCAAAGCCCAGCGCGAGTGGGGCCTTTCTACCTATATCGATGCGCTCAAGGAAGCGGTCGACGCGGTGCTCGCAATTACCGGCAGCAAGGACCTGAACATGCTCGGTGCCTGCTCCGGCGGCATCACCTGCACCGCGTTGGTGGGCCACTATGCCGCCCTTGGCGAGAACAAGGTCAATGCCCTGACCCTGCTGGTCAGCGTGCTGGACACCACCCTGGACAACCAGGTCGCGCTGTTCGTCGACGAGCAAACCCTGGAGGCCGCCAAGCGCCACTCCTACCAGGCTGGCGTGCTGGAAGGCAGCGAGATGGCCAAGGTGTTCGCCTGGATGCGCCCCAACGACCTGATCTGGAACTACTGGGTCAACAACTACCTGCTCGGCAACGAGCCGCCGGTGTTCGACATCCTGTTCTGGAACAACGACACCACGCGCCTGCCGGCCGCCTTCCACGGCGACCTGATCGAAATGTTCAAGAGCAACCCGCTGACCCGCCCCAATGCCCTGGAAGTGTGTGGCACACCGATCGACCTGAAGCAGGTGCAATGCGACATCTTCAGCGTGGCTGGCACCGCTGACCACATCACCCCGTGGCAGTCGTGCTACCGCTCGGCGCACCTGTTCGGCGGCAAGATCGAGTTCGTGCTGTCCAACAGCGGCCATATCCAGAGCATCCTCAACCCGCCGGGCAACCCCAAGGCTCGCTTCATGACCGGTGCCGATCGCCCGGGTGACCCGGTGGCCTGGCAGGAAAACGCCACCAAGCATGCCGATTCCTGGTGGCTGCACTGGCAGAGCTGGCTGGGCGAACGTGCCGGTGAGCTGAAAAAAGCGCCGACCCGCCTGGGCAACCGGGCCTACGCCGCTGGCGAAGCCGCCCCGGGCACCTACGTTCACGAGCGTTGAGCTGCAGCGCCGTGGCCCCTGCGGGGTGCCACGGTGTTCATTTCACCCGAGAGTCTCGCGCATGCCGCAACCTTATATCTTCAGGACCGTCGAGCTGGACAACCAGTCCATCCGCACCGCCGTCCGCCCGGGCAAGCCGCACCTGACGCCGTTGCTGATCTTCAACGGCATCGGCGCCAACCTGGAGCTGGTGTTTCCGTTCATCGAAGCACTCGACCCGGACCTGGAAGTCATTGCCTTCGATGTACCCGGGGTCGGCGGCTCATCCACGCCGCGCCACCCGTACCGCTTCCCCGGGCTGGCCAAACTGACGGCACGCATGCTCGATTACCTCGACTACGGCCAGGTCAATGCCATCGGCGTGTCCTGGGGCGGCGCCCTGGCCCAGCAGTTCGCCCACGACTACCCCGAGCGCTGCAAGAAGCTGGTGCTGGCCGCCACTGCCGCCGGTGCGGTGATGGTGCCGGGCAAGCCCAAGGTGCTGTGGATGATGGCCAGCCCACGGCGCTACGTGCAGCCGTCGCATGTCATCCGCATTGCGCCGACGATCTATGGCGGCGGCTTCCGGCGGGACCCGGAGCTGGCCATGCAGCATGCCGCCAAGGTGCGCTCCGGCGGCAAGATGGGCTACTACTGGCAGCTGTTCGCCGGGCTTGGCTGGACCAGTATCCACTGGCTGCACAAGATCCAGCAGCCGACCCTGGTGCTGGCCGGCGACGACGACCCGCTGATCCCGCTGATCAACATGCGCCTGCTGGCCTGGCGGATTCCCAATGCCCAGCTACATATTATCGACGACGGCCATCTGTTCCTGATCACCCGGGCCGAGGCCGTCGCCCCGATCATCATGAAGTTCCTCCAGCAAGAACGACAGCGCGCTGTCATGCACCCTCGCCCGGCTTCGGGCGGGTAGATCGATGCGGCCTTCTTCGCGGGCGCGCCCGCTCCCACAGGGACGGCGCTGAACCTGTGGGAGCGGGCATGCCCGCGAAGGTCTCGACAGCGAAACGGCTTAGACGAGGGAGTGTTGCCATGAAAGACCAACCGGCCAAAGGAACGCCAACGCTTCCCGCCACCCGCATGAACGTGCAGAACGCCATCCTCGGCCTGCGTGGCCGTGACCTGATTTCCACGCTGCGCAATGTCAGCCGCCAAAGCTTGCGCCACCCGCTGCACACCGCGCATCACCTGTTGGCTCTGGGCGGCCAGCTGGGCAAGGTGATGCTGGGTGACACACCGTTTCAGCCGAACCCGCGCGATCCGCGCTTCAACGACCCGACCTGGAGCCAGAACCCGTTCTACCGGCGCGGCCTGCAGGCCTACCTGGCCTGGCAGAAGCAGACCCGCCAGTGGATCGAGGAAAGCCACCTGGACGACGATGACCGGGCCCGTGCGCACTTCCTGTTCAACCTGATCAACGACGCCCTGGCACCCAGCAACTCGCTACTCAACCCGCTGGCAGTCAAGGAGATGTTCAACAGCGGCGGCCTGAGCCTGGTACGTGGCGTGGCCCACCTGCTCGATGACCTGCGTCACAACGACGGCCTGCCACGCCAGGTCGACGAGCGCGCCTTCGAAGTGGGCGGCAACCTGGCCGCGACCGCCGGCGCGGTGGTGTTTCGCAACGAATTGCTGGAGCTGATCCAGTACAAGCCGATGAGCGAAAAGCAACACGCCCGGCCACTGCTGGTGGTGCCACCACAGATCAACAAGTTCTACATCTTCGACCTCAGCTCGACCAACAGCTTCGTCCAGTACATGCTCAAGAATGGCCTGCAGGTGTTCATGGTCAGCTGGCGCAACCCCGACCCGCGCCACCGCGAATGGGGCCTTTCCAGCTACGTGCAGGCCCTGGAAGAAGCGCTCAACGCTTGCCGTAGCATCAGCGGCAACCGCGACCCCAACCTGATGGGCGCCTGCGCCGGCGGCCTGACCATGGCCGCGCTGCAGGGCCACCTGCAGGCCAGGCACCAGCTGCGCCGGGTGCGCAGCGCCACCTACCTGGTCAGCTTGCTGGACAGCAAGTTCGAAAGCCCCGCCAGCCTGTTCGCCGACGAGCAGACCATCGAGGCCGCCAAGCGCCGCTCCTACCAGCGCGGCGTGCTGGATGGCGCCGAGGTAGCGCGGATCTTCGCCTGGATGCGGCCCAACGACCTGATCTGGAACTACTGGGTCAACAACTACCTGCTCGGCAAGACACCACCGGCCTTCGACATCCTTTACTGGAACGCCGACAGCACGCGCCTGCCCGCCGCGCTGCACGGCGACCTGCTGGACTTCTTCAAGCACAACCCGCTGACCCGCCCCGCCGGCCTTGAGGTGTGCGGCACGCCCATCGACCTGCAGAAGGTCGAGCTGGACAGCTTCACCGTGGCCGGCAGCAACGACCACATCACCCCGTGGGACGCGGTGTACCGCTCGGCCTTGCTGCTGGGTGGCGACCGGCGCTTCGTGCTGGCCAACAGCGGGCACATCCAGAGCATCATCAACCCGCCCGGCAACCCCAAGGCCTATTACCTGGCCAACCCCAGGCTGCCCAGCGACCCGCGTGCCTGGTTCCACGACGCCAAGCGCAGCGAAGGCAGCTGGTGGCCGTTGTGGCTGGAGTGGATCACCCCGCGCTCCGGCCCGCTCAAGGCACCGCGCAGCGAGCTGGGCAATGCCACCTACCCGCCTCTGGGCCCCGCGCCGGGCACCTATGTGCTGACCCGATGAGCATGCCGACCGGATGAAGACTCGCGACCGTATCCTCGAATGTGCCCTGCAACTGTTCAACCAGCAGGGCGAACCGAACGTATCCACCCTGGAAATTTCCAACGAACTGGGCATCAGCCCCGGTAACCTTTACTACCACTTCCATGGCAAGGAGCCTTTGGTGCTGGGGCTGTTCGAGCGTTTTGAAGAAGCGCTGATGCCCTTGCTCGACCCACCGCTGGAGGTACGCCTGGATGCCGAGGATTACTGGCTGTTCCTGCACCTGATCGTCGAACGCATGGCGCAGTACCGCTTCCTGTTCCAGGACCTGTCGAACCTGACCGGGCGCCTGCCCAAACTGGCCCGCGGCATGCGCAGCCTGATCAATGCGCTCAAGCGCACGCTGGCAGCGTTGCTGGCCAGCCTCAAGGGCCAGGGGCTGGTGGAGAGCGAGACCCAGGCGCTGGGGCAACTGGTGGAGCAGATCACATTGACGCTGATGTTCTCGCTGGATTACCAGCGGGTGCTGGGGCGCGAAGGGGATGTGGGCATTGTGGTGTACCAGGTGATGATGCTGGTGGCGCCGCATCTGCAGGCCCAGGCGCGGGGGGCAGCGGAGCAGTTGGCGGTGCGGTATCTGGAAGGGTAAGCCTGTCGTTTCGGTGTTGCGGCTTTCGCGGGCATGCCCGCTCCCACAAGTGAAATGCAGTGCTCGAGTGCACACAGGACCTGTGGGAGCGGGCAAGCCCGCGAAGAAGGCGACGCGGTGTCAGATCAGCGTGCCGGTGCCCGTCGGTGCCGACGGCGTGCTGCTGGCCGGGGCGACGGCAGGTGCCGGTGCTGCGCTTGCCGCCGGAGCGGCGCTGGCCGCTGGCGCCGCCGGCTTGGCGGCGGCCGCCTTGGCCGGGGCTTTCTTCACTGCGGGCTTCTTCGCCACAGCCGGCTTGGCCGCTGCCGGTTTCGCCGCAGGCTTGGCCGCTGCAGTTTTGGCAGCAGGTTTAGCCGCTGCGGTCTTGGCTGCGGCAGTTTTAGCCGCCGGCTTGGCTGCCGCGGTTTTCGCCGCAGGCTTGGCCGCTGCCGTCTTGGCCAGTGGCTTGGCCGCCGCCTTGCTCGCAGCCGGCTTGGCCGCAGCGCGCGACGAAATCGGCGTGACCGAAGCCCCGGTGAGTTTCTCGATCTGCTTGGTCAGGCTGTCCACCTGCTGGTGCAGGGCCTTGATCTCGTTGCGGCTCGGCACGCCAAGGCGCGAAATGGCGCTGTTCAGGCGCTTGTCGAAAGCCTCTTCGAGTTCGCTCCACTTGCCCAGCGCACGGTCCTTCACGCCCGACACACGCGAAGTGGTCGACGACTTGGCAGTTTCAGCAACATCTTCGGCGGTCTTCTTCGCCTGCTTCTCGGCCTTCTCGCCATCCTTCACCAGCGAGTCGAACAGCTTCGGGCCGTCCTGGTCGATCTTCGAATAGATACCCAGCCCTGCCAGCCAGATCTTGCGGGAGTACTTCTCGATCCCGCCGACCCAGGAGCTGCCTTCTTTCTCGGAATTCTTCTTGCCAGCCATCCTGCTCTCCTTATGGTTTGTGCGCGACGCGCTCGAGCAGCTCGTGCAGCTGTTCAAGCTTGATGGACAACGCCTCAACGTCATGTTTAGACGGAATGCCCAGGCGATTCAAGGCGCGACCTACCCGTGCGTCGAAAGCTTTTTCGATTTTGTCGAGTTGAATTTCGACTCGCCCCGGGACGCGGCTAACGGCCTGGGTGGCTTCATCGATCTGGTTGTTGGCTGCATCGAGCTCCTTGTCGATGCGCTTCTTGCCACGCTTCTCGACGCCTTCGCCAGCCTTGACCAGCTCATTGAAGTAGTCGGAGCCTTCCTGGCCGACACGTGCATAGGCGCCGATACCCGCCAGCCAGATCTTGCGCGCGTAGCCACGCACCTCGCCCAGCGTGCCCGGGGCGTCGTCTTTTTTCTTCACAGTCACCTTGGCCATGCTCTGTACCTCATGCTCATGAGTGGAGGAGGAACCGCCCATGGAGGTTGGGCTTGAGCACAAGGTAGGGAAAAAAATTAGAAACCTCACCCTAAGCTGCACGGCGTACTCATACATATACCGCAGCAGCGAAGGCCGCATCGCCTAGCCTGCCGGGCCCCACTTGACTGGAGCCCGATGCCGTGACCGATTCAACTCCCATAGCCACTTTCCGACAACGGGTAGCAAGCTGCTTCGGCAAACGCCCGGGCCTGCGCGAGGTATTGTCCCTGCAAGGCTTCAATGCCCTTGTCGACCGCTACCCGTTTATTCGCAGCAACCACCCGCAACTGGCATCGCTTGATGATTTCCACATCCTCCAGGCCCCGGCCGGACCAGACGACCCCGCCCGGCAACCCTTGCTGCTGGATGCATTACTGGAACATTTCCGTACCGGCAAACACCTGCAATTGAAGGGCTCGGATGCTTTGAGCATCAGTCCGCCGCAGGTCTTCCTCGCCCAGGAACAGGGGGCCAACGGCAGTGCCAAGCCCGGGATAACCCTGGACATGTACAAGGTGTCCAGCGATCTCGACGGCCTTCTGGATACCCTGACAGAGGCGTTTCAGCAGGCTCAGATCAGTTACTGGAGCGGCTCGGACCCACTTTCGGGGGTATCCCGCCTACATTGGCTTGAGCTGCTGATCAAGGCTGCAATGCTAAGCAATGTGCAGCGCCAAGGCCTTGATGCAGATGCGACAGCCACGCTGTACGCCATGCTCGATGGCACTCGAACCGGCATCACGATCAGCGCCATGCGGCTCGAGTTCGGTGTCGGCCGGCAGACCTTCGAGCGGCCAGTGCCAGACCTGCTGCTGAGCACGACACGCGGTGCTTCCCGGCTGCTGTGGTGCAAACCCTGCGGCACCATTCGGAGCTACCCGGACCAGGCAGCATTCTCGGCCGCCTTACAGGACGAAATGGCTGAACGTTATCACTTCGACCGCCTGACCTGGTCGCGTACCGCGCTGGAAGGCGACCCGTTTGCCTACCAGGCCAGGCAAATGCTCAATGTGATCCTCGACGATATCCACCGCCTGAGCCTTGCAAACGTGCAGACAGTCAGCGAAATGGAGGGCGCTTATGCGCGTGTCAGCGATCCATCGCTGCACTTTTTGCAGCAGCCATGCCTGGTCGAAGGCGTGCCAGCCATCCCGCTGCCAGGCTGGCTCGCAGGGGCTACGGCCGAAGACCGCTTCGAATACCACGCGGCAGTGCTTGATCTCGCCGCCCGCCAAGGCCACAGCGGGGGCGCGACCTCGCTTGGCGATATCGAAACCATCGAGCAATATGCCAACCGCCGGTTACGTGAACAAATCCAGGCCACCTATCCCGGCAACACCGTCTACGATCCTGACACGGTGCTGATTGCCGTTTCCGAACTGATCCCGAACAGTTCAGCCGAAAACCCGCAGTACCTGTTCCTGCGCCACGACAGCCTGACCAGCCTGGCCGTCGCCCGTCTGCCGGCGAACGAAGTCATGACCCGGGTCAGTGCCCCGGCTGACAGCTGGCTGAGCATCGATCAGGTGCACAGGTTGATTCACCAGGTGGATATCGGTGGTTCATACCCGCGCTTTCTGCGAGACCAGGTCGAGGTACAGCCACGCAGGGCAGAACGGATCAGGCAGTACGCCTGGGAATGGCGTTCCGGGCTGCGCTTCAGTGTGCTCAAGGCCAGTATCAGCCATGCGTTCAGCGAAAACGCCCGGCGGGCATTGTTGAGCTTCTGCAAAGGGGCTGGCGACAACCACCGACAACCGCGTATCGCCCCATTGGCCTTTCTTTGCGCGCCCGGCGCCTCGGCAAGTGATCGGGCGCATGGCATGTTCGTCATCGAACTGCCGGGCCTGAATAGCTGGATCCTGTACCGACCGTTCTATGCCGACCAGGCGCTGCTGGAATTTACCAGCCTGGCGTCGCTGATGCTGGCTATCCGCAAGCAGGGCGAACTGCAGCGCAGCGTCTTGCACTGGCTGAAGGACGAGGCACGCGAAGTCTATGAAAACGATGGTTTCAACTCCCCTCACCTGCACCCCAAGCTGTCCAGCCTGGCGCACCTGCTCGGCGTCGATGCAGCGCTGACAGCCACCGTGCTGGACAATCTCAGGCGGCCAGTGAATGCCTCGTTCGAGGCCTGGACAGACAACCTCGACAGCCAGTTGCTCGACGCCAGGGTCGACGCCATCCTCCACGTCGCATCCATCAGGAGCGTGTCCAACGCGCAGGAGCGATGGGCCCTGGCGAAAGAGGCTGCGTGGGCCGTGTTCAATACTGCAACGGTATTCTGGTCCGGATTGCTGGCCAACGTCGCCTGGCTGGTTGCAGCGCTGTCGGCGGCCAAGGACGACCTGGCCATACTGGCAAACGGCGGTCGCGATGAGCGGATCGCGGCAGCCACCGACCTGCTGAGCAACTTGGCGATGTTGCTGGCCCACCGCGTGGCGCATGCCACATCCGCAACTGAACCACCTGTGGCAGTGCGCTTCAGCGAACCTGCCGAGCGCAACACATCAGCGGCGTACTTGGCCGAACCGATAAAGGAGCGACCGTGGGCCGAGCCCGCGGCAGAGGCACAACCAAAGCCCATCAGGATAGACAGCTGGAGTGCCAACCAGCGCCTGGCCAACCTGACACCGGACGGGCTCCAGGCGCTGCGCAAGCTGCAGGCCACGCAGTCACTGCAGGGCCATACGCCACTGGCCACGGGGCAGCTGCGCGGCCTGTACCAGGTGGACCAGCGGTACTACGTGAAACTTGCCGACATCGCCTTCGAAGTGCAGCAGACCTGGGGCGGCGTACAAATCATCGGCCCGGACGAAAGCCGCAGCGAATGGGTTGCGCAATGGGGGGGTACCGATGATGGCTACCATATCGTCGGGCGCGAGCGCAGCCGTGGCCCGTGGTTGACCCGCTGGAATGACGAATGGGTACTGAACGTTTCAGGTGCCGGCGGCATGCCCAATACCGAACAGGTCCGCTCGCACAACCGCCAGGCCTACGAACAGTTGCTCGCCACCACCAAGGCGAACCAAACGGCATTATCCCGGCTGGAACCGCTCATGGAGAAAAGCCGCCAGAAACTGCAGGCCTATGATGACCTGGCAGCAGCGTTCAGCAAGGCTTACCAGGCCCTTCCCGAAACCCAGCGCACCGCACTGCCAGAACACCTCCAGAAGCAACGTCAGCAACTGTTGGCATTGCGCGAACATCATTTGCTCGACCTGAAGGGGGTGAGCCTGTTTCTGGAAAAGCAGGCCACGGTGCTGAAAGAAAACGTCGATGCGTTCCGACAGATGCTGGAACCGCGCTTTGCCAGATACGACCGCGCAGGCCGCATCGAACGCAGTTACAGCGAGTGGACCGAGACCGCCATCGACAACGACATGCTACTGCTCCGTCGCCTGTTCGAGCTGCCGAACCATGAGCGCCTGCGGGAGCTTGCCCGTGGGCTGCACAAGCTCCCGGTGGGCCAGGAGCAGCTGTCGCGGTATGCCGAGATGCGCAATGCAACCCGCGATGCGCTCGATGTCGCTCGCCGTATTCTGGTAGTCAGCGAACGGCTCGACGAGGCACTGCCGCTTGCACTGGATGACAACCGGGTCCGATTCGAACACAAGAAAAGCAAAATCGACCAAGCCATCAGGCTGCGCCCCTATTCAACCCTGATCGTACGCGCGCAAGCCCTCAGCGACATGGCTTACCTGACGCTGGACAAAAGCCGGCTGACCGCTGAAACCGCAGCCGAACTGCTGCCATTGCAAGACGCCCTCTGTAACCCGCAGTTGTCCTCGATGCTGTGGAGCCATGATGGCCTGGCCGCCGCCAACCTGCCGTACCAGCAGCAGGCTGACGTTCTCAACGACGCACTGCGCGAGTACCGAGCCGTACTGGGCAAAGCCTGGTATCTGCAATCGCTCCAGCACCCGGCCATCGACTCGGCCATGCTTGCGGACTATGTCGAGCAGTTCCAGACCCTGGTGCACCTGACCGAAACCGAGCTAAGCACGGCGTTGGCCGGCATCGACACCAGCGCGCCGCCGCTGCCAGCGCGTATCACCCACCAGGTCAGGGCGGGCCGGCGCACCGTGATACGCACGTCTCGCGGCCGCTCGGTACTGGTAGAGCAAGCGCAGGAAGGCAACCGGGCAACCCAGCACAACCCGCTCACTCAACAGCCCGCCGGCAAGTATGAACAACGGGACGGCGTGTGGTTCGAGCTACCCACTCAGCAGCCACCCGCGCAACCGGACACGACCCAACTGCGCCACCGTGCCGCCAGCCTGCTGGCACAGAAGGACAAACGCCTGGCAATCGCGGCTCGTTATACCGACGAGCCGAACAGCCTGGCCGACCTGATGGACTGGCAGATAGAGGACCTGCGCGAGGTTGCGCAGCAACTGGCAAGCAGCGACAAGCCAAAAGACATTGAACAGGTCAATCAACTGAACGAGGCCGTTGAAGCGGTGACGGCGGAAAAGCATCGCCTGCTCACGGATGCCTACCTGAACACCCGTCACCCGGACGCCAGGGCGTTACGCTACCTCAGCGAGCAGCACCGCCTGCAAATTGCCCGGACCACGATACGCAAGGCGCTGAGCACGCCCGATGACTATCTCGACGTGTACCAGATCAGGGACGTCCAGGCGCCGCAGGCGGTGCTCTGGGAGGCGCACTTCCACTATCGGAGCGCGGATGCACCGGCCCGCGGCTTTGCCAAAGGCCATTTGAAATTCTGGGAGCCGAGAGGCAAGGCCCGCGATGCGCGGATGGAAGAAGCCAGCAGCGCGGCAGAACGCTTGCAGATCTACCGTGGCGACTTGCGCCTGGAGCAGGTGGAAGGCCTGATTCCGTTCCCGGACCAGTGATAGCCAGCCGTTGCCACCGACCGCCCTGGCCTCAGGCCAGGGCCTTGTCCAGTGCCCGCTCGATCTCGCCCTTGATGGTGCCGCTCATCATCGACAGCATCATGCCCAGCTTCAGCTCGACGCGGATGCTGTCTTCACCGATGTGCACGCTACCGTTGGCACCGCTGCGCGCCACGTCGACCCGGTCGCCGTTCCAGGTGGCCTTAAGGTCGTATTCGCGGCTCAGCCTGTCGACCAGCGCTTCGGCCTTGGCACGGGCGGCATCGCGGCCGAGGGAATGTTTGCGTTCGACGCTGATCTGAGTCATGCGGGTGTTCCTGAAGATGAAGACATAATGGGCATTATGCCCGCCCCTGCCCACTGGCACACCCCGCCAAGACAAATCCGCCCGTTCGCCCTAGAATGGCGGTAATTTTTTCCGGTGAAGCGATATGAACGACCAGCGCAAAGGCGACCACGCCGAACCCACCACCCATTTCGGTTACCAGGACGTCCCTGAAAGCCAGAAGGCGAAGAAAGTCGCCGAGGTGTTCCACTCGGTGGCGGCCAAGTACGACCTGATGAACGACGTGCTTTCCGGCGGCATGCACCGCCTGTGGAAGCGCTTCACCATCGAGCTGTCGGGCGTACGCGCCGGCAACCGTGTACTGGACATCGCCGGCGGTACCGGCGACCTGGCCGCCAAGTTCTCGCGGCTGGTCGGCCCGACCGGCCAGGTCGTGCTGGCCGACATCAACGAATCGATGCTCAAGGTCGGCCGTGACCGCCTGCTCGACCGTGGCGTGGCCGGCAACATCGAGTTTGTCCAGGCCGACGCCGAGAAGCTGCCATTCCCGGACAACCACTTCGACTGCGTGACCATCGCTTTCGGCCTGCGCAACGTCACCCACAAGGACGAAGCCATCCGCTCGATGCTGCGCGTGCTCAAGCCGGGCGGTCGCCTGCTGGTGCTGGAGTTCTCCAAGCCGACCAACAAGCTGATGTCCAAGGCCTACGACGCCTACTCGTTCGCCTTCATGCCGCTGGCCGGCAAGCTGATCACCAACGATTCGGAAAGCTACCGTTACCTCGCCGAGTCGATCCGCATGCACCCCGACCAGGAAACGCTGAAGGCCATGATGGTCGAGGCCGGTTTCGACCGCGTCACCTACCACAACATGACCAGCGGCATCGTCGCCGTGCACCGGGGAATCAAGCCCTGATGCTGCTGGCCGGGCTGCTCGCCAGCGTCGAACATGGCCTGAACCGCGTCCTGCGCATGGACAGCACGGCCCTGCCGCGGCTGACCGCGCTGGAAGGCAAGGTCATCGAGATCGACTGCCGCCAACCGGCCTTGCAGGTGTTCATCCTGCCCGATGAAGAGGGCCTGATGCTGGCTGCCCACTGGGAGGGCGAGGTCGACTGCAGCCTGCGTGCCCCGGCCGGCAGCCTGGCGCAACTGGCCCTGGCCAGGGACAAGACTGCCGTGCTGCACAGCCCGCAGGTCGAGCTGCATGGCGACAGCGCGGTGCTGCTCGACCTGTTCGGTGTGCTGCAGGACCTGGAACTGGACTGGGAGCACGAGCTGCAACGCTGGCTCGGCCCGGTCGCCACGGCGCTGCTGGCCGGCCACATCCGCCTGCGCGCACGCTGGACCCGCCAGGGCCTGGCGCGCTTCAGCCAGAACCTTTCCGAGTACCTGGCCGAAGAGTCCCGCACCCTGGTGGGCAAGCGTGAAGCCGAAGCCGCCTTCAGCGAGCTCGATGCCCTGAAGCTCGATACAGAACGCCTCGAGGCGCGCCTCAAGCGCCTCTCCCGATCCCTTGATATCAGCGATAACGCATGAAGCTGCTCGCCGTCCGCCGTCTTTTTCGCATCCAGCGTGTAGTCATCCGTTACCGGCTGGATGACCTGCTGTTCGACTACCCGCTGCCCTGGTGGCTGATGAGCCTGCGCCTGCTGATGCCGTGGCGTTGGCTACCCCGCAGCCCGTCCGCGCTCAGCCGCGGAGCACGCCTGCGCCTGGCGCTGCAAGACCTGGGTCCCATTTTCATCAAGTTCGGTCAGTTGTTGTCGACCCGCCGCGACCTGCTGCCGACCGACATCGCTGACGAGCTGATGTTGCTGCAAGACCGTGTACCGCCGTTCGATCCGCAGAAGGCCGTGGCGCTGATCGAAGAACAGCTCGGAGCCACGGTGGGCGAGGTCTTCAGCCGCTTCGACGTCGAGCCTCTGGCCTCCGCCTCGGTAGCCCAGGTACACGCTGCCCGCCTGAAAAGCGGCGAAGAGGTAGTGGTCAAGGTAGTCCGGCCAGGCCTGAAACCGGTGATCGCCGCTGATATTGCCTGGCTGTTCCTGATAGCCAAAGGTGCCGAACGCGTCTCCGCCGATGCTCGCCGCCTGCACCCGGTGGAAATCGTCGGCGATTACGAAAAAACCATTTACGACGAACTCGACCTGCTGCGCGAAGCGGCGAATGCCAGCCAGCTACGCCGTAATTTCGAAGGCTCCGAGCTGATGTATGTGCCACAGGTGTACTGGGACTGGTGCCGGCCGAAAGTACTGGTGATGGAGCGCATCTATGGCGTCCCGGTAACCGACATGGCCACGCTCGCCGATCAGCGCACCGACATGAAGATGCTGGCCGAACGCGGCGTGGAAGTT
>Ga0209676_1001205_pt1 | contig 27639 bp, 20 predicted proteins | sample AraplaCvi_mLB_r2_FD_184282 | JGI IMG/M metagenome (GOLD analysis project Ga0209676, IMG submission 184282) | Arabidopsis root microbial communities from North Carolina, USA - plate scrape MF_Cvi_mLB_r2 (SPAdes) (version 2) | ecosystem: Host-associated > Plants > Roots > Endosphere | place: USA... | reverse complement strand
AAGATCGCGATCTTGTGGCCGTTGGGGGTGGGCCAGTAGTGCAGGTCGATCATGGGCTTCAACTCCGGGCGGGGGCGGGGCCGCCCAGTGTAAGGGCGACCGGGTCCGGAGCCCGGGGCGCCAGCTTCAGGAACTGGAACGCCACACTCGGGGACTGGAACGCCAGGCTCAAGGACTCGAACGCCAGTCTCGAAGACTGGGCCGCCAGTCTCAGGAACTGGAACGCCAGGCTCAAAGACTGGAACGCCAGTCTCGAAGACCGGGCCGCCAGGCTCAGGAACTGGAGCGCCAGGCTCAAGGACTCGAACGCCAGTCTCGAAGACCGGGCCGCCAGGCTCAGGAACTGGAGCGTCAGGCTCGGACACTGGACCGCCAGGCCCAGGAACTCGAACGCCAGTCCCGGAGACTGGGCCACCGAGCGCCAAACCCGGCGTGGCGGCGGTCATCCGGGGTCGTTACCCTAGCCGGCCCCGCTTTGAGCCCAGACGCCCCGCATGTCCGAGCGCCCGATTCCGCTGAACCCGCTTCAGACCCTCATCTTCTCCTCGCGCTGGCTGCAACTACCGCTCTATCTGGGCCTGATCGCCGCGCAGGGCGTGTACGTGGTGCTGTTCCTGAAGGAACTGTGGCACCTGATGCTCCACGCCACGGAGTGGACCGAGCAGCAGATCATGCTGATGGTGCTGGGCCTGATCGACGTGGTGATGATCTCCAACCTGCTGGTGATGGTGATCGTCGGCGGCTACGAGACCTTCGTCTCGCGCCTGCGCCTGGAAGGCCATCCCGACCAGCCCGAATGGCTGAGCCACGTCAATGCCAGCGTGCTGAAGGTGAAGCTGGCGATGGCGATCATCGGCATCTCGTCCATCCACCTGCTCAAGACCTTCATCGCGGTCGGCAATCTGGGCGCGCCCCTCCCGGATCCCCTTCCGCCGGGCGCCGTCGTCTACACCGCCGACGGCGTGATGTGGCAGACGATCATCCACTGCGTGTTCATCCTGTCCGCCATCGGCATCGCCTACACCGACAAGCTGATGGCGCAGGCGTCGGTGAAGCACAAGGCGCATTGAGCCGGCACGGGAGGGATCGGGCGGCGCGGTGATCGCTCTGCGCTTGGCTTACCCGGGCTACGGAAACGGATTCACGGCGCGGCCGGCCGCGTCGCGCCTCGTGCGGTGATCGCGCGGCGCAGCGTCGCGCCGGGCGGCTCGTCGCCGAATTGCAGCGCACCGTTGCTTCGCGTGATCGCCAGATCGCGGTACGTCGCGTCCAGCGATGGAAACTCCCGCGAGTCCACCAACCGCGCGTAGTTCGACGAGAACACCTTCGTGCCTGACAGCCGGTCCAGATCGGCGAGGAACGCTTGCGGCGCGATTTCGCCCGTGCCCCGCAGGCAGCACGCCGAATACTGCGACAGCACGCGGTCCAGGCTCGACGCGTGGTCGCGTCGCAGCGCGACGTCGGCCTGCAGCCAGAACGCCGCGCCGGCCCAGTACACGCGCATCGTGCCTTCGTGCGAACGGCTCAGTTCCACCAGCGGAAGGCCGCTGGATTCGCGCCGGCCCCGGCCGAAGCCGGCATCGAGCAGCTCCCACGCCCGCTCCGGCGACAGCAGTCCGGCCCGCTCGCGCAGCACGTTCTGGTAATAGCTGGCGAGGCCTTCCGACAGCCAGCGTCCGTCGCCCCCCAGGTAGGGGTGGAACAGGTGCGAGAGTTCGTGGATCGCGGTCCAGTCCGCGCGAAGTTCGGCCAGCGTGGCGTCGTCGCGCACGAACAGCAGCACCGCCGCATCGCCACGACGCAGCGTCTGGCCCCACGGCACCGGGCTTTCGTCGTCGCGGCTCTGCTCCCGATCCACCTGCTCGATGCGCACGCGCGCGCTGGGCAGCGGATAGCGGCCGAAGGCGGTCAGCTGCGCCTGCGCCACTTCGGCCAACCAGTCCTGCAACTGCGCGCGGCGGCGTGCGTCGTTCACGCCGATGATGCTGACGTGCAGTTCGCTCGTCCCGGCATGCAGGGTGCGTTCGGCGTCGGGCGCGTCGTCGCCGGCGGGCGTTTCCTGCGCCATGCCCAGTGCCGGCGCGAGGGCGAGCAGCCACCCGGCCGCGAGGCGAAGCGCTTTGGGTCCCGGACGCATTCAGTTCCTCCGCGATGGCTGCACGGATGTGGCCCGCGACGCGGGCGGTGAGACCTGCGCCGCTACAATACCCGCATGGATGTCTCCCACCTGCTCGACGCGCTCAATCCAGCGCAGCGCGAGGCCGTCAGCGCCCCGCCCGGTCACTACCTCGTCCTCGCCGGCGCCGGCTCCGGCAAGACGCGCGTGCTCACCCACCGCATCGCCTGGATGAACGAAGTCCACGGCGTGCCGACCCACGGCATCCTCGCGGTGACCTTCACCAACAAGGCCGCCGGCGAGATGCGCCACCGCGTGGACGGCCAGTTGCGCCACGGCGCGCGCGGCATGTGGATCGGCACCTTTCACGGCCTCGCGCATCGCCTGCTGCGCCTGCACTGGCAGGAAGCCAAGCTGCCCGAAGGCTTCCAGGTGCTCGATTCCGACGACCAGCTGCGCCTGGTCAAGCGCGTCGTGCAGGCGCTGGAGTTCGACGAGACGCGTTTCCCGCCGCGCCAGATCGTGTGGTGGATCAACGCGCAGAAAGACGAAGGCCGCCGCCCGCACAACCTGCAGCCCACCAGCGGTGATCCGTGGGCCGACGTCATGCACAAATGCTACGAGGCCTACCAGGAGCGCTGCGAACGCGCCGGTCTGGTGGATTTCGCCGAGCTGCTGCTGCGCGCGCACGAGCTGCTGCGCGACAACCCGGCGCTGCTGGCGCATTACCGACACCGTTTCCGCGAAATCCTCGTCGACGAGTTCCAGGACACCAACGCGATCCAGTACGCCTTCGTGCGCGTGCTTGCCGGCGATACGGGCCACGTGTTCGTCGTCGGCGACGACGACCAGTCGATCTACGGCTGGCGCGGCGCGAAAGTCGAGAACATGCAGCGGTTCCTGAAGGATTTCTCCGGCACGCACACGATCCGCCTGGAGCAGAACTACCGTTCCAGTGCGAACATCCTGGAAGCGGCGAACGCGGTCATCGCGCACAACCCCGACCGCCTGGGCAAGAACCTGTGGACCGACAGCGGCACGGGCGAGCCGATCGACCTGTACGCCGCATACAACGAGATGGACGAGGCGCGCTTCGTCGTCGAACGCCTGCGCCAGTGGGTGCGCGACGGCGGCAGCTATGGCGAGGTCGCCATCCTGTACCGCAGCAACGCACAGTCGCGTGCGTTCGAAGAATCGCTTCTGTCCGAGCAGGTGCCGTACCGCGTGTACGGCGGCCTGCGCTTCTTCGAGCGCGCGGAAATCAAGGACACCCTGGCGTACCTGCGCCTGATCGCCTCGCGCCTGGACGACGCCGCGTTCGAACGCGCGGTCAATACACCGACGCGTGGTATCGGCGAGCGCACGCTGGACGAAGTGCGACGTCGCGCGCGGGCGGACGCGGTTTCGCTGTGGGAAGCCTCGCGTCGCATCGTCGGCGAGAACGGCCTGACGGCGCGCGCGCGCAACGCGGTGGCGGGATTCCTGGCGCTGATCGACGACCTCGACAACGAGCTGTCGACGATGACGTTGCCGGAGAAGATCGACCACGCGCTGATCCGCTCCGGGCTTCGCGAGCATTACTTCAACGAATCGCGCGGCCAGCTGGACTCGCGCGTGGACAACCTCGACGAACTGGTCTCCGTCGCCTCGCGCTTCACGCGCAGCGACGAAGAGGACGCCGCCGCGATGCCGGAACTGGTCGCGTTCCTCAGCTACGCCGCGCTGGAAGCCGGCGAAGGCCAGGCGCAGGCCGGCGAGGAAGGCGTGCAGCTGATGACGCTGCACAGCGCGAAGGGGCTGGAGTTCCCGCTGGTGTTCCTTGCGGGCATGGAGGAGGGCGTGTTCCCGAGCGGCCGTTCGACGGAAGAGTCGGGCCGCCTCGAAGAAGAGCGCCGCCTGGCGTACGTCGGCATCACGCGCGCGCGGCAGAAGCTGGTGCTCAGCTACGCCGAATCGCGCCGCATCCACGGCGCCGACATGTACGGCGTGCCCTCGCGCTTCCTGCGCGAGATCCCGGCGCCGCTGCTCAACGAAGTGCGGCCGAAGGTGCAGGTCTCCCGCCCGTACAGCGGTGGCGTGCAGCGCGGCGTTCTGGGCGCGAGCCGCGGCCATGCGCCGCTGGAGCAGCCGGCGGTGCGGCTGGGCTCGATCGTTCGGCATGCCTCGTTCGGCCTGGGCACCGTCACCGACTACGAAGGCAGCGGTGCGCATGCGCGCGTGCAGGTGAACTTCGACGACGCGGGCAGCAAGTGGCTGGTGCTGGCGTACGCGAACCTGCAGCCGGCGTAAGGGTTGCGCTCGATAGCCGAAGGTGTCTGCGTTGACGCTCGCTGAGCGTCATCGGCACACCCAACCGTCATTCCAGCTTTAACTGGAATGACGGGGGACATGGACTGAAACGCAGACAGCCTGGGTCCCGCCCTCGCCGGGATGAGGGTCAGGAGGCGATGACCCCCGAGCCCTTCAACCCCTCAACTTCACCGACTCATCCAGCGACCCATCCGGCAGCAGCGCCACGCAGCGCTTTCGTTCGCGGTCGAACAGCACCGGCATCGGATCCTGGAACAGCGGGCGGCGCACGAATTCCAGCGTCCACTGGAAATGCTCCAGCTGCTCCAGCGTGCGCAGCTGTTCCGCGGTGAGGCCCTGCCTCAGTGCGGCGACGTCGGGCATCGTTTTGGGTTTGCGTCTTTCTTTGCCGGACACGCCGGGGTTTCCTCCGTGGCGCCGCATGAAGACGGTGCGGCGTACCGTTAACGGCATCGCGCGAGGAAACCTGAGCGCCCGCGGACATCGCATGCATCCGCAGACTATGGCGCCGCCTTACAGCGCATCGTGAAACACGATGCCCAAAGTGTGACGTCGACCTGAACGCACGCGGCTGACGCCGTGGCGCAGGTTCACGCGGTACGCGCCGCGCGTGCCGTTCACGGGACGGTGATGCACCGCGAACACCACCGCGTCGCCGCGTCGCAGCGGCACCACATCGGCGCGCGACTGCATGCGCGGGCGCTGTTCGGTCAGCACGAACTCGCCGCCTTCGAAATCGGAGTCCGGCTCCGACAGCAGCACCGCCATCTGCAACGGAAATACATGTTCGCCGTACACATCCTGATGCAGGCAGTTGTAGTCGCCCGCGTCGTAGCGCAGCAGCAACGGCGTCGGTCGCACCTGGCCGGCCTCGTGGCAACGCTGCTGGAAGGCGGCGTGTGTGTCGGGATAACGCACGTCGATGCCCATCCGCTCGTTCCACCGGTTCGCGACAGGCGCCAGCTGCGGATACACCGTCGAGCGCAGCGTCGCGACCGTGTCCGGCAGCGGGTAGGCGAAGTAGCGGTATTCGCCGCTGCCGAACCCGTGGCGCGCCATCACGACACGACTGCGGAACCCGTCGGGCCGGTCGTACAACGCGGCGATCGCCCGGCATTCGGTTTCATCGAGCAGACCGGGGAGGATCGCGTGCCCGCACGCATCCAGCGATGCGGACACGCGTTCCCAGTCCTGCCATGCGATGCGCTGCGCGAGCGCCTTTCCGTCGCGACGCAAGGCGACCAGCGCGCTCATGCGCGCGCCTCGCGCTGCAGCAACGCCCGCTTGCGCGCCACGCCCCAGCGATAGCCCGAAAGCCCGCCGTCGGCGGCGATCACGCGATGGCACGGCACCGCGACCGCCAGCGGATTGGCCGCACAGGCGGCGGCGATGGCGCGCGCCGAACCCGGCACGCCGAGCCGTCGCGCCAGTTCGCCATAGCTCACCGTCGAGCCCGCGGGAATCCGGCGCAGCGCCTGCCACACCTGCTTCTGGAAGATCGAACCGTCCAGGTCCAGCGGCTGGTCGAAGGTCAGGTGGGGCGCTTCGATGCAATCCACGACGGCCTCCAGCGTCGCCTGCACGCCACCGGCATCCACCGCCAGCGCCGCATCCGGCAGGCGCGATTGCAGGTCGCGCACCAGCTCGCCCGCGTCCTCGCCGAACAGCACGGCCCGCAGGCCCGCGTCGCTGCTGGCCACCAGCACCAGGCCCAGCGAGCTCTCGCCGATGGCGAAACGGATCGTCTGCGTCTTCCGCCGCGGGTGGCAGCGGCGGCAGGCGCGGAAGCCCGCGCGTTCGGCCTCATCGGGCGTGGCATGGAACCGCACGTTGCGCGGCAGCGGTCGCCGCGCCGCGCAGGAGGGACGGCAATACACGCCGGTGGTCTTCACCGAATAGACGAAGCGTCCGTCGGCGCTGCGGTCGCGAGTGCACACCGCCGCCCAGCGCGGATCGCGTTGCGTATCGAAGGAAAGGTTGGAAAGCGTCATCGCGTTCTCCCGTTGAAGGAACGCGATCGAGTCTGCGCGTGGCGCCGCACGCCCGATATCCGGATCGTGCGGCGATCTGCGCGGGGCGTTTACCAGCTCAGCAGTTTGTACTGCACCGGCGAGATCGGGCCTTCGCCCTTGCTGCTGTCGAGGATGCCGTCGGCGTTGTTGTCCACCAGGTAGTAGACCGGTCCGCGCGCCGGCGTGATGCGCACCACGCGCAGCTGGCCGGCGACGTAGTACTCGTCGATGGTGTCGCCGCCGCTGACGGTGCGCGAACGCACTTCGGGGTGGTCCAGCCCGACCGTGGGGTCGCCGCCGTCCATCGTCGCGCAACCGATCAGTGCCAACGGAAGCAGCAGGGCGAACAGAACGTGACGCATGGCGGTCTCCTGGCCTGGCGGGCGGGGCGTACGAAATTTCACGGCCACAAGGATACGCGCCGGAGCCGTTGCCCGGGGTGACGGCCGGCGCCGGAGCGCAGCGTAGAATTCCCGCCATGACCGACACGCCCCGCCTCGTCCTCATCGACGGCTCCAGCTATCTCTATCGCGCCTTCCACGCGCTCCCGCCGCTCACCAACGACGCCGGCGAACCCACCGGCGCGCTGTTCGGCGTGGTCAACATGCTGCGCGCGACGCTGAAGGAACAACCCGCGTACGTGGCCTTCGTGGTCGACGCGCCGGGCAAGACCTTCCGCGACGACCTCTACCCCGAGTACAAGGCCAACCGCGCCGCGATGCCCGACGACCTGCGCGCGCAGGTGCAGCCGATGTGCGACATCGTCAACGCGCTGGGCATGACGATCCTGCGCATCGAAGGCGTGGAGGCCGACGACGTGATCGGCACGCTCGCCGTGCGCGCGGCGGAGCAGGGGATCGACGTCACCATCTCCACCAGCGACAAGGATTTCGCGCAGCTCGTCCGTCCCGGCATCGCGCTGGTCAACACGATGAGCGGCAGCCGGCTGGATTCCGACGCCGGCGTGATGGACAAGTTCGGCGTGCGTCCGGACCAGATCATCGACCTGCTCGCGCTGATGGGAGACACCGTCGACAACATTCCGGGCGTCGAGAAATGCGGGCCGAAAACCGCGGCGAAATGGCTCGGCGAATACGGCACGCTCGACAACGTCATCGCGCATGCGGAAAGCATCAAGGGCAAGATCGGCGAGAACCTGCGCGCTGCGCTGCCGCGGCTTCCGCTCAACCGCACGCTCACGACGATCAAGACCGACGTCGAACTCGATCGCGCGCCGAACGACCTGGTGCTGCGCGACCGCCACGTCGACGAGCTGCGCGAGCTCTACGCGCGCTACGGCTTCAAGCAGGCGCTGCGCGAGCTCGAAGGCCCCGGCGCCGTGGTCGAGGACCACGCCAACAGCCCGACGGGCCTGCGCAACACGGCCGCCGGCCATGCGCGTTCCGGTGGTCCGGCCGAGGCGGTCGATCCGTCGCTGTCTCTGAGGGGCGAGTACGAGGCGATCCTGACGCCGGAGCAGTTCGACGTCTGGCTCGAACGGCTGCGCGAGTCCGACGAGTTCGCCTTCGACACCGAAACCGATTCGCTCGATCCGATGCAGGCCAACCTCATCGGCTTGAGCCTCGCGGCCGAACCCGGCCGTGGCGCATACCTGCCGCTGGGACACGATTATCCCGGCGCGCCCAAGCAGCTCGACCGAACCGAAGCGCTGGCCGCGTTGCGCACGCTCTTCGAGGACCCCTCGCGCAAGAAGATGGGCCAGCACGGCAAGTACGACCTGCACGTGCTGCGTCGCAATGGCATCCAGGTGCGCAACTATGCCGACGACACGATGCTGCAGAGCTTCGTCTACAACGCGACCGCGACGCGCCATGACATGGATTCGCTGGCCAAGCGCTACCTGGGCTACGACACCGTGCGCTACGAGGATGTCGCCGGGAAGGGCGCGAAGTCGATTCCGTTCTCGCAGGTGTCCATCGAGGACGCGACGCGCTACGCCGCCGAAGATGCGGACGTGACACTGCGCCTGCATCGCGTGCTGTCGCCGAAGGTGGAGGCCGTGTCGGGCCTTGCGCACGTCTACCACGAGATCGAGATGCCGCTGGTGCCGGTGCTCGAACGCATCGAGGCCAACGGCGTGATGATCGACGCGGACGAGCTGCGCAGGCAGTCGGCGGATCTGGGCAAGCGCATGCTCGCCGCGCAGCAGAAGGCCACCGAGCTGGCCGGTCGCACGTTCAACCTGGATTCTCCCAAGCAGCTCGGGCAGCTGCTGTTCGACGAACTGAAACTGCCGGCGCTGGTGAAGACGCCGTCGGGTGCGCCATCGACGAACGAAGAAGCGCTGGAAGCCATCGCCGACCAGCACGAACTGCCGCGCATCATCCTGGAGTACCGCGGGCTGGCGAAGCTGCGCAGTACGTACACCGACAAGTTGCCGGAGATGGTCAACCGCGACACCGGCCGCGTGCACACCAGCTACCACCAGGCGGGCGCGGCGACGGGCCGACTCGCGTCGAGCGATCCGAACCTGCAGAACATCCCGATCCGCACCGACGATGGACGCCGCATCCGGCAGGCATTCGTCGCGCCGGAAGGCCGCCGCATCGTCGCCTGCGACTACTCGCAGATCGAGCTGCGCATCATGGCGCACCTGTCGGAGGATCCGAGCCTGCTGCGCGCGTTCGAATCCGGTGCCGACATCCACCGCGCGACGGCGGCGGAAGTGTTCGGAAAGACCATCGACGAAGTCAGCGGCAACGAACGCCGCGCCGCGAAGGCGATCAACTTCGGCCTGATGTACGGCATGGGTGCGTTCGGGCTGGCGCGGCAGCTGAACATCTCGCGCGGCGAGGCGCAGGATTACATCGCGCTGTACTTCAGCCGCTACCCGGGCGTGCGCGATTTCATGGAGCGCACGCGGCAGCAGGCGCGCGAGCAGGGCTTTGTCGAAACCGTGTTCGGCCGCCGGCTGTACCTGGACAACATCCACGCCCGCAACCAGGGCCTGCGCGCCGGCGCCGAGCGCGCGGCGATCAACGCACCCATGCAGGGCACCGCGGCGGACATCATCAAGCGGGCGATGATCTCCATCGACGGCTGGCTGGCCGACCACCGCGACCGGGCGCTGATGGTGCTGCAGGTCCACGACGAACTGGTGTTCGAGGTGGAGTCCGGTTTCGTCGACACCTTGGTGGACGAGGCCCGTGAACGCATGTCCCGGGCGGCCGGATTGCGTGTACCGTTGGTGGTCGATGCGGGCATCGGGACCAATTGGGACCAGGCGCACTGACCGTTCGTCGGGCGCCAGCTACGGCAGTTTCCGTGCCATGAACCGTAACTTGCTGTTTCCGCGGGAAGCCCGGGGAAAAACGTTTTCAATTCAGTGAATACATCCTGAATCCAACGAATTGTTAACCCGGATCTTCACGAACCATCCATGTACGGAATGGTCATATAGGTCGCGACAGGTGCAACGCCTGTCGCCGATCTCTCCCTCCCCTGGAGTGATCCCGGAGCGAAGGCCCCTCCCCAGGTCCCGCTCCCCAGCCCCGCCGGCCCCCCCTGCCTGCGGGGCTTTTTATTTCTGGCGTCGCCAGAAATAAACCCAAAGTTTTGCGATGCAAAACCTTGGGCCCCCGCGCCGATACCTCCAATCCCTGCAGCTGCCGCTGCGCCCCCTTACCAAGGGGGCTGATCGTGCTTGCGGGGAAATCGGTAAAGCACTTCCTTCTCTTACGTCATCCCGGCGAAGGCCGGGATCCAGGCCGTCACGCTCTGGGCGCACGAACTCCACGCCTCGGTCCTGCTAGCGTGGCGCCATCCGGTCGATGGCGAGGCGCCCATGTTCGAGATGTCGATGCCGTGGTGGGAGTTCATCCTGCGCGCCGTGATCGTGTACGTCGTGCTGCTGGCGATGATCCGGTTGTCGGGCAAGCGCACGATGGGGCAGTTCACGGCGTTCGACATGCTGCTGATCGTGCTGCTCGGCAACGCTGTGCAGAATGCGTTGCTCGGCGAGGACACGTCGATGTCCGGCGGATTGCTGCTGGCCGCGACATTGATCCTGCTGAACTGGCTGGTGGGCTTGATCACCTCGCGCAATCGCAAGGTCGAACGCCTGCTGGAAGGCGTGCCGGTCGTGCTGGCGCGCAATGGGCACATCTACCGCGATGTGCTGCGTCGCGAGCTGGTCAGCCGCGACGACTTCTCCAAGGCGATGCGCGAGGCCGGATGCAACGAGGTCGATCGCATCCACATCGCGCTGCTGGAAACCAACGGCCACATCACCATCCTGCTGCGCGATCCGGAGAAGGGCGGCAGCGAGGACGTCTGAGCCTCGCTCAGCCCAGCTCTGCGAGCCAGTCGCGCGGCCGCAGATAGTCGGCCAGGCGCGACTCCGGGCTGCCAGCTTCCGGCGCGAAGCCGTATTCCCAGCGCACCAGCGGGGGCAGGCTCATCAGGATCGATTCGGTGCGTCCACCCGATTGCAGGCCGAACAGCGTGCCGCGATCGAAGACCAGGTTGAATTCGACGTAGCGCCCGCGGCGGTACAGCTGGAACTCGCGCTCGCGTTCGCCATGCGGCGCGTTCTTGCGGCGTTCGACGATCGGCAGGTACGCATCGAGGAAACCGTCGCCCACGGCACGCAGGTAGGCGAAGTCGGCGTCGGCGTCCTCGTGCAGGTCGTCGAAGAAGAGGCCGCCCACGCCGCGCGTTTCGTTGCGGTGCTTGAGGAAGAAGTATTCGTCGCACCAGTGCTTGTGCTTCTCGTAGCGCGCCTGGCCGCCGAAGGGTTCGCACAGCTCGCGCGCGGTGCGGTGCCAGTGCAGCACGTCTTCGTCGACCGGATAGAACGGCGTCAGGTCGAAGCCACCGCCGAACCACCATGCCACCGTTTCGCCATCGCGCACTGCGCGGAAGTGGCGCACGTTCGCATGCGTGGTGGGCAGGTGCGGGTTGCGCGGATGGAACACCAGCGACACGCCGACCGCGCGCCACGACGCCCCGGCCAGTTCCGGCCGTGCAGCGGTCGCCGACGGCGGCAGCTTCGTGCCGGAAACGTCGGAGAAGCCGATGCCCGCCTGCTCGAACACCGCGCCGTCGCGCAGCACGCGCGTGCGGCCACCGCCGCCTTCGGCGCGTTGCCACACGTCTTCCTTGAAGCGCGCGAGGCCGTCGGCGCGTTCGATCGCCGCGCAGATGCGGTCCTGCAGGTCGGTGAGGTAGGCGCGGACGTCGTCGAAAGCCGGGGCGGGCGAGCTCATGTTCACAGGGACATAGCGGGGCAGGCGCGCATGATAGCCGCCGCCCGTTCAGGGGGCCGTCGAGGGACCGGCGTTTGCGCCGGGGGCCTCGCCGATCGTCAGGTGTGGGAGGTGGATGATGCGCATGCTCCGCCCGTGTGTCCTGTCCGTCGTACTGATCGCCGCGTTGTCGGCGACCTCGTGCAAGCGCGAGGCCGCGCCCGCGGCAACCACGACGCCCGCACCGGCCACGCCGGCACCGGCGGCGACCCCGCCTCCGGCGACCGCCGAAACGGCCGCCGCGCAGCGCGTGTTCGGGCAGGAAGAACTCGACCAGATGGTCGCGCCGATCGCCTTGTATCCGGATTCGCTGCTCACGCAGGTGCTGATGGCGGCCACGTACCCGGGCAATGTTGCCGACGCGGTGACATGGTCCAAGGCGCATCCCGATGCGAAGGGCGACGCGGCGGTGAAGCTCGTTGCGGACCAGCCGTGGGATCCAAGCGTGCAATCGCTGGTCGCGTTCCCGCAGGTGATGTCGACGCTCGGGCAGGATCCGGGCTGGGTGCAGCGCCTGGGCGATGCCTTCCTCGCGCAGCCCGGCGACGTGATGGACGCCGTGCAGCGCCTGCGTCGCGCCGCGCAGGCGGCCGGCAACCTGCAGTCGTCCGACCAGCAGAAGGTCACCGTCGTGCCTGCGCAGGCCGCGCCCGCGCCGGTCGACTCCGGTGGCGGATCGGCACCGCCGCCGCCGGCATCGAGCGAGACGATCATCCAGATCGAACCGTCCAATCCCGAAGTCGTCTACGTCCCCAGCTACAACCCGACCACGGTGTACGGCGCGTGGCCGTATCCGTCGTATCCGCCGGCTTATTACCCGCTATCACCCGCGTGGTATCCGGGCAGCATGCTGATGACGGGCCTCGCGTTCGGCACCGGCGTCGCGGTCGCCGATGCGCTCTGGGGCGACTGGGACTGGCACGGCGGCGACGTCGACATCGACGTGAACCGCTACAACAACCTCAACGTCAACCGGCAGATCGACGCGAACCGCAATACGTGGCGGCACGATTCGAACTTCCGTGGCGACGTGCCGTACCGCGACCAGCGCAGCCGCGAGCAGTTCGGCCAGCAGCGACTGCCGGGCGCCGACCAGCGCCAGCAGTTCCGCGGCAACGACGCGGCACACCAGGCCAATCGCGATCGCGCGCGGCAGGAGATGGAGCGGCGCGGATTCGAAGCGCCGGCGGCGAGCAACCGCCAGGCGCAGGAGCGCGCGCGGGAAGCCGGGCGCGATATCCAGAACCGCCCGGGCGGTGGACGCGATTCGCGCCCGGGGCAGGGCGGCGCAGGCGTCCAGCGCGATCCATCCCGCGAGCGTGCGCGCGAAACCGCGCAGGCACGCACGCAGCAGGGCGCGCAGCGCGACCACGCACGCGATGTGGCGCAACGCGGCGATCGCGCGCAGGCGGGCACGCATCGCGACGCCGGCCAGCGCAACACGCATGCGAACGCGCAGACCCGCGACCACGCCCGCAACGAAGCGCGTGCTTCGCAGGCGCAGCACATGCAGCGCTCGCAGGCGAACCAGCCGCGACTGCAGGATCACGCGCAACAGCGCCAGCACCATGAGGTGTCGCGCAACAACGCGTTCGACGGCGCGCGCAATCCGCAGCAGTCGCGCCAGCAGTCGCAGCGCGGGCAGCAGAGCCGCCAGATGCAGCAGCGTCCGCAATCGCAGCGTTCCGGCGGACACCAGGTGCAGCGCTCATCGCCCAATCGTGGCGGGGGCGGCGGCGCGCGTCGTCGCGGTTGATGGCACGTCCTTGATGGGCGCAGGGCAAGGAGTCATTCGATGAAGCGTGCAATCCCGATCCTGAAGGCGATCGTGCTGGCGGTTTCCTTCGTGCTGCCGGCGGCGCCGGCGTTCGCGCAGAGTGCATATCCCACCGCCGAAGCAGCGGCCGATGCCTTCGTCGCTGCCGTCGAGAAACACGACCAGGCCGCGCTGCAGAAGGTGCTCGGCGCACAGTGGCGCGACTACATACCGACTGAAGGCATCGACAAGGAAGACGTCGATGCCTTCCTCACGCAATGGAAACAGTCGCATCGCGTCCTCGTCGACGGCGCGCAGGCGAAGGTGGCCGTCGGCGACGGGGGCTGGACGCTGCCGATTCCGCTGAAGCAGGAGAAGGCCGGATGGCGTTTCGATCCGAAGGCGGGCGGCGAGGAAATGCGCGTGCGCCGCATCGGTCGCAACGAACTGGAAGTGCTGCAGGCGGTGCAGGCGTATCGGGATGCGCAGCTGGATTACGCCGAGAACGACCACGACGGCGACGGTGTGCTGGAGTACGCGCAGCACATCCTCAGCGGCGACGGAAAGCGCGACGGCCTGTACTGGCCGGACGACGGCAGCGGTGACGTGAGTCCGCTGGGTCCGTTGTTCGGAGACGACCTGCCCAAGGGCGATTACCTGGGCTACCGGTATCGCATCCTCACCCAGCAGGGTCCGTCGGCGCCGGGCGGCGCACGCAATTACCTGATCGACGGACGCATGACGCGTGGCTTCGCGCTGGTCGCGTGGCCGGCGAAATACGGCGACACCGGCGTGATGAGCTTCATGATCGGCCCTGACGGGCAGGTGTTCGAGAAAGACCTCGGTCCCGGCGGTGAAGCGCTGGCGAAGGCGATGAAAGGCTTCGATCCGGATTCGAGCTGGAGCCAGGAGAAGTCGGCGACGGATGCGACGGCGACGGCGACGAAGTAGTTTCGCCGCTCCATGCTCCTTGCTGTCATTCCCGTCTTCGCGGGAATGGCAGCAACAAAGCCAGAAGGCCAGGCCGCACTCCGGAGAATGCGGCCGGACAATCAACACATCACTTCAACGTCCGCCCGAACAGCTCATGGATGCGACGGTACTCGTCGTACCAGCTGTCCGAACGCGTGAAGCTGTGCCGCTCCATCGGGTACGGCGCGATTTCCCACTTGTCCTTGCGCAGTTCGATCAGACGCTGGCTCAGCATCACCGAATCTTTGAAGAACACGTTGTCGTCGATCATGCCGTGCGCGATCAGCAGGTTGTCCTGCAGCTTGTCGGCGTAGTTGATCGGCGAGGAGACCTGGTAGGCCTCCGGGTCGAGTTCCGGCGTGTTGAGGATGTTGCTGGTGTACTCGTGGTTGTACTGCGACCAGTCGGCCACCGGACGCAGCGCGGCGCCGGCCTTGAACGTGCCGGGCGAACGGAACAGCGCCATGAATGTCATGAAGCCGCCGTAGGAACCGCCGTAGATGCCCGCGTGGTCACGGTCGCCCTGCTTGTTGGCGACCAGCCAGTCCAGGCCGTCCAGGTAATCCTCGAGTTCCGGATGGCCCATCTGGCGATAGATCGCCGTGCGCCAGTCGCGGCCGTAGCCTTCGGACGCGCGGTAATCCAGGTCGAGCACCACATAGCCTTCCTGCACCAGCAGGTTGTGGAACATCTGCTCGCGGAAGTAGTTCGGGTAACGCTCCGACACGTTCTGCAGGTAGCCCGCGCCGTGCACGAACATCACGATCGGGTACTTCTTGCCCGGCTCGTAATTCTTCGGGCCGTAGAACTTGCCCCACACCACGCCCGCGCCATGCTTGCTGGGCACCTGCACGTACTCGGGCTGGATCCACTCGCGCGCCTTGAACTCCGGCTTGCGCGTGTCGGTGAGCCGCGTCGCGTTGCCACCGGCGGCATTGACCACCGACAGCTGCGGCGGCATGTAGCTGGACGAATGGCGCACGAGCACCCGGGCGCCATCGGGCGAGAGCGTGAAGTCTTCCACGCCGTCGAGCGAGGTCACTTCGCGCACGTCGCCGCCCGCGACCGGTACCGCGCACACTTCGTAATCGCCCGGCCACTTGCGGTTGCAGGTGAAGAAGAACGACGTGCCGTCCGGCGACAACACCGGCGAGGACACTTCCCACTTGCCCATCGTGAGCTGGCGCGACCTGCCGCCGTCGTTCACGTACAGGTGCGAGTAACCGCTGCGTTCGGACAGGAACCACAGCGCGCCCTCGCGCGTGAAGCCGAAATCGTTGAAGCCCCAGTTGATCCACGCCTTGTCGGTGAGGCGGTCGCGGCTGACGAGCTTCGCGTTCGCAAGGTCCACGCCGGCGATCCAGCGATCCTTGTTGTCGACCGCGCGCACCAGCAGCGCGACGTTGCGCGAATCCTCGCTCCAGTGGATCGCCGGGCCCGAGCCGTCGCCATCGCTTTCGATGCGGACGGCACGCTCGCCCTTCAGCGGGTCCTGCTTGGCGGCCTTGCGCATCGCGGCGAGCGGGTCTTCCTTGATGCCCGGCAACGAATCGAACTTCAGCTCCGTCGCCTTCGACGCGGCGACGTCCACCAGCCACAGCCGGTGCGGCAGTGGATCGTTGCGGCCCACGCGCGTACGGGCTTCCTCGAATTCCTCGTAACCCGACTCGGTCACGTACTTGGGCATCTTGCCGGCCTGGCCTTCCTCGGCGCCCTTGGTCGTGGTGACGACCAGCAGCCACCTGCCGTCGGGCGAGAGCGCGCTGTCGGCGACGACGACATCGGTGCCGAGGTACGTCGGTGCCGGCGCGCGCGTGGGATCGGCGCGACGCCAGGCTTCGTTCTGGTCGCGCGCGGCGTCGCGCGTTTCCTTGTCCTTCTTCAGCGTGGCGATCATCGCCAGCTGGCGTTCGCGAAGGTCGTCGTGCTTCGGATCGGCCGCGGGATCCTTCTCGGCCTTCACCACCGCGGCCTGGCTGACGCCGCTGCCCGCGCGCCACTGGTACCAGTCGTTGCCCTGGCGGAAGACGAGGTTGCCGCCGGTGCCCCACTGCGGGGTGGCTTCGTCGGCGTTGCTGCGCGTGACTTGCGTCAGCGCGCCGCTGCGCAGGTCGCGCACGAACACATCGCCATTGCGCACGAACGCCATGCGCGTGCGCGCGGCGTCGTATACGGCGCGCGGGGCGTCCAGGTCGGCGCGTGCGGCGCCGTCGAGCATCGTGGCGCCGCCGCCGGCGATGGCCTGCTGGTACGTATCGCGGATCGCGGCCCCTTCACGCTTTTGCTGGTACTGAACGCGTTGGCCGTCCCAGGCCCACCAGGCCTGTTCGACGGGAGCGCCGATCCAGTCGGGATCGGCCATGGCTTCGGTCAGCGTGACCGGCGTCTGCGCATGCGCGGCGCAGGTCACGAGAAGGGCGGAAACCAGGGTAGTGAGACGGATGGGACGCGATGGCATGGGTTCGGACCGGCACGGTTGGACAAAACCCCCGCAGCCTATCAGTCCCCAGCTTTGCCGGATCGGGTCATGCGTCATGGGTAGGACGATTTGGCGCAAGACAGCCCCCGGGGCGGCGCACAGACTCTGTTCCCGGCCTTCTCAGGAGTGAGCCGTGGACCCGTTGCTGCTGTCGCGCATCCAGTTCGGATTCGTCATTTCCTTCCACATCCTGTTTCCCGCCTTCACCATCGGCCTGGCGAGCTGGCTGGCGTTCGTCGAATGGCGCTGGCTGCGCACGCGCGACACGCTCTGGCGTGATCTGTACTTCTTCTGGACGAAGATCTTCGCCGTCTCCTTCGGCATGGGGGTGGTGTCGGGCATCGTGATGAGTTTCCAGTTCGGCACGAACTGGGCGACGCTCAGCGAGCAGGCCGGCAACATCCTGGGGCCGCTGCTGAGCTATGAAGTGCTCACCGCGTTCTTCCTGGAAGCCACGTTCCTGGGCGTGATGCTGTTCGGCTGGGGACGCGTGAGCGAGAAGGTGCATTTCCTGGCGACGTCGATGGTCGCGCTGGGCACGCTGATCTCCACGTTCTGGATCATCTCCGCCAACAGCTGGATGCAGACGCCGCAGGGCTACAGCATCATCGACGGCGTGTTCCAGCCCGACGACTGGTTCGCGATCATCTTCAATCCGTCCTTCCCCGTGCGGCTGGCGCACATGGTGCTGGCGGCATTCATCACCACGTGCTTCGTGATCGGTGGCGTGGGCGCGTCGTACCTGCTGCGCGGCGTGCACGTGGAAGCGGGCAGGCGCATGTTGAAGGCGGCGGTCCTGTTCGCGGCGATCACCGTGCCGGCGCAGGTGCTGGTCGGCGACCTGCACGGGTTGAACGTGCTGGAACACCAGCCGATGAAGGTCGCCGCGATGGAAGGCCATTGGGAAAGCAAGCCGCAGGGCGAAGGCATGCCCTTCATCGTGTTCGCCGTCCCCAATGAGCGCCAGGAGCGCAACGATCTGGAAATCGCGATTCCACGAGCAGGCGGGCTCATCCTCAGGCATTCGTGGAATGGCGACATCGCACCGCTGAAATCCGTGCCCGCCACCGAGCGTCCTCCGGTGAAGCCGGTGTTCTATGCGTTCCGCGTAATGGTCGGTCTCGGCACGTTGCTGTTGATCGTCACGCTGTTCTCGCTGTTCAAGCTGTGGCGGCGGAAGTTGTACGAATCGCGACTGGCATTGCACGGATGGCGTCTGCTGACGCTCGCCGGCTTCGTGTGCATGTTGTCGGGCTGGTACGTCACCGAGATCGGCCGCCAGCCGTACGTGATCTACGGCCTGCTGCGCACCGCCGATGCGGTGAGCCCGACGCTTGTCGCCGCCGCCGTGATGACGTCGCTGATCGTCTACATGGTCGTGTACGCGATCGTGTTCGGCGCGGGGGTCTGGTATCTCACGCGACTGGTGAAGAAAGGTCCGCTTCCGCACGAACCGCCGCAGGACACGCGCGGGGGCGACAAGACGCCGGCGCGTCCGCTGTCCGCCGCGGGTGAGAACCTCGAGGAGGGCGCGTGATGGACATGGCGACCGTGCTTCCGGTGATCTGGTTCGGCGTGATCGGTTTCGGCGTGTTGATGTACGTCCTGCTCGACGGCTTCGTGCTGGGGCTCGGGATACTTGCGCCCTTCGCGGAAACCGAAGGACAGCTCGACCACATGATGAACACCGCCGCGCCCATCTGGGACGGCAATGAAACCTGGCTGGTGCTGGGCGGCGCGGGATTGCTCGCGGCGTTTCCCAAAGCGTATGCGGTGGTGTTGTCGGCGTTGTACCTGCCGGTGCTGATGATGCTGATCGCACTGGTGTTCCGCGGCGTGGCGTTCGAATTCCGCTTCAAGGCGCATCGCGCGAAGGCCGCGTGGGGCCTGGCGTTCTCGCTGGGTTCGATGGTCTGCGCGTTCGCGCAGGGCGTGATCCTGGGCGCGCTGGTGGAAGGCATGCCGCTGCAGGGCGGCAAGTACATGGCCGGCGTGTTCGGCTGGTTCAGTCCGTTCTCGATGTTGACGGGCGTGGCGGTGCTGTTCGGCTACGCGTTGCTGGGCTCGACCTGGCTGATCCTGAAAACCGAAGGGCGCATGCAGGAGGTCGCGCGCGGGCTGACGCGTCCGCTGGTGCTGGTGGTGGTCGCCTTCATGGGGCTGGTGAGCGCGTGGCTGCCGTTCCTTGACTCGCGGATCATGGCGCGCTGGTTCGACGGCCTGAATTTCCTGTGGCTGGCACCGGTGCCGTTGCTGGCGCTGGTCAATGCGCTGGCGCTGTGGCGCGCGGCGATGCGGCACGGTCGCGACGCCGCACCCTTCGTGCTGACGCTGTGTTTCTTCGCGCTCGGGTTCGTGGGACTGGTGCTGGGCATCTGGCCGAACATCGTGCCGCCGGGGCTGACGATCTGGGACGCGGCCTCGCCGCCGTCGTCGCAGGGCTTCGTGCTGGTGGGCCTGATCGTGCTGCTGCCGGCGATCCTGGGCTACACGTATTGGTCCTATCGCGTGTTCAGGGGGAAGGTCGCGGCGGACGCGGGGTATCACTGAGGGTTGCGGAAGGCGGGAACAGGGAACGGGGAACGCGACGCTCGACGTGTGGAACGTGGAGCACGCGAGCCCGGAAGGCGGATTCCGGTCGCCTGGTACGCGAGTCCACGCATCCCGAGCCGCCGGAGCCCGGGATTGAAAAGTGGAGTCCAGAGGCCCGAAGGCGAAGGTGCAGAGCCCGGAACGCGAGGCTTCGCAGCTCAACACGCCGAGCCCGGATCCCGGGGTGCCGAGCCCGCAGGGGGTGACGCCGAGCCCGAAGTCCGGCGCACGCAGCGCCAACTGCGGGATGCGGAGTTCGAACTACGGGATGCGGGGCCCGGCGCTCGGCGAGTCCGCCCCGATCGGCATCCCCTGCGGCCATGGGACGCGTGTGGCACCCATGCGCGATGGCCTCGCACCTTCACACTCGCGCTTTACAAAACCCCAACTGCGAATCCCGAATCCGCGCGTTGCACCGGTATGCTGTGGCGAAAATCTCGCCGCGCCATCCCCCGGGCGCGTACGCCGCCGGAAACGATGCAAGCCTACGTCTACAAGAGCCTCCGCAAGGCCGACACCTACGTATACCTCGCGCAGCGCGACGACTTCGCGCGCCTGCCCGAACTCGTGCGCTCGCAGCTGGGCACGCTGCATTTCGTGCTGGAAGTCGCGCTGACCCCCGACCGCAAGCTGGCCCGTGAAGACGCGGCGGTGGTGCGCGAGAACCTGTCCACGCGCGGTTTCCACCTGCAATTCCCGCCGACGATCGAAGATCCGATGCAGGAGGACTGGGGCACCGATGCCTGAGCCGACGACCTCCTCCCGCGCGCCCCGCGCCGTGTCGCTGCCGGTCCGCATCGGCGGCGTGTTGGCCGGCGGCGTCCTGCTGGGCCTGATCGCCGGTTTCGGCGGCATCGTGGCCGCGATCGCCGGCGCCCTGGCCCAGCCGTTGAACGCCTTGGCCGTGCGCGCCTGGCGCGACGGCGGCCTGCCCGCGCGTCGCGACGCGCAGCGTGACGCGCTGGCGCTGGCGATGGTCTGGATCGGCGCCGTCGCATTGCTCGCGGCATTGCTCGCCTGGCCGCTGTCCTCGCTGCTTTCCAGCGGGTCGCTGCCGTCCGCGCTGGGCGTGAGCGTGGTCCTCGGCGCCGCCCTGCTCGGGCTGTGGCGCGTGTGGCCACTGTGGCTGGGCCTGGAACGCGACGGCGGCCCGCTGCGCGAGCACTGGCACGCGCTGGGCGAACTCGAACTGGGCGCATGGCGCGGCCTGGGCGTCGCGGCGATCGTGCTGGCGATGGCCTTCGCCGTGGTCACGCTGGCCTGGCCGGGGCTGCTCGGCGGCGGTGTCCGTTGGGCGCTCGCGGCGGTGCTCGCGGTCGGTGCCCCGGCACTGCATGCCCTGCTCCAGCAGATCGAACCGGCCGACCCGTTGCCCGGCTTCGCCTTCGATGCCGAAGAAGACGACGCCGAAGCCGACGAACACATCGCGCTCGTCGATGGCGAGCCGCTCGCGCCGCTGCTCTATGCCGCCGCGCGCGCCGGCCGCGTGGAGCGCGCGCTGGAGCTGGTGGAACTGGGCGCCGACGTCAACGCGCCGCCGCCGGCGGACGATCGCGACCAGCGCAGTCTCGCCGTGCTGTCCGCGGTGCTGCCCGACCTGCGCCTGCTGCGCGCGCTGATCGCCAACGGCGCCGACCTCAACGCGACCCACGCCGGGATGACGCCGCTGCTGGCCGCCACGCGCGACAGCTGGCACGGCCGCCCCGACGCGGTGATGACGCTGCTGGCCAACGGCGCCGACCCGCGCCTGACCGACACCGAAGGCAACACGCCGCTGCATCACGCCGCGCGCAGTTCGGACCCGGGCGTCGCCGCGCTGCTGCGCGATGCGGCGGCCGAACTGGACCCGCTCAACCGCGATGGCCTGTCGCCGCTGGGCATGGCCTGCGCGGTCGGCAACTGGCGACTGGCGAAATTCCTGCTCGAACGCGGCGCGCGCCCGGAGCCGGGCGACGGCCAGCCGGCGCTGCTCGCCGCGGCGGGCGGCGAGGAAGACGATGCGGCAGGCGTCGCGCTGCTGCTCAAGCACAAGGCGAAGGTGGACGCGCGCGATCGCCGCGGTCGCACCGCGCTGCACGAGGCCGCATTCGCCGGCCACCTCGACATCGCGGCAACCCTGCTGTCGGCGCACGCCGACCCGTCGATCCGCGACCATGATGGCCGCACCCCGTTCCTCGAAGCCGCACGCGCCTCGCGCGAAGCGCTCATCGAACGCCTGCTCCAGCACCTGCCGCGAGGCGGTGCGGAAGCGGCGGCCAGCGCCGACGCACGCGGCCGCACCGCGCTGATCCTGGCGTGCATGGCCGATTCGCCGTCGCCCGCGCTGGTGCAGAAGCTGCTCGACCTCGGCAGCGATGCCGAACATCGCGATGCCGACGGCAAGCGCGCCATCGATCGCGCCGCCGAGGCCGGCCGCTGGTCGCTGGTCGCCGCGCTCGATCGCGCCTATCCGCTGCCGTCCGCGCTCAGCGAGGACGCGGACGACGACGCGCCGCTGCCCGATCGCGCGCCGACCGTGCTGCTGCGCGACGGCCTTCGCGATGGTCGCGCCGAAGAACTCGGCGGCCTGGCGCAGCTGCTCAGCGCGAAGGAACGCGGCGCGCTGCTGCACGACGAGGACGCCATCGGTTCGGCGCAGCGCGTGCGCTGGCTGCTCGCGCAGGGCGCCGACCCGGAAGTGCGCGACCCGCAAGGCGACACGCCGATGCACGCGATGCTCGCGCGCATGCCGGAAGCCGAAACCTCGCTGCGCGCGCTGCTGGAACGCGCGGTGTCGCCGGCCGGCAGCGGCGGGCTCGCACGCTTCATGGCCGCCTCGCAGGGCGACGCGGGCGATGCGGCGTCGCTGGAAGGCCTCGCACTCGAACTGCTGGAGCGCGGCGCCGACCCGTTCGCGCGTTCGCCCGCAGGCGATCCGCCGCTGGCGCTCGCGGTGCGGCTGGGCTGGGCGCGCGTGCTCGATCGCCTGCTCGGTATCGGTGCCGACCTCAACGCGCGCGACAGCCACGGCATGAGCGCGCTGCACCTGGCCGCCGCGCTCGGACGCGACGGCATGCTCAAGCGCCTGGTCGCGCACGGCGCGGCACCAGACCTGCTCGCGGCCGACGGCCAGACGCCGCTCGGCGTCGCGTTGTCGTCGGGTCGTCGCGACCTCGCCGACTGGCTCGACTGGCGCGGCTGGCCGTTGCCGCGTCGCCCGCTGCAGGCGCAGGACATCCCCGCCGCGGCGATCGTCGGCGATGCCGATGCGGTGCGCCGCCTGGTCGACCTCGGCCTGCCGGTTGACGCCACCGATTCGCAGGGCTGCACCGCGCTGCTGCGCGCGGCCGGCGGCGGTCATCGCGCCGTGGTGGACCTGCTGCTGGCGCGCGGGGCGGACCCGCAGCGCACGGCCAACTCCGGTGCGACGCCGCTTTCGGCCGCCGTCAGCATGCGCCACGCCGACATCGTCGACCGCCTGCTCGCCGCCGGCGCGCCGCTGGAGCAGCGCCTGCCGGGCGATCTGACCGTGCTGATGGTCGCCTGCGCGCTGGGCCTGACCGACCTGGCCGCGCGCCTGCTCGCCGCCGGCGCCGATGTGCTGGCCTGCGACGCGCAGGGCCGCCAGGCGCTGCATTGCGCGGCCATGTACGGCTTCAACGCGCGCGAACGTTCGCGCCTGGTCGCGCTGTTCGACACCCTGCTGCTGGCCGGCGTGGATGCCGACCAGCCGGCCGCCGGCGCCACGCCGCTGCTGTTGCTGCTCGGCGCGCGTGCCGAGCCGGGCAGCGACGCCGACGAAGAGGTGCTGGTCGCCGGCCTGCAGTTGCTGATCGACCACGACGCGACGCTCGATGCCAAGGACCCGCGCGGCTTCGGCCCGCTGCACCTGGCGGCGCTGCACGGATTGCCGCGCGTGGTGCAGTTCCTGCTGCGCGCCGGCGCCGACCCGGATCTGCGCGACGCGCTCAACCGCACGCCGCGCGAGATCGCGGTGATGCGCGGTTTCATCGACATCGCGGCGGAATTCGCACCGGCGACGCCGGGGCAGAATCTGTCGATGGCCAGGTTCCTGCGCGAGCCGCGCTGAAGCGCGCGGCGTCCGCTTTCGGGCTACACGCCGCATCAATGTCGCCGGGATGGCGGGAGTAGGCGCACCCGGCGCGTCTGGTCAAAGCACGCACCGCCAGGCCTGACGCCTCACTCTTCCTCGTCCACCGACGCCATGTCCTTGCGCGTGGCATCGGCGATCTCGTTCAGCACGCCGGTGCCGCTGTCGGCGTTGAACAGCTCCTCCAGCTCGCGGCGCGCGTCCTGCGTGGATTGCAGCAGCGCATCCTCGTCGTCGCGGATCAGCGACTGCGCATGCAGCAGGCGCAGGTCGTGTTCGCGGAACTGCTCGGCGTGGCTGCGTGCCACGTCTTCGTCGATGCCCAGTTCCACCAGCACCTTCTCGCCCATCTTCAGGCTGCTGTAGAACGTCTCGCGGATCGCGCGCGCGCCCAGGTCCATCAGTTCCCAGGCGTGGCGACGATCGCGGGCGCGGGCGAAGATCGTCGCGTCCGGATACAGGCGACGCATCGTTTCCACCGTGCGCAGGCTTTCCTCGACGCCGTCGATGGCGATGACGAAGACTTTCACCTGGTCCGCGCCGCACGATCGCAGCAGTTCGGGCTTGGCCGGATCGCCGTAGTAGACCGGGTTGCCGAAGCGGCGGACGAAGTCCACCTGGTCGGCGCTGTGCTCGATCGCGATGAAGCGCGTGTGCTGCGCCAGCAACAGGCGAGCGACGATCTGTCCGAAGCGGCCGAAGCCGGCGATCAGCACTTCGGGCTGGTCGTTGGGGATGTGGTCGAACTCGCGCTCGTCCTTCCTGCGCGGCGCGGCCGAGAGCATGCGCGCGATGGCGATCACCAGCAGCGGCGTGAGCGCCATGGAAATACCGACCGCGGCGACGAGGCGGTCGCGCGTGGGATCGTCGATGAGCCCGGACTTCACCGCTTCGTTGAACACCACGAACGCGAACTCGCCGCCGAGTGCGAGCACCGCGCCCAGTCGCAGCGACTCGCGCGTGTTCAACCCGCCCGGCACGTGGCCGACGAAGTAGAGGATGGAGAACTTCACCATCAGCAGCGCGATGGCCAGGCCGGTGATGAGCACCGGCTCGGACAACAGGCGGTCCAGGTCGATGGTCATGCCCACGGCCATGAAGAACAGGCCGAGCAGCAGGCCCTTGAACGGGTCGATCTGCGCTTCGAGTTCGTGGCGGAATTCCGAATCGGCCAGCAGCACGCCGGCGAGGAACGCGCCCAGGCCCGCCGAAAGACCGGCGCCCTGCATGATCCATGCGGTGCCCAGCACCACGAGCAGGGCGGCGCCGGTGAACACCTCCGGCATCTGCACGCGCGCGATGATGCGGAAGATCTGGCGCAGCGCGAAGCGGCCGCCGATCACCACCACGGCGATCGCGCCCAAGGCCTTGGCGATCTCGTCCCAGCCCAGGTTGTCCGCCGCGCCGGCGCGACCGAGCAGCGGAATGGCGGCCAGCAGCGGGATGGCCGCGAGATCCTGGAACAGCAGGATCGCGAACCCCAGGCGCCCGTGGTCGGTCGTCATCGCCTTGCGTTCGGACAGCAACTGCAACCCGATCGCCGTGGACGAGAACGCCAGGCCCATGCCGATCACCAGCGCGGCTTGCCAGGATGCGCCGGCGATCATCGCCGCACCGCCGATGGCGAGCGCGCTCAGTCCCACCTGCGCACCGCCCGCGCCGAAGATCGGCTTGCGCATCACGCGAAGGCGCGCCGGCGAGAGCTCCAGGCCGATCACGAACAGCAGCATCACCACGCCGATCTCGGCGGCCGTCAGCACTGGCTCGGCGTTGGCGACGAAACGCAGCCCGTACGGGCCCAGTGTCACGCCCGCGGTCAGGTAACCCAGCACCGCGCCGAGGCCGAAGCGCCGGAACACCGGCACCGCGATCACCGCGGCCAGCAGGAATACCAATGCGAGTTCGAGACCGCCGCCGTGCATATAACGCCTCCGTTTTCCCGATTATGCCCACCGGCGCGTGGCTGCGGCGTTTCCTTGCGGACAACAGTGAAACGCGATCTGATGTCGGCCACCGAGGAGGGGGCGTGATGGGGAACTGGAACGTGGTGGGACGGACGGCGGGACTGGCGTGCGTGCTGTTGGCCGCGCTGCTGCAAGGCGATGCGTTGGCCGGCGGACGCGACGAGATCCGCAAGCAGGCCGAGATGAGCATGCTGCTGACCGGCAACATCGAGATCGAGCGCGATGGCAGCGTGTCGAAGTACGAGCTCGACAACGCCGGCAAGCTGCCGGCGGTCGCGGTGCGCATCATGGATCGGGCGCGCGCGACGTGGCGCTTCGATCCGATCCTCGTCGAAGGCAAGCCGATCCGCGCACGCACGGCGTTGACCGTTCGCCTTGCGGCCATGCCACGGGAAAGCGGCGAAGGCTTCGATGTGCGCATCGCGTCCGCCAATTTCGGGCAGTTCGCGCCCGGCGAATGGGTGTCGAGCGAAGGTCGCATGGCGAGCCCGGTATATCCGCAGCACGCGGCGAGCAGCGGCGTGCGTGGCACGGTTTATGTGATCGTGCGGATCGGCCGGGACGGGAAGGTCGAGGATGCGATGGCCGAACAGGTCAACCTGCGTACCGTCGACCGGACCGAAGCGGCGATGCAGCGCTGGCGCGACACGCTGGCCGATGCGTCCCTCCAGGCGGCGCGCAGGTGGAAGTTCAAGCCGCCGACCAAGGGCGAGGAAGCCGATGCCCCGTTCTGGCTGGCGCGGGTGCCGGTCGACTATGTGTTCACGGGAGACAAGCGGCCCGGGCCCGGCGACTGGGAGACCTACATCCCGGGTCCTCGCCAGAGCGCGCCGTGGCTGGGCGGGATCGACACCTCGCTCGGCGCCGACGCGGTGGCCGGCGATGGCGTTTTCCCGCTCAAGGGTGGCCCGCGCCTGCTCACGCCGCTCAACGGAACCTGAGGCCGCGTTCGGCCGCAGTGCATCGCGCGCAACAAAAAAGCCCCGCAATGCGGGGCTTTTTCTGTGGCTGCGACAGACCTCAGCGCTTCATCGAACTGAAGAACTCGTCGTTCGACTTGGTCGTCTTCATCTTGTCCAGCAGGAACTCCATCGCGCCGATCTCGTCCATGCCGTGCAGCAGCTTGCGCAGGATCCAGATCTTCTGCAGCAGTTCCGGCTCGATCAGCAGGTCTTCGCGACGCGTGCCGGAGCGGTTGATGTTGATGGCCGGGTAGACGCGCTTCTCGGCGATGCGGCGGTCCAGGTGCACTTCGGAGTTGCCGGTGCCCTTGAACTCTTCGTAGATCACCTCGTCCATCTTGCTGCCGGTGTCGATCAGCGCGGTGGCGATGATGGTCAGCGAGCCGCCTTCTTCCACGTTACGCGCGGCGCCGAAGAAACGCTTCGGGCGATGCAGCGCGTTGGCGTCGACACCACCGGTGAGCACCTTGCCCGAGGACGGCACGACGTTGTTGTACGCGCGGGCCAGTCGGGTGATGGAGTCGAGCAGGATCACGACGTCCTTCTTGTGCTCGACCAGGCGCTTGGCGCGCTCGATCACCATCTCGGCGACCTGCACGTGGCGGCCGGCGGGTTCGTCGAAGGTGGAGGAGACCACTTCGCCGCGCACGGTGCGCTGCATTTCGGTCACTTCTTCCGGGCGCTCGTCGACCAGCAGCACGATCAGGTGCACGTCGGGATGATTGCTGGTGATGGCCGTGGCCACCTGCTGCATCATCATCGTCTTGCCGGCCTTGGGCGGCGAGACGATCAGCGCGCGCTGGCCTTTGCCCTGCGGCGCCATCAGGTCGAGGATGCGGCCGGTGATGTCCTCGGTCGAACCGTCGCCGCGCTCCAGGCGGAAGCGCTTGCGCGGGAACAGCGGGGTCAGGTTCTCGAACAGGACCTTGTTCTTCGACGCTTCCAGCGGCTCGCCGTTGATCGTGTCGACCACGGCCAGCGCGAAGTAGCGTTCGCCGTCCTTCGGCCAGCGGATGCGGCCGGACAGGTGGTCGCCGGTGCGCAGGTTGAAGCGGCGGATCTGGCTGGGCGAGATGTACACGTCGTCCGGGCCGGCCAGGTAGCTGGCCTCGGCGGCGC
>Ga0209676_1001203_pt1 | contig 27701 bp, 23 predicted proteins | sample AraplaCvi_mLB_r2_FD_184282 | JGI IMG/M metagenome (GOLD analysis project Ga0209676, IMG submission 184282) | Arabidopsis root microbial communities from North Carolina, USA - plate scrape MF_Cvi_mLB_r2 (SPAdes) (version 2) | ecosystem: Host-associated > Plants > Roots > Endosphere | place: USA... | reverse complement strand
ACGCGCTGGAGTTCAAGTCGTTCGACGATCCGGAGCAGACGTTCATTCCCTGACGTCACACGAAGGCGACCGGTATGCGTGAGGCTTCCCTGCAAGGCGCTGGCGAGGCCGCGCCATCGACCGCGCGTCGCGACGATCGCGCGCACGTGCTGCACTCGTGGTCGGCGATCGACACCCTCAGCCCCGCCGTGGTTGCCGGTGCGTCCGGTTCGCACTTCTGGGACGAGAGCGGACAGCGCTACATCGACCTGTCCAGCCAACTGGTCAACGTCAACGTCGGCCACCAGCACCCGAAACTCGTCGCCGCGATCCAGGCGCAGGCAGCGGTGCTGTGCACCATCGCGCCGTATCACGCCAATGCCGCCACGAGCGAAGCGGCGCGATTGATCGCGCAGGTCGCGCCCGGCGACCTCAACCGCGTGTTCTTCACCAATGGTGGTGCCGAAGCCGTCGAGAACGCGATGCGCATGGCGCGGCTGCATACCGGCCGCCACAAAGTGCTGACCATGTATCGCAGTTATCACGGTGCCACCGCGGGCGCGATCACCGCGTCCGGCGATCCGCGACGCTGGCCGGCGGAACCGGGAATGCCGGGAATCTCGCGCTTCTGGGGGGCGTATCCGTATCGTTCCGCGTTCCACGCGCGCGATGAGCGCGAGGAATGCGAACGCGCGCTCGCGCACCTGGCCGATACGATCATGGTCGAAGGGCCACAGACCATCGCCGCGATCCTGATGGAAAGCGTGGTGGGCGGGAACGGCATCCTCGTGCCGCCCGACGGGTATCTGGAAGGCGTGCGCGCGCTGTGCGACGAGCACGGCATCGTGATGATCGCAGACGAAGTGATGGCCGGTTTCGGGCGTTGCGGGCAGTGGTTCGCGATTGATCGCTGGAACGTCGTGCCCGACCTGATCACCTTCGCCAAGGGCGTCAACTGCGGTTACGTGCCGTTGGGCGGCGTGATCATCTCCGACACCATCGCGGCGAGTTTCGCCAAGCGGGCGTATCCGGGCGGGCTCACGTACGCCGGCCATCCGCTTGCCTGCGCCGCTGCCGTGGCATGCATCGGCATCTATCGCGAGGAAAGCCTGATCGAACGCGCGCGTGCGCTGGGCGAGACGATCCTCGGGCCCGAGCTTCGCGCGATGCAGGCGCGTCATGCGGTCATCGGCGAGGTGCGCGGGCTCGGCGCGTTCTGGGCGATCGAACTGGTGCGCGATCGCGACACGCGCCAGGCGCTGGTGCCGTTCAACGCAAGCGGCGAGGCGAACGCGCCGATGATGCAGTTCGCCGCGGAGTGCAAGCGGCTTGGCGTGTGGCCGCTGGTGATGGGCAATCGCCTGCACGTCGTCCCGCCCCTGAACATCGACGAAGGGACGCTGCGCGAGGGCCTGGCGGCCATCGACGAGGCGTTGAACGTGGTGGACCGGTACTGCGAGGGGTGACACATCCGCGTCGCCGACGCGGCGGCGCCAGGGCGCGATGAAGGCGCCGGAAGACACGCGCGGGCAGGGCTTGCCGATCCCGCCGGATTGATCGATATCAGCCCGTCGGCCGCGCGCATCCGTACAATGCGCCCCGATGCGAAACCTCGCCTTCCAACGACGGATGACCCTGCTGGCGCTGGCCGCCATGCTGCTGCTCCTGTCGTTGCCGACGGTAGGTCGCGTGTTGTCTGCGTCGTCGAGCGATTCGCAGGGCGCGTGGGCGCAGATGTGCGCCATGGCGGGGTTGAAGCTGGTCAAGCTCGCGCCCGCCGGCGAGGCCAACCCGCTCGCCGATCCGGCACCCGGGCACGTCATGCCCGGCGAGGATTGCGCGTACTGCCCCGTGCTCGCGGGCCTTGCGATGCTGCTGGTGTGGACGCAGATCGCGCCGCTGCATCGGCCGCAGCGCGCAGTGTCCCCGACACGAAGAACGCCGCTGCGGGATTTCCTGCATCCGGCGGGCCTGGGCTCGCGCGGCCCGCCCATCGCACTCTAGAAGACCACGACGCCCTTGTTCCGTGCGCGCAGGCAATGCGCGCGCGTTCCGTGTTCTCCGGAGTTTTCCATGTCGATCCTTTCGATGCCGACGCCACGCGCGTCGCGCCTTGCCGTGGCCGTGTGCGCGGCCCTGGTTCCCGTGCTTTCCGCTCTTGCCGATCCCGCATTGCCATCGACCACGCTGGAGGCGGTCGAAGTGCATGGCAGCCGTCCCGAACTCGCCAGCGCCCCGTCGCTCTCACAGGCGCGCGTGCGCCTGGACGAGCGCGCCGGCGGCACCGCGCTCGTGGAGGCCGATGCGTATCGCGACGGCCGGGTGAGCACACTCACCGATGCACTGGGGCAGGCGCCGGGCGTGTTCGTGCAATCGCGCTTCGGTGCCGAGGAAGCGCGCCTTTCGATCCGCGGCTCCGGCGTGCAGCGCACTTTCCACGGCCGCGGAATCGAAGTGCTGCAGGATGGCGTGCCGTTGAACCTCGCCGATGGCGCGTTCGACATGCAGGCGATCGAGCCGCTCGCCGCACGCTACATCGAGGTGTATCGCGGCGCCAACGCGCTGGAGTACGGCGCCGCGACGCTGGGTGGGGCGATCAACTTCGTTTCGCCAACCGGCTTCGATGCGTCGATGTTCGATGCGCGCGTGGAAGCCGGCAGCTTCGGCTACGCGCGCGAGCAGGTCGCGGTTGCCGGTGCCTCCGATCGCCTCGATGGCTACCTCAGCCTCACCGGCCTGCAGCAGGACGGCTACCGCGCGCATTCGCGGCAGGAGAACTACCGCCTCCTCGGCAACGCCGGCTACCGCTTCAGCGACACACTGGATGGACGCGTATTCCTGACGCATGTCGATACGCGTTCGGAACTGCCGGGGAATCTGACGCTTGCACAATCGAAGTCCGATCCGCGTGCAGCCAACGCCGGCAACATCGCACTCGACCAGCGTCGCGACTTCACGCTCGACCGCGTCGCAGGGCGCCTTGGGTGGGCGCCATCGGAAGGCCGCACGCTCGTCGTCTCCGCATGGCTGTCGGACAAGTCGCTGCATCATCCGATCTACCAGGTCCTGGATCAGGACAGTCGTGACGTCGGCCTCGACACGCACTGGCGCGAGGAAGGTGAACTCGCAGGTCATCGCAATGTCCTGATCGCCGGTGTGACCTGGACGCAGGGCGACATCGACGACGACCGCTTCGTCAACGTGGCCGGCCATGCGGGCGATCGCACGAACCGCTTCGACCAGCGCGCCTCCAATGCCGAGGCGTATGTCGAGAACCAGACCTGGCTCGACGCGCGCTGGGTGCTCGCACTGGGCGCGCAGGGTCTTCATTCGACGCGGCGTTCGCGCGATGGCCACATCACCGGCGGCCGCGACGAGAGCTTCGATGTCGCGTATTCGGGCGTCAGCCCGAAGCTCGGCATGCGCTACCTCGTCGACGACACGACGCAGTTGTTCGCCAACCTCAGCCGCAGCCTGGAACCGCCGAGCTTCGGCGAGCTTACCGGCGGCCCCGGCGTCACGCAGGTGGACGAACAGAAGGCGATCACCGCCGAACTCGGCATTCGCGTGCAGCGCGAAGCACTGTCGCTGGACGCCGCGCTGTACCGCGCACGCGTGGAGGGTGAGCTGCTGGCGCTCACCGACGGCAACGGCAATCCGCTGGGCACGGTGAACGCCGATCGCACGATCCACCAGGGCGTGGAACTGGGCCTCGGGTGGCGCATCGCGCCACAATGGAGCTTGTCGGCGAACTGGCTGTGGAACGACTTCCGCTTCGACCACGACGCGGTCCATGGCGACAACGAACTCGCCGGAATTCCGCCGCAGCAGCTGCGCGCGTCGCTGCGTTGGTCGCCACGCGACGCGCTGTACATCGCGCCGAACGTGGAGTGGGTGCCGCAGGACTATTACGTCGACCACGCCAACACCTTCAGCGCACCGGGCTACACGCTGGTCGGCTTGCGCGTGGGAGGCCGCGTCGCATCGCAATGGTCCTGGTTCGTCGATGCGCGCAACCTTGCCGACTGGCGCTGGATCGCAAGCACGAACGTCGTGGCCGACGCGCGCGGGCAGGACCAGGCGAACTTCATGCCGGGCGATGGACGTTCGGTCTATGTCGGGCTGGAGTGGACGATGCAGTAACGGTCCAGTCGCGCGGCAACGTGATCGCGGCACTCGACGCGAGGGCGATTCGCACCCACGATGTCGCCCTCGCCGAAGCGTGCCGCTTCGCACCCCACGGAGTACGCATGCCCCGTCTTTCCGTCTTCCCGATAGCGTTGGTCGCCGCGTTGACCCTCGCCACTTCCGCCACCGCGAGCGACACGCCCGACACCGTCGGCGCGCTGGTCGACAGGCAGACGATGGAGGAGGTCCGGCACAACCCGGAGCTGCGCACGATGCTTGGATTGTCGGGCGATGGCATCGACCTGTCCGGGCAGCTCACCGATGTCGGCCTGCCGCGCCGCGCCGCGCTGCGCGAACAGATGCAGCGCAACCTTCAGGAGCTCAAGCGTTTCGATCCCAGGCGCCTCACCGGCCAGGATCGCTGGAGCTACGGCCTGACCGAGTGGTTCTACCGGACGCAGATCGACCTGCTGAAGCCGGACTGGGCGCCGGCGTGGATGCCCGCCGGCGCGTCCACCTATGCCGTGGACCAGCTTTTCAGCATTCCTGTATCGCTGCCCGGCTTCCTGGAGAACCAGCACGCGGTCCGCGACGAGGCTGGCGCGGTGTCGTATGTGTCCCGGCTGCATGCGGTGGCGCGGAAGATCGATCAGGTGCGTGCGAACTTCGACATGCAGGCGAACCAAGGCGTGCTGCCGCCGCAGACCGCGATGGAAGGTGCGGCATCGCAGATCCGCTCGCTGATTACGCCCGCACCGGCGAGCAGCCCGCTGGTGGCGTCCTTCGAACGCAAGCTCGCCGCACTGAAGCTGCCGGCGCAGCGTCGCGATGAGCTGGTGGCGCAGGCCGTGGAAGCGGTGCGCGTGGATGCCAATCCCTCCTACGCGCGCCTGCTCGCAAGGCTGGACGAGGAGATCGCACGCAAGCCGGGCGATCGCGGCGTGTGGGCGCTGCCCGGTGGAGCAGCCTTCTACGATGCCGCGCTGCGCTGGAATACCAGCACCGATTTGAATGCGGACCAGATCCACGCGCTCGGTGTTTCCGAAGTCGCCCGCATCGAACGGGAGATGGACGCGCGCCTGCGCACGCAGGGTCGTACCGAAGGCAGCGTCGGCGAGCGCATGTCCGCGCTGGTGACGGAGCCGCGCTTCCAGTACGCCGATACCGAGGCGGGGCATGCGGAGCTGATCGCCGATATCCGCCGCAACCTGGCCAAGCTGGATCCGCATGTGCCCGAATACTTCGGCCGCACGCCGCCGCAGCCGCTGGACGTGCGCCCGGTGCCGAAGGAAGCGCAGGCCAATGCGCCCGGCGCGTACTACATCCAGCCGGCGCTCGACGGCTCGCGTCCCGGCATCTTCTTCGTCAACTTCGGCAACCTGAAAGCGAACACGCGCTGGAGCCTGCCGACGCTGACCTACCACGAAGGCTCGCCCGGCCATCACTTCCAGATCTCCATCGCGCAGACGCTGACCGACCTGCCGATGCTGCGTCGCAGCCTCAACCCCAGCGCGTTCACCGAAGGCTGGGCGCTGTACGCCGAGCAGCTGGCCGCGGAAATGGGCCTGTATCAGGACGATCCGTGGGGCGACCTGGGCCGCCTCCGTGCCGAACTGTTCCGCTCGGTGCGACTGGTGGTGGACACCGGCCTGCATCGCAAGCGCTGGACGCCGCAGCAGGCGATGGACTACATGCGCGCGCACACCGGCATGCCCGAGTCCGAAGTGCGCAGCGAGGTTTTCCGCTATCTCGTGCAGCCGGGGCAGGCGTGCTCGTACAAGATCGGCCACCTCAAGTTCGTCGAGCTGCGCGAGCGCGCACGCACGACGCTGGGCGACCGTTTCGACATCCGCGCCTTCCACGACCTGGTGCTCGGCAACGGCGCGGTGCCGCTGGCGGTGCTGGAAGCGTCGGTGGACGACTGGATCGCGACGCAGCGCAAGGGTGCGAGCACCGCGGCGAAGTGAAGCGCAACGCCCGCGCCGTCGGGCGCGGGCGTGCACAAGGGCGTCAGTCGCCCACGAAACGCACGTTGTAGCCGGCGTTGCCGGCGTACAGGCCGAAGCTCATCACGTCCACGTTCAAGCGCAGCGTGATGGGCCTGGCGAGGACGCGATCGACCTGGCGATCGGACAGGCCGTAATACTCCACCAGCGTGCGGCGCGTGATCAGGCCGCCCACGCAGGTCCGTGTGGTGGGCTGGCTGAAGTTGAGTACCTCGCCGGGCGAGAGTGCCGCGAACAGCTGGGCGGACGCCGGGTAAAGCTCCAGCGTGCCGTCCATCGGCTGCCCGGTGTCGGGGTTGGTGAGCGCGAGCTTGCCCAGCACCTCGCTTTCCAAGGTGATCGACGGATACATCGTCAACGAGGCGCTGTTGTTGTACGGGGTCTCGTTGACGAAGGCACCGTCGATGGTCGACGAACCCCAGTGGCACAGCACGGAGTTCAGGCTCCCGCCCGGCAACGTGATATGCGCCACGTCGCGATAGGAGCCGTAGCCGCTGCCCATCGGGTCCGTGATCTGCAGGCAGCGCGCGTCCGCCGGATCGCCCGGCATCGGCGTGCAGTCGCGGCGCAGCTGCACCGCACGCATGCTGAGCAGCCCCAGCCAGCGCACGGGACGACCGAACGAATCGGCATCGCCCACGTCCAGCGCGGACTGTCGGGCGACGCGTGCGTCGAGCTCGCGTTTCTTCGCCACGAAGGCGGCATCCGGCCCCGCCTTGTGCGCCATGGCCGCGCCTGACTGCTGCGACTGCGGCACGGCGGCCGCTTCTGGTTGCATCGTCGGTGCAGGTGCGATCCCCATCGCCCAGGCACCCATGCCCGTGACGGTCGCGCATGCGACCGCCAGCATCATCTTCTTGCGCATCCTTTCCCCTTTCGAAAGTCGTGGCTCCGGACGCCGCGAATGCGGCGCCACGGCGACTATAGCCACGCGAAGAGGGCGCCGGACTCGCCGATCCTGTCGCTTCGCCGGGCGCCCGGCCGGCACGTGACGGAACCGGCCCGTGCGGGCGCGATAGACTTCCGCCGGAAGTCGCCGGAGGCATGATGTTTCGTTCGTTCCGCACCATCGTCCTGGGTTGCGTGTTGGCCGCCTGCGCCATCGCGCCGGCGTTCGCGCAGACCAAAACCACCGTTCCCACGCCGACCGCGGCCGAAGGCCCCAAGGCGCCGGTCGCCATCCCGGTGGCCGACATCCCATCGCGCGCCGATGCCGACGAACGCTTCGCCGAAGGCGTCACGCTGCGCGCGCAGCAGGAAGACCCGACCGACCGCCTTGCGCCGCAGCTGGATGCCATCAGCCGTTCGGTGGACGAGAAGGCGAAGATGTTCCGCGCCTCCGATCTGCGCGAACTGCCGGTGATGCGGCTTGAAAGCTTCGAGCGCCACTGGAAGTTCGATGCGCGCCGCTTCGCGCGCTGGCAGGACGACCTGCGTGCCGCGACCGCGCCCTACGGTCAGAGCGCGGCACAACTGGCGCAGCGTCGCGCCGACTGGGAAGCCACGCAGGCCGTGGCGAGCGGCGGCAACATGCCCGCGGCGCTGTCCGCGCGCGTCGATGCGATGGTCGCGCAGCTGAAGGCCGCCGAGCAGGCGCTGTCGAAGCCGCTGGCGCGGCAGATCGCGCTGGGTCGTCGCGCCAACCTGGTCGATGCGCGCATACAGGTCGGCCTGCGCTCGGTGGCCGACGCGATCGAGTTCATCGACAGCCGCCTGATCCGCCTGGATTCGCCACCGTTGTGGAAGGCCCGCCAGGGTGCCACCGAGTCCGACGACGCGTTGACGTCGATCAAGAACGGCATCGGCATCGAAGCGCGCTTCCTCGCTGAGTACGGCGCGTCCGACTTCGGCAACCAGCGCGCGCTGCACGTGCTGCAGATCCTGCTGCTGCCGGTGCTGTTGCTGCTGTCCTGGCGCGCACGACGCGCGCGGCGCGAAGCCGAGAAGGCCGGCATCGAGCCCGAGCCGATGGACGCGACCACGCGCGTGCTGCAGCGGCCGATTTCGTCATGGCTGCTGCTGTCGATGATGGGCGTGCTGACCTTCGAGCCGGATGCGCCGCTGCTGGCGCACCAGTTCGCGATGCTGGTCGCCCTGGTGCCGGTACTGCGCCTGTTGCCTCCGCAGAGCGAGCGCCTGCTGGGCATGTGGCCGTACGTCGCCACGGCGCTGTACCTGCTGGAACGCGTCGCGTTCTTCTTCCTCGCCAACGCGCTGGTGTACCGCTGGTACCACCTGGTGCTGGCGGCGCTGGCGCTGCTGTTGACGCTGGGCCTGCTGTGGCGCGCGCGCCATTTCAAGCATTCCGGGCTTGAAGGGCGCATGGGTCGTGCGATCCACGTGGCCGCATGGGTGAGCGTGGTTGCGCTGGCGGTGTCGATCATCGCGAATGTGGTCGGCAACGTATCGCTGGCGGAAATGCTCAACAGCGGCGTGATCGACAGCGGCTATTTCGGCCTGGTGCTCTACGCGGGCATGACGGTGGCGGTGGCCCTGCTGCACCTGCTGTTCTCGCGCGGTGGCGATTCGCGGCTGCGCGTGGTGCGCGAGAAGGCCTCCCCGCTGCTCACGCTCATCGTGCGCCTGCTGACGCTCGGCGCGATCGTGGGCTGGGTCGTGTTCACGATGAACCGCTTCCGCGTGTTCCGGCCGGTGTACGCGTTCTTCGAGTCGATCCTCACGCACTCGTTCCAGGTCGGCGAGATCGGCATCAGCCTCGGCCACGTGCTGGTGTTCTTCGTGTCGATCTACGTGGCCTTCTGGGCGGCGAAGGCGACGCGCTACCTGCTGCAGGAGGAAGTGCTCACGCGCATGTCGCTGCCACGCGGCGTGGGCAACTCGGTCGCATCGCTTACGTACTACGCGGTGCTGCTGCTGGGCGCGCTGGTCGCGCTGACGGCCGCCGGGTTCAAGATGACGCAGTTGGCCTTCGTCTTCGGCGCGCTGGGCGTGGGCATCGGCTTCGGCCTGCAGAACGTGGTGAACAACTTCGTGTCCGGCCTGATCCTGATGTTCGAGAGGCCGATCCAGCCGGGCGACGTGGTGGAGATCACGGGAACCTCCGGCCGCGTGCGCGAGATCGGCATGCGCGCCACCACCATCAAGACGTTCGACGGTGCCGACGTGGTGGTGCCCAACGGCACGCTGCTGTCGGAGAAGTTGACCAACTGGACGTTGCTTGACCGCAACCGCCGCCTGGATATCGATATCGGCGTAGCGTACGGGTCCGATCCCGCGCAACTGTCGGCATTGCTGCAGAAAACCGCGCTGCAGACGCCCGGCATCGTGTCGAGCCCCGAGCCGGTCGTGCTGTTCCTCGGGTTCGGTGCGAGCGCGCTGAACTTCGGCGTGCGCGCATGGACATACGACTACGACAACTCGGCCACGATCCGAAGCGAGCTGGTCACGCGCATCTATGGTGCCTTGAACCAGGCCGGCATCGAGATGCCGTTCCCGCAGCAGGACATCCACCTGCGGTCGGTATCGGAGGAGGCGGTGGAGCGATTGAGGGCTTCGCGGGAGAAGCGCGACACGCCCAACGGGCCGGAAGAGCAAGGTCCGGCCACACGGTGAGCCGGCACGTTCTACGCAGGAACGACCGGCTCACGGATCCCAGGTGCGCTAGACGGCGCTGGCGAAGTGCCGGACGTCTGCCGCGCTCGTCGCATCTGGTGACGCATCCTGCAACGGCGCCGCTTTCTGGCTATGGAGGTAGACGAAGCCGACGAGCGCGACGATCAGGATGATCGCCATCGCGATCATGATCTGGCGAGAGTTCATGAGAGGTGGGCTCAGCGACGCTTCTGGTCGCCGCGATCGCCCTGGCCGGGTTTCACTTCCGTCGCGGAAGGGCGCTGGCGATCCTGCGACAGCGAGCGACCGACGTCGTCGGATTCCTTGAAGCGCCCTTTCTCGTCGCGACGCACGTAGCGCTTGTCGCCGTTGGGCGCGATGAGTTCGCGTTCGCTCGATGCCATCGGTGTGCTCCCATCACTGGACGATGGCCCATGCTCTTGTGCCGGCAGTCAAGACGGGGCGAATGAAAGCGCGCTTCGTTCATGCATGTGATGTGGCGGCATGGGCTGCGCGCGAACGCGTCACGGAATTTTCACCGCGCACGCACCGTCGAGACGACGTCAACGCACCGAGCGCTTGCGGTACACCACGATGATCACCAGGTCCTCATCGCCGCGCTGTGCGAGCGCGTGCGTGCTGCCGTCCCGCGTGAGGATCGCGTCCCCGGGCCCTACGTCGCGACGCTTGCCGTCGAGCATCAATTCGCCCCGGCCGGAGAGCACGTAGTAGATCTCGTCCTTGTCGTTGCGATGCTCGCCGATGGTGGCGCCCGGATGCAGTGCGCGCTGGCGGAAGATGATGTCGAAACCGTCGGCCTGTTCGAAGAACGGATACGCCGTCGTCGTGCCTTTGCCTTCGTGCGGACCGGGCTGCTGCACGGCGATGTCGCGGGTGTTCTCGACGTAGGAGTCGCTGCGCGGTTCGGCGGCGTGGGCGGCGCAGGACGCTGCACAGACCAGCGCGAAAGCGATGAAGCGGATCGGGCTCACGCCATCTCTCCTTCTGTCGTCATGCCGGCGAAGGCCAGGCAGGACTTTGCGTTGAAGCGGACCGCAATGGCGCAGCGCTGTGCGCCGATGGAGGTTCATCGCAATCGCTTCGTTGCCCTTCACCCCAGCCCCCCTGCCGGTGGGAGAGGGGCTCGAAAGCGTGCGGGCTGACCGCCTGTCGCTTCAGCGCGCCAGCCAGCCGCCATCCACGGGCAGGATTGCGCCATTCACGTAGTCCGACGCACGCGATGCGAGAAACACCGCCGCACCGCCCAGATCGGCCGGCACGCCCCAGCGCCCCGCCGGAATGCGATCGAGGATCTGCGCGCTGCGCGCTTCGTCTGCGCGCAACTGCGCGGTGTTGTCGGTCGCCATGTAGCCCGGGGCGATCGCGTTGACGTTGATGCCCTTGTTCGCCCATTCGTTGGCGAGCAAACGCGTGATGCCGGCGATGCCGCTCTTGCTCGCGGTGTACGACGGTACGCGGATGCCGCCCTGGAACGACAGCATGGACGCGATGTTGACGATCTTGCCGCCGCCGTTGGCGATCATGTGGCGACCGGCCGCCTGCGCCATGAAGAAGGCGCCCTTGATGTTCACGTTCATCACGTCGTCCCAGTCCTTCTCGGTGAAATCCACCGCGTCGGCGCGGCGGATCAGGCCGGCGTTGTTGACCAGGATGTGCAGCCCGCCCAGTGCGTCGACCGTCTCGCGCACGATGCGCTCGACCGGCTCCACGCTCGACAGGTTCGCTTCGATGGAGACGAAGCGGCGCCCGAGCGCGCGCACCTTCTCTTCGGTTTCAGTCGGCGCCTGGATGCCGGCGGCCGCGATGTCGGCGCCCGCCTCGGCGAGCGCGACCGCGATGCCCTGGCCGAGGCCCGTGTTTGCGCCGGTGACCAGCGCGACCTTGCCTTGAAGACTGAACGGATTGGCCATGAACCCTTTCCCCTTGTCCTGTGTGCGGATGCTGCGACGCGCTTACTTGAGCTGGCAGATGTCCAGCTGGTTCATGTCGGTGTAGTCGAGGTTTTCGCCGCCCATCGCCCAGATGAAGCAGTAGTTCTTCGTGCCCGAGCCCATGTGGATCGACCACGGCGGCGACACGACGGCTTCGTCGTTGGCGATCACGATGTGGCGCATGTCCGCCGGATCGCCCATGAAATGCATGACGCGCTGGTCGGCGAGGTCGAAGTAGAAATAGACCTCCGAGCGACGGTCGTGCAGGTGCGGCGGCATGGTGTTCCACACGCTGCCCGGCTTGAGGATCGTCAGGCCCAGCAGCAGCTGGCACGACTTCACCGTCGCCGGGACGATGTACTGGTAGATCGTGCGTTCGTTGGAGGTTTCCAGCGAGCCGCGTTCCAGCGGAACCGCCTGCGAGATGGAGATGTGCTTGGTCTCGAAGCGCGCGTGTGCGGGTGTGGAGGCGAGGTAGAACTTGGCGGGGTTGGCCGCGTCGTTCGACGCGAAAGCCACGTCCGCGCTGCCCATCGGCACGTACAGGCCGTCCTTGGGCTCCAGCGTGTGCGACGTGCCGTCGACCGTGACGGTGCCGGCGCCGGCGCCGACGTTGACGATGCCCAGCTCGCGACGCTCCAGGAACGGTTTGCCTGCGGCGGAGGCCGGCTCGGCCTGCGCCGGAAGCGACACGGCGGCGGTGGTCGGCGCGGCGCCGCCGATGACGAAGCGCTCGTTGTGCGAGTAGTTCAGGACGACCTGGCCGGGAACGAACAGGCCTTCGATGAGGTAGCGCTCGCGCAGCTGGTCGTTGCTGGCGCCGGCCATCATGTCCGGGTGGGTGGCGTGGTAGGTCTTGCGGAACATCGGGCCTCTCCGGTGGTTCTGGCCGGCGCGGAGATCGCGCGGCGGGCGGTGTGAGGGGATGATAGCGGGGTTTTGGTAACCGGTGTCAGAAGAGGCCGAAGGGAATCGGGCAGGGCGCGTGAAGACCTTCGATCGAGCTGCGGGAGGCCGATGGAGCCTCAGCGGGCGAAGCCGGCCAGGACCGGGCGGATTTCAGCGAAAGCCGGAGCCCGCCGGCCTCAGGCGCAGCGGGCAGACAGCCTCAACCCACTTTCGGGCGCTGCGTCGAATCGCGCACCACCAGCAGCGGGCTCACCGTGCGCGGCGTGGCAGCGGTGGCGACCGATGCGGACGGTTCCTCGCCCAGCAGCATCTGCGCGGCCTGGTGGCCCACGTCGCGCGTGGGCGAATGGATGGTGGTCAATGCCGGCCACAACTGCGCGGCCAGCGGGCTGTCGTCGAATCCCACCACCGACAGGTCGCCGGGAATCGACAACCCGCGGCGCATCGCGGCCTTGTATACGCCGGCGGCCATTTCGTCGTTGCAGGCGAAGATCGCGGTGGGTCGCGGCGATTTGGCGAGCAGGTACTCCGCGCCCGCGACGCCGGAATCGAAGGTGTAGCCGCCTTCGAAAATGTAGTCCGGTGTCAGTTCGATGCCGCGCGCATCCAGTCCTTCGAGGAAGCCGCCGCCGCGTTCGATGGTCGAACGGTAACGTCGCGGGCCGGTGATCAGCCCGATCGTGCGGTGCCCAAGCGATTCGACGTAATTGGCCGCTTCCATGCTCGCCTGGCGATCCTGCGTGACCAGCATGTGCGCCGCCGCGTCCATCGGGACCGATGCGATGCGCACGTAGCGCACACCGGTCTCGCGCAGCGCCGCGGCCAGCTGTTCGTCTTCCGAGACGCGTGGGATCAGGATCACGCCGTGCAGCTTCTGCTGCTGCACGAAGCGACGCACCCCGTCGATGTAGTCCTCCTTCGAGGAATCGCACGGATGCACCACCAGTTCGTAGCCCGAATCGCGCAATGCATCCAGCGCGCCGTACTGCATGTTCACGATGTACTGCGCGGTCGGGTTGTCGTACACCAGCCCGATCAGGAACGAGCGCCGGAACGCCAGCCCGCGCGCCTGAGGGTCGGGCGTGTAGCCCAGCTGCTTCATCAGCGCCAGCACCTTCTCGCGCGTTTCCGGGTGCACCAGCGGCGAGTTGTTGATGACGCGCGAGACCGTCTTCTTCGACACGCCGGTCAGCCGCGCGATGTCGTTGATCGTCGCCTTGCCGGTCAGCCCGGTGTCCTCCGGCGTGGGCAGCGTGGAGGCGGTGCGGGAACGGCGGGCGCGCGGTGCGGGGTCGGTCATGGGCGGGATTCTAGCGGGGCACGAGGTGGGTGCGCGTGGTTTGCCTCATGCCCGGGTCCAGCCTCGCGCGCCCAGTGGCGGACGATCAGGACTTCAGCACCGCCGGCAGCCATAGCGACAGCGCCGGCACGAAGGCGACCACCAGCAGCACCGCCAGGCCGGCCAGCCAGAAGGGCCAGATCGTGCGCATGCTCTGCCCGATGCTGATCTTGCCGATGGACGTGCCGACGAACAGCACCGATCCCAGCGGCGGGCTGATGAGGCTCAAGCCGCCCTTGAGCACCAGGATCACGCCGAAGTGCACCGGATCGATGCCGATGGCCTTCGCCACCGGCAGGAAGATCGGCGTGCAGATCAGGATCATCGGCGCCAGGTCCAGGAACGTGCCCAGCACCAGCAGCACCAGGATCATCAGCAGCAACATGACGTTGCGGTCCTGCGTCAGCCCGGTGAGGAAGTCCACCGACGCCGACGGCACCTGCAGGTAGGCCAGCAGCCAGCCGAACACCGCTGCCGTGGCGATCACGAACAGGATCGCGCCCGCACTGCGCGCGGCGTGCACGACGGTGCCCAGGAATTCGCGCCACGGCATCTGCCGGTACAGCACGCTGGTGACCAGCAGCGCATAGACGACCGCGATCGCCGCGCTTTCCACCGCGGTGAAGATGCCCGCGCGGATGCCGACGAAGATCAGCGCCACCAGGCCCAGTCCCGGCAATGCCGACACCAGCCGCAGCGCGACCGCGCGCCAGCCCGGGAAGATCTCCACGCCATAGCCGCGATGCCGCGCAACGGCGTAGCAGGTGAACATCAGCACCGCCGTCATCAACAACGCGGGCATGATGCCGGCGGCGAACAGGTCGGCGATGGACAACCCGCCGCCCGCCGCGGCCGAATACAGGATGAGGTTGTGCGACGGCGGCACCAGCAGTGCCACCAGCGCCGCGGTGATGCACACGTTCACGGCGAAGTCGCGGTCGTAACCGCGTTTCACCATCTGCGGGATCATCGTGCCGCCGACCGCCGAAACGTCGGCAAGCGCCGAACCCGACACGCCGCCGAAGAACAGCGACGACAGGATGCTGACCTGCCCCAGGCCGCCGCGCATGCGGCCGACCAGCGACGAGGCCAGCCCGATCAATCGCTCGGAAATGCCGCCGCGCAGCATGATCTCGCCGGCGAAGATGAACAGCGGAATGGCGATGAGGCTGGCCGAACCCGAACCCGCCGACACCTGCTGCACCATCACGATGGAGGGCACGTCCAGGTACAGCAGCGTCGCCAGCGATGCGGCCGCAAGCGCGAACGCCACAGGCACGCCCAGCACCAGCATCACGCCGAATACAACGAAGAGAAGCGCGATCGCCATTCAGTGGGCCTCCGCCGCGCGGCCGTCGGCCGTCGCGTCATGGAACATGTGCGATGCCGCGAACAGCGCCATCAGCGCGCCGCCGATCGCCAGCGGCAGGTAGTCGATGCTTTCCGGCAACGGCGCGCCGGCCGTGGGGATGTGCACGCCGTCGACGAACAGCACGCCGCCCCACCAGGCGAGCATCAGGCCGATGATCGCCACCACCGCCGACTGCAGCAGGTGCACCGCGTGCCGGGCGCGCGGGCCCAGTGCTTCGGCCAGCAGCGAGAATGCGAAGTGCCGGCGCGTGTGGACGCCGGCCGCCGCGCCCATGCTCATCGCCGTGCTGAGCATCAGCAGCGTCACCGGCTCGGTCCAGCTCGGCGAATCGTTCAGCACGTAGCGGGCGATCACCTGCCAGCCCTGCACCAGCACGAGCATCAGCAGCGCGAACGCCGCGGTCGCGATCGTCCAGCCGGCCAGCCGTTCGCAGGTGCGCTGCAGGATCGTGGAAGAAACCGGGGTCACGGTGGCGTCCATGGGAATCCTTACGCGAGATCGCGGATTTGCCGGTACAGCGCGTCGATCGCGGGATCGGCGCGGTAATGCGTAAGCAGCGGCTGCGCGGCCGCGCGGAAGGCGGGGATGTCGCATTCATTGAAGGCGACGCCGGCTTCCTTGACGATGCGCCGCGCGTCGTCTTCCTGCTGCGCCCACAGCCTGCGCATGACCTGCACCGATTCGCGCGACAGGCGCAGCAGCGTCTCGCGATCGCGCGGCTGGAGCGAGTCGAAGGTCTTGCGCGACAGCAGCAGCACGTCCGGCGCCCATGAGTGATCGCTGTGCGACCAGAAGCGCGCGGCTTCGAAATGGCGGCTCGACTGGAAGCTGCGGATGTTGTTCTCGGCGCCGTCGATCATGTGCGTTTCCATGCCCGAGAACACCTCGCCCAGCGGCAGGGGCGTCGGGTTCGCGCCGAACAGTCGAAGCATGCGGATGAAAATATCCGAGACGGGCACGCGGATCTTCAGGCCGTGAAGGTCGGCCGGGCCCACGATGGGATGCTTGATGTTGTAGAAGCAGCGCGGGCCGCTGTCGTAGATCGCAAGGCCGACGAGCCCGCGCGCTTCGAAACCCCGCAGCACCTGCGCGCCCACGGCGCCGTCGATCGCGCGGCGCAGGTGTTCGTTCGAATCGAATACGTAGGGCAGGCACAGCGCCTGCGTCAGCGGGAAGGCGTTGTTCAGTGCGCCGGTGTAGACGCGCGTGATGGCGATGGCGCCGAAACGCGCCATGTCGATGGCTTCGGATTCGCGACCCAACTGGCCCGCGTGGTACATGCGGATGCGCAGGCGGCCTTGCGTCTCGTGTTCGAGCTGCTCGCCGATCCACTGCACGGCCTGCACGGTGGGGTAATCCTTCACGTGCACGTCGGTCGCGGTGAGCACGCGCGCCGGTTGCGCGGCGTGCAACGCCGCAGGCAACGTGCCCGCCGCGCACGCGGCGGTCAGGCCGGCGAGGAAGCGACGTCGATGCGGTTCATGCTGGCCTTCGCTCATGCGCGCTCCACGGCAGGCTGCGCGGCGACCGCGTTGCAATGGATTTCGCCCCACTGCCCGAAGCTCACGCGCGAGCGCTGGCCGGCCACGATGTCGTGGATGCCGGTGGCGGCGCCCGTGGTCACCAGCATGCCGCGTTTGAGCGGGTACCCGCGACTGGCGCAGCGCGACAGTGCGAAGGCAAGCGCGGCAAGCAGGCCGCCGGCGATCGATGCCGCGCCGCCTTCGCCGACCAGGTGGCCGTCGATGAAGGTCTCGCAGCTGAGTTCGTCGGCGGCGCGATGCTGCCAGCCGGTGATTTCCGCGCCGAGCACCAGGCCTGCGTTGTTGCCGAAATCCGAGACCACCACCGGCGGGCCCAGCACGTTGATCAGCGGCAGCGGGCTGCCGGCCAGTTCGATGCCGACGTGCAGCGCTTCGACAAGGTCGGCGGCTTCGGCGGCGGTGTACTGGGTCTTGTCTGGCGCTGCATCGCGCGCGATGCGGAACACGAACTCGGCTTCGACCGCCGCGAAACCGCCGGTGATGACCGCGAATGTCGCGGGTTCATCGGGCTGCGGCGACTGCACCGCACCTTCGAAGATCGGCCCGACCAGGCGCTCCTCGCCGAGCATGGCTTCCCAGTCCGCCGCGATCTTGCCGACCTTCCAGCCCGCGACCGGGCGATCCCACAGCGCGATGGCTGCATCCTGGCAGGCATAGCCTTCGTCCAGGCCGGCCGGCACGGAACCGGGATAGTCCGGCAGCGCCTGCGCCTGCCGGCGCGCGTCCACCAGCCGCCGGGCAATCGTTGCGCTGTCACTGCCCGCGTCGGGCGCGTGTTTGTCCATGCGGCGGCGATCCCCTGCAGATTCGACTGTTGGAGCTGTTGTATAGGAAACCGGTGTCATTGACAATCGGGGTCTACACTCGGATCACGGCTCGGGGAGGGGACGGATGGGGACGCACCGCCGGAAAGGCACGATTCATGGGTTCGCACGCGCGCTGGCCATTGCCGCGCTGATGGTTTCGACGGCCCCCGCGGCCCTGGCGGCGTCGCCGGCTGCGTCGGACAGCATGTCCACCGGGACAGCGGCGCTGGCCTTCCCGGGCGCGCAGGGCTGGGCGGCGCATACGTCGGGCGGTCGCGGCGGGAAGATCCTGCGCGTAACGACGCTCGCGGCCGACGGTCCGGGCTCGTTCGCGCAGGCGCTCGCGACACCGGGCCCGCGCATCGTCGTGTTCGAAGTCGGCGGCGTGATCGACCTGGGGATGAAGGAGCTGCGCATCACCGAGCCATTCCTCACCATCGCCGGCCAGACCGCGCCGCAGCCGGGCATCACCTTCATCAAGGGCGGCCTGACCATCGCCACGCACGACGTCGTGGTGCGCCACATCCGCATGCGCCCGGGCGACGGCGGCAAGCCGAAGTTCTCCGGCGACATCGATGCGATCACCACCGTGCGCGGCGCGAAGGACGTGATCGTCGATCACTGCTCGCTGACGTGGGCGACGGACGAGAACCTGTCCGCGTCGAGCACGCGCTTCTTCGGCGAAGACGAGAAGGCGTGGATGGACGCGGCCTCGCGCCGCATCACCTACAGCAACAACATCGTCGCCGAAGGCCTGGCGAACGCGACCCACAAGAAGGGCGAGCATTCGAAGGGTTCGCTGATCCACGACCATGTCAACGACGTGCTGATCGTCGGCAACCTCTACGCGCACAACTACGAGCGCAACCCGCTGTTCAAGGGCGGCGCGCGCGGGCAGGTGGTGAACAACTTCATCTACGACCCGGGCCAGCGCGCCGTGCATTACAACCTCATCGCCGAGGAATGGCTGGGACACCCGTACTCGCGCGGGCAGGTGATCGCGCGCGGCAACGTCATGCGCGCGGGCATCTCCACCGAAGAGGTGGCGTTCTTCGAAGTGGGCGGCTCGGGCGACGTGGACGTGTTCTTCGAGGACAACCTCGCCGTGGACCGCATCGGCAACCCGCTGCCGCAGCAGGGTCGCTACACGACCACGCCGATCTACGTGGACGCGATGAAGCGTGCGCCGGCGCTGCCGTTCGGCGTGACGCTGCTGCCGTCGTCGCAGGTGCAGGATGCGGTGATCGCCAATGCCGGCGCGCGGCCGTGGGATCGCGACGACGTGGACCGACGGATCCTGGCCGATGCGATCGAAGGTCGCGGACGCATCATCGACAGCCAGGAGCAGGTGGGCGGTTATCCCGTGCAGAAGGAAACGCGGCAGGCATTCGTGCCTGCGGACTGGGACATGGACACGATGGAACCGCTGAAGGCGCTGCCGCGTCGCGAGCCGCTGAAGTAAGGCTTCGAACGGCCGTTGTCGCATCTGTAGCCCGGGCAAGCGAAGCGAACCCGGGTTCGTGAGGCCGATTCCCCGGGCGCTTTGCTTACCCGGGCTGCAAACGCAGGGCCAAGAAAGGGGCTACGGCTGTAGCTGTTGCTTCAGGGCCACGTCCGACTCACGCAGCGCCGCTGCGAATTCGTGCGCCATCCGCAGCGCGCCCTTGGGCGAGAAATGCGTGTTGTCCTGCACGCCTTGAGGATAGTTGGACTGCTCGCCCGGCGCGAGCCACAGGAACAGCGCTTTGGAGCCTTCCGCTCCTGTTTCCTGCAACACCGCCGTGCTGCGTCGCTCCATGTCGATGAGCGCCACGTGCTCACGTGCGGCGAGCATGCGGACCAGATCCGGATACTCGCCATGGCTCGCGACAACCCGGCCTTCCTCGTCGAAGCGCCGCCGCGCGACCGGCGTGAGCAGCACCGGCGTCGCGTCCTTCGCACGGACGTCGGCGACGAAGCGTTGGAGGTTTCGCGCGTAATCCGCCGGCGGCGTGTACCGGTCCGGCTTCTCGACGGACTGGTCGTTGTGGCCGAACTGGATGAGCACGACATCACCGGGCTTCGTCGCGTCGAGCAACGCGTCCCAGCGGCGCTCCTCGATGAAGGTGCGCGTGCTGCGCCCGTTCATGGCGCGGTTGTCGACGATGACGGTGCCCGGACGGAACTGCTGCGCGAGGAACTCGCCCCAACCGGTTTCGGGGCGCTTCTCGTCGCGTTTGATCGACATCGTCGAGTCGCCGGCGAGATGGATCGTGACGGGCGACGCGCAGTGCGCCGACGTGATCAGGCCCAGTGAAAGGATCGCGGCGAAGAAGTGCCTGGGCATCGGAGGCTCCCGAAGTTGCGGGATCTTGGGCGGGAAGTACGGCGACGTGGTGCGGAACGAAGGTCAGCCTGGCCGCCAGCCAGCGAGCACGCGCTCGCGCGAGTACGCGGCGGCGCGCTCGCGCGAGAGGAGTCGGCGCGAATCGGAGCGATGCGCCCCGGGCCCGCTGCTGCCGTGTTCGAACAATCGCGCATCGCCCGGAAGCAGCATCACGCGGCGGCCATCGCGCGCGGTGTAGGCCATCTCGTCCCAGCCGCGCGCATCGATGTGCGCGTCCATCCAGCAGTCCAGATAGACCGCGGCCCCGACCGCGTCGGGGTCGCCGTACTTTCCGTCGGGAAAGGTGCGGCCCGGCCGCCATGCGCGACCGAGTGCGACGCTGCCGTCCGCAATGCCCGCATCGCGCGTGAGCCGGCAACGCACGAACGTCAATCCGTACGCCTGCGCGGACGGCGTGCACGGCACGGCAACAAAGCCCTGCCGCTCCTTGCCGGGCCGGAAGCGCGAATGCACCTCGCACGCCTCGAACAGCGCATTGCCGCCGCCGAAGATGAAATCGACGCTGCCGGCGATGCTGCAATCGTGGAAGAAGCTTCGACCCGCATCGGTGAACAACGTGTCCTGGTGGCCGATGAAGTCCACGCGCTCGAACGACGCGCGATCGCTTCCCGCGTCCAGCATCAGCGCCACGGCCTGCGCACCGTTCGGCCCGATGGGTTCGAACTTCGGTGTCGCGAGATTGCCGACGTAGTCGAACGCGTTCTCGATGGTGAGGTTGCTTGCCCGGAAGCCCGGCGCACGCACGGTCACGCTGGCACAGCCCCAGGTGCCCCATGGCTCGCCGTCGGGTCGGGGCATGCCGGCAGCGGCATCGAAGGTCAGGACGCTCGATGCGCGGTCTTCGCCGATGAAGTGGACATGCGGTTTGTCGACCCGCAGCTTTTCGTGCCAGCGCCCCTGGGTGATGAGGATGCGGAAGGGCGTCTGCCCATCGGCGGGCGCTGCGGCGAGCGCCTCGCCGACGCTCGCGAAGGTGGGGGTTCCATTTCGTGGCGCGGTGGCGACCACGGCATCGAAAGCAGCGCCTGCGCCCGACGTTGCTGCGACTGGCTTCACCTGCCCCCGACCCTCCCCTGCAAACAGGGGAGGGAGGTGGAGCGTCAAAGCACCTGTGAACAGCGACGCATGCATCAGCCTGCGCCGGGACAGCCAAACGCCTTGGGTCACTTGAACGGCCCCGCGCCCAGTATCACGGCGATCGGCACGACGACCGTCGGGTCGATGCGTCGATACAACGCCGGCGACCAGCCGACATCGGTGCCCAGCGGGATCGGATTGGCCGCGTTGTAGGCGGCCACCACGTCCACGCGTGCGTGGCGCGAGATGCCGTTGCGCAGGGTGCCTTCCTCGTGCAGCGCCGTGCCGTTGAAGCGGTCCACGAACAGCTCCGCCGTCACCGCCGCCGGCACCAGGAAATGGTTGTTCTGCGCGAAGATCTTCGATTCGATGCCCGCGCCCCAGCTATAGACGTACGACTGCGCACCCTCATCGGTCAGCGTGTACTGGTTGTTGAACACGTGCACCTGGCCGTAGCGCACGCGCGGTACGCGCTGGCCGACGTCGTGGAACAGATTGTGGTGCAGTGTCACGCGCAGCTTGTCGCGGTCGGCGGTGGCGCTGTCGGAGGAGCCGATCAGCATCGCCTTGTCGTGGTTCGCCATCAGGTTCCACGACACGGTGACGAAGTCCGATTCGTTGGTCACATCGACCAGCCCGTCGTGGCGCTGGTACAGGCGGCCGAAGTAGGTCGGTGCATCCTCATCGCGCGTGGCGACATCGAGCATCGCGTTGTGGTCGATCCACACATGCGTGGCGTTGCGCACCGAGATCGCGTCATACAGCGCGTTCCAGTTGCCTTCGGCGCCATCGGTCGGCGACCACTGCGGGAAACAGTCGACGCTGTCCACAAGCAACAGATTGCGCACGATGACGTTCATCGGCTGGTTGCCGCTGGTCGAGCTGGGGCGGATGTCGAGCCACGCGCCGCGCAGGCCATCGCCGTGACCTGCACCGATGATCGTCGTGTTCGCGGGCACGCGGATGCGCACGCGCGCCTGTTGCGCGGCGGCGGAGGCGGCACGCGCGCGTTCCTGGGGGCCGCTGGGATTCACGCGGCCCCACGTCGCCGGGTCGTACGCGGTGAGAAAGGCGTCCAGCGAATACAGCTCGCCGGTCTGCGGGTCGGGGCGTGCGTAGTCCACGCACGCCAGTGGCGCGCCGGCCGCATCGACGTTCGCATCGATCATGCCTTCGATGCGGATGATCTTGGGTGTCGCATCCGGAAAGTTCAGCGCGGCGACCAGCGCATTGCGGTCGGAGACGGTGAACACGTGTGCCTCGTCGGCGGCGGAACCGCCCGTGGTACCGCTCGGCAACGCGGTGGTGGCCTGCGCGGCCCAGCCGTCGTTCGGGGCGATGGGCTGGCGTTCCAGGTTGTGGCCCGCGTGGGCGCACAGCGGAAGCGCGAGGGCGAGGGTGGTGAGGGTCGTGCGAATGCTCATCGTTGCGGCTCCTTGGTTAGGAACTGGGAACGTGAACCGGGTGGGTGCTTCGAGAATCGGGATTCGGGATTCGGGACTGGAGGCGCAGGCCAACGCGGCGATGCACGTACCAATCCCGAATCCCCAATCCCTGCCTTGCGAAAGAACGAGTGAGGGCATCGCCCTCACTCGTTCCCCATCGCCCATGCGTCAGAACTTGTAGCGCGCGCCGAGGAAGTACTGGCGCCCGGTGTGGTGGTAGACCGAGGCGCGATCGCCGATCGAATCGACCCACTGGTCCTGGAACTCGTCGGTGAGGTTCAGGCCTTCCAGCGTCAGTTCGAAGTGATCGTTGATCTTGTAGGACGCCGACATGTCGATGGTCAGCGTCTGCTCCGTGCCTTCCACGTCGTTGTTGTTGCGTCCCGGCACCGTGGTCAGGTAGTCATCGCGATACGCCGCCGACACGCGCGCACTGAACTTGTCGCCCTCGTAGTAGAGCGTGGCGTTGTAGGCGTTCTTCGAAAGACCGGTGAGGTCGGTGCGCAGCGAAGTGGCGCCGGCCGCGGTCATGTACTGGATCTTCGAATCGACGTAGGTGTAGTTCAGCTGCACGCCGAAATCGCTCCAGAAGCCGGGCAGGAACACGAACGGCTGCTGGTAGGTGAACTCCAGGCCCTTGAGCGGACCGCCTGGGGTGTTCAGCGGGATGTTGAACTGGAAGTCGTCGTTGATCGTCGCGCCGGTGCCGTCCAGCAGGCTCGCCGGCAGGCCCGAGGTGGAGTACGGACGCGTCTCGCGCGAGGTCTGCACGAAGCTGTCGATGTCCTTGTAGAACAGGCCCAGCGCCAGCAGCGATTCCTCGGCGAAATACCATTCGAACGACAGGTCCGCGGTCTTGGCGCGGAACGGATCCAGCAGCGGGTTGCCGCCGTTCACCACGCGGTTGCCGCCGGACACGTTCACCGTTACGCCGGGCGTGAGGTTCGCAAGGCCCGGGCGCGCCATCACCTTCGCCGCGGCGAAGCGGATCAGGAAGTCCGGCGTCACGTCGGCAACGAGGTTGAACGAGGGCAGCGTGTCTTCGTAGCTGCGCTCGACCGTCGTCAGGACAGGCGTGCCGCCCACGGTGGACCAGCCGGTGGAGCTCTGGCGCGTGGTCACCTGGCGCAGGCCGACGTTGCCGCTCAGCGGCAGCGAGCCAAGCTGCGTGGTGAAGTCGCCCTGCAGCCAGAAGCCCTGGTCGCGTTCGGTCACCGTGCGGTTGTTGCCCAGCACCGAGGACACCGTGTCGCTCACCGCGAAGATGCCTTCATCGCTGTAGATGTTGAAGGCGCGGTTGAACGCGTCGATGTCCGGGATCAGCCATTGGCCGTCGCCGACATTGCGGATGTCTTCCAGCTTGATCGTGCGCGTGAAGTCGGCCAGCGTCGTGCCGGCCGGCAGCGCGGGCACGACGAGTTCGGAGGCGCGGCGTTCCTCGCGCGATTCGAACGTGTATTCCTTGAACTGGCCGCCGCCCTTCAGCGTGAAGCTGTCGGTCAGCGCCCACGACATGCCCAGCGAAATGTTGTCGATGGTGTTGTCGGCGTACTGCGGGCGCAGGCGGATCTCGGACACGCCGTTGATGAACGCCCACTGCGCCGGGTCGTTCACGTCGAAGCCGTTGGTGATGACCGGCAGGCGATCGTTGTTGCGGTAGTCCCAGGTGTAGTTCTGCGCGTTGGTGCGATCCAGCGTGATCGTGGTCTGGATCGGGTTCTCGAACTCGGACTTCGCGCGGCCGCCTTCGAAGTGCAGCTTGAAGTCGTCGGTCAGCTCGTGGTCGGCGTAGAAGTTGAACTGGGTGAACTTGGTTTCCAGTTCGTCGTAACGTGCTTCCGAACGCACGTCGACGTTGTTGAAGCGGCCGTAGACCAGGTTGCCGCGATCGTCCACCACGCTTTCCAGCACGACCGTCTCCGGCTTGCCGCTGGCGCCGGCGGCCCGGCAGGCCGCGCCGGCGGTGCCTGCGGCGCAGGCGCCGCGGCTGAAGGACAGGCCGTTCAGGAAGTTCTCGGTGCGCGTGGCGTCGAGATCGGCGTACATCACATCCAGGCCGAGCGAGGTCTTGTCGGTCGGGTCGAACTGCAGCGACGCGGTGACGCCCAGGCGTTCCTGCTCGTGCTCGAGCACGCCGTAGCGGGGAATGCGCGGGTGGAACACGCTGGCCGACTCGGCCGCAGGCGTGCCGGCGAAACCGCCGCTGCTGGTCCCGTTGTCCCAGCGAACCGTGCTGTGGCCTTCCTCGACCAGGCGACGCTTGGTATAGGCCACCGAGAGCAGTGCGCCAAACTTGTTGTCGGCCCAGGTGTTGCTGACCAGCATGGTCGCGCGCGGGTCCAGGTCGGAGGCCAGGTCGTTGTAGCCCAGCTGTGCGCCCGTGACGAAGGTGAAACCGTCGTAGTCGAACGGACGCGCGGTCTGCAGGTCCACCGTGGCGCCGAGCGCGCCTTCCTCGATGTCGGCCGAGGCGGTCTTGCGCACGGTGATGCTGTTGAACAGTTCGGAGGCGAAGACGTTGAAGTCGAAGCCGCGGCCGCGGTTCGCGCCGCCGGAGCTGTCGGTGCCGCCGGTGGTGGTCAGCGCTTCCATGCCGTTGATGCGCACCCGCGTGAACTGGCTGTCCAGGCCGCGCACCGAGATGTTGCGGCCTTCGCCGGCATCGCGCGAAATGGACACGCCCGGGATGCGCTGCAGCGACTCGGCGAGGTTGAGGTCCGGGAAGTCGGCGATGTCTTCGGCGACGATCGCATCGACCACGCCGATCTCACTGCGCTTCTTGTCCAGCGCCTTTTCCAGCGCGCCGCGGAATCCGGTGACGGTGACGGTGTCCAGCTCGGTCGGCGGCGGTGCGTCTGCGGCGGGCGCGGCGGCGGTGGTCGCCGTCGGGGTGGTCGAAGTGGCCGGGCCTGCGTCCTGCGCGAGGGCGCTCACGGCGCTCAGCTGCAGCGCGAGGCCGATCGAGGCGGCCAGCAAGGTAACCGGTGTCTTTTTTGGTGCACGCTGAAATTGCATAGGTTCTCCCCTCCCATATGGCACTACAGCTTTAAAGGTGCTTGTTGACTGGCTTACGGTGCTTGCTAAGGTATTCCGGTCGGTGAAATGACACCGATGGTCAAAACCCTAGCACCTGAGTTGGCCGACCGCATGCTGCGGTGCGCCATAAAGCCTCCGAAGCCCGGTCGCGGCAAGGTGCGCGGACACGGGAAGCAGGCAGAATCGACGCGTTTTCGAACGAATGGGGAGTTGGGATGAGCGCTATGAGGAGCCCGGCGTGAGCCGCGTCGTCTGTTTCGGTGAGCTGCTGCTGCGCCTGTCGGCGCCGGGGCGCGAGCGGGTGATGCAGTCGCCGGCACTGGACGTGCACATCGGCGGCGCAGAGGCGAACGTCGCCGTCCTGCTTGCCCAGCTGGGCCACGACGCGGCGATGGTGTCGACCGTCGCCGACAACGCGCTGGGCGCGGCGGCCGTGGGCGAACTGCGCCGCCATGGCGTGGACACGCGCGCGATACGCGCGGCGAGCGGACGCATGGGCCTGTACTTCCTTTCGCACGGCGCGATGCAGCGTCCGAGCGAAGTGCTGTACGACCGCGCCGATTCGGCCTTCGTGCGCAATGCCGATTACGACTGGGACGCCCTGCTGGCCGGCGCTTCGTGGCTGCACCTGTCCGGCGTGAGTCCGGCGCTGGGCATGGCGACGGCGCAGGCGACCATCGACGCTGCGCGCGCGGCGCGCCGTCTCGGGGTGAAGGTGTCCTTCGACGGCAACTTCCGCGGAAAGCTGTGGCAGGCGTGGGAGGGCGATGCCGCCGGGCTGTTGCGACAGATCTTCGAGGAAGCCGACATCGTCTTCGCCGACCATCGCGACATCGCCATCGTGCTGGGCGAACGCGTGCCTTCCGAAGGCGAGAGGGCCGTGGCCGAGGCCGCCACGCGCGCCTTCGCCGCGCTGCCCAACCTGCAATGGCTCACCTGCACGCTGCGCACGCAGCACAGCGTCGACCGGCACACGCTGTCGGCGGTGATGGTCGAACGCGACGGCACGCGCCGCCGCGCGCCCGATTACGAATTGGACGGCATCGTCGATCGCATCGGCACCGGGGACGCGTTCGCCGGCGGCGTGCTGCACGGGCTGATCCAGGGCTTGGCGCCGCAGGAAGTGCTGCATTTCGGCCTGGGCGCGGCCGTGCTCAAGCATTCGATCCCGGGCGACTTCTGCCTGGCCAGCGCGCAGGAAATCACCGATGTCACCTCGCAGGCGGGATTCCATGTCCGCCGTTGACGCGACCGCGCTGCTGCACGGCCACCGCATCATGCCGGTGTACACGCCGTCCAGCGTGGAACAAGCGCGTGCCGTGGCGCGTGCGCTGCTCGCCGGCGGCATCGGCGCGATCGAGGTCACGCTGCGCACGCCGGCGGCGATGGGCGCGGTCGCCGCGCTCGTGCGCGAATTTCCCGACATGCGGGTCGGCGCCGGGACGGTGCTGGAGGTCGAGCAACTGCGCCGCCTCAAGGACATCGACGCCGCGTTCGCCGTTTCGCCCGGCAGCACGCGCGAACTGCTGGAGGCGGCGGTGGAACTGGAGATCGCCTACCTGCCGGGCGTGGCGACCGGCAGCGAAGTCATGGCCGCGCTCGCGGCGGGCCATCGACTGCTCAAGGTGTTTCCGGCCGAACCGATCAATGCGCTGGAACTGATCGACGCCTGGCGCGGCCCGTTCGCGCAGGCACGCTTCTGTCCGACGGGCGGCATCAACGCCGCACGTGCCCGCCATTACCTGCGCCGGAGCAATGTCGCCTGCCTGGGCGGCTCGTGGCTGACGCCCGCCGACGCGTTGCGCGACGGCGACTGGGCGCGCATCGAAGGCCTCGCGCGAGAGGCGGCGGCGCTCGGCGCGGAGTGACGCGGCGCGTCGAAAACCGCGCATCCAAGCGCCATGCGGACGCCCGAAATCGGCTCCGATCGCCAAACCGGCCAAATTCCCGCACTTTTTCGTGCAAAACCACTTGGCGGGGCGATTGTGTTGCCCTACATTCCGCTTGCCTAGCTGCTGTTTCCGGGCATCCATCAACCATCGAGTATCACGAGACACATATGGCGAAGACGAAGAAAGTGGCAAAGAAGGCCGCCCCGAAGAAGGCCGCTGCCAAGCCGGCCGCTCCGAAGCCGATCAAGGAAGTGCTG
>Ga0209676_1001202_pt1 | contig 27702 bp, 24 predicted proteins | sample AraplaCvi_mLB_r2_FD_184282 | JGI IMG/M metagenome (GOLD analysis project Ga0209676, IMG submission 184282) | Arabidopsis root microbial communities from North Carolina, USA - plate scrape MF_Cvi_mLB_r2 (SPAdes) (version 2) | ecosystem: Host-associated > Plants > Roots > Endosphere | place: USA... | reverse complement strand
CGGGTGATGCCGGTCAGGTCACTGATCATGCATTCGACTTCGGTGATCTTGTGCTCTTTCAACCAATCGGTGAGCTGGTCGAGGTTGTTACTCATAAATACCTCAGGAGGTAAGGTGGTCCGCGCACTGATTCTGGATGGAGTACATTGCTAAAGCAAAAACCCCCGCGCAGAGCCACAGTGGATACACTGAAAACAGGTGCGTCCGTAATGAGTTTGAAAGGCAGGAAGACGAAACGAAGGGCGGCAAGCCGCTACGAGGGCAGGTCCGGGCGCGCCAAACGTCAATTATTGCGGCCAGGGCGGCCACGCCATCGACGAAGCTTGCAAAAATGACGGATGTACCCGATGGCACTGCGCAGGCAGTGCTTTCAGGTCGCGGCAAGCGGACCATGTGACCCTCGTATTATTGTGTTCTGGGTTGAGACCGAGCTTAGCCTTGTTCATTTTTTTACACAACCACTCCGTAAAAAATAAAACACGGTTGGTCGGAGATAGCCCTTTGCGCGGGAAATAGCGGATAATGGCTTGCCCCGATATGCAGCAAATCTGCCGTCGATGAGCCATTTCAGGGCATCATGGGGTTGGCTTGACATCAGTTTGTCTTTTCGATTGACTGGTCTTGCAAGCCCCCCTTGATTGATATTTTTAACAACAAAGGTGTTGCATCATGTCGGTACCCCCGCGTGCCGTTCAGCTTAACGAAGCGAACGCGTTCCTTAAGGAACATCCTGAGGTTCTCTACGTTGACCTTCTGATTGCAGATATGAATGGTGTGGTGCGTGGCAAGCGCATAGAGCGCACCAGCCTCCACAAGGTTTACGAGAAAGGCATCAACCTGCCGGCCTCCCTCTTCGCCCTGGACATCAACGGTTCCACCGTCGAAAGCACCGGGCTGGGCCTGGACATTGGCGATGCTGACCGCATCTGCTATCCAATCCCTGACACACTCTGTAATGAGCCGTGGCAAAAGCGCCCCACCGCCCAGCTGCTGATGACCATGCACGAGCTGGAAGGCGAGCCGTTCTTCGCCGACCCGCGCGAAGTGCTGCGCCAGGTGGTGAGCAAGTTCACCGAAATGGGCCTGACCATCTGCGCTGCATTCGAGCTGGAGTTCTACCTGATCGACCAGGAGAACGTGAACGGCCGCCCGCAGCCGCCACGCTCGCCCATTTCCGGCAAACGCCCGCAGTCGACCCAGGTGTACCTGATCGACGACCTCGACGAATATGCCGACTGCCTGCAGGACATCCTCGAAGGCGCGAAAGAGCAAGGTATCCCGGCCGACGCCATCGTCAAGGAAAGCGCCCCGGCGCAGTTCGAAGTCAACCTGCACCACGTGGCCGACCCGCTCAAGGCCTGCGACTACGCGGTACTGCTCAAGCGGTTGATCAAGAACATCGCCTACGACCATGAAATGGACACCACCTTCATGGCCAAGCCCTACCCGGGCCAGGCAGGCAACGGCCTGCATGTACACATTTCCGTGCTGGACAAGGATGGCAACAACATCTTCACCAGCGAGGATCCCGAGCAGAACGCCGCGTTACGTCACGCTGTCGGCGGTGTGCTCGAGACCCTGCCCGCGTCCATGGCGTTCCTTTGCCCGAACGTCAACTCGTACCGCCGCTTCGGCGCGCAGTTCTATGTACCGAACGCGCCAAGCTGGGGCCTGGACAACCGCACCGTGGCCCTACGCGTGCCGACCGGCTCGCCGGACGCCGTGCGCATCGAGCACCGCGTGGCCGGTGCCGACGCCAACCCGTACCTGATGATGGCCGCCGTGCTGGCCGGCGTACACCATGGCCTGACCAACAAGGTCGAGCCGGGTGCGCCGATCGAAGGCAACTCGTACGAGCAGCTGGAGCAGAGCCTGCCGAACAACCTGCGCGATGCCCTGCGCGAGCTGGACGACAGCGAGATCCTGAACAAGTACATCGATCCGAAGTACATCGACATCTTCGTCGCGTGCAAGGAGAGCGAGCTGGAGGAGTTCGAGCACTCGATCTCCGACCTCGAGTACAACTGGTACCTGCATACCGTGTAAACGAAAACGCCGCCCCCATTGTGGGAGCGGCCTTGTGTCGCGAAAGGGGTGCGAAGCGCCCCCAAGATTTGTGCATCGCGCTGATATTGCCGGGGCCGCTTTGCGGCCCTTTCGCGACACAAGGCCGCTCCCACAGAGGCTGCGGTACAGGCTTACAGAGGCTTCTCGAAAATCTTCGAATTGCGCTGGTAGTTGTACAGCGAAGCCCGCGCCGCCGGCAGCCGCTCCACCCCGCTCGGCGCAAACCCGCGTTCGCGGAACCAGTGCGCGGTTCGCGTCGTCAGCACGAACAGGGTGTTCAACCCCAACTGCCGCGCCCGGCTCTCGATTCGCTCCAGCAGCTCGTCCCCACGCCCGCCATGGCGGTACTCCGGGTTCACCGCCAGGCACGCCAGTTCGCCGGCGTCGGAGTCGGCAATCGGGTACAACGCCGCGCAGGCGATGATCATGCCTTCACGCTCGACCACGCTGAATTGCTCGATCTCCCGCTCCAGCACCTCACGCGAACGGCGTACCAGGATGCCCTGCTCTTCCAGCGGGCTGATCAGCTCCAGCAAACCGCCTACGTCCTCGATGGTCGCCTCGCGCACCACTTCGAACTGCTCCTGCGACACCAACGTGCCACCACCACCACGGGTGAACAGCTCGGTCAGCAAGGCGCCGTCCTCGGCATAGCTGACGATATGGCTGCGCGCCACGCCGCCTTTGCAGGCTTCGGCCGCGGCATCCAGCAATTCGCCCTGGTAATCGCTGCCCAGACGCTGCAAATGCGGGGCAACCTGCTGCGGGCGCAGCTCACGCACCAGCTTGCCATCGGCATCCAGCAGGCCCGGCTCGGCACCGAACAGCAGCAGCTTGTCGGCCCCCAGTTCGATGGCGGCGCGGGTGGCCACGTCTTCGCAGGCCAAATTGAATATTTCACCGGTGGGCGAATAGCCCAACGGTGACAACAGCACGATGGAGCGCTCGTCGAGCAGGCGGCTGATGCCCTTGCGGTCGACCCGGCGCACTTCGCCGGTGTGGTGGTAGTCCACCCCTTCGAGCACACCGATCGGCCGCGCCGTGACCAGGTTGCCGGACGCCACGCGCAGGCGCGAGCCCTGCATCGGTGAGGCGGCAATGTCCATCGACAGGCGAGCCTCGATGGCCAGGCGCAGGGCGCCGACGGCATCGATCACGCAGTCCAGGGTGGCGGCATCGGTGATGCGCAGGCCACGGTGGTAGTGCGGGGTCAGGCCGCGATCAGCCAGGCGGCTTTCGATCTGCGGGCGCGAGCCATGCACCAGCACCAGGCGCACGCCAAGGCTGTGCAGCAGCACCAGGTCGTGGACGATATTGCCGAAATTAGGGTGTTCCACCCCATCGCCAGGGAGCATGACCACGAAGGTGCAGTCGCGATGGGCATTGATGTACGGGGAGGCATGACGCAGCCAGTTGACGTAGTCGGGCATGACAGGGCCTGTGGATAAGTGGACGGAGAACGGCGATACAGGGGGCGTTCAGGATCATCGTCGGAACAGGCTTGCGGTCACGCGCGGTCTCCTCTAGGCAGGAACGAATCAGTCCGGTTGACGTTTAGTCCAGGCAATAGTGCCGGATCAGGTCACGCAATAGACGCACGGTAGGCTCGATTCGTGACATTTCAAGGTATTCGCCGGGCTGGTGGGCACAGGCGATGTCGCCGGGGCCCAGCACGATGGTCTGGCAACCCAGTTGCTGAAGATAAGGCGCTTCGGTGCCGAACGCCACCGCTTCGGCGCGATGGCCGGTCAGGCGCTCCGCCACTTGCACCAGCTCGGTGTCGGCGGCCTGCTCGAATGGCGGCACCTCGGGGAACAGCGGTGCATAGTCGATGCGCACGTCATGGCGCTCGGCCACCGGCACCAGCTTCTCGCGAATGGCAGCACGCAGTTGCTCGACGTCCATGCCCGGCAGTGGCCGCAGGTCGAACTCCAGGGCGCACTGGCCACAGATGCGGTTGGGGTTGTCGCCGCCGTGAATACAGCCGAAGTTCATGGTCGGCGTCGGTACGGTGAATTGCGGGTTGCGGTAGGTTTGCTGCCATTGCTGGCGCAGGCCCATCAACTCGCCCATTACCGCATGCATGGCCTCCATGGCGCTGCGGCCCAGGCTTGGGTCCGACGAATGGCCGCTGCGCCCGAGGATGTCGATGCGGTCCATGAGGATGCCCTTGTGCATGCGGATCGGCCGCAGCCCGGTGGGCTCGCCGATCACCGCCGCACGGCCGAGCGGCTGGCCGGCCTCGGCCAGCGCACGGGCGCCGGACATGGAGCTTTCTTCGTCACAGGTGGCAAGGATCAACAGCGGCTGCTTGAAGTCGTGCTCCAGCAACGGGATGACCGCTTCGATGACCAGGGCGAAGAAGCCCTTCATGTCGCAGCTGCCCAGGCCGACCCAGCGGCCATCGGTTTCGGTCAGTTTCAGCGGGTCACTGGCCCACAGCTGTTCATCATAGGGTACGGTGTCGCTGTGCCCCGCCAGCACCAGGCCGCCCGGGCCAGTGCCACGGCTGGCCAGCAGGTTGAACTTGCCGTGGCTGACCTGCTGGATGTCGCACTTGAAACCCAGGTCGCCCAGCCAGCCGGCCAACAGGTCGATGACCTGGCGATTGGACTGGTCCAGCGCAGGCTGGGTGCAGCTGACCGAGGTCGCGGCGATCAGGGCGGCGAACTGGTCTTTCAGCGTCGGCAACGGCATGCGCGTACTCCTCGGAAGCGTTGCCCATCATAGCAATGCCGATCGTTCGCGGGGCAACCGTGTGGGCTTCTTCGCGGGCTTGCCCGCTCCCACAGGGGTTGCACCGTCCTTGTAAGCGATGCTGTACCTGTGGGAGCGGGCAAGCCCGCGAAGAAGCCCACCACGATCCAACAGACGAGAGCCGACTCCTGTAGACTGCTGGGCAACCACGCCCCCTCCTTCGAGCCTGTGATGCACAAAGAAACCGAACTCAAGCTCCGCGCCAGCCGCGAGACCCTTGCCGCCCTGCGCGAGCACCCTCTGCTGAAGAAGCGCAACAAGTCCGGCTGGCAGACCCGCGAACTGCTCAACCAGTACTTCGACACCCCCGAGCGCGAGCTCTCCGCTGCCCGCGTCGCCCTGCGCCTGCGCCGCGATGGCGAAGCCGTTATCCAGACTCTCAAGTGCCGCGGCACCAGCGTGGCTGGCCTGTCCGAGCGCAACGAGCACGAATGGCAGCTGGACAAGGTCAAGCTCGACCTGAAGAAGCTCGACGACAGCTGCTGGCCCGCGCAACTGGCCAACCTGGACAAAAAGACCATCAAGCCGTTGTTCACCACCGACTTCAGCCGTGAATACGCCGAAATCGCCTGGGGCCGTGGCAAGAGCAAAGTAGTGATCGAGGCGGCACTGGACCAGGGCTTCGTGATCGCCGGCAAGCGCAAGGAAGAAATCTGCGAGCTGGAACTGGAACTGCGTGAAGGCGAGCCGCAGGCGCTGCTGGAACTGGCCGCCGAGCTGGCCGCCAGCCTGCCGCTAATGCCATGCGACATCAGCAAGGCCGAGCGTGGCTACCGCCTGCTGGAGCCGGACAGCTACGAGCTGAGCCTGCCGCACACCGAGCTGGAGGCCGAAATGGCCGTTGACAACGCCTACGCCGCACTGGCCTGGCAACTGCTGGGCAGCAGCCAGCGCCTGGCCGAGCAATACCGCCACAACGGCCACTGGCGGCTGCTGCAGGACTGGGTCGAGTGCCTGACCGAGCTGCGTGCCATTACCGCCAGCCTGGGCCAGGCCGCGCCACGCGCCACCACCCGCGACCTGCGCAGCAGCCTCGACGCCCTGCTCGAAGACTGGCGCCCGCTGGTGCAGGCCGGCAATGATGATGAAGATATCCGTCGCGCCGCCCCCGAGCAGTTCGCCGAAGAGCTGGAAGACGTGCGCTGGGGCCAGTTCTCGCTGGAAACCTCGCGCTGGCTGCTGGCACGCGCCTGGACCGTGGAGCGCAAAGGCCGCGGCGAGCGCCAGGGCAAGGCGCAACTGGCCAGCTGGCTGGCGCACCTGCTGGGCGAAGAAGGCCGAGCATTGAAGCTGCCGCTGTACACCCAGCGTCCGGAAGACCTGGCTGAGCAGTTGCCGCGTATCGAACAGCTGCTGGCCTGGCTGCACCATGCCCGTCAGGTGCTGGAAGCACCGCAGATGGACCGCCTGTATGGCGACCTGAAGAAGCTGCATGAGCTGGCCGAGCAGCCGATCAGCGATGACGTGCTGGAAGCGCGTATCGAACAGGCTCGGGCGGTGGATCAAAGCCGCGGCTGGAAGCAGCTGCTCAAGGCTTGATACCGAGTAGTCTTCTTCGCGGGCTTGCCCGCTCCCACAGGGAACTGCGCCGAACCTAAGGCCTGCGCAGTACCTGTGGGAGCGGGCAAGTCGGGGCGCCGAACCGCCGCGAATGCCTCACCGCGACAGTGGCAGGCTGGTGGTGGACTTGATCTCCGACAGCGCCACGATCGAGTTCACTTCCTGAATCCCCGGCACGTTCGACAGCTTTTCGAAGAAGAACCGCTCATAAACCTCGATATCCGGGGTAACAATGCGCAGCAGGAAGTCCACCGACCCCATCAGCACATAACACTCCAGCACCTCCGGAAACCCGCGGATCGCGTCGGTGAACTCGGCGAAGTTGGAGCGCCCGTGGGCGTTCAGTTTCACCTCGGCGAATATCTGCGTGTTCAGGCCGACCTTCTTGCGGTCCAGCAGGGTCACCTGCCCGCGAATCACTCCCTCCTCCTTCAACCGCTGGATACGCCGCCAACACGGCGATTGCGACAGCCCCACGCGTTCGGCGATCTGCGCGCTGGACAGCGAAGCGTCCTCCTGCAGCAGTTCGAGGATACGGCGGTCGTAGGCGTCCAGCTCGCTATGCATCAAAAAACCTCCTGAACAGCACTTCATGAATAGAACAATTCGCCGATACGGCGGAATGATCAAATCATAGCGAAAAAATACCGCTGCCAACGTGCAAGAATTTCTCCCACATTCGCGGAGACCAGCATGAACGCACAGCCCCGTACCGACGCTTGGGCCGCCAGCAGCGCCCACAGCACCGTGCACTATCGCCTGCAGGCCGAGGCCGAGCCTGACAGCCTGTGCCGGGTGCTCAACCTGTTTGCCCTGCAGTTCCTGACCCCGCACAGCGTGCAGGTCAGCCAGCAGGATGACTGGCTGGATATCGAGGTCGGCATCGGCGGCCTGAGCTGGCACCGGGCCGAGGTGATTGCGCAGAAACTGCGTAACCTGGTGTGTGTGGGCGAGGTGAGCCTGAGCAACCTGCAGCGGGTGGAGCTGGCGGTGGTCTGAGCCATCCGCTTTGGCCCCTTCGCGGGCTCGCCCGCTCCCACAGGTACACCACAGGGCTGAGGTCGGTGATAATCCTGTGGGAGCGGGCAAGCCCGCGAAGAGGCCAGCACAGGCACTGCAAGATCCCGAAACCCTTCATCCCATCAACCCAGCCCCGCCCGTCTAGCCTTGATCAGCACTCCCCTATCAGGCACGGACGCCAACCATGCACACCCCCGACAACCCGGCACTCGACCTCAAGCACGTGCTCCAGGCCCTGCTCGCCGACCTGCGCCTGCATGCCAACGACACCCTGCAAGTACTCGAACACGCCGCTACCTGCCCCACCCTGCACCCACTGGAACAGATCGACGCCTGTGGCCTCGAAGACCGCCAGCACCCCGGCCACCGCCTCGACCTGGACCGCCTCTGCCATTGGCTGGCCAACAAGGTCGGCCAGCCCTACCTGCGCATCGACCCGCTGCAACTGGACCTGCCCCAGGTCAGCGGCCTGATATCCCCGGCTTTCGCCCAGCGCCATGGCATCCTCATCGTCGCCGCCGACACCAGCAGCGTCACCGTCGCCAGCGCCCAGCCCTACCAGGACGACTGGCAGGCCGATCTCACCCGCAGCCTGGGCCGGCCGATCCACCGTGTGCTGGCCAGCCCGCGGCAGATCCGCCAGGCGGGGCAGTCGTTCCAGCGCCTGGCCCAATCGGTAAAGAGCGCGCAATACCAGCAGTCAGCCAGCCTGGGCGAACTCGAACAGTTGCTGGAGCTGGGCAAGCGCCAGGCCGAGGCCAGCGCGGATGACGCGCACATCGTGCATATCGTCGACTGGATGCTGCAGTACGCCATCGAGCAACGCGCCAGCGATATCCACCTGGAACCACGCCGCGAGCAGGGCCAGCTGCGCTACCGCATCGATGGCCTGCTGCACAGTGTCTATGCCTTCCCCGCCGGGGTTGCCCTGGCGCTGGTCAGCCGCCTGAAACACCTGGGGCGCATGGACGTCGCGGAAAAGCGCCGGCCGCAGGATGGTCGGCTGCAAAGCCGCCTGCCTGGCGGCGGCGAGGTGGAACTGCGGCTGTCGACCCTGCCGACCCCGTTCGGCGAAAAACTGGTACTGCGCCTGTTCGACCCGCAACAGTTGCAAGCAGGCTTCGACCAGCTTGGCCTGGACGGGCTCCAACTGGAACAGTGGAAAGGCCTGCTGCGCCAGCGTCAGGGCATTATTCTGGTCACCGGCCCCACCGGTTCCGGCAAGACCAGCACGCTGTACGCCAGCCTCAAGCTGCTGGCCACACCGCAGGTCAACCTGTGCACCATCGAAGACCCGATCGAGCGCCTGGAACCCGCCTTCAACCAACTGCAGGTGCAGCCCGCCCTGGACCTGGGTTTCGCCAACGGCGTGCGGGCCATGCTACGCCAGGACCCGGACATCATCATGATCGGCGAAATCCGCGACCGCGAAACGGCCCTGGTAGCGGTGCAGGCGGCCCTGACCGGGCACCTGGTGCTGTCGACCCTGCATACCAACGATGCCTGCAGTGCGATCACCCGCCTGCAGGAACTGGGGGTGGCCGACTACCTGATCAAGGCGACGCTGGTCGGGGTCATGGCCCAGCGGTTGGTGCGCACACTGTGCGCGGATTGCCGGGGAAATGCAGCGCTGCCCGGTGGCCAGCCGTGCCGCATCTGTCGTGGCACCGGTTTTCACGGCCGCACAGGGTTGTTCGAACTGCTGGTGCCCAGCGACAGCCTGCGCGCCCAGATAGGTCCAGGCAGCGACCTGGCCAGTTTGCGACGTCAGGCCGTAGCGGATGGGTTGCTTGATCTGCGCCGCAGCGGAGAGGCAAAAGTGGCCCGTGGGCAAACCCGCCAAGAGGAAGTACTGCGGGCCTGTTCCTGAGCAAAAATCCTTTGTATTCAAGGAACTTGCAGCCCTGTAGCAGGATCAAACCGCGCATCTTCAACCCTCACCCTTCGAGGTGTTTCAACATGCGTTTCAAAACCGCCATCGCTGCCGCTGCCTTGCTCTCGCTGCCTGTTGGCTCGGCCATGGCCGATACCTTCTGGCGTAACGTGATGACTACCGGTGCTACCACGGCATCGAGCTACCTCACTTCCGGCGATCACAAGCTGGTGATGGCGGCGCAGGACGACGCTGGCAGCTTCGTGGCCAGCGAAGGCGCCATTCGTGGGCCGTTCCTGGAGGCGGCGCTGAAGCAGGCCCGCGCGGAGAACCCGGGGCTGCAGGCTTCCGACATGGAACTGGCCAATGCCATCCTGGCCAAAAATGCCGTAGCCGAGTAACCGCGTCGCCTGCTTCGCGGCGGTTCGGCGCCCCGACTTGCCCGCTCCCACAGGAATTGCACAAGATTCAGGCCTTGTGCGGTCTCTGTGGGAGCGGGCATGCCCGCGAAGAACCCTGCACCGATCTCAGCGGTAAGCCTCCACCGGCACACAAGCACAGAACAGATTCCTGTCCCCATACACGTTGTCGACCCGGTTCACCGCTGGCCAGTACTTGTGCTGGCGCACGTGAGCACTGGGCGCCACCGCCTGCTCCAGGCTGTAGGGCCTGTCCCACACAGCCAGCACATCGGCCAGGGTATGCGGTGCATGCTTGAGCGGGTTGTTCTCCGCTGGCCAGTTGCCCTCCTGCACTTCGCCAATTTCCGCCCGAATCGCCAGCATTGCCTCGACGAAGCGGTCCAGTTCGGCCTTCGACTCACTTTCGGTCGGCTCGACCATCAGCGTGCCCGGCACCGGAAACGACATGGTAGGCGCGTGGAAGCCATAGTCCATCAGGCGCTTGGCCACATCCTCTTCGCTGATGCCGGTCAGCGCCTTCAGCGGCCGCAGGTCGAGGATGCACTCATGCGCCACGCGCTGGTTGCGCCCGCGATACAGCACCGGGAAAGCGCCAGCCAGTTGGCTGGCCAGGTAGTTGGCCGAGAGGATCGCCACCTCGCTGGCATCGGCCAGTTGCGGGCCCATCATGGCGATGTACATCCAGCTGATCGGCAAGATGCTCGCACTGCCCCAGGGCGCGGCGCTGACCGCGCTGTTGTTCGGGTCCAGGCCGGGCACCGGCACCACCGGGTGGCTGGCGACGAACGGTTTGAGGTGCGCGCGAATACCAATCGGGCCCATGCCCGGGCCGCCCCCGCCATGGGGGATGCAGAAGGTCTTGTGCAGGTTCATGTGCGAAACGTCGGCGCCGATATCCGCCGGACGCGCCAACCCCACCTGGGCATTGAGGTTGGCACCGTCCATGTACACCTGGCCACCGTGCTGATGGACCACCTCGCAGATTTCACGAATGCCCTCTTCGTACACGCCGTGGGTCGACGGGTAAGTGATCATCAGGCACGACAAACGGTCCCCGGCCGCGTGGGCCTTGGCCTTGAGGTCGGCCAGGTCGACGTTGCCATCCGCGTCGCAATCGACAATTACCACCTCCATGCCGGCCATTTGCGCCGATGCCGGGTTGGTGCCGTGGGCCGACGACGGGATCAGGCACAGCGTGCGATGCGGCTGGTGGCGGCTGCGGTGGTAGCGGGTAATGGCCATCAGGCCGGCGTACTCGCCCTGGGCGCCGGAGTTGGGCTGCATGCAGACGGCATCGAAACCGGTAATGGCGCACAGCCAGCTTTCCAGTTCGTCGATCATCGCTTTGTAGCCGGTGGCCTGCGCCGCCGGGGCAAACGGGTGCAGCTGGGCAAAGCCGGGCCAGGTGATGGGGATCATCTCGCTGGTGGCATTGAGCTTCATGGTGCACGAACCCAACGGGATCATCGACTGGTTCAGCGCCAGGTCCTTGTTCTCCAGCTGCTTGAGGTAGCGCAGCATCTCGGTTTCGCTGTGGTGCAGGTTGAACACCGGGTGAGCAAGGAACGGCGTGCGTCGCACCAGGCTGGCAGGGATGCCTTCGGGCAGCGCCAGTTGGTCGAGTACGGCGATCTCCAGGCCGTGGTCCACCCCCAGGAAGATATCGAACAGGCGCAGCACCGTCTGCTCCGTACAGGTCTCGTCCAGGCTCACGCCCAGGTGCCCGCGGCCGAGGATACGCAGGTTGATGTGTGCGGCTTCGGCACTTTCGATGATGGCCGCCTGGGTGCCACCGACATCCAGGGTCAGGGTGTCGAAGAAATGCTGGTTGAGGCGCTTGATACCCTTGGCTTCGAGGCCGGCGGCCAGGATGAAGGTCAGCCGGTGCACACGCTGGGCGATGCGCTGCAGGCCCTCCGGGCCGTGGTACACCGCGTAGAAGCCGGCAATGTTGGCCAGCAGTACCTGGGCCGTGCAGATGTTGGAGTTGGCCTTCTCGCGGCGGATGTGCTGCTCGCGGGTCTGCAGTGCCATGCGCAGCGCGGTGTTGCCACGGGCATCGCGCGACACGCCGATGATGCGCCCTGGCATGGCCCGCTTGTAGTCATCGCGGCAGGCGAAATAGGCCGCGTGGGGGCCGCCATAGCCCATCGGTACGCCAAAGCGCTGGGTCGAGCCCAGCACCACATCGGCGCCCAGCTCCCCGGGCGGTGCCAGTACCACCAGGCTGAGCAGGTCGGCGGCTACGCAGGCCAGGGCATGCTGGTTGTGCAAATGGTCGATTTGCGGGCGCAGGTCGCGCACCTCGCCGTGAGTATCCGGGTACTGCAGCAAGGCCCCGAAAACCGCGTGTTTGCCAAGGTTATCCACAGAGTCGACGATCAGCTCGAAGCCGAAGCCCTCGGCACGGGTCTTGAGTACCGACAGGGTTTGCGGGTGACAGTGCTGGTCGGCGAAGAAGGCATTGCTCTTGTTGCGCGCCACCCGCTTGGCCAGGGCCATGGCCTCCGCGGCGGCGGTGGCTTCGTCGAGCAGCGAGGCATTGGCCAGGGCCAGCCCGGTGAGGTCTATGACCATTTGCTGGAAGTTCAGCAGCGCCTCCAGCCGGCCTTGGGCAATCTCGGGTTGATAGGGCGTGTAGGCGGTGTACCAGCCCGGGTTTTCCAGCACGTTGCGCAGGATGACCGTGGGGGTGATGGTGCCGTGATAGCCCATGCCGATCAGGCTGGTCCAGACCTGGTTCTGGTCGGCGTACCCGGCGAGCCTGGCCAGGGCGGCCTGTTCGTCCAGCGCCGGAGGCAGGTCGAGGGGGCGATTGAGGCGGATGTCTGGCGGTACGGTCTGCTCGATCAGCTCACTGCGGCTGGCGACACCCAGCGCGTTGAGCATGGCCTGCTGCTCCGTGGCATCCGGGCCCAGGTGGCGACGCAGGAACGGGTTGAGCTCTTGCAGTTGATGCAGGGATGGCGACTGGGACATGACGACGCTCTCTTCCTGGAACAGCTCTCATGGAGACTTACAAGTCTAGGAAGGGATTGCCGATTGTGCGGGGAAACTTGTTTTGCAGTATCGGCCTCTTCGCGGGCATGCCCGCTCCCACAGGTCAACCACAAGCCCTGAGGCTGGCGCGCCCCCTGTGGGAGCGGGCGCGCCCGCGAAGCAGGCGACGCGGTCTTACTCGCCGATCGCCGCCGCGTAACCGGCAGCATCCAGCAGCTTGTCCAGCTCGGCCGGGTTGCTTGGCTTGAGCTTGAAGATCCACGACTCGTAAGGCTCTTCGTTGAGCAGCTCAGGGCTGTCAGCCAGTTCTTCGTTGACCGCGATCACTTCACCGGCGACCGGGGCATAGATGTCCGAAGCGGCCTTGACCGACTCGACCACACCGGCAGCGTCGCCAGCGGCAAACACCTTGCCGACTTCGGCCAGTTCGACGAACACCACGTCACCCAGGGCTTGCTGGGCGTGGTCACTGATACCCACGGTCACGCTGCCGTCGGCTTCCAGGCGAGCCCACTCGTGGCTTTCGGCAAAACGCAGGTCGGCGGGGATATTGCTCATGTCTTGAATTCCTCGATTGGCTCAGCGGTACGCCCGCCGGTTAAAAATTGTTCAGATCAGGATCTTGCCGTGGCGCACGAAGGTCGGTTTGACCACCCGCACCGGGTACCACTTGCCGCGGATTTCCACCTCGGCCCGGTCGCCGGTGGCCATGGGCACGCGTGCAAGGGCAATGGACTTGCTCAGCGTAGGCGAGAAACTACCACTGGTGATCTCTCCTTCGCCAATCCCGGCTACACGCACTACCTGATGGGCACGCAGCACGCCGCGCTCTTCCAGCACCAGGCCGACCAGTTTTTCCTGCACGCCGTTCTCGATTTCCGCCAGCAACCCGGTGCGGCCGATGAAGTTGCGCTCGGCTGGCTCCCAGGCGATGCTCCAGCCCAGATTGGAGGTGAGCGGCGTGTGTGTTTCGTCGATGTCCTGGCCGTACAGGTTCATGCCGGCTTCCAGGCGCAGGGTGTCGCGGGCGCCAAGGCCACTTGGGGCAATACCGGCGCCGACCAGGTCGTTGAAGAAGGCCACGGCCTGCTCGCCAGGAAGAATGATCTCCAGGCCGTCTTCTCCGGTATAACCGGTGCGGGCAATGAACCAGTCGCCTTCGGCAATGCCCTCGAACGGGCGCAGCTCGCGAATCAGCGCGGCGCGCGCGGGGCTGAGCAAGGCGGCCACCTTCTCGCGTGCATGCGGGCCCTGGATGGCGAGGATGGCCAGGTCCGGGCGGACCCGGAAGTCCACGGCAAAACCGGCACGCTGTGCTGCCAGCCAATCGAGTACCCTGGCCCGGGTGGCGGCGTTGGTGACCAGGCGGTAGCCGGTTTCGGTGCGGTAGACGATCAGGTCGTCGATGACCGTGCCCTGCTCCTGCAGCAACGGGCTATACAGCGCCTTGCCGATATCGTCGAGACGGGCCACATCGTTGGCCAGCAGGCGCTGCAACCAGGCAGTGGCGTCGCTGCCCTCGACATCGATCACGGTCATGTGGGACACATCGAACACCCCGCAATCGCTGCGCACCTGATGGTGCTCCTCGACCTGCGAGCCATAGTGCAGGGGCATGTCCCAGCCACCGAAATCGACCGTCTTGGCGCCCAGCGCCAGGTGCAGGTCATACAAAAGCGTGCGCTGTCCCATGGGTTTCTCCTTCCGGGCGTGGCGAAGCGGCGGCGGTCGATGACGTTGGGTCGTCAGCTCTTCTTGTGCAGGACCCGCCGCGCGAGTGCCGCGCATTGTAGCCGCAAGGGCGCAGGCTGACACCCTCAGTGACTGTGACCGGGTCGACGGGCCGAACGGCGGATCAGGCCGATGACCGGCAGCAGCCCGACCAGCACCAGGGTCAGCGCCGGCAGCGAAGCACGCGCCCACTCACCCTCGCTGGTCATCTCGAACACCCGCACCGCAAGGGTGTCCCAGCCGAACGGGCGCATCAGCAAGGTGGCCGGCATTTCCTTGAGCACATCGACAAACACCAGCAGGGCGGCGCTGAGCGCGCCAGGCACCAGCAGCGGCAGATACACCCTGAAAAACAATCCCGCACCACCGACGCCAAGGCTGCGGGATGCCTCGGGCAGTGATGGGCGGATACGCTCCAGGCTGCTCTCCAGCGGCCCGTAGGCCACTGCGATGAAGCGCACCAGGTAGGCCAGCAGCAACGCGGCCAGGCTGCCCAGCAGCAGTGGCTTGCCGGCACCGCCCAACCAGCTCGACAACGGGATGACCAGGTGGTTGTCGAGGTAACTGAAGGCCAGCATGATCGACACCGCCAGCACCGAGCCGGGCAAGGCGTAGCCCAGGTTGGCCAGGCCTACCCCGGCGCGGATACCGCTCGTCGGTGCCTGGCGCCGGGCAAACGCCAGCAGCAGCGCCACGCACACCGTGACCAGCGCCGCCATGCCGCCCAGGTACAGGGTGTGCAGCACCAGGCCGACATAGCGCTCGTCCAGGTCATGGCGCCCGCGCTGCCAGAACCACGCCAGCAGTTGCAGCAGCGGGATGACGAAGGCGCAGGCGAACACCAGCAGGCACCAGCCACTGGCCAGCAACGCCTTGAACCCGCGCAGGTGGTACAGCGCCTGCCCGCGCGGCCGCTCGTTGCCGCTACGGCTGGCACCCCGGGCCCGGCGCTCGCCATACAGCACCAGCATCACCGCAAGCAGCAACAGGCTGGCCAGCTGGGCCGCACTGGACAGGCTGAAGAAGCCGTACCAGGTCTTGTAGATCGCCGTGGTGAAGGTGTCGAAATTGAATACCGCCACCGCGCCGAAGTCGGCCAGGGTTTCCATCAGGGCCAAGGCAATACCGGCGCCGATCGCGGGCCGAGCCATGGGCAGGGCCACGCGCCAGAACGCTTGCAGCGGGGACAGCCCCAGCACTCGTGCAGCCTCCATCAGGCCCTTGCCCTGGGCCAGGAATGCGGTACGCGCCAGCAGGTAGACATAGGGGTAGAACACCAGCACCAGGACGACGATCACCCCGCCGGTGGAGCGCACCCGCGGCAGGCGCATCGGCCCGAACACCTCGCGCAGGGCGCTTTGCACCGGGCCGGCAAAATCGAGCAGGCCGACGAAGACGAACGCCAGTACGTAGGCCGGGATGGCGAACGGCAGCATCAGCGCCCAGTCCAGCCAGCGCCGGCCGGGGAACTCACAGAGGCTGGTCAACCAGGCCAGGCTGACGCCCAGCACGGTGACGCCGATGCCCACACCCACTACCAGCGTCAGGGTATTGCCCAGCAGGCGAGTCATCTGGGTGTCGAGCAGGTGCGACCAGATCTGCAGGTCGACGGATTGCCAGGACAACATCAGAACGCTCAGGGGCAGGAGCACCAGGGCGGCGACCAGGGTGACCGGGAAGTACCAGCGGCGTTGGGGGGTGTGGGGCAAGTTGAATGTCTCTGTGGCTGATTTGCGACCGCTATGCGGTCGTTCGCGGGCACGCCCGCTCCCACTGGGATCGAGTCATCCTGTGGGAGCGGGCGTGCCCGCGAAGAGGCCCTGAAAGGCCCCGGAAGGATAAAGCCTGGCGCTTAGTTCCAGCCAGCCCGATCCATCAAGCGAATCGCTTCAGCCTGGCGCTTGCCGGCGATTTCCACCGGAATGCTGTCAGCCTTGAAGCTGCCCCACGCCGCCACTTCTTCCGATGGCTTGACCTTCGGGTTGGCCGGGAACTCCTGGTTGATGTCGGCAAACAGCTTCTGCGCCTCTTCGCCAGTCATCCATTCCACCAGCTTTTTCGCCGCTTCCGGGTGCGGTGCATGCTTGGTCAGGCCGATGCCCGACAGGTTCACGTGCACGCCACGATCACCCTGGTTGGGCCAGAAGATCTTCACCGGCAGCTTCGGGTTCTGGTTGTGCAGACGGCCGTAGTAGTAGGTGTTGACCACGCCCACGTCGCATTGGCCGGCCTCGATGGCCTGGATCACTGCGTTGTCGTCGGAGAACACATCGGTGGACAGGTTGTTGACCCAGCCTTTGACGATTTGCTCGGTCTTCGCCTCGCCGTGGGTCTCGATCAGGGTGGCGGTCAGCGACTGGTTGTACACCTTCTTCGCCGTGCGCAGGCACAGGCGGCCTTCCCACTGCTTGTCGGCCAGGGCTTCGTAGGTGCTCAGCTCCTGCGGCTTGACCCGCTCGGTGGAGTAGATGATGGTGCGGGCGCGCAGGCTCAGGCCGGTCCAGTCGTGGGACGAGGCGCGGTACTGCGGCGGGATGTTCTGGTCGATGATGTCGGACTTGATCGGCTGCAGGATGCCCATCTGCTCGGCCTGCCACAGGTTGCCGGCATCGACGGTCAGCAGCAGGTCGGCCACGCCATTTTCGCCCTCGGCCTTGATGCGCTGCATCAGCGGGGCTTCCTTGTCGGTGATGAACTTGATCTTGACCCCGGTCTTTGCGGTATAGGCATCGAACACCGGCTTGATCAGCTCGTCGATGCGCGAGGAGTACACCACCACTTCGTCCGCTGCCTGGGCGGTGCCGCCGAACAGGGTCAGGGCCAGGGCGGCCAGTAGGGGCTTGCGTGGCAACATGGAAAGCGCTCCTCGGATCGTATGAGAGGCGCAAATGGTAGTGAATCCCATTTTCCGACTCATCTACATAGCCGTTACCGGATGTTGCAGAGGGTTAACAGCCGCAAGGTCCCTGTGGGAGCGGGCATGCCCGCGAAACAGGCGGCGCGGTGTATGGCACCGGCTTTGCCGGTGTTCGCGGGCATGCCCGCTCCCACAGGACTCCAGCAAGCTCAGGTTTTGGCCAGATCCGGCAGGTCACCGCTCAAACCCAGCGCCTGGCGCACGAACAGCGCCTTGGCCTCCGGCATCTGCTCCACCAGCTTCAACCCGCTGTTGCGCAACCAGCGCAGCGGCAACGGGTTGGCCTGGAACAAGCGTTCGAACCCTTCCATCGCCGCCATCAGCGCCAGGTTGTGTGGCATGCGCCGCCGCTCGTAACGGCTCAGCACCTTCACATCCGCCAGCCGCTCGCCACGCTCGCAGGCATTGACCAGTACCTCGGCCAGCACCGCAGCATCGAGGAAGCCCAGGTTGACGCCCTGCCCGGCCAACGGGTGAATGGTGTGCGCGGCATCACCGATCAACGCCAGGCCCTCATCCACATAGCGCTTGGCGTGGCGCTGGCGCAGCGGCACGCACACCCGCGGGTCGGCCTGCAGCACATCACCCAAGCGCCCCTCGAAAGCACGTTCCAGGGCCTTCAGGAAGGCCGTTTCATCAAGTGCCATCAACTGCTCGGCATGCTCCGGGGTGGTCGACCACACGATCGAGCACCAGTCCTGCTGGCCATCACGCGTCAGCGGCAGGAACGCCAATGGCCCTTCATCGGTGAAGCGCTGCCAGGCCGTGGCCTGGTGCCCGGCACTGCAACGCACGCTGGTGACAATGGCATGGTGCAGATAATCCCACTCGCGGGTTTCGCAACCGGCCAGGCGCCGCACCGCCGAGTTGGCGCCATCGGCAGCAATCACCAGCGGCGCGCGCAGTTGCCGGCCATCTGCCAGGGTCAGCAGCCATTCGTCGCCAGAGCGCCGTAGCTGCTCCAGCCGCGCATTGGCCAACAGGCCGATGTCGCTGTCATGCAGGCGCTCCAGCAGGCCGTCCTGCACCACCCGGTTCTCGACGATATGGCCGAGCGTCTGGGCATGCACGCTGGCAGCCGAAAAGTGAATCTGCCCGGTGCCGCTGCCATCCCACACATGCATGTCCGAGTAGGGCGTGGCACGCCGCTGGGCAATGCCGTCCCAGGCGCCAAGGCGCTCGAGGATACGCTGGCTGGCCGCCGACAGCGCGCTGACGCGCGGCTCGAACGGGGCCTGGGCATCGAACGGCTTGACCGTCAGCGGGCCGCCGTCGAGCAAGAGGATTTGCAGGCCACTGTGGCGCAATGCCAGGGCCAGGGCGCTGCCGACCATACCGGCACCGACAATCAACAGATCTGCGCGCATTTCCATGCCTTACGCCAGCCTCGCTTGCGGCTTGAGCCGCACGTATAGGGTTTTATCGACCCGCGCCACCAGCTCGCCGGCGCCGTCGCGGATATCGACCTGCAAACGTGGCAGGCACTTCTTGCCGGTGGCGGTCTGCTGGCGGATTTCCTCCAGCAACGTGTCATCGACGTGGAGTTCGGCATACACCGGGCCTTTGCCCGGGGCAATGAAATCGATGCTGGCGGCCTTGTCCCAGACGATGTAGTCACGCCCCAGCTGTTCGATCAGCAACAGCATGTAGAACGGGTCGACCATCGAATACAGGCTGCCGCCGAACTGAGTCCCGACATAGTTGCGGTTCCAGCGGGTCAGCTTCATCGCCACCTTGACGCTGCGCAAGTCCGGGCTGATGTGCAGCACGCGGATGCCAGCACCCAGGTACGGCGGATAAAGGTTCAACCGCCAACGCAACAGGCGGGCCCGGCGCGCCAGCCTGCGCGCGTTGCCACTCATACCTGACCTCGCGGATCGGGGCGAGTGCCCAGGCCCATGGCCTGGCGGGCGAACCAGCTTTTCGCCGGAGGCAGCAGGTCGAGACCGAGCAGGCCCAGGTTGCGCCCGGCGGCCAGCAACGGCTGGCTACTGCCGAACAGGCGAGTGACCTGGTCGGAAAAGCCGATGGTCATGGCCTGGTCCAGGCGCTGGCGCTGGTGGTAGGCCTGCAGGGTGGTCAGGTCGCCAGGCTGCTGCGGGCCGGCCAGCAGCGCCTCGGCTAGCGCTTGCACGTCACGCAGCGACAGGTTGAAGCCCTGGCCGGCAATCGGGTGCAGGCTGTGCGCGGCGTTGCCCAGCACCACCAGGTGCGGCCGCACCTGCTCCTGGGCCTCGATCAGCGACAGTGGGTAGAGGTGCCGCGCGCCAACCTGGCGCAAGGCGCCCAGTCGATAGCCGAACACGCCCTGCAGCTCGCGCAGGAAACTGCGCTCGTCGATGTCGGCCAGGCGCCGCGCATCCATGCCCTGGCGGGTCCAGACCAGCGCGCAGCGGTTATCCGGCAGCGGCAGCAGGGCCATGGGGCCGTCTTCGGTGAACCGCTCGAAGGCCTGGCCACCGTGGGCCTCGCCCGGGGTGATATTGGCGATCAGCGCGCTCTGTTGATAGGGCGTGTGGCGCACATGGATGCCCAGCTGTTCGCGCAGGCCGGAGCGGCCACCGTCAGCCAATACCGCAAGGTCGCATTCCAGCTGGGTGTCGTCGTTCAGTCGCAAGCGGTAGCCGCCTTCGATGGCCTGCATCGCGGTCACTTCCGCCGGGCAGCGCCAACTCACCACCTCGCTGTCCAGCCCTTGCCACAGGCACTGCCCCAACCAGGCGTTTTCCACCACGTAGCCAAGCGCCGGCACGCCCTCTTCAAGGGCATCAAGGCGGGTGGCGCCGAAGCGGCCGCGGTCGGACACGTGAATTTGCCGGATCGGCTCGGCGCGATGGCTGATGGCCTGCCACAGGCCCAGCTGCTGGTAGATCTGCCGGGTACCGAACGACAGCGCCGACGAACGCGCATCGTAGCTGGGCTGGAAGCTGTCACCCGGGGCGAACGGCTCGATCAGCAGGATCTTCCAGCCGCGCGCCTTGGCCCCCGCCTGCAGGGCCAGGGCCAGGCTCGCGCCTACCAGGCCGCCACCGATGATCGCCAGGTTGACCCGATTCATGCCGCGTCCTTGCGGGCAGCCTGCATCAGCGCCTCGATCTCGGCGACCGTACGCGGCACGCCCGACGTCAGGATTTCACAGCCTTGCCTGGTCACAACCACGTCATCCTCGATCCTTACTCCGATGCCGCGCCATTTCTTCGCCACGGCCTGATTGTCGGCGCCTATGTAGATGCCCGGCTCGACGGTCAGCGCCATGCCGGGTTCAAGCACCCGCCACTCGCCGCCCACCTTGTACTCGCCCACATCGTGCACATCCATGCCCAGCCAGTGCCCGGCGCGGTGCATGTAGAAGGCTCGATAGGCCTCGCTGTCGATCAGCGCCTGCACCTCGCCAGTCAGCAGGCCCAGCTCCACCAGGCCCTCGGTGATGACCCGCACGGTCGCCTCGTGGGCGTGGTTCCAGTGCTTGCCGGGGGCGATTTCGGCAAACGCCGCGGCCTGGGCCTTGAGCACCAGCTCGTAGATGGCCTTCTGTTCGGGCGAAAAGCGCCCGCTGACCGGGAAGGTACGGGTGATGTCGCTGGCGTAGCAGTCGATTTCGCAGCCGGCATCGATCAGCACCAGGTCGCCATCCTTCAGCGGGGCGTCGTTCTGCTGATAGTGCAGGATGCAGCCATTGCGCCCGGCCGCGACGATAGAACCGTAGGCCGGCATCTTCGCCCCGCCCTTGCGGAACTCGTAGTCCAGCTCGGCTTCCAGGCTGTATTCGTGCAACCCGGCCCGGCAGGCCTGCATGGCCCGCACGTGGGCCCGCGCCGAAATATCGGCGGCAGCGCGCATCACCTTCACTTCCGCCGCCGATTTATACAGGCGCATGTCGTGCAGCAGATGATCCAGCGCAACGAACTCGTTCGGCGGCTGGGCCCCCAGGCGGGCCTTGGAGCGGATCACGTTGATCCAGTCCATCAGCCGGCGGTCGAATTCTGGGTTGCTGCCCATGGCGCTGTACACCCGCTCACGGCCTTCGATCAGGCCCGGCAGGATCTCGTCGATGTCGGTGATGGGGAAGGCATCGTCGGCACCGAAATCGCGTACCGCACCTTCCTGCCCGGCCCGCAGGCCATCCCACAGCTCGCGCTCGGGGTTGCGTTCACGACAGAACAGCACGTATTCGCCATGCTCGCGCCCCGGGATCAGCGCAATCACCGCCTCCGGCTCGGGGAAGCCGCTGAGGTACTGGAAGTCGCTGTCCTGGCGGTACACGTGCTCGACGTCGCGGTTGCGGATGGCAACCGCAGCAGCGGGCAGGATGGCGATGCTGTTGGGGACCATCTGCGCCATCAGCGCCTTGCGCCGACGGGCATACTCGGCCTTGGGAATGTGGCTCATGGGCAGACTACCCCCGGTTGATCAGTGCAGCGATGGCTTGGGCGCGGGGGCAGCCGGCCGGGCCAGCTCGGAGAACAGCAGCAGGGGTGCCACGCGCAGGTATTCCATGACTTCCATGTAGTCGCTCTCGCCATCCTCGGACTCTTCAAGGGCCTCCTGAACCTGGGAAATGGCCACCAGGTCCTGCAGCACTTCCTTGGCTTCGTCGGACAGGTCCTTGCCACCGGCATTCAGGCCGAAACCGGTAATGAAGCCCTGGCACCACTGGCCCAGCGCGGTGGCGCGGTCGCTCAGGGCGGCATCGTCGGAAGGCAGCAGCAGGACGATCGCCATGTCGTCGCTGGCGAGTTCGCCCTTGACCATTTCCTGCAGGCCGACCAGGGCGTTGCGCACGCTGTCACCGGGTTCGGTTTCCAGCAGCTGGGCGGCATCGGCCAGCCAGCCGTCGGCGTCGAAGCCGGCACCGGCGCAGCTGCGCCCGATCAGCAGGCCGTGCAGTTCGGCCGGGGTGACAGGATGGCCATTGCTGGACAGCAGCATGGCGAAGGCGATGTAGGGCGATTGGGTATTGGGCATGGGCAGCTAGGCGCCAGACGGCGCAATGACTAGAATGGAGACCTTGTATCCTAGCACCGGCAGGCGCGCCAAGACCATCGGCACTGGCCGTCGCCGCCCAGGGAGAGGCATCATCGCCAGGTGACTGAACGACGGAGCGAATCGAGTGCAACCCACGCAAGAGAACGACCTGCAGGCACTGATGAGCCGATTCGAGCTGCTGATCGAACGTGTCGAGCAACTAAAACGGCAAAATGCACTCCTAGTAGCTCAGGAAAAATCCTGGCGCGAAGAGCGCGCCCACCTCATCGAAAAGAACGAGATTGCCAAGCGCAAGGTCGAGTCGATGATCTTACGCCTCAAGGCTCTGGAGCAAGACTCATGAGTTCAAGCAATAGTGTCACCGTGCAGATCCTCGACAAGGAATATTCGATCATCTGCCCGCCGGAAGAGCGCAACAACCTGGTCAGCGCCGCGCGCTACCTGGACGGCAAGATGCGCGAGATCCGCAGCAGTGGCAAGGTGATCGGCGCCGACCGCATCGCGGTCATGGCAGCGTTGAACATCACCCACGAAATGCTGCACCGCCAGGAAGACCGTAACGATGCCCCGGCAGGCGGCACCACTCGCGAACAGGTGCGCGACCTGCTGGAACGGGTCGACCAGGCATTGTCCGACGACGCGGATACCAAAATCGGCTGAGATTGGTATACTGGCGCCACTCCCTGGGGGATGCGCCAGTCGGTTATGTCCCTGAGCCGATACGCACAACCACGGGGGTTGCACGCTGGGGCCGGTGTGCATGTCCGCCCGACGGAAAGCCTTAACGCCCCCTGCAATCTCCACCTTGAACTTTCGGGTTCAAGGGCTACACCGATAGCGGTCTTGTCGGGGAGCCTGAATTCTCTTGCCCGCCCGTTCCGGCGGGCAATTCGTTATGGCCGACCTTCCATGGTGGCCAGCACCTCCGGGATGTCCGTGCCATGACCGACACTGCACCGCTCACCCGTCCCCAGCTTCGTCGCCTGCTCCGCAATGCCCGCCGCGCCCTCACCCCGGCCCAGCAACGCCAGGCCGCTCTCGGCCTGTATCGCCAGCTGGCACAGCACCCGCTGTTCCGCCGCGCCCGGCACATTGCCCTGTACCTGCCCAACGACGGTGAGATCGACCCTTGCCTGCTACTGCGCGAAGCCCAGCGCCGCGGCAAGCGCACCTACCTGCCGGTGCTGCACGCCTGGCCGCGCACGCGCATGGTGTTCCAGCGCTTCGAGCAGGGCGAGAAGCTCAAGCCCAACCGCTTTCGCATTCCAGAGCCGGTCACCGAGCGCAAGCGCCAGCGCCCGATCTGGTCGCTGGACCTGATCCTGCTACCGCTGGTCGGGTTCGACGAAGTGGGCGGGCGCCTGGGGATGGGGGGTGGTTTCTATGATCGCAGCCTGGCCTACCAGGCACGTCGGCAGACCTGGAAAAAGCCGTTGTTGCTGGGCCTGGCGCATGAATGCCAGAAGGTCGAACGGCTGGCGCAGGCCAGCTGGGATGTACCGCTGCAGGGGACGGTCTCGGACCGTGGCTGGTACCTGGCGCCGCGTTGAGCGGCGCCGGCGGGGAGCATCAACGTTGCGGCTGGCTGGCGTCGACCGGCATCTGATAGGCGTTGTCCAGCTTGCGCTCCCAGAACCCTTGCGCATAACCGGTAGTGACCACACCCAGGCCGAAAATGAACACCAGGACCCACAGCAGATCCGGCTTGTTACGTTGATTCATCGAAGATTGCCCCCCCGGCAAACTGTTCAGGCTCGGCGAATATTCTGGGAATCGCCGGAGCATCGCGCTTTAAACGGGGCGCATTTTCCGACAACCTGCGTCTGCAAGCAAACCTTGACGTCAACCGGCTGTCGGTTTCGTGCAACAGGTTATTTCAAACCTTTTCAGGAGCAGCACCCATGGCCTACTGGCTGATGAAATCCGAGCCCGACGAGCTCTCCATCGAAGCCCTTGGCCGCCTTGGCGAAGCGCGCTGGGACGGCGTGCGCAACTACCAGGCGCGTAATTTCCTGCGGGCCATGAGCGTTGGTGACGAGTTCTTCTTCTACCACTCCAGCTGCCCCCAGCCGGGCATTGCCGGCATCGCCAGGATCACCCGCGCAGCCTACCCGGACCCGACCGCGCTGGACCCGCAAAGCCACTACTACGATGCCAAGGCCACGCCTGACAAGAACCCGTGGAGCGCGGTGGATGTGGCCCATGTGCAAACCCTGCCACGGGTGCTGGAGCTGGGCAGGCTGAAACAGCAGGCCGGCCTGGCCGAACTGCCGCTGGTGCAGAAGGGCAGCCGCCTGTCGGTGATGCCGGTGACGCCAGAGCAATGGGCGGTGATTGTCGCTTTGCGTTGAAACGGCGGCTAAGGTCAGTCTTTGCACAGTTGTGGGAGCGGCCTTGCGTCGCGAAAGGGCTGCGAAGCAGCCCCAGTAATTTATGCAGGAACGCAAAAACCTGGGGCCGCGTTGCGGCCCTTTCGCGACACAAGGCCGCTCCCACAGGCACCGCATAAGGACTTTGACCGATATCAACACGCTACACACGGCCGCAGGCCATGATGCAGTGTGCATGACCGCAAGGATGCAGAACGATGAACCGATACGCCCCCAGAATCTTCGCTACCGCGCTGATCGCCCTGCTCGCAGCAGCCGGTGGGCTGGGATACTGGAAGTCGCTGCACGACCAGTTGCCCGAAGGCCTGAGCATGGGCAACGGCCGCCTCGAAGCCACCGAAGTGCAGATCGCCAGCAAGATCCCCGGGCGCCTGGCCGAAGTGCTGGTCGACGAAGGTGACAAGGTCACTCGCGGCCAGCTGTTGGCGCGCATCGACACCCGCACCCTGGAAGCCCAACGCAGCCAGGCCGAAGCCGAAGTGCTGCGCGCCCGGGAAAACTACGCCGCCGCCCAGGCCAGCGTACAGCTGCGCCAGAGCGAACTGCTGCTGGCCAGCCAGGAGCTCAAGCGTGTGCGCGAGATCTTCCAGCGCAAGTACGCCAGCCAGCAATTGCTCGACCAACAGCAGGCGCGCTTCGACACGGCCAACGCCGCCGTGGTCGCCGCCCGCGCGCAACTGGCGGCGATCAAGGCCGCCATTGGCGCCGCCGAGGCCCAGGTGGCGCAGCTCACCAGCGAAATCGACGACAGCAGCCTGCGCGCACCGATCGACGGCATCATCCAGCTGCGCCTGGCCGAACCCGGTGAAGTGCTGGGTGCCGGCGGCCGCGTACTGATGCTGATCGACCCCAGCGACCAGTACATGAACCTCTACCTGCCGGCCTCCACCAGCGGCCGGCTGACCGTCGGCGATCAGGCGCGCATCGTGCTCGACGCCCTGCCCGAGCAGGCGCTGCCGGCGAAGGTGACCTTTGTCGCGGCCAAGGCCCAGTTCACCCCCAAGCAGGTGGAAACCCGCGACGAGCGGCAGAAGCTGGTGTTCCGCGTCAAGCTGCGCCTGAGCGACCCGGGCGCCGTGCCACAGGCCAAGCCAGGCATGCCAGGCGCCGGCTATGTACGCACGGCTGAAGTGGACTGGCCGGCCAACCTGCAATGAACGCCCCGGCCTTGCTGGCCGAGGGCATCAGCCATCGCTATGGCGACCTGGTGGCCCTGCACCCCCTTGCCTTCAGCCTGCCGGCGGGCACCCGCTGCGCGCTGATCGGCCCGGACGGGGCTGGCAAATCGACCCTGCTGGGGCTGATCGCGGGCGTCAAGCGCCTGCAACAGGGCGAGCTGCAGGTGCTGGGTGGCTCGATCCGCCAGCGGCGCCATCGTGCGGCGCTGTACCCGAAAGTGGCGTTCATGCCGCAGGGGCTGGGTAACAACCTGTATCCGGAACTGTCGATCCGCGAAAACATCCGCTTTTTCGCCACCCTGTTCGGCCTTGGCCGCCGCGAATGCGAACAGCGCATGACCAACCTGCTGCAGGCCACCGACCTGCAGCGCTTCGCCGAGCGCCCGGCGGGCAAGCTTTCGGGCGGCATGAAGCAGAAGCTGGGCCTGTGCTGCGCGCTGATCCACGAACCGGACCTGCTGATCCTCGACGAACCGACCACCGGTGTCGACCCGCTGTCACGGCGGCGCTTCTGGGAGCTGGTCGAACAGGTGCGCGCGCAACGCCCGCAACTGACCCTGCTGGTGGCCACCGCCTACATGGAGGAAGCCGAACAATTCGAGCATTGCCTGATGCTCGATGGCGGCCACCTGCTGGCCGCAGGCCCCAGCCATGAACTGGCCGCAGTCACCCCCAGCGGCAAGCTGGACGACGCCTTCACCCACTACCAGGGTGCGGGCAAGGCGCAACACCCGCCACTCATCATCCCGCCACGCCCTGCCACTGACAGCCCGGTTGCCATCGAGGCCCACGACCTGACCCTGCGCTTTGGCGATTTCACTGCAGTGAACAAGGTCAGCTTCGCCATTGGCCGCGGGGAGATCTTCGGCTTCCTCGGCTCCAACGGCTGCGGCAAGACCACCACCATGAAAGTGCTCACCGGCCTGATGCCGGCCAGCGAGGGCAGCGCCAGCCTGCTCGGCCGCCCGGTGGATGCCAGCGACCTGGCCACGCGCAAGCGGGTCGGTTTCATGTCGCAGAGTTTTTCGCTGTATGGCGAGCTCAGCACACGGCAGAACCTGAGCCTGCATGCCCGCCTGTTCGACCTGCCCAGGGCAGAAAGCGCCCAGCGTATCGACGAGCTGATCGAGCGCTTCGACCTGAGCACCATCGCCGACCAGCCGTCCGGCGCCCTGCCCCTCGGCCTGCGCCAACGCCTGTCTCTGGCGGTAGCGGTACTGCACCGCCCGGAAGTGCTGATCCTCGACGAACCCACCTCCGGTGTCGACCCGGCTGCCCGCGACGACTTCTGGCGCTTGCTGGTAGAACTGTCACGCGAGCAAGGCGTAACCATTTTCCTCTCCACCCACTTCATGAACGAAGCCCAGCGCTGCGACCGCATCTCGCTGATGCATGCCGGCCGGGTACTGGCCTGCGACACGCCGGATGCCCTGCAACGCCAGTACCAGGGCAACACCCTGGAAGACGCGTTCGTTCGCTGCCTGGAGCAAGCCCAGGAACTGGCACCACCCGCCACCGACAACGCTGTGCTGGAGCAGGCCGCAGCGCCTGCGCCGGCGCTGCGCCAGGGCTTCAGCCTGCGTCGCCTGCTGGCGGTGGCCAGCCGTGAGGGCAAGGAGCTGCTGCGCGACAAGGTGCGCCTGGCTTTCGCCCTGCTGGGGGCGATGTTCATGATGGTGATCTTCGGCTATGGCATTTCCCTGGATGTGGAAAACCTCGCCTTCGCCGTGCACGACCAGGACCAGAGCCCGCAAAGCCGGGCCTACCTCGAAGCCTTCCGTGGTTCACGCTATTTCGCCGA
>Ga0209676_1001201_pt1 | contig 27707 bp, 24 predicted proteins | sample AraplaCvi_mLB_r2_FD_184282 | JGI IMG/M metagenome (GOLD analysis project Ga0209676, IMG submission 184282) | Arabidopsis root microbial communities from North Carolina, USA - plate scrape MF_Cvi_mLB_r2 (SPAdes) (version 2) | ecosystem: Host-associated > Plants > Roots > Endosphere | place: USA... | reverse complement strand
CTTGCCGGCATCGCCAGCCCGGGCGGCTTCGATGGTGGCATTCAGCGCCAGCAGATTGGTCTGAGCGGCGATGCCATTGATCAGCTTCACCACCTCGTCGATGCGCTGGGCCGATTGGCTCAGCTCAGCGACGGTCTGCTGGGTGTCCTGGGCGTCGCTGACGGCCTTCTGGGTAGCGTTCGAGGAACGCTGCACCTGCTGCCCGATCTCGCGGATCGACGCCAACAGCTCTTCGGCAGCGGCCGCAACGGTATGCACGGAATGGGTCGCCCGCTGCGAGCTTTCTGCGGCGGCAGAAGCCTCCCGCATGGTATCACCAGCCGACTGGCCAACCGTTTCGGCGGTATGACGCAAGCCCTGGACAGCGGCCGTCACGCGATCGACCACGCCCTTGACGCTGGCTTCAAAGCCGTCTGCCATCTCCAGGCGGGCCTGACGGCGTTCGGCGATCGAGCGATCGCGGGCTTCGGCGGCTTCGGCCTGGGCGGTTGCGATTTGGGAGGCGTTGGAGCGGAAGACTTCCAGCGCCTGCGCCATCTCACCCACTTCATCCGTGCCCGAGACGTTGGTCACGACATTGAGGTCGCCACCGGCGATCTTGCGCATCGCATCGGCCAGCAAGGTCAGGCGCGCCACGATCCGGCGACCGACATAGAGCCAGACGATCAACACCGCTAGCACCAGCGAGCCGATGACGATCACCCACAGCAGGTTCTTCGCCTGGACCGCCGCATCTTCCACCGCGACGCCGGCGGCATCTGCGCTCGCCCGTGCCGAAGCCGAGAGGGCTTCGGCTGAGGCAACCATCCGGGCAGCCCGTTCGGTCGTTTCCGTCACGGCGGCGGCCGAATGGGAGATCAGATCGAGCTGTTCGCGCCGCAGCGAAGGCAAACCACCCGCCCCTTCGGCAAAATCGGCCAGCTTCTTCGAGGTCAGCAGGATCGCGCCGTAGGTATTGATATCCATCGACTTGGTGATGGCTTCGATCGAATCGGAGCTTTCCTGGATCTGCCCTTCGAGCGCATTGATGCGTTCCAGACTGTCCGCCGCGCCCGATTCCGCCATCAGGCTGATGAGGTAATTGGTGTGCGAGGAAAGCTGCAGCAGCCGCTGATAATTGGCGATGTCCTTATCGATGAAGGTCTTCATCGCTTCTTCGATGGTATAGGAGAGATCACGCCCACGAATGACGATCGCGGCGCGGGTCCCCGTGATCGCCGGCCCAAGAGCCTGATCGACCGCCGCATATTCGCGCTGCGCCTTGGCGACACGTTCGAGAACCGTTTTACGGGCCGCAGCCTTTTCGTCCGCATTTTTAGCCGGATCGACACTGGCCCGCATCACGTCGAAGATATCGACCGGTTCGGACAGGGTTGACGACAGCTGGCTCATCTTCTGGCCAACCGATTTCAGCTTGGCATCCTCGCCCTGCTGCAAAACCTGGCCCGTCTGGGAGAGCTGCAGCAGCGCCGGCACATAGTCGGTCCAGGCGCTATAGACGCCGTTGGTATCGGTTGCCGCGGCACCGACATTGACCAACTGCATCAGCTTTACCGAATTACGCCCGCTTTCGAGCAGCGGGATCAGAACCTGCACAAAACTGTCTAGCACGCCGGAAATCTCGTAGTCCGCCGTCTGGGGCAGTTCCTTGGCCGAGAGCGACAGGATCTGAATGGCGGATTCGCTGGGGCCGAGAACCGCCAGGGCAAAATCTTCACGGGCCACATTGAGGCTGGCCATCCGGTCGTCGCGCTCGGCTGTTTTAGCCAACCGTTGGCGCACCAATTGCTCCAGCTTCTTTTCGGCGGTATCGAGGGCGGCGAGTTCGGTCGCAAAGCCTGCGGTATCGAACATCTTGCGGGCCTCGAGGTCTGCCAGAGACTTCTTCAGCCGCTCCATCGCGTCATTGAGGCTGGCGACCGCCTTGACCCGTTCCGGCTCGCTATCCACCCGCGCCAGACGACCGGCCGCCGAGGCGACTTCCGTGGTGCTGAGCTGCAGGATCGCGACACCAGTCAGCGCCGGCATCTGCTCTGCCGTGACCACATGTGTCTGGTTCGAAACCGACTGGGTGGACCAAAGCCCCACCCCTGCGGCAATCATTGTTGTAGACACAACAGCCGCAAACGCGACCATCAGTTGTGCGCGGATTCCAAATCGCATTATCGTTTCCCCCAATCGGCGTTGCCCCCGCCGTTAAGGAATTAGCGTCGCCCTTTCCCCCCAAGGCGTCAACGCTGCAAATTCACAGGGAAGGTGAATTTTCCGCACGTTGCATTAACCATATTTTGAACAATTGCAGGTAGCGCTCCCGCAGGGCTCCCGGACGGTGCAGAAGATAGTACCCACCCTCGGGCCGAAAGCGCTGTGGAATCGGCTGCACCAACCGCCCTGCCGCGAGGTCTTCCTGCACTAAAAACAAGGGCATAAGGGCAATTCCCATCCCCGCCGCCGCGGCTTCGCCCAGCATAAAAAAATGCTCGAACCCTTGGGCGTGAGACAGGTCCGGCACCGGCGCCCCACAGGCAGCCAGAAATGCCTCCCAGGCGGCGGGCCGGGTTGTATGACGCAGCAGGCGTTGGGCTGGCAGATCTGCCGGGCCGGCCAGCGGCGGCGCATGGCGCAGATAGTCCGGCGCGCAGACCACCCCAACCTCTTCTGCCATCAAAAGACTCGCCTCCAGCCCCTGAAATGGCGGCACTCCGAAGCGGATCGCCATATCGCATCCAAGGGCAGCGAAATCGACCGGCCCGTCGCCAGCGGTCACCTCGACATGAACATCGGGATGGCGGACCTGGAAATCGGCCAGACGCGGGACCAGCCAGCGCAAGGCCAGGGTCGGCAATACATTGATCTGCAGGCGCGAGCCCTGCACGCGCGGCCGCACGACATCGGTTGCCGCCTGGATCTCCTCCAGCGCCGCGCTGATCCGGCGATGATAAGCACTACCGATGGCCGTCAGTTCGATCGATCGCCCATGCCGCTGGAAGAGCGCGACGCCCAAATCCCGCTCCAAACTCTGGACCAGACGGCTGACAGCGCCCTGGGTGACATTGAGCTCGCCGGCGGCGGCCGTGAAGCTGAGGTGCCGCCCGGCGCTGGCAAACGTGCGGATGGCATTGAGGGACGGCAGGTTCTTCATGAGATGAACTCATCGATCAAAGCAGAGAACTCGTTTGTAAAGCGGGTGAAGCTGGCTTTCAATGAGGGACGCCAAGCCGCTTACCCCGAGAGGATATCATGCCAGGCCTTCGTCCCTTTCATATTGCCTTCCCCGTCGACGACCTTGCCGCCGCCCGTCATTTCTATGGCACGGTGCTGGCCTGCCCGGAGGGGCGCAGTTCGGACGAATGGATCGACTTCAACCTCTATGGCCATCAGATCGTCGCGCATCTGAAGCCGCGCGAACCGGGCGCCGCTTCGGACGAACATCACAATGCCGTCGATGGCCATGCCGTGCCGGTCCCGCATTTCGGCGTGGTGCTGGAACTGGCGGATTGGGAAGAAATGGCCGAACGCCTGAAGGCCGCCGGCACCAAGTTCGTCATCGAACCCTATGTCCGCTTCCGCGGCCAGGTCGGCGAACAGGCCACCATGTTCTTCCATGATCCGGCCGGCAACGCCCTGGAATTCAAGGCATTCAAGGATCTGTCGTCGCTGTTTGCGAAGTAAGGCCCATCTCCTCTTCTTCGTCACCCCGGGATCAAGTCCCGGGGTCTCCTACAAGCGCATTTCCACGTAGTCTCCATAGGATTGGACAAGCTCCCGGAGGAGATCCCGTGGTCGAGCCACGGGATGACGGTAATTAGAGCGGGAACAGCAAGGCGCACCTAAGCATTAGGCCGAGGTCAATGCCGCCTTTGTAATTCCTGCGAGGCTCCATGCGCATGCGAACAGCCACCTGCCTCTGCGGTCAGTTGAGCATCACCCTGGAGGGCGGCCCGCTGCAGGTCGGCCTCTGCCATTGTCTGGCCTGTCAGCAGCAGACCGGCAGCGCCTTTGCGACGCTCGCCAGCTTTGCCGCGCCTTATCAGGTCACCGGCACTGCGACGGAATATGTGCGAACCGGCGATCAGGGCGCGCAGTTCCGTTTCCGCTTCTGCCCGACTTGCGGCACCAACCTCTTCCATACCGAAGAAGGGCATCAAGGGACTGTCGGGGTTGCTGTCGGCGCTTTCGCAGACCCGAGTTTTCCGGCGCCGACCGTCTCCGTCTATGACTGCCGCCGCCATCCTTGGGTTCGGCTACCCGACGGCACCAAGGTGTTCGAGAAAGACCCGGACTAGTCCCGGTAGCGCTGCTGGCGGAAAGGATCACCGCGTTTGTGATAGCCGCGGCCTTCCCAAGTGCCATGGGCATAGGTTTCCATGAACCAGAGCTGCTTCACCCATTTGGCGCTTTTCCAGAAATAGAGATGCGGCACGACGAGCCGCACCGGCGCGCCATGCTCGCGCGTCAAAGGCTCGTTATTCCAATGGGTTGCGAGGATGACATTATCCCGGTCGAAATCGCCGATCTCGATCGGTGTGCCATAGCCATCCTCGCCCCGCGCCATCACGAATTTCGCGTAGGTGCGCGCCCGAACCGCCTGCACGATGGCGCTGCCCGGCACTCCGCGCCAGACCTGCTTCTTCACCGACCAGCCGGTGACGCAATGGATATCCTCGGCCACCTCAACCGTAGGGAGCTTATGGAACAGCTTCCAATCGAAAGTCAGCGGCCGGGCGACTTCCCCGCCCACCACCAGCTTCCATTGATCGGGCCGCACCACGGGGCGGGAACCGAGATCCAGCACCGGCGCCTCTTTGACCCATTTCTGGCCGGGCGGCGCGCGCTCGTCGCCCTGGCGGCCGATCAGCTTGCGCTCCTCGGCGGCACGGGTCTTCAGCTCGAACATTTTGTCGTTATAGGCATTCATGAGGGCGGCTTTCCTCTGGCTCGACAGCATGATATGTGGTGCGGCCATGAATTATCGCCACGCCTATCACGCCGGAAATTTTGCCGACGTCTTCAAACATGCCGCTCTGACCCTGCTGATCACGGCGCTGCATAAGAAAGACAAGGGCATCTGCGTCATCGATACCCATGCTGGGATCGGCCGCTATGACCTAACCGGGATCGAAGCCGGCAAGACCCTGGAATTCCAATCGGGGATCGAGCGGGTCATGGCAGTTGAACCGACTCCGCATCTGGCGCTCTATCGCGACATCGTCGCCGGCATGAACCCGGATGGCGGGCTGCAGCATTATCCGGGATCGCCCTGGATCGCCCGCACCCTCGCCCGCCCGCAGGACCGATTGGAACTGTTCGAACTGCATCCCGCCGATGCCGCGACCCTGGCCGGGGTTTTCGAGGGCGATGAGTCGGTGCAGGTGCGCGCCAAGGAAGGTTATCAGGGCGGCCTCGATCGCCTGCCCCCGCGCGAGCGCCGGGGCCTCGTGCTGGTCGACCCGCCGTTCGAGAAGACCGATGAATTTCCGACCCTGGTCGAATGGCTCGCCTATGCCTATCGCGCCTGGGCGACCGGCATCTTCATGCTGTGGTATCCGGTTAAAAGCCGGGGCGAGGTCGAGCAGTTCCTGAATGCTCTGCGCGATCTCGGCGTGCCGAAAACCCTGATGGCGGAGTTCAGCTTAGGCTCAGGGCCGGAACGTGACGGCACCTTCCACGGCTCGGGTCTAATCTTCATCAATCCGCCCTGGCAGTTGGACGACGCTTTGCGCGAACTCGGCGCGGAATTGAAGGAAGTTCTGGCTCAGCCGTCAGCGCGCTGCCGGGTCGAATGGCTGGTCGATGAGGATGGTTTGGTTCTCTGACGGGCAAACGGCCGCAGGATCAGCGGCGAGAAATAGATCGGCACCTGGGCGATGGCGAAATAGAGCGTCACATCGGCCGGTGCCCCTGCGCCTAAGCCCGCCCAGACCAGCCCCATATTGCGGTTGCCCGACAGCAGCGCGTAGCTCCAGGGGTCGGTGCGCTTGAAGATCAGGGCTGCCCCGAAGGTCAAAACCAGATTGGCCGCGATGCTGATGCCGAGGTAGAGCGCGGCCGTCATCGGGGTTTCCAGGATCACCTTCGTGACCCCATCCATGATCGCAATCGCGAATAAAATCAGGATGATAACGGAGGATGCTGCCACGGCCTCATTGGCGCGTGCGAGGCGCTCGACCCCGATGATCCGGCGCAAAATGATCGCCAGCAGCGCACTGCCGCCGACCACGATAGCGAGACGCTGAAATACCAAGATGGGCGACAGCTCGACGGAGATCCCGGCCAGCTCCAGGGCGATCCAAGGCAAGGTCAGCGGCACCAGCAAGGTGCCGAGCACGGCGGTTGCGAGCGCCAGCGCGGCATCGAGACCCAGCAAGCCCGCGATCACGGTGGTGGCCGTTACCGGCGGCGCGGCGGCCATCAGGATGAGGGCGCTTTTCAGCGCCGGCGGCAGCGGCAGCAGCCAGACCAGCAAAGCCATCAAGGGTGCGCTTGCCAGCAGGCACCAGCCGATCGCCAGCGTGAGGCGTGTCGGCTGGCGCAAGCGCTGGCCCAGATCCGTCCAATCCACCCGCAGCATCGCCATCAGGGTGATGAGGACGATCAGCGCATCCAGCGCCGGCCGCAAAGCACTGGCCGCCCAGGGAAAGATCAGACCGGCAAAGACACCGGTCGCCAGGGCATAGGTGGCGTTGCGCGCGAGAAAACGGATCATCGAGCGCTGGTCAGCAGCGCTTCGACAGCCTTGCCGATGGTGAGGATCCGACGATCGTTGAAGGCACCGCCGGCAATCATCAGGGAGGTCGGCGCCTCGCCCTGCGCCATCATCGGCAGGGCCAGCGCGCAGCCGTCCAGCACATTGATGGTGGCGGCATTGCGCAGCAGCAAGCCGTTGACGCGGGTGAATTCCGTATCGTCTTCGGCAATGCTTGCGATAGTCGGCGGGATGATCGCGCAGGTCGGCATCAGCACGGCGTCCACCTCGGCCAGCACCGGCGCCCAAGCCGCCTGATAGGCCCGGCGAGCGGCGAAACATTCGATATAATCCGCCGCACTCATGTCGCGCCCGGCATGGATGCGATGGCGGATACGGCGGTCATATTGCTCGCCCTTTTCCTCCAGCAGTTTGCGATGCCAGGTCCAGGCTTCCGCCCCGACAATACCGCCCTTGTAAGCCGCCGCGATGCGGGCCTCAAGGCCTGGGAAGACGCCTTCGGAAAGGACAGCGCCGGCCTTGCTGAGCCGATCCAAGGTCTTTTCGAAGTCGGCCGCGACTTCGGGCGAGAGGTCATCCAGCACGTGGGTTGCCGGAACAAAGAAGCGTAAGCCCTTGACCGTAATATCTTGGAGAGGCTTTGGCACCTCGCCGGCCAAGATTGAATCGGCCAGGGCACAGAGCGCGACGGAGCGTGCAAGCGGCCCGATGCTGTCAAGGCTGGTTGAGAGCGGCAGAACGTTGGTGGTCGGCACCCGCGCTGCCGTCGGCTTGAAGCCGGTGACGCCATTCATCGCCGCCGGCACCCGCACCGACCCGCCGGTATCCGAGCCCAAACCGATATCGGCCATGCCATCGGCAACCGAGACGCCGGCGCCGCTGCTGGAGCCACCCGGAACACGCGGATTTTCCTTGCGTTGCCAAGGACTTGCCGGCGTTCCGTAATGTGGGTTATGACCTACACCGCTATAGGCGAATTCGCTCATGCCGGTACGGCCTAGCGCGATAGCACCGGCTTGGCGCAGGCGGGAAACCGCCGCGCAATCGGCGCTCGCCGCCGGTGCGCCCTTCATGGCTATGCTGCCGGCGAGGGTCACTTCGCCGGTCACATCGAAGAGGTCTTTCACCGACAGGGTCAGGCCCGCCAGCGGGCCGAGCGGCACACCCGCCTTGGTCAATTGATCCTGGGCCGCGGCTTCCGCCTTGGCGCGGTCCACCGCCACACTCATGAAGACCCGTTTGCCTTCGCCGTTCGGGTCGGCGATGCGGGTTAGGCTCTGTTCGACGGCGGCGACGGCTGACATGACGGCTCCTAGCTCAAGCGATTTCCCAGCGGACATCTTCGCCCGCGAGGTACGGCACCAGATGCTGGTCGGCGGCGGGAATGGTGGCGGCGACGAAACGGCTGCCGGGGCGCAGCGTAATACGCTCCTCGTTCAGCGACAGGCCGTAGAAATTCGGGCCATTGAGGCTGGCGAAGGCTTCGAAATTCTCGAGGCGGCCTTCCTCGTCAAACACCTGGACATAGGCCTCGACGGCGGCCGGCGCGGTGAAGAGACCGGCACAGCCGCAGGCATTCTCTTTGGCCTTGGCCAGATGCGGGGCGCTGTCGGTACCCAGGAAGAAACGCGGATCACCGGAGGTGGCGGCGGCACGCAGGGCCAAGCGATGCTTCTCGCGCTTGGCTACCGGCAGGCAATAGAAATGCGGGCGGATGCCGCCCTGGAAGATGGCGTTGCGGTTGAAGGCCAGGTGATGGGCCGTGATGGTGCAGCCCATGTTCTTCGGGCGCGATTGGACGAACTTCACCGCTTCCTCGGTCGTCGCATGTTCCAGCACGATCTTGAGGTCCGGCAGCGCTTCGACCAGCGGGGCCAGGATCTCGGTCAGGAAGACGGCTTCACGGTCGAAGATATCGACGTTCTGATCGGTCACTTCGCCATGGATCAGCAGCGGCATGCCGATCTTGGCCATTTCGGCCAGGGCGGGCAGGATCTTTTTGATGTCGGTCACGCCGTGCGCGCTGTTGGTCGTCGCCTTGGCGGGATAAAGCTTGGCCGCGACCCAGGCCTTGGTCTCGAACCCTTTACGCAGCTCGGCCGGATCGATGCCGTCGGTGAGGTAAGCCACCATCAGCGGCTCGAACTTCACGCCCGCCGGCACGGCTGAGAGGATGCGGTCGCGATAGGCATTGGCTTCGGCGGCGGTCGTCACCGGCGGCACCAGGTTCGGCATCGCAATGGCGCGAGCGAATTGGGCGGCGGTGAAGGGCACCACGGCCTGCATCATCGCGCCGTCGCGGAAATGCACGTGCCAATCATCGGGGCGGCGGATGGTGAGACTTTTGGACATGGAACTCTCCCGCAGCAAATCGCGGGGGCTCGCAAAGCCCACGACGACGCATTTGCTTTTCTATAAAGACCGGCCGAACAAAGCCGGTCGGGCAAGCCCTGTCAAGCGGCCGGGGCGTCCGGCTTGCTGCGGCCGATGGCAATCGCGCCGATGATGATGCAGCCAAGGCCCGCGAACTTCAGCAAGCCCACCGGCTCGCCCAGCACCAGCATGCCGCCGAGAGTCGAGGAGACCAGCGACAGGCCGATGCCAACCGGATAGCCGATCGAGAGCGGATTGCGGGCGAGCGCCACGACCCACAGGCCAAGACCGCTGAAATAGACGATGGCGGCGCCGGCAAGCGGCAGCAGCGCCAAGGGCTGCTGCGGCCAGCTAACAACCGGCGGCAGACCGGGGGCCGCCAGTTTGATCAGGATCAGGCCCGCCGTGGTCATCAGGGCCATCACGATGTAGATCAGCATATCGGCGGGTTTCATCGGCTCAGCCCCACGATACCAGCGCGACACCCAGGGTGATCGCCAGCATGCCGACGACACGGGCGCGATCCAGCCTTTCCTTGAAGAAGACCCGCGCGATAACGGCGGCGACCAGCAGATTGACGCCGATCGCAATGGGCGCGACGACTGACACTGCACCTTGATCGAGGAAATTGACCAGGAGGGCGAAATTTACCAGGAGCAGTAGCCCCGCCAGGCAGAACAGCGTGAGGCCGCCCCGCCACTCGCGCCGCCCCAGCCGCTCGAAGGACCGCTTCGCCAAAGCTGCCGCAATCGTTCCGACCACGGCATACAGCAGATAGAGCGGTAGCTGATTAAGGAGGGGCAAGGGAGTTTTTCCTGCAAATTCTTCCAGGGAGGTAGCACCGAAACCCGCCGTTTTCCAGCACCTGTCCCATACATGACGGAAGTTTAAGTTTACCCCCATGAAGGTTGGCCTAATGGTTTTACCAACGGCGTCTCATTACCGAAAGCTAAGACAAAGCTGAGACATCGACTGGCCGCCCTGCGGTCGGCGAGCATGGACCACCGGCTCGAGGTTTTGGTGGTTGTCGGGGGGACCGTAAGGTCCAGCAAGGGGTTCTAATCGTGTCCGCTGCCAACCTGCTCGGTCTTGAAAGTCTGCTTCATTCGCGGCCGACGAATACGGCCTCAGCCACCATCACTCCCCTGCCCACGCGCAATGCCGATCAGCCGATCTATTTCGCACGGCCCAATCTGCAGTATCTGGCCTATCGCGATGCGATCGATGCCGCGATCCAGAAAGTGCTTGAAGGCACCACCTATATTCTGGGCGAAGAAGTCAAAGGCTTCGAAGCCGAATTCGCTGCTTATGTCGGCGTGAAGCATGGCATCGGCGTCGCCAACGGCACGGACGCGATCCATCTGGCCCTGCGCGCCATCGATATTCAGCCCGATGATGAAGTCATCACCACGGCCCATACCGCCATCGCCACCATCGCCGCCGTCACCATGAGCGGCGCCAAGGTGGTGCTGGCCGATATCACCGCCGATCGCTATACGCTGGATCCGGTCGATGTCGCCCGCAAGATCACGCCCAAGACCAAGGCGATCGTCGCGGTTCATCTTTATGGCCATCCGGCCGACCTGGGTCCGCTGCTGGAACTCTGCCGCCGCCATAACATCACCCTGATCGAAGATTGCGCCCAGGCCCATGCCGCCGAATGGCAGGGCCGTCAGGTCGGCTCGATCGGTCGCATCGGCTGCTTCAGCCTCTATCCGACCAAAAACCTCGGCGCCATCGGCGATGGTGGCATCGTCGTCACCTCCGATGATGAGATCGCCGAAAAGCTGCGCCAGCTGCGCCAATACGGCTGGAAGGACAAGCAGCTCTCCTTTATGCCCGGCTTCAATTCGCGCCTGGATGAAATGCAGGCCGCGATCCTCCGTGTGAAGCTGCGCCATCTTGACGAGATGACCGCCCGCCGCCGCGAGATTGCCGAGCGTTACACCGAGGCCTTGTCCGGCCTGCCGCTCACCCTGCCCGGCGATCAGCCCGACTGCCGCCACGCCTATCACCTTTATGTCGTGCGTACACCCGACCGCGAGGCCCTGAAGGCCCATCTGGCGCACTTTAACGTCTTCCCCGGCATACATTACCCCTGGCCGGCCCATAAACACCCAGCCTACGCCGAAACCGCCGGCCATGTGCATATGCCGGTTGCAGAAACCGTGGCCGACCAGGTGCTATCCCTGCCCATGTACCCTGAACTGACCGATGCAGAAGTTGATCGCGTCATTCGCGGGGTTCGCAGCTTCTACGGCTAATCCCGTACGAACACATATAATTCAAAGTTAAAAAAATGGCGGCATCCACCCGGGTGCCGCCATTCTTCATTTGTAATTAATTAAATTTTTAGGAAAATACCGGCGTACTAATTGTCACGACAAAAGCACAAACTGAGGGGCCGATGACCGATCTCATGGTAGCGCAGATGAACCGCGACGAAACCTCCAGTTCCCTTGGCGATATGGAAGAGGTTGATCTTCCGCCTGCCGGAACGGTGCGGTGGGTAGCCAGTAGAAAGGCACAGGTAGTAAAGGCCATTGCGTCTGGCCTATTAACCTTAGAGCAGGCCTGCGCGCGCTGGGACCTCTCGATTGAAGAAATCGAGGCCTGGCGGGAACTTGCGAACCATTATGGAACCTCCGCCCTGCGGACGACGCGCCTCAAGGAATATCGCCCAGCGGCGATAACAACTCGCATCGAACGTCGCGGGCGGAAGCCTCGCCTGGCGACCAACAAGAGTTGATGCAACTCCTCACTAACTTCTCTTAACCCATCAAATATCGGGTATTTTTTTCGATCAAGCCCTCGATATTTTTTACCTCTGTGTCAAAAAATCGGCTATTAAGTAAGAAGCGGGGAGCCCCAGGTTCTGACCGCGATAGTCGATGAACCGCACTTGAGGATGGGACGACACCCGTGAACGGCTTGATTCAATCAATGAAGAATCTTGGCCCGACGCGCCTAGCCATGGTCGGCGGTGTAGTCGTGGCTCTCCTGGCCTTCCTGATCTATATCGCAGCCCGCATGGGCGGGGGCGAAACCGCCCTGCTCTACGGCGATCTGGATCCGACCGATGCATCGCGCATCACGTCGCGCCTCGATCAGATGCAAGTCCCCTACCAGCTGCGTGCCGACGGTCGCCAGGTCTATGTCCCGGTCGATGCCGTCTCCAAGGCGCGTATTACGCTGGCTGGCGAAGGACTGCCCTCGGGCGGCAACCTCGGCTACGAAGTTTTCGACAAGTCGGAAGGCCTGACCTCGTCGAGCTTCGTTCAGAACATCAATCAGCTGCGCGCCCTCGAAGGCGAAATCTCACGCACCATCAATTCGATGGACGGCGTGCGGTCCTCGCGTGTTCATCTGGTGCTGCCGCAGCGCGAACTCTTCTCCCGCGATCGTCAGGAGCCCAGCGCGTCGGTGGTTCTGAAGATGAACGGCACCCGCCGTCTTGACCGGGGCCAGATCACCGCCATCCAGACCATCATCGCGGCCTCGGTGCCCGGCCTGAAGCAGGAACGCATCGCCATCGCCGATGATCGCGGCGCCCTGCTCTCCCGCACCAGCCTTGATGGCGCCAATTCGCAGAACGCCCTGCAGTTCGCCGAAGAAATGCGGATTGCCTTCGAAGACCGGCGTGCCCGCGAAATCGAACTGCTGCTGGAACGTTCGCTCGGCCCGGGCAAGGTCCGCGCCCAGGTGTCGGCCCAGATCGACAATGCCCGCACGAACCAGAACGAAGAGATCTATAATCCGGATCAGCAGGTTCTGCGCTCGACCCAGAATGTGACCGATAGCTCGGAACAGATGGAAAGCGACGGCAACCCGTCGGTGACCATCGCCAACAATCTACCGGCCGGTTCGGCCGCCGGTGGTGGTGGCATCACGAATTCCTCGAAGAATTCGCGCACCGAAGAAACCAACAATTACGAAATCAGCAAGGTCACCCGCCAGTCGGTGATCGAGCCCGGCGCCGTGAAGCGTATGACCATCGCGGTCATGGTCGATAATGCGACCGTGCGCAACGACGCCGGCGAGCTGACCACCCGTGCCCGCACGCAGCAGGAAATGGAAAAGCTGGGCGATCTCGTCCGCTCGGCTGTCGGTTTCGATGCTCAGCGCGGTGATACCGTCGAAGTCGTCAACCTGCAGTTCGCCGCCGATGAAGACGAGCTGAATAAGCCCCTCTCCCTCTTCGGGATGGGCAAGGACGACCTGATGAAGCTGGCCGAGATCCTGGTTCTCGGCGTGGTCGGTGTCTTGGTCGTTCTGCTGGTCGTGCGTCCCCTTCTCACCCGTCTCTTCGAAGCCGCACCGACGGCCGCCAGCGCTTCGGCCGGCGCCGCCCTGTTGGCCGGCGAAGGCGATGGCATGATGGCGCAGCTGACCGGTCCGGGCGGCAGCCTGACGGCCCTGCCGGGTGCGGAAACCGATGTCGACGACATGATCGACCTCAACCGCATCGAAGGCCGCGTGAAAGCTTCGACCCTGCGTAAGATCGGCGAGCTGATCGACCGCAATCCGGAAGAAGTTGTATCGGTTATTCGCAATTGGCTTTATCAAGAGTCTGGTAACAACTAACTCTTGCGTTGTTAATACTAGGCAAACGTTAACGAGACTGGGATGATCGCTGATGCGCGTGCGTGAGGATTACCGCTCGCTTACAGGTCCGGAAAAGGCCGCCATACTTATGTTGGCGATCGGCGACGAGCACGCTGCCCGGCTTTTCGAGCTTATGGATGATGAGGAGATCCGCGAGGTCTCCCAGACGATGGCCAATCTCGGCACCGTCTCCTCCAATCTTGTCGAACGCCTGTTTGTCGAGTTTGCCGAACAATTCAGTAATACGGGTAGCCTGACCGGTTCGTTCGATAGTACCGAACGCCTGCTGGCCAAGGTTCTCGACAAGGATCGCGTCGATGCGATCATGGAAGAAATCCGCGGCCCGGCCGGTCGCACCATGTGGGACAAGCTCGGCAATGTGAACGAGCAGGTTCTGGCGAACTACCTCAAGAACGAATATCCGCAGACCGTAGCGGTCGTTCTGTCGAAGATCCGCGCCGAACATGCCGCCCGCGTGCTGGCCATTCTGCCCGAAGCCTTCGCGATGGAAGTCATCATGCGCATGCTGCGCATGGAAGCTGTCCAGAAGGACGTGCTGAACGACGTCGAAAAGACCCTGCGCACCGAATTCATGAGCAACCTCGCCCGCACCAACCGGCGCGATGCTCACGAACAGATGGCAGACATCTTCAATAACCTCGACCGCAATACCGAAACCCGCTTCATGGCGGGCCTGGAAGAGCGCTCGAAGGATTCGGCCGAGCGCATCAAGGCGCTGATGTTCACCTTCGAAGACCTCAGCCGTCTCGACAGTTCGGGCATCCAGTCGCTGCTGCGTGCGACCGAAAAGGACAAGCTGGGCATGGCGCTCAAGGGCGCATCCGAGCCCTTGCGCGAAATGTTCTTCAGCAATATGTCGGAACGTGCGGCCAAGCTGCTGCGTGAAGACATGGCCTCGATGGGTCCCGTGCGCCTGCGCGACGTTGATGACGCGCAGATGTACATGGTCCAGATGGCCAAGGATCTGGCGGCCCGCGGCGAAATCGTCATCGCCGACAAGGGCGGCGACGAGTTGATCTACTGATATCGCAGCAGTATTGCTCATGACCAAATCCCAACGCCCGACAGACGCTGAAACCGACCAGACTCAGCCCGGCCAGACGGCCGGTGCCGAGCCGGACGATCTGACGTCCGTCGATGTCGATGATGCCGCGGTCATGGCGCTGCTGAAGGGCCTCGACGAAGAAGGCGACATCCCGTCCGGTCCGGCTTTCCTGGCCGAAGAAATGCCCGACGGCTCGATGACGCCGGCGCAGATGGCGGCGATGGCCGCTGCCTTGCAGCCCCAGAATGACGATGCGGCGATGCTGATGAGCGCGCCGCCTCCCCTGCCCGCCCGCGCGCCGCGCCGCCCGCGTCCGAGCAAGCTCGAAGCCACCGAAGCCGTCGCCCATGCCCCGGTCGAAGAGTCCGATGAGGATGTGGCTTCCTTCGCTGCGTCGGACGTCGATTATTCGGCGCCGGTCGATTATGCCGACCCGCTTTCGGACGATGTCCTGGGCGATGCATCCGAACCCGCGTTCGAGACGAGCGATGCCTTCACCGAAGTCGCCGCTTACGACGATATCGACTCAGGTGCTGTCGAAGACGTCGCGGAACCGATGGCAGCCCCTGCCGCTTCGATGTCCATGGACATGTTCGAAGAGGAAGAGCCCAAGGACAATGGTCGGGCCGCCCCGGTGTATGACGCGAACGTGAAGCGCTTCATGTTCGAGCGGGATTTCGAGGCCGAACTGCGCCCGGCCCCGCCCAAGCCGCAGGAACCGATCCCCGAACAGCCGACCGAAGTGCTGATGCCGGACGAGCCGGTTCATCCGCCGACCCCGATGTTCAGCGCCGAAGAGCTGCATGCCGCCCGTATGGCGGCCTATGCCGACGGCGAAACCACCGGCCTACAAACGGCGATGGGATCGATCGATTCGAAGATCGCCCGCGCGCTGGAACAGATCGGTGCCCAATTGCCGAGCCTGCAGCACGACCGCGAGCAGGTGGTTCATTCCGTTTCCGAGGAAGCCGCGCGCCTGGCCCATGCTATGGTCGCCCGGATGTTCCCCGAAATGGCGCGTCGCTATGGCCTAACGGAAATTCAGGCCGTGATCGCTGATTGCATCGAGCAAGCGATCGATCAGCCGCGCATCATTATTCGTCTGCATCCCGACCTTGCGCCGGTCATCTCGGAAAAAGCCGAGCATATGGCGATGATGGCGGGTTATGCCGGACGTCTGAGTGTTCTGCCGGAAGCAACCTTGGGGCCGTCTGATATTCGGCTCGAATGGGGTGACGGTGGGGCTGAAAGGCTGATTTCGCGCGCATGGGCGGATATCAGCGATATAGTCGGGCGCGCCGTTACTCATTTGGCGGAAACGGTGCCGAGCGACCAGGATTCCGGGCTCAGCGCCGCGTGACGCCAGAGACTTTATTAAAGGGAGATTAGGGCATGTCCGAAAAGAAGATGATGGATCTCAGCGATCTCGAGGAAGCCCTCGAAGAATCGCAAAACGAAGGCTCCGGCCGTGGCCGTGAACTGGGTGCCGTTTACGACATCCCCGTTCAGATCTCGGCCGTGCTGGGTCGCGCCAACATGCAGGTCAGCCAGCTTCTGAAGCTGGGCCGCGGCGCGGTCGTCGAGCTGGACCGCAAGGTCGGTGAAGCCATCGATATCTACGTGAACAACCGTCTGGTTGCCCGCGGCGAAGTCGTCATTGTGGACGAACGTCTGGGTGTGACCATGACTGAAATAATTAAATCTGACCGCACCCAATAACGGGGCTCTAGGTTCCGGGTGCGTTTGAAAAAAGAGGTCGGTCGCCAAGCATGCGTTTGTTGATTGTCGGATCGCTGGAAGGCCATCTGACCACGGCCGGCAAGATCGCGCTGGCGCGGGGCGCTAAAGTTGCGCACGTAGATGACGGCGATGCTGCCATGACCGCCCTTCGGGCCGGCCAAGGCGCCGATCTTTTGCTGGTCGATATGCGGATGGATATCGCTCGGCTGATCGATGCGATGAAGGCGGAGCGTATTCATGCGCCTGTCGTCGCGTGTGGTCTTGGGAACGATGCCGCCTCGGCGGTGAAGGCGATCAAGGCGGGTGCGAAGGAATATCTCCCCCTTCCGCCCAATGCCGAACTCATCGCCGCCGTTCTGGAAGCGGTTTCCGAAGAATCCCACGCCTTGGTGCACAGCGATCCGTCGATGCTGCGGACGCTGAAGCTGGCCGACCAGATCGCCCCCTCCGATGCCTCCGTCCTGATTACGGGCGAAAGCGGCACCGGTAAGGAGGTGATGGCGCGTTACATCCACCGGAAAAGCCGTCGGGCCAGCCAGAAGTTCATTTCGGTGAACTGCGCGGCCATCCCGGAAAACCTGCTGGAATCCGAACTTTTCGGTCATGAGAAGGGCGCCTTTACGGGCGCCGTTGCGCGTCGTATCGGCAAGTTCGAAGAGGCCAATGGCGGCACGTTGCTGCTCGACGAAATCAGCGAAATGGACCCCCGCCTGCAGGCCAAACTGCTGCGCGCCATCCAGGAACGCGAGATCGATCGCTTAGGCTCGACCACGCCGGTCAAGGTGGATATCCGCCTGATCGCAACCTCGAACCGCGACCTTGAATCCGAAGTCCGGCGAGGCAATTTCCGCGAGGATCTTTACTACCGCCTGAATGTCGTCAATCTGATGCTGCCGGCCCTGCGCGAGCGGCCGAGCGACATCAGCCTGCTAGCCCAGCATTTCGCCAAGAAATATGCCGCAAGCAATGGGGTGCCGGAACGCCCACTGACGCCCGCTGCGATCGACAAGCTGCGCCGCCATGCCTGGCGCGGCAATGTGCGCGAGCTGGAAAACACCATGCATCGCGCGGTCCTGATCGCCGGGCCGGATGCCATTGATGAAGACGCGCTGATCCTGACTGGCGGCGATACCTCGAGCGGCGGCGCCCTGGCGGCCGCCCCCACCCCGTCTGTCACCCAACCCGCGACGCCGGGCGCCGATAGCGCCGCGACTGCGGGTACGGGCAACCTCGTCGGGCGCACGGTCGCCGATGTCGAACGCGACCTGATCATCGATACGCTGCGCCACACCCTTGGCAATCGCACCCATGCCGCGACAATTCTGGGCATTTCGATCCGCACCTTGCGGAATAAACTGAAACTATATTCCGACGATGGCATCGCCGTCCCGCCTCCGGGCGAGGGCGAGCGGGCATTCGGATAAGGGGAGACACGCGCCGTGGCGCTAGTGCCGACCAATCTGCAAGGACGGGCCAAGGAAGCCTTCGGGTTCGCCAAGGGCTTTAGGATGCCCAGCGAAATCCTGTTCGCGGCCATCATCATCGGCATCCTAACGATGCTGATCCTGCCGATGCCGACCTGGCTGCTCGACTTCGGTCTCGGCATCTCGATCGCGATCTCGGTTCTGGTGCTGATGGTCGTGCTTTTCATTGAAAAGCCGCTCGACCTTAACGCCTTCCCGACGATCCTGCTGGTTACGACCATGCTGCGTCTGGGCCTGAACCTCGCCTCGACGCGCCTCATTCTCTCGCACGGTCATCAGGGCACCGACGCCGCCGGCCACGTCATTCAGGCGTTCGGCAACCTGCTTATGTCGGGCAATTTCATCATCGGTGTGATCGTCTTCGCGATCCTGGTGATCGTGAACTTCATCGTCATCACCAAGGGTTCGGGCCGTATCGCGGAAGTCGCGGCGCGCTTCACCCTCGATGCGATGCCCGGTAAGCAGATGGCGATCGACGCCGATCTGTCCGCCGGCCTCATCACCGAAGCCGACGCCCGCAAGCGCCGTAAGGAACTGGAAGACGAAGCCACCTTCTTCGGCTCGATGGACGGTGCGGCGAAATTCGTGCGCGGCGATGCGATCGCCGGCCTGCTGATCACCTTCATCAATGTCATCGGCGGTATCCTGATCGGCGCGCTCAGCCACGGCATGAGCTTTGGCGCTGCGACCCAGACCTATACCCTGCTGACCATCGGTGACGGTCTGGTCACTCAGATCCCGGCGCTAATCATTTCGACCGCAGCCGGTCTGCTGGTTACCAAGTCGGGCACCACCGGGTCGACCGACAAGGCGCTTGGCAAGCAGCTGGGCGGTTATCCGCAGGCCCTCGGCATGGCCGCCGGCCTGATGATCTTCATGTCGGTCCTGCCGGGCATTCCGGCGATTCCCTTCATCATGATCGGCGCGACCCTGGGCGGCATCGCCTATCTGGGTTGGAAGGCTGAACGCACGGCAACCGCCGTTACGCTCGATCCTGAAATGGCCGGCATCGTCGCCGGCGAAGGTGGCACCGCGCCCGTTGCGGATGAACCGATTTCTTCGGCCCTCCAGATCGACTCGATCCGTCTGGAGCTGGGCTATGGTCTGCTGTCTCTGATTAATTCGGCCAAGGGCCAGCGCCTGACCGATCAGATCAAGGCCCTGCGCCGCCAGTTAGCGTCCGAGCTTGGCTTCGTGATGCCGTCGGTGCGCATCCAAGACAATCTCCAGCTGGCCGCCAATACCTACGTCGTTCGTATCAAGGAAATCGAAGCCGGCCGTGGCGATCTGCGCCCGAATATGCTGCTGGTCATGGACCCGCGCGGCGAGCCGATTTCCCTGCCTGGCGAAACCACGACCGAGCCGACCTTCGGCCTGCCCGCTATGTGGATTGCCGAAAACAATCGCGAAGAAGCGCTGTTCCGTGGCTATACGGTCGTCGATCCGCCGACCGTGGTGACGACGCACCTCACGGAAATCATCAAGGAAAACATGTCGGAACTGCTCTCCTACTCGGAGACGCAGAAGCTTTTGAACGAAGTCGAGAAAGACGCGCAGAAGCTGGTCGCCGACGTGGTGCCGACCATGATCACCATCAACGGTCTGCAACGCGTGTTGCAGAACCTGCTGTCCGAACGCGTCTCGGTCCGCGATATGCCGGCGATTCTGGAAGCGATTTCCGAAGCGACGCAATATACCCGCTCGATCAATACAATCACCGAGCATGTGCGTTCGCGCCTTGCCCGCCAAATTTCCGAAGGCAATTCCAGCGACGGCGGCGTTCTGCCAATCGTGACCCTGTCGCCGGAATGGGAACAGATCTTCAGCGACAGCCTAGTTGGCAGCGGGGAAGAGCGTCAGCTCTCCATGCAGCCATCCCAGCTTCAGCGTTTCATCTCCGCCGTGCGTCAGACCTTCGACCGGTTCGCGGTTATGGGCGAGACACCGGTTCTCTTGACCAGCCCGGGCGTGCGCCCCTATGTGCGTTCCATCATCGAACGTTTCCGTCCCACCACCATCGTGCTCAGCCAGGCTGAAATTCACCCCAAGGCCAAAATCAAAACCTTGGGACAGATTTAGCCGCTGAGCCGCCGGTTAGGAGGGTCGCTCGATGCGGATGAAAATGTTCTTTGCCGATTCGATGCCAGAGGCGATCCGCCTCGTGCGGGACGAGCTCGGCGATAGCGCCATCATCCTGTCGAGCCAGAAGGGCGAAAACGGCCAGGGCATCCGCGTTACCGCAGCCGTCGACGAAGAATCCTTCCCCGATACGCTGCAAGAGGCGTCCCAGCCGCAGGACGCCATCGAGACTATTGCCGATGCGCTCGATCAGCACGGCACGCCACCGGCCCTCGCCGAGCGCCTGATCCGGGCCGCGGCGCCGCTGGCCGAAAAGCTGATGCGGGCCGCCTCGGCCCTCGCTGTCGATGCACCGATCATGACGATGGCTGCCGCCCTCGATAGCTCGTTCACCTTCGCGCCGCTGCCCGAAAAATCCGTGCCGCGCCCGCTGATCCTGATCGGCCCGCCCGGTGGCGGCAAGACGGTGACGGTCGCCAAGCTCGCGGCCCGCGCCGTACTGGCCAATCGCCGGGTCAATGTCATCACCACCGACACCATGCGGGCCGGTGGCGTCGATCAGCTGATGGCCTTCACCCGCATTCTGGATCTCGACCTCCAGACCGCGCTGGATGCCGAAACCTTGGCCGATGCCCTGGCCGCCGCCAGCATCACCGATCCCGAAGCCTTGACGCTCATCGATACGGGCGGTGCCAATCCGCACAATAAGGAAGAGCTCAACGAGCTGAAGCGCCTGATCCTGGCCTTCGATGTCGAACCGATCCTGGTGATGCCCGCCGGTTATGACGCGCAGGAAGCCGCCGATTGCGCTCGCGTGTTTGCCAATATCGGTGCCGGCCGCATCCTCGTGACCCGTGTCGATGCTGCCCGGCGCTTAGGATCCATTCTGGTTGCTGCCGATACCGGCCGCCTGAAGTTCTGCGACATGAGCAATACGCCTCATGTCGCCGATGGCTTGCATACGCTCAATCCCGTTTCGCTCGCCCGCCTGCTGCTGCCGTCGGCTGCAACAGCGATCGTCCCCAACAGCCCGGCCCTTTTGGGCCGCAGCTTCCTTGAAAGCAACCCGTCATGATGCCTGCGCAGAATGGCGGGGCCGCCAGCCCGCCGATCCAGAAGGTCAAATCGATGATCTCGGTCGCGTCCGGTAAGGGCGGGGTCGGCAAGACGGTCGTTTCAATTGCGCTCGCCAGTTCGCTCGCCAAATCCGGGCGTAAGGTCCTGCTGTTCGACGGCGATCTAGGACTTGCCAATGTCGACGTGCAATTGGGCATCATGGCCCAGCGCGATATCGGTGCCGTTGTCGCCGGCAAGCTGACCATGCCCCAGGCCCGCATGCGTTATTCTGAAGGCGGCTTCGATGTGATCGCCGGCCGATCGGGTGCAGCGCAGCTCGCCAATGTGCCGCCCTCGCGCCTCGCGGTGCTGGGCGCCGATCTGGCGCTGCTGGCCCGCGACTATGATTACGTCATCGTCGATCTGGGTGCCGGGATCGACCGAATGGTGCGACTGCTGTCGGCCTATTGTGCGACGCGCTTGATCGTCACCACCGCCGAACCGACGGCGCTAACCGATGCCTATGCCCTGATCAAAGTGTCGCGCGCCGATGATCCCGACAGCGATATCCGCGTCATCATCAATCAGGCCAAAACCCTAGCCGAAGGCGAGCGTACCTTCGCGACGCTGGGCAAGGCTTGCGAGAATTTCCTGAAATACACACCGATACTGGCGGGTGTAGTGCGACGCGATCGACACATCCCAGAGGCGATTCGCGCTCAGACGCCAATCAGTGTAAAGTTCCCGGCCTCCGAGGCGGCTTTGGATCTGCAAGCCATCGCCGCCAAACTGACCTGGGCCTAACAACCCACCGATAGACGCGACGCCAAGGGAGGCCCGAAGGGCTAGCTCAGCATCATGATGCCGACCATCCCGCAAGCGCTGATCCAGGCCCAGAGCCAAAATCAGAGTGCTCTGCCGCAAGCTTCAGCAACCATCGAACAGCCACCCGAATGGCTGCAGAAGCTGCCTGTCGGCGCGGTCCTGACAGCAACGGTGCAGTCGCGTCTGCCCAGCGGCGAAACGATCCTCGCGACGGCACAAGGGTTGGTTCAGGTAGCGGCCGAGCCGGCCCCGCCGGTTGGCCAACGGGTCGAGCTCACTCTGCCCGACAACCGGCAACAAGGCGGGCAGATGAACGTCAGCCTGCAAAATGCCCGCGCCAGCGCCGGCCCGATCGTAGATGAGGTGATGCCCAATCCGGCATCCCGCACCTTGCCCACCGTGGTCAGCGGCGCCTCCGTGTCGCTGGTCGTGCGCAGTGTCGCCCCGCCGGAACCGGCCCTGGCTCAGGTCGCAGTCACCGCAGCAGCCCCGCCCGCACCGACCAATGTCGTAGCCCCGCCTCCGCCCCCCGCGGCGCCTCAGCCAGCAAGCCAATCGGCCAGCCCCGTTTCCACGCCTCAAACATCAACGGCAGTGACCCAGGCGGCACCCGTCCAGCAGACCCCGCAGACGCCGTCTGCAACCTCTCAACCGACGCCCAACCCGGCGCCGACCCAATCCGTGCCGCCGCAAACGGCGCAGTCAGCCCCGGCACAGACATTGCCAAGCGTCAGCACAGCACCGCAGACGCCGCCGCCGGTTAGCACGGCACCTCACCCACAACCTGCGCCGGCTCCGACCCAACCAGCGCCAGCGACCCAAACGCCGTCCCCCGTCAGCACAGCGCCTCAGCCGCAGCCCACGCCTGCTCCGACACAGCCGGCCCCGGCACCCCAGGCGCCGCCACCCGTTAGCACGGCGCCACAGCCGCAACCTGCGCCGGCTCCAACTCAGCCGGCACCAGCACCCCAGACGCCGCCACCCGTCAGCACGGCGCCTCAGCCACAACCTGCGCCGGCTCCGACCCAACCAGCGCCAGCGCCCCAGACGCCGGCACCCGTTAGCACGGCGCCACAGCCGCAACCTGCGCCGGCTCCAACTCAGTCGGCACCAGCACCCCAGACACCGCCACCGGTTAGCACGGCGCCTCAGCCACAACCTGCGCCGGCTCCAACTCAGCCAGCGCCAGCACCCCAGACGCCGTCCCCCGTCAGCACAGCGCCTCAGCCGCAGCCCACGCCAGTTCCGGCCCAGCCAGCGCCAGCGCCCCAGACGCCGCCACCCGTTAGCACGGCTCCACAGCCGCAGCCCGCGCCAGCGTCGAACCAGCCGGCGCCAGTTCCCGCTCGGCCGGCGCCGGTGGCGCAAGAACCGATGCTGCGTCCTTTGCCATCGGCTGCCCCGACCCAGGCGCCCCCGGCGCAACCAGCCGCAGCAGCACAGGCAGTCTCGCAGCCGGCTCTCGCCTCCGCGCCGACGCAAGCTGCACAGGCACCAAAGGCTTCGCCCTTCCAGCCGCTGACGGCGGAACCGCCGACCCGCGCAGCGCCGGCACCACAGCAACCCGCCACGCCGCCGCAGCCGGCACAACAGGCAGCAGCTCAACCCGCAGCAGTGCCCGCGCCTGAGCCCGAGGCCCCTGCGCAGCAAGCGGCGGTTCCCCTTGCCGCCGAAGCCGCCAAACCTGAACGCGCGGCGATCCCCAATGTCGTCGGTGGCCGCTTACAGACGACCATCATTACCGTCACCCCGCCAGGTCAACAGCCGCCGGTGCCGCCCATCGTCACGCCGCGCCAGGGCCAGGTTGTGCAGGCAACCGTGGTCGGGGCCGCCAATGGCCGCCCGCTCGTCTCGCTCGATGGCGCGCTGCTCAGCATCGAAGGCAAGCCACTGCCGACCGGCACCCAAGTGACGATGCTGCTGCCGCCACTGCCGACCGTCAGCGCGGCCCGTCCGGCCCCGATCGCCTTCCCGACATACCCGTCCCTGCCCGCCGTGGCCGAAACCGCCGCGCAATTGGGCGGACAGCCGGCAGCTGTCATGGCGGCGATCATTCCCAAGCTCGGGCCGCAGCTCGCGGCCGAACTGATGGTGGTGGCGAGTGCCTTTACGCGCGGCGACCTGCGCCCGCTGGTGTCCGACAGCGTCCGCCAACAGATCGATCGCGCCGGCCGCACCAAGGCCGCCAGCGCCCTTGCCGGCGAAGTTGCCGAGGGCAGTAAGGAAGCCGCCAAGAGCCCGGTCGGTGATTGGCGAATGGTGACGCTGCCGCTGCATACCGGTCAGACGATCGAGCCCATCAAGCTATGGCTACATTCGGCTCCAGAGGCCGATGAAGACGGCAAGGGTCAGAAGGGTGGCGAGGTGCAAGACACTCGCTTCATGATCGACCTGACGCTCTCCAAGCTCGGGCCCTTGCAGATCGATGGGCTGGCGCGCCCGGGCAAGCTGGAACTGGTCTTCCGCAGCCCCACACAATTGCCCCAGCAGATCCGGCGCGAGCTGAATGCCGTCTATGTTCATGCGGCCAGCGCCCAGGGGATTGCGGGCGGCGTGGCGTTTCAGGTCGCCCCGGCCCTGAAGCCCGAGATCAAGCCGGCGGTCAATCGCCCTGGGGTGATCGTCTGATGGGCCGCGAAGCTGCCTGCATGGTGACGGTCGATGGGCGCTGCGTCGAAGGACGGGCCCTATTGGAAAGCGACGCGATCGTGCTGCGCGGCGGCTATCCCCTGCGTCTTGCTCGCAGCGACATCCTCTCGGCCCAGGTGCAGGGCGAGAAGCTGGTCGTGACGACGTCGCGTCAGGTGACAGCGCTCACCTTAGGTGTCGCCGAGGCCGCTCGCTGGGCCGCGACGCTCGCCAATCCGCGCACCCGCCTCGATAAGCTCGGCATCAATCCCGGCACCAAGGTCTTCATCTCCTCGGTCGATGACGGCGATATCGATCGGGAACTGATGGAAATCCGCGCCCGCTCGGTCGGGGCCGATAGTGCCGATGTGCTGCTGATCGGCCTCTCCTCCCGCGAGGATCTGGCCCGCATCGGAAAATGGGCCCGCGTCATGCCAGAGCTCGCCCATCTCTGGATCCTGCGCCCCAAGGGCAAACATGCGCCGGTCAGCGAAGCCGACGTCATGGCAACGGGCCGGGCCGCAGGCCTTCGCCTCAGCAAGTCTCTCAGTTTTTCGGAAACTCTGTCAGGTGAACGCTTCACCTGGCCGCGCAGCCATTAACCCTGAGCGTCTCGCTAAGCGTCCCTGCGGCGGAAGCCTTCGATGGCGATTTCATCGAGCATCAGCTGCTCGCGCCGATCCGCCTCTTCCTTCTCGCGCTTCTCGCGCAAGGCCTGGGCGATTTCCATCTTCTTCAGTTCCTGATAGGCGATGGTGACCTGTTCCTTGGCCTCGTCGATCTGGTGCCCGATGTCGAGCCGATTGGCGACCAGCTGCTGGCGCCGATCCTTGGCCGCTTCCAGATAGGCCGGGAAATAGCGCGCCAGGACATAATCCCTCGACGCGATTTCTTTTTCTTCCTCGACCTGGACATCGACGTCGCGGATCGCCTGCTCCAGGCGTTCGGCAACCTGCTCCAGTTCAGCCAGGGCGCGACGCTTTTCTTCGAGCTCGAAGCTACGAAGACGGATCAGCGTCGGCAGGCCCTTCCTGGCCATTAGCCAACGCCACCGCTATTCAGAATGGCGGCCAGCTGCGCATAACCTTCCTGCAGATCGGCGCGTTCCTTCTTACCCTGGCCCAGGAAGCCTTCCAGCAGCGGGTAATAGCGGATCGCCTCGTCGGTGCGCGCATCCGACCCCGGGCGATAGGCGCCCAGACGGATCATTTCCGACATATCCTCATAGGCCGACAACAACTGACGGGCGCGGCCGATGATGGCGTTTTCCTCGTCCGTATTACAGCCCGGCAGAGTACGCGAGACGGAGCGCAGAATATTGATCGCGGGATAGCGGCCGCGTTCGCCGATCGCACGTTCCAGCACGATATGCCCATCGAGAATACCGCGCACGGCGTCCGAAATCGGCTCGTTATGATCATCGCCTTCCACCAGCACGGTGAAGAGGCCGGTGATCGAACCGGTCGAACCATTGACGCCCGGCCCTGCCCGTTCCAGCAGGCGCGGCAGTTCGGCGAAGACCGACGGCGTATAACCTTTGCTGGCCGGCGGCTCGCCGACCGACAGGCCGATCTCGCGCTGGGCCATGGCAAAGCGGGTCACGCTATCCATCAAGCACAAGACGTCCTTGCCCTGATCGCGGAAATATTCGGCGACGGCGAGCGTCGTCATCGCGGCCTGACGGCGCATCAGCGGCGGCTGATCGGAGGTCGCGACGACCAGCACCGACCGCGCGAGGCCTTCGGGCCCCAGATCTTCGTGAATAAATTCCTGCACTTCGCGGCCACGTTCGCCGATCAGCCCGATCACGATCACATCGGCCGAGGTATATTTGGCGATCATCGACAGCAGCGAGGATTTACCGACGCCGGAGCCCGCGAAGATACCCATACGCTGACCGCGGCAGAGGGTCAGGAACTGGTTCATCGCCCGCACGCCCATATCGACCTTGCCGGCAACGCGCTGGCGGGTATGGGCCGGCGGCGGCGGATTGCGCAGGGAATAAGCGAGATCGCCGGTATAAAGCGGCCCGCCGTCATCGATCGGCTGGCCCATGCAATCGACGATACGGCCCAGCCAGCTGCTGTCGGGATAGACGACCGGTTCGGTCTGGGCGACCTCGGCCTTGCAGCCAAGCCCCACCCCTTCGAGTGTGCCAAACGGCATCGCCAGCGCGCGCTCCCCCTTAAAGCCGACGATCTCGGCCAAGATGCGTTTATTACCGCGCGCGATGATGGTGACACGGTCGCCAACGGACAAGGCGCGCTGCACGCCGCCGATTTCCGCCATCATGCCCAGGACCCCGGTCACGCGGCCATGGAGGTAATGATCCGGCAGACGTGCAAGATCAGCGATCAGGTGATTTGTCAGCATAGGGTCATAACCGCTTGGCGAATCGAAACTGTAAGCGGCGACGATATCACGTCTGACGGGCTTACGACAGAGGCGGCGCGCGGTGGCAGAAAATGATGAATAATACCATGTCCGATTCGTTAACACTTGCGAACGCGCGCGGCTTCGTAAATATTAACCGCTAAGGAAGATTAACAAAGTCCTAGGAGCTTGCGATGCGCGTACTCCTCGTGGAGGACGATACCACGACCGCTCGCAGCATCACTTTGATGCTGAACTCGGCAGGTTACGTCGTTGATGTTACTGCGCTTGGCGAAGACGGTCTGGAGATCGGTCGTCTTTACGATTACGACATCATCATCTTGGATCTGGTCTTGCCGGATGCCGATGGTTTCGAAATTCTGCGTCGTTTTCGCGCCGCCCGTATCAAGACCCCGATCCTGATCCTCTCCGGCCTCTCCGAGATGGACCATAAGATTAAGGGCCTGGGCTTTGGCGCCGACGATTATCTGACCAAGCCATTCGATAAGCGCGAACTGCTGGCCCGTATCCAGGCGATCGTGCGCCGCGCCAAGGGTCATTCGGACAGCGTCATTCAGACCGGCACCCTGGTGGTCAATCTCGATACCCGCATGGTCGATGTCGAGGGCAAGGCCCTGCATCTGACCGGCAAGGAATATGGCATCCTGGAATTGCTGTCCCTGCGTAAGGGCACGACGCTGACCAAGGAAATGTTCCTTAACCATCTCTATGGTGGGATCGACGAGCCGGAACTGAAGATCATCGACGTCTT
>Ga0209676_1001200_pt1 | contig 27709 bp, 18 predicted proteins | sample AraplaCvi_mLB_r2_FD_184282 | JGI IMG/M metagenome (GOLD analysis project Ga0209676, IMG submission 184282) | Arabidopsis root microbial communities from North Carolina, USA - plate scrape MF_Cvi_mLB_r2 (SPAdes) (version 2) | ecosystem: Host-associated > Plants > Roots > Endosphere | place: USA... | reverse complement strand
GAGATCGTGCCGGACTACTACTCGGTCAAGGAAGCGATCTTCCCGTTCGCCAAGTTCCAGGGCGTGGACCCGATCCTCGGGCCGGAAATGCGCTCCACCGGTGAAGTCATGGGCGTCGGCCGCAGCTTCAGCGCTGCGTTCGCACGTGCCCAGGAAGCCGGCGGGATCAAGGCGCCGCCGCTGGGCAAGGCCTTCGTGTCGGTCCGCGACCCGGACAAGAAGCGCGTGCTGCCGGTGGCGCAGGCGCTGCTGGAGCGTGGCTACTCGCTGGTGGCCACCCGTGGCACCGCCGCGTGGCTGCAGGAACATGGCATGAGCTGCGAGATCGTCAACAAGGTGGTGGAAGGCCGTCCGCACATCGTCGATTCGATCAAGAACGGCGACATCGTGTATATCGTCAACACCACCGAGGGTCGTGCGGCGATCAACGACTCCTTCTCGATCCGTCGTGAAGCGCTGCAGCACCGCGTGACCTACTCGACCACCATTGCCGGCGCCAAGGCGCTGGTGCAATCCCTGGAATTCCGCGGTACCGGCCCGGTCTGGTCGCTGCAGGAGCTGCACAAGGAGTTGAATGCATGAGAGCCCCGATCACGTTGAAGGGCGCACAGCGCCTGCGCGAGGAGCTGGACCATCTGAAGGGGGTCAAGCGTCCGAAGGTCATCGCTGCGATCGCCGAAGCGCGCGAGCACGGCGACCTGAAGGAAAACGCCGAATACCACGCCGCGCGCGAAGAGCAGGGCTTCATCGAAGGCCGCATCAAGCAGCTGGAAGGCGAGCTGTCGCATGCCGAGATCATTGACATCAGCAAGCTCAACGCCGGCAGCAAGGTCGTGTTCGGTGCCACGGTCGAGCTGGCCGACGTGGAAAGCGATGAAGAGAAGCGCTACCAGATCGTGGGCGACCTCGAGGCCGACATCAAACTCGGCCTGATCGCGATCTCCTCGCCGCTGGCGCGGGCGCTGATCGGCAAGCTGGAAGGCGATGCGGTCACCATCGACGCGCCGGCCGGCAAGCGCGACTACGAAATCGTCAGCGTCCAGTACCTGGACTGACCCGACCATGGCCACGGCGACGTTGTTGCTGCCCGCGCGCAGCCGCTTCCCCGCGTCGCCGTTGCCGGATGACGTGGCCAGGGCGCTCGGCCGTGCCGAGCGCAGCCATGTCGATGCCGGCGAACGCGCCCAGCTGCAGCGGCATTTCCAGCTGCAACCGGCCGACTGGCCGGTCGCCGCGCTGACCCGGCAGCTCGACGTGGGCGATGCCCATGACGGTGTGTGGCTGCGGGCCGACCCGGCCAACGTGGTGCCGGACATGCACGGCGCGCGGATGATGGGGCATGGCGACACGTTGCGACTGGAAGCGGAGGATGTGGCGGCACTGCTGCCGGCCCTGCAGCCGCTGTTTGCCGGGTATGGATTCAGCCTGGACGCGCCGACGCCGTCGCGCTGGTACCTGCGCCTGCCGCCGGGCACCACGCTGCCGGCCTTCGCCGCCCCCGACGACGTGTTGGGCGATGACCTGTTCGCCTACCTGCCTGAAGGCGATGCCGGGCGCCGTTGGCGCGCGTTGCTGACCGAGGCGCAGGTGGTGCTGCACCAGCATCCCTGGAACGCCCAGCGCGTGGCCGCCGGCAAGCGCGCGGTGAATTCGCTGTGGTTCTGGGGTGGCGGCGAGCTGCCCGGGGCGGTGCGTACCGCGCATGCCCAGGTCCGCAGCCGCGACGCGTTGCTGCAGGCGCTGGCCAAAGCGGCGGGCGTGCAGGCCGATGGCGACCAGCAGGTGGATGCCCTGGTCGACCTGCGCCAGCTGCGTTCGCTGGAACAGCTGGGCAATGATGCGATCCGTCCGCTGCTGTCGGCATTGCAGCGCGGCGAACTACGCCGGCTGGTGCTCGACTTCGAGGATGGCGCCCGCTTCGAGCTGGACAAGGGCCAGCGCTGGCGGTTCTGGAAGAAGCCGGTTCAACTTCACGAGGGGTGATCGGCCGTTGGTACCGGGCAGCCACGCAGGGCGTGGCTCTACGCGCTCGGGGGCGCCTGTCATGTGGATTCTCACGGCGCGTATCATGGTCGCCATCGGCGTTTCCGCTGTTTATCGAGCCCGCTTTGACTTCTCCTGATGCGCTCCAGATCCAACGCCGTCCCGTGGCTGACCTTGGCCAGTGGCCCGGCGACATGTTGCCGTTGCTGCAGCGCCTGTACGCGGCGCGTGGTGTTGTCGATGCGGCACAGGCACAGCCGAAGCTGGCACAGCTGCATGCGCCGGAGCTGATGGGCAGCATGCAGGCCGCGGTGGACCTGCTGGCAGCGGCGATCACCGCCGGCACCCGCATCCTGGTGGTGGGCGACTTCGATTGCGACGGTGCCACCGCATGTGCGGTTGGTGTGCGCGGCCTGCGCATGCTCGGCGCGCGCGATGTGGTCCACGCCGTGCCCAACCGCATGCTGCACGGGTATGGGCTGTCGCCGTCCCTGGTCGCCGAGCTCGCACCGCTGCAGCCGGGCCTGCTGGTCACGGTGGATCATGGCATCGCCTGCCATGCCGGGGTGGCTGCGGCCAAGGCACTGGGCTGGCAGGTGCTGGTCACCGACCACCACCTGCCCGGCGAGCAGTTGCCGCCGGCCGATGCCATCGTCGATCCCAACATCAACGGCGACGCCTTCCCGAGCAAGGCACTGGCCGGCGTCGGGGTCATCTTCTACGTGCTGATGGCGCTGCGTCGCCACCTGCGCGTGCAGGGTGCCTTTGCAGCGGGCACCGAACCCGACCTGCTGACCCTGCTGGACCTGGTCGCGGTAGGCACCGTCGCCGACCTGGTCGCGCTGGATGCCAACAACCGTGCGCTGGTCGGTGCCGGCCTGCGCCGCCTGCGTGCCGGGCAGGGCTGCGTCGGCCTGCAGGCGCTGATCGAGGCCAGCGGCCGTGACGCGGCCCGCCTGAGCGCCACCGACATCGGCTTCGCGCTGGGGCCACGCTTGAACGCGGCCGGACGCCTGGAGGACATGGCGCTGGGCATCGAGCTGCTGCTCACCGAGGACCGCAGCCAGGCCCGGGAGATCGCGCAGACGCTCGAACAGATCAACGCCGAGCGCCGCGCGGTGCAGCAGCTGATGACCGACGACGCCGAACTGGCGGTCGCAAAGGCCGTGCTGGGTGCCGAGGGCGAACGCCCGATCGCGGCCTGCCTGTTCGACGCCGAATGGCACCCTGGCGTGGTCGGCCTGGTCGCCTCGAAAATGAAGGACCGCCTGCACCGGCCGGTGATCGCGTTCGCGCCGTCTGAACCGGGCAGCGACTCGCTGCGCGGCTCGGCGCGTTCCATTGCCGGCTTCCACATTCGTGATGCGCTGGCCCTGGTCAATGCGGCGCATCCCGGGCTGATCGACAAGTTCGGCGGCCACGCCATGGCTGCGGGGCTGAGCCTGTCGCATGCGCGGCTGCAGGATTTCCAGCAGGCGTTCGTGGCCGTCGTGCGCTCAAGCATGGACCCGGCCGCGCTGCAGCAGCAGCTGCTGAGCGACGGCGAACTGGCCCCGGCCGAACTGGATTTCCGCCATGCCGAAGCATTGCGCCTGGCCGGCCCGTGGGGGCAGGGCTTCCCCGAGCCGCTGTTCGACGGCCATTTCCAGGTGGCGCGTTGGCAGGTGCTGAAGGAAAAGCACCTCAAGCTGAGCCTGCGCGTGCCGGGCCGCGCCGAGCCGATCAACGCCATCCATTTCAGCGGCTGGCGCGGTACGGCGCCGGCCAACACCGTGCACATCGCCTACCGCCTGGTCAGCGACGACTACCGCGGCAACGGCGCGATCCAGCTGATCGTCGAGCACTGCGCCGACGCGTGATTGGGAAGCCACCTGCTGCGGTGGCAATCCACGAAACGTAGTGTTGCTTCATTATCCGGCACGTTGGGTCCGGACGGAGTGGCCAAGGCACTACCGGTTGCTGCAGAAGTTGTTCAACGCCGCACAGGCGACATCGGCCGTGTTTCCGTTCTGAACCGGTGATCGCCTCAAGGCGCGTCCTTGATCTCGCTTACCAGTGTCGGCATCTGCCACGCGCCGCCGGCGGCGACCAGGCGGCAGAGGCCCGAATTGGCTTCTGCGGTCTTGACGAAGCGCATGCCGTTCCAGACCCAGCTTGCGGTATACCAGCAGTCGCCAAGACCGCGACCCTTGTGCGCCTGTTCGATGCTGCGCACATCGCCGTCCGCCGCAGACGCGGTAACCAGCGTCGGGTGGTAAGGCGCACGGTCGTTGACCACCCAGTAGCCGTCGCCGGTGTTGTAGGCCGCTCGCCAGCAGTTCTGCGATACCAGCAGCTTGTCCGCGCTGAGGCGCTGTACGGTGATCTGCTGCGGTCCTTCGTCGGCGAACATGCTGTCGTCGGGATGAAGTGCGGCGCAATCGTCGGCGGAGGTTGCAGCGGCCAGCGCCGCACGCAAGGCTGTCGACGTGGCCAGGGCTGCATCGGCGGGACGGGTGGGTGGCGCCTTCACCACGGTGACCACCGGTACCGGAAGCGCCGGCAGCACCGTGGCTTCAGGCCGCGTGCCTTTGCGCACCAGTGCACCGGGCGTACCGAGTCGGCCCTGGAACTCGTCCATCTTGAGCAGCACCGCTGAGGCGCCGCGATCGGACACCGTCCAGCGCCGCCCATCTTCGGCGATCAGCACGATGCGGCTGATGCGGGTAAGCGAGGCGAGCAGGGTACTCACCTGGGCCTCGGACAAGGTAGCGGTACCAGCATCCGCGTCGTACTGCAGCAGCGCCGGCTTGGCGTCGTTGATCTGCAGCTGCAGCTGCTTCGGGAGGGTGGTTTCCTCGTACTGGCCGAGCATGAGCTCGGCGCTCACGCGCTGCCCGGGGCCGCCGGGCCGGGTTAGCAGGATCGACACCGGTTCGCTGTCGCCATCGTCGCGCTGGTAGCCCGCCGCGCGGCAGGTGCGGGTGTTGTCGCAGGCCAGGGTCCAGTCCTCGTGGCCGAATTCGAGACCGGAGGGGATGGCCTCGGCGGGAGCGGCATGTACCGCCGGCAGCACGACGACAAGCAGGAGGAGAGAGAGCGACCGGCGCATGCGGAGTCCTTGCAGGGCAACGTTCCTTGGGGCTGGGATCGTGGACTGCCCGGCGGTTCCTGTCCATGACCCTGACAGGCGGCTGGAACACGCAACCCCGTTTGCCGCGCTGATGCGTTCAACCTGTCGTCATCGGATCGGGAGCGGGACATGGACAACGTGCTGCGCGGTATCAGCTTGGGGTTGCTGCTATGGGTTGGCGGGGGCATGGGCATCCAGCTGGCGGCCGCGCAGCGCGCGGCCGAGCCTGTACTCAAGGTTGCCGGTGCCGAACAGCCGGTGGTGCTGGAGCAGGCGCGGATCGACAGCCATGTGGCGGCCGGCCTGGGCGAGACGCGGATCGAACTGCTGTTCCGCAACCCGAACCGGCGCGAGCTGGAAGGCGTGCTGGAGTTCCCGCTGGCCGAGGGCCAGCAGGTGACCGCGTTCGCGCTGGATATCGACGGGATCCTGCGCGATGCGGTTCCGGTTCCCAAGGCGCAGGGGCGTCAGGTTTTTGAAGCGATCGAGCGACGCCAGGTCGACCCGGGGCTGCTCGAACAGACCGTCGGCAACCAGTTCCGACTGCGCATCTATCCGATTCCGGCACGCGGCACCCGCCGCGTAGCGCTGACCGTGCGCGAGGCATTGCCGGTGGGCGCACACGGCCTGCGCTGGACGCTGCCGCTGCAGTTCGCGCGCAACGCACAGGCGGTGCAGCTGCGGCTGGACGCGGTGGGCACCGGCGTGCCGACTGCGACGGGCAGGGGACCGGTGGCGCTGGCACTGCGTGAAGGGGCCTGGCGGGCAGTGTGGGCGGGGCCTGGCGAATCGCTGCCGGCACAGCTGGGCTGGACCCTGCCGCTGCCACGCGGAGTGGACGCGCTGCGCGGCCACTTCGGTGGCGAGCAATACCTGATGGTGCAGGTCCCGGTGCCGGTGCAGACCCGCGAACGCCCGCTGCCGCGACGGGTGGGCCTGCTCTGGGACGCCTCGGGATCCGCGCGCTCGCGCGATGCCGCCGCCGAGCTGGCGGTGCTGGCGCGCTACTTCAGCGCGATCGGCAGTGGCGAGGTGCAGCTGACCGTACTGCGCGACCGCGCCGAGCCGACGCGTCGCTTCGCGATCCGCAACGGCGACTGGAGCGCGCTGCGCCAGTACCTGTCCGCGCTGCCGCAGGACGGCGCCAGCGCACTCGGCGATTGGACCGCACAGCCCGACATCGACGAATACCTGCTGGTCAGCGATGGGCTGGCCAACTATGGCAAGCGCACGCGGCCCGTGCTGCGCAGCGGGCAACGCCTGTACGCGCTGAGCAGTGCCGGTGCACGTACCGACACGGACCGCCTGCGCGACTGGACGCGGGCAGGGCATGGGCAGCTGCTGGTGCTGGCCGGTGCCGACGAGGCTGCGGCCACCGCCGCGCAGCTGCTGCGCGAAGATGCCGCTGATGTCGTGGTCCAGGGGGAAGGGCTGACCGACCTGCACGTGGATGACGCGCGCGCGGGGCAGGGCTGGGTGCGGGTGTTGGCGCGGGTGCAGCGTGCGGATGCACTGCTGCGCCTGCAGGTGCCGAGCGCCGATGGCGCGGGTCGAACCGTGACAGTGCCGCTGGCCGATGCGCGCGACACCGGGGGCGCGCTGGTCGCACATGCCTGGGCGGACGCGCAGCGCCGGCACCTGTCCGCAGACCCCGCGACGCATCGCACGGCCCTGCAGGCGCTGGCGCTGCGCTTCGGCCTGGTCGGGCCCGATACCTCGCTGCTGGTGCTGGAAACCCTGGACGATTACCTGCGCTATGGCATCCGCCCGGCCCCACCCCTGCAGCAGGCGTACGACCGGCTGCATGCGGTCAAGGCCGGGGACGAGGCCGCCGCGCGCCGTGCGCGGCTGGACAACCTCGCTGCGCAATATGCCGAGCGCGACGCCTGGTGGAACCGGGCCTGGCCGAAGGGCGTGCCGCCGTCGGCCGCGCCGCTCAAGCAGCGCTCCGCGCCCATGCCCGCCGCAGCACCGGCGCCGCCGCCCGCGCCGATGATGCTGGCGGCTGAAGACGCGCGCAGCGAACGTGCCGCGGTTGCATCCAGCGCGCTGGACAGGGTGGCGGTCACCGGCGCCCGACGGGCAGCTGGCGCGGCGGCCGACGAGGGCGTCGACACCGGGGTCAACCAGGGTGCCCTGCGCATCACGGTGGCGGCATGGGCGCCGGACTCGGTCTACGCCCGCCGCCTGCGCGCCGCGCGCCCCGACGCGGTCTACGCGCTGTACCTGCAGGAGCGCGCAGCGCATGCCGACAGCAGCGCGTTCTATCTCGACGTGGCAGACATCCTGTTGGCCCAGGGCCAGCGCGACCTCGCGCTGCGGGTGCTGTCGAACCTGGCAGAAATGCAGCTGGAAAACCGCCACGTGCTGCGCGTGCTCGGTTACCGCCTGATGCAGGCCAAGGCGCCGGCGCTGGCGGTACCGGTGTTCCGCGACGTGCTGGCGCTGGGCGAGGAAGAGCCGCAGAGCTTCCGCGACCTGGCCCTGGCGCTGGAGGCCGACAAGCAGCCGGCCGCGGCGCTGGCCGCGTTCAACGAGGTGGTCGTGCGGCCGTGGGACGCCCGCTTCGACGGCATCTCGCTGATCGCGCTGGACGAGCTGACCACGCTGGTGGCGCGCACCGGCGTCGACGCCAGCGCGGTCGATCCGCGCCTGCGCCGGGCGATGCCGCTTGACCTGCGCGTGGTGCTCAGCTGGGACAGCGACAACAGCGACATGGACCTGTGGGTCACCGATCCCAACGGCGAGCGCGTGTTCTACGGCAACCGGCTGAGCTACCAGGGTGGGCAGATGTCGCGCGACTTCACCGGCGGCTATGGTCCGGAGCAGTTCTCGCTGCGCCGGGCCAAGCCAGGCCGGTACAAGGTGGAGGCGAACTACTTCGGCAGCCGCGAGCAGCTGGTGACCGGGGCGACCACGCTCACGCTTCGCCTGAGCACGCACTGGGGCAGCCGCCGCCAGCAGGACCAGCAGGTCACCATGCGCCTGAAGGACAGTGCCGACACCGTGCTGGTGGGCGAGTTCGAGGTGCGGTGACGGACCCCTTGGGTCGGCCAACGGCCGGCGCTACCGGGGCCGCCGCCGGGCGGTGACGCGTCCCCCGTCCGCCGACCCCGGCCGGGGGCGCCACCCGTCATGCATGGCGAAATCCGGTAGCGCCGGCCGTTGGCCGGCCCGCAGGAACCCATGCCACGCGCCTGCTCCGGACGCCGCCGATCCGCCCTCGGGCCTCAAACATGAACAGGCTGCTCTGCGCTACAATTCGCCGCTTGTCCCAAGCCTTCATGACCGCCGATATGATCGAGCTCAATCCCGTGCGCCAGCGAATCACCGATCTGACCGATCGCGTGGTCTCGCTCAGGGGGTATCTTTGACTACGACGCCAAGAAAGAGCGTCTGGAAGAAGTAACCCGGGAACTGGAAAACCCCGACATCTGGAACAACGCCGAATACGCCCAGACCCTGGGCCGCGAGCGTTCCAGCCTGGAGAAGACGGTCGGCGGCATCGCCACCATCCTGGACGGGCTGACCGAATCCAACGAACTGCTGGAACTGGCTGAAAGCGAACAGGACGAAGACACCGCCCTGGCCGTGGTCGCCGACCTGGACAAGTACCAGAAGCACGTCGAACAGCTGGAGTTCCAGCGCATGTTCTCCGGCAAGATGGACAACGCCCCGGCGTTCGTCGACATCCAGGCCGGTGCCGGCGGCACCGAAGCCCAGGACTGGGCCGAAATCCTGCTGCGCATGTACCTGCGCTGGTGCGAATCGCGCGGCTGGAAGACCGAACTGATGGAAGTGTCCGGCGGCGACGTCGCGGGCATCAAGTCGGCCACGCTGCGGGTGGAAGGCGACTACGCCTATGGCTGGCTGAAGACCGAAACCGGCGTGCACCGCCTGGTGCGCAAGTCGCCGTTCGATTCGGACAACCGCCGCCACACCAGCTTCACCTCGGTGTTCGTGTCGCCGGAAGTGGACAACAACATCGAGATCGACATCAACCCGGCCGACCTGCGTACCGACGTGTACCGTTCGTCCGGTGCCGGTGGCCAGCACGTCAACAAGACCGAATCGGCGGTGCGTATCACGCACATTCCGACCAATACGGTCGTGGCCTGCCAGACCGGCCGCAGCCAGCACCAGAACCGCGACAACGCGATGAAGATGCTGGCCGCCAAGCTGTACGAGCTGGAAATCCAGAAGCGCAACGCCGAGCGCGATGCGGTGGAAGCGACCAAGTCCGACATCGGCTGGGGCAGCCAGATCCGCAACTACGTACTCGACCAGAGCCGTATCAAGGACCTGCGCACCGGCATCGAACGTTCGGACACGCAGAAGGTGCTCGATGGCGACCTCGACGAATTCGTCGAAGCCAGCCTGAAGTCGGGCCTGGAAGTCGGTGCCAAACGCCTCGATGCCTGACCGTCGGGCCGCCGCGTGCGGCCCTTCCGCTTTACCCCCGGCACGCGCCGGGGGGTGTATCCCCGTCCATATCCCCCAGACATAGACCCCCGCCATGAACGATCAGACCCCCGCGCCGCAGACCCCCGTCGACGAGAACAGCCTCATCGCCGAGCGCCGCGCGAAACTGACCGCGCTGCGCGGGCAGGGCATCGCCTACCCGAACGACTTCCGCCGCGAGGACTTCGCCGGCAAGCTGCAGGCCGAGTTCGCCGATGCCGAGGCGTGGACCGCCGAAGCGCTGGAAGCCACCGACCGCACGGTGAAGATGGCGGGCCGGCTGATGGCCAAGCGGGTGATGGGCAAGGCCAGCTTCGCCCAGATCCAGGACGAGTCCGGCCGCATCCAGCTGTTCCTGCAGGGCAATGCGCTGGGCGAGGTCTACACCGCCTTCAAGGGCTGGGACGTGGGCGACATCATTGCCGTGGAAGGCGGGCTGACCCGGACCAAGACCGGCGAGCTGTCGGTCAAGGCCACCAGCATCCGCCTGCTGACCAAGTCGCTGCGCCCGCTGCCGGACAAGTGGCACGGCCTGGCCGACGTGGAGCAGCGCTACCGCCAGCGCTACGTGGACCTGATCGTGACCCCGGAGTCGCGCGAGGTGTTCATCAAGCGCTCGCGGATCATCCGCGCCATGCGCGCCTGGCTGGACAACCGCGACTTCCTGGAAGTCGAAACGCCGATGATGCATTACATCCCCGGCGGCGCCACGGCCAAGCCGTTCACCACCCACCACAACGCGCTGGACCTGGACCTGTACCTGCGCGTGGCCCCGGAGCTGTACCTCAAGCGCCTGGTCGTGGGTGGGCTGGAGCGGGTGTACGAGATCAACCGCAACTTCCGCAACGAAGGCGTCAGCACCCGGCACAACCCGGAATTCACCATGATGGAGCTGTACGAGGCCTACGCCACGTACAACGAAGTGATGGACCTGACCGAAGGCGTGATCCGTGACGTGGCCAGCAAGGTGCTGGGCACCACCACGGTGGAATGGGACGGCGCCACCATCGACCTGGCCCCGGCGTTCCGTCGCTGGCGCATGGACGAGGCGGTGCGCCACCACAATCCCGAGATCAGCGAAGCCGACTGCACCGACCGCGAGGCGCTGCTGCGCCATTGCGAGCGCCTGAAGATCCGGGTCAAGCCGTCCTACGGCTGGGGCAAGCTGCTGCTGGAGATCTTCGAAGCCACCGTCGAGCACACCCTGGTGCAGCCGACCTTCATTACCGACCACCCGGTCGAGGTCTCGCCGCTGGCCCGCGCCAACGACGACCAGCCGGGCTACACCGACCGCTTCGAGCTGTTCATCAACGGCAAGGAGCTGGCCAACGGCTTCTCCGAGCTGAACGACCCGGAAGACCAGGCCGCGCGCTTCCAGGCCCAGGTCACGGCCAAGGAAGGTGGCGACGACGAGGCCATGCACTACGACGCCGACTATATCCGTGCGCTGGAGTACGGTATGGCCCCGACCGGCGGCCTGGGCATCGGCATCGACCGGTTGGTGATGCTGCTGACCGGCAGCAGCTCGATCCGGGATGTCCTGCTTTTCCCCTACATGCGCCCCGAAAACTGAGACGTAGTTCCGGAAGGGCCGCCGTAGGCCTCCCGGCGGGGTTCCGCTGGGATGGCCGTACGAGTATGGTTTCCGCGTGGCCTATTGAGTCGCCCTATGGGCGACGGCCGCGGATCATGAGAACTGGGCGGCGCCTGCGTGACACGCATCACGGCGCCACCACGATCATGAACAGGGGAATCATGACCGGAGGTGGGTCCCATGCAAGGTGCCGGAGTTCAGAGCAGCGGAGTATCCTTTTCGCAGCACGTTCCAGTGTGGTCCAGAAAGACGACGGAAGCAGCCTTGAATATTGTCATCGTTGACGATCAGACGTCCGCGCGCACGATGCTGCGGCATGTCATCGAGGACATCGCGCCCGAACTGAGCGTGCATGATTTCGGCGACCCGCTCACCGCGTTGGCCTGGTGCGAATCGCACGGGGTGGACCTGCTGCTGCTGGATTACCGCATGCCGGAAATGGACGGGCTGGAGTTCGCCCGCCGGTTCCGGCGCCTGCCCAAGCACCGCGACATCCCGGTGATCCTGATTACCGTGGTCGGCGACGAACCGATCCGCCAGGCCGCGCTCGAAGCCGGGGTGATCGACTTCCTGGTCAAGCCGATCCGGCCGCGCGAACTGCGCGCACGCTGCTACAACCTCCTGCAGCTGCGCCAGCAGTCCGAAAACGTGAAGCAGCGGGCGATGTCGCTGGAACAACGCCTGCTGGCCAGCATGCACGAGGTCGAGGAGCGCGAGCGCGAAACGCTGTCGCGACTGGCCCGCGCGATCGAGTTCCGGGACGCCGGCACCAGCGCCTACCTGGAGCGCATGGCCCACGTGGCCGGGCTGATCGCCGAACAGCTGGGCCTGCCCGAGGAAGAGGTCAAGCTGATCGAAATGGCGGCCCCGCTGCACGACATGGGCAAGATCGCCATTCCCGATGCGGTGCTGCTCAAGCAGGGCAAGCTGGACGAGGAGGAGCTGGCGATCATGCGCCGGCACCCCCGGATCGGCTACGAGCTGCTCAGCGGCAGCCAGAACCGCTTCATCCAGGTTGGCGCGCTGATCGCGCTGCGCCACCACGAGCGCTATGACGGCAGCGGCTATCCCGACGGCCTGCGCGGCGACGCGATTCCGCTGGAAGCGCGCATCGTGGCGGTGGCCGACGTGTTCGATGCGCTGATCTCGCCGCGACCCTACAAGGAAGCGTGGACGATGGAAGCGACCCTGGCCTACCTGTACGCGCAGCGCGGCCGTCTGTTCGACCCGCGCTGCGTGGATGCGCTGCTGCGCGGCCGGCAACAGCTGGATGAGATCTGCGCGCAGCATTCCACTGCGTCGGCGCGACCGGGGTTATGACGTGCAGGGCATGATCCATGCGTTGAAGCAGCGGCTGGGCAACCGACCCGATACCGAGCACGGCCAGGCGATCGTGCGCATGGTGCTGATCGTGCTGATCCTGGGCTACGTGTTGCTTCCCGGTCCGCGCCATGACCTGCCGCACCATCAATACCAGGTGGTGCTGGGCATCGTGCTGACCGGGTTGACGCTGTCGGTGCTGCTGTTCGCGTGGCTGCTGGCACGCCCCGGGCGTTCCGATCCGCGCCGCGTCGCCGGCATGCTGGCCGACTACGGCCTGATCGCCGCGGGCATGGTGCAGATGGGCGAGCCGCTGGCCTGGGTCTACATCGTGGTGATGTGGGTGACCGTGGGCAACGGCATGCGCTACGGCAATAAATACCTGTACGCCGCCGTGGGCATGGCGCTGGTCAGCTTCGGCGTGACCGTGCTGGGCACCGGGTACTGGCAGGCCAACGCGCGGCTGGGCTTCGGCCTGTGGCTGGGCCTGGCGGCGGTGCCGCTGTACTTCGCCACGCTGCTGCGCCAATTGACCCACGCGATGGACGAGGCGCGCCGCGCCAGCGAAGCCAAGAGCCGCTGCCTGGCCAACATGAGCCACGAATTCCGCACGCCGCTGAACGGCCTGTCCGGCATGACCGAGGTACTGGCCACCACCACCCTCGACGAAGAACAGCGCGAGTGCGTCAACACCATCCAGGCGTCCTCGCGCAGCCTGTTGGCGCTGGTGGAAGAGGTGCTGGACATTTCGGCGATCGAAGCCGGCAAGCTGCGCGTGGTCGCCGAGGACTTCTCGCTGGACGAGGTGGTGCAGTCGATCGGCCTGATCCTGATGCCGCAGGCCAGGCTCAAGCGGCTGGACTACCAGGTCAAGGTGGCCGCCGGCGTGCCCAAGCTGCTGCGCGGCGATCTCGGCCACCTGCGCCAGATCCTGCTCAACCTGGCCGGCAATGCGGTCAAGTTCACCGAGCACGGCCGCGTCGAGATCCGGGTGTCGCAGCTGCGCGAAGAGAACGAGGGCCAGGTCCGGCTGCGCTTCGACATCCTCGACACCGGCATCGGCGTGGTCCCGGACATGCGCGGGCGCCTGTTCCAGGCCTTCGAACAGGCCGACGTCAGCCTGGGCCGCCGCCACGAGGGCAGCGGCCTGGGGACCTCGATTTCACGGGGGCTGGTGGAAGCGATGGGCGGACAGATCGGCTATGCCGAGAACCCGCCGCAGGGCAGCTGCTTCTGGTTCGAACTGCCGTTCGCGTTGCCGCCGGTGGTGGCCGGCGAATACACCCCGGCCGTGGTCGGGGAGGGCGGCAGCGGGGCACCGGACAATGTGATCGCGTTCGCCGACCCGTTCCTACGCCACCGCGCCCGCGTGCGCAGCATGAAGGTGCTGGTCGCCGACGACCACCAGGCCAACCGGCTGGTGCTTCAGCGGCTGCTGCAGAAGGCCGGGCACAAGGTCGTGTGCGTGAACGGTGGCGAGGCGGTGCTCGATGCCATGGCCGAGAGCGACTACGACGTGGCCATCGTCGACCTGCACATGCCCGGCATGAGCGGGCTGGACATGCTCAAGGAGCTGCGCGTGCTGCAGGCCGGTGGCGCGCCGCGCACCCCGGTGCTGGTGCTCAGCGCCGACGTCACCCCCGAGTCGATCCAGCAGTGCACCCAGGCCGGCGCACATACGTTCTTCGGCAAGCCGGTGGTCCCGGTCAAGCTGCTCGACACGCTGGCCGAGATTGCCGCCAATGACGGCCTCAAGGTGCGCACGGCGGTGGTGCAGCCGCCACCGGTGGCGGTGGGCGTGCTGGACACCGGCGTGCTCGACGAGCTGGCTGCGCTGGGCATGGGCGACGGTTTCGAACAGGAGTTCATCCGCCAGTGCCTGGCCGACGCCACGCAGTGCGTGGGCGTGGCCATGGAAGCGGGCGAGCGCGGCGACTGGCCGCACCTTCGCGAGCAGGCGCATGCCATCAAGGGCGTGGCCAGCAACCTGGGACTGGTGCGGGTGGCTTACCGTGCCGGCGAGGTGATGCACCTGGCCGACTGGCAGCTCAAGAGCGAATGGCGCGAGCGGATGAAGTTGATCCGCGGCGCGGTCAAGGAAGGCCGCCAGGCGCTGGAGGAGCGGCGGCGCCCCGGCGCGTCGTCCAGCGACGACGGCGGGATCGACATGCGTTGAAAGGAAAAAAAGCCCGGTCATCACCGGGCTTTTTTACCTGACCCCCTTGTTGACGGTGCCGCGCTTACGCGGCATCGAACTGGGCACGGCGGGTCTGCGCTTTGATCAGCCGGTCCATGGTGCGCAGCGACTTGTCTTCCAGGGCCAATGCCGAATCCACCCAGATCTTGGTGATTTCGAGCAGTTCGTCGTAGCCCACCGCCTGTGCAAGGTTGCGGGCGGCGTTCATGGCCAGGTAGGTGCGCGGCGTGCGCTGCTGCTGGCGGATCAGGTCTTCGGCCGCCTTTACGCCCTGGCCCTTCGGCACCAGCACGTCGACCACGCCCATGGCATGCATCTCTTCGGACGAGTAGACCCGGCCTTCCAGGATGATCTTCTCGGCCAGCTGCGGCGCCACGCGGCGGCACAGGAACGAGTACGCGCCCATGCCCGGGAACAGGCCGAACAGCACTTCGGGCAGGCCCATGCCGCAGCCTTCCTCGGCGATGATGGTGTGGCAGGCCAGCGCCATTTCCAGGCCACCGCCCAGCGCATCGCCCTGGATCAGTGCGATCGAGCGCACGTCGCCACCGAAGCCGGTGTGCAGGTGGTGCACGCCTTCCACGCAGCGCTGCGCATAGGCCAGCAGGCGGTCGCGGTTGCCTTCGCGGATCAGCTGGGCGAACAGGGCCAGGTCGCCGCCCAGGTTGTAGGCGGTGGCATCGGAGGCGAGCACGAAGTGGCGCAGGCGGCCGCTGTTGCGCTCGGCGGGGGACAGGGTGATCTGGCTCATCACGCTCCACATCTCATCCAGCATGTCCTTGCGGCAGCAGGGACGGATGCCGGTGGCGGCGTCGGCGTGCATGAACAGCCAGTGGGCGGCATTGTCCGGAGTCGATTCGGTGCGGATGGTCGCGTAGCCGCGGGAATACGGAAGCTTTTCGATGGATTGCATGGGGATTACCTCGGCGGGTTGGCCTGCAGGGAGGACGGTGGGCGGCAGGCCGGACGGGTCCACACGCCGCGATCCTACACCGCCAACCCGGGCTGGAATGCAAACGCCGTAGATAATGCGCATAGGGGCCCGAAACGACGGCCAGAATCTCGTTCAGCCTTGTGCCGCAAGGGTATCCGGCGATTCAAAGTGCGCCGCGAAGCCGAAGCCGATGGTGGCCACCCAGTATAGGAATTCGACGAATAGGTAGAGCCACGCCCTGCGTGGCTGCGGTGCCCTTGGCGGATAAGCCTGCAAGTTTTTCCCTGTAACGAATGGGTTTCTCCATCCCGGCAGCCTTAACGTTGAGAATCAGAAAGCGCGACGCGGCGATACACGATATCTTCCAGCCAGCGCTTCAACGAGGTCTGGCCATGCGTAGGCTGGGGATGATGGTAATGGTAGTGCTCGCCCTGCTGGGTGCGGAAGCGCTTGCCGGCATCCAAAGCGCGCAGACTGCGACAGCCGCACCGGAGCAGTGCCTGAAGATCGTGCGTGACTACGTGAAGCGAACCCGCGGGTGGGATGCGAGCACGTACATGGTCGAGGAGGATAGCGTCGGCAGCCCGGGGCGCGGCTTTTCTGTCATTTTGCTGGCGGAGATGGGCGTTCTGCGACCTCCAGATGGCGGCCAGTCATTCCATGTGGATACGGACCAGGAGTGCTCGCGGGTGATCGGTGAGTTGGCGTACCAATGAGGGTGGCGGTAGTACAGAAAGCAGAACACCCGCTGGGGGCGACTTGATGATACTTGGTACTAGGCCTTACGCTCGGCTATGCGGCGGGCGCGTCTCGCAGCTCGCGGCGCAGGATCTGGCCGAAGTTGGTCTTCGGCAGGGCAGCTTCTTGCGGAACCCGACGACGCGGGGGTGCTTGTAGTCGGTTGGGGTTGGCGGGCGTGTCCCTTGACCATCTCGGCGGTCAGGTTCGGTACTTTTGGATAGCTACCACCTTGACCACTCCGCCAGACTTATCTCCAGACAGACTGCCACCTCGATTCGCGCGCAAAGCACCGCCGCCTAGCTGAAGATCGATTTCACGCGCGCGATCGCGCCCAAGAGTGAGATTGCTTCGACGCCTTTACGGCCCATTCGCGTAGATCCAAAACTATGCACCACGAACATCTGCGTTGGCTGAATCTTCTGGCAGGCGAGCCAGAAACCAGCCTGCGGGTCGCTTTGGTCGCTTACCTTGAACTCGATAGCGCAGACTGCCGCGTGCGCGGGGGTGAAGTCTAGAATAAGGTCTATTTCGTTGCCGTCCTTGTCACGATAGAAGCTCGCCTTCGCCCGATTGCCGGTCGCCAAGATTAGGGCCTCGGCGGCAAAGGATTCCCAGCTATGGCCGTGAAGATCGTCCGCGCGCAATTGCTCTCGCGTGCGAACTCCCCGCATTGCGTGAAAGAGGCCGGAATCCCTAATATAGAGGACCGGATTGCCGCCTCTGTTAGTGTTCGGCAGGGATCGAATCAGTCCCATGCGCTCCAGCATGTTAAGCGTATTGCGCAGACTGCTCTTGTCTAAGCTGAGCTCGCTACGGCACTTGTCTTCATCGAAAATTTGGCCCTGCGCATCGACGACGCGGCTGAGCACCTCGAGTACCCGGTCCGCTGGGCCTAGCGACCAATCGCCAAAATCGCCGTTCAGCAGTGCATCTTTGTAGTCTTTTCGCCATTGAAAACTTGAATCGTCGTCACCGGCCTCCAAACTCTGCGGAAAGCCGCCGCGCAACCAATGCAAGTCTTGGTTCCATTCCTTGAATTCCATGGGTGCGGATTTAAGTTCAGCTACAATCGGTCCGGCTGAAGGCGCCTTTAGCCGTTCGACATCGCGAAAAGCCTCGTCTGGCTGGATTGGGCTTACTTCAATACATCGGACCATTCCAGCCAACGCAGTCGCCAGTTTGGGCGAGAAGGCCTGGCCCTGCACGATCAATAAAAAGCGGGTTCTATCCGTTCCCGAAGCAGCGGCGCGAACCAGTCGTGCGACAGGGTCGATCGAGCGCTCAACGATGTTCTCAATGACGACGAGATGGCCGGCAATCATCTCAAGGAAAGTGGTGGTGAGAGCAATGTCCTCTCTATAGCTATCCGCGTCAAAGGCAATTCCGAGACCTTCTGTCTCTTCAATCCACGTATTTGCTAGCGTACTCCTACCTACTCGCGGTAGGCCAGCCAGCAGGACTGCTGTACGAACCTCGAGGGCTTGCTCAATATCTTGTCGGACGGTGCGCGGGATCATGAAGTGCGCTAATCAAGGCCGTGTTACGTCGAGAACATAGATCTCTACTCGCCCGTCGTTTACGGCCTTGCTGCCAGCGCGAAGACTGTCACGGAGGGAAATAGGGTCGGTAGGCAATTGCTGATTACGTCCAGGACTCTTGAGGCGCTTGTTGTTTGGGACTTCAGCACCGAACCAAAGTACGACATAGATGCCGCGTCCGTCAGCGCGCCAGTCCCTTGAATAGAAGAAATCGAGCTGAGTGTCGGCAGCGCGCCAGAGATGAGGATGCCATTGGCCCTTGATCTCGATAGGCATACGCAACGCCCCGGCAGAGCAAGCGATATCAACTTCCCGGTCCCCAGCAACATGCCTTTCGGGATCGAGCGTGATCCCCTGGCAGCCTTGTCGCAGCAGGCCCAACAGATGATCGCGACACGCATCCTCTCCCAGCGGACCTTCGTTATCGTAGAAGCCGCGCCAAGATTCTGCATCGTCGCTTCGAATCTTAGCCTGGACGACTTCAAGTTCCTCGAGCATGAAGGCTTGCAGATCGGCGGCATCGGCGGGCGCTTGATCAGATGCGATCGCTGCTAAGACGTCAATTGATGGTGGAGAATAGCCTTCCTCGACCTGCTTTCGTGCCTGCTCGGCCCAAACAATCTTTAGGGTATCAGTGTAGCTATCCGTCGGATAATCACGTAGGCGACGCAGTGCGGCGACTGCCTCAACGCTTGTGTCGTTACCCAAGCGTTGGATTAGTAGATTGAGGAAGTCGCTGGCGTCCCAATCATTGGTGTCGCCAACGCTAGAGCCACTCGGCCGATGTACGCGCGCCCACGTACTGCGAAACTCCGAAACAATCCATTCCAACTGAGTCGCGTCTAGAACAATCTCGGTTTCATCGTCGTATCGTCCCCCGATAAGATGGCGAAGAGTCCATAGAAGTTCTGGATCTACCTCGACGGCAGCTAAGCGCGCTGAAGCAGCCTCGTAGTCCACAATTAGCCCGACAGCATCCCACAACCGGCGTTGCTCGTCGCTGACGAGTTCCCTTCTGCTCCTGCTAATACGTCGAAGATCATGCTGCCGATCAGACCGCAATGCGACTTTAACCATCTCAACCTCCGGTACGTGGGGGAGATTTGGAAATCGCTCTAGCCATTCGATGGCAAGGTCAACTGCAAGTCCTCGATCAACATCGTCCCTCATCAATCGATACAGCCCATCAACATGCTCTGTCTGCTTGCTAAGCTGAGGCTCTATATAACGTCGAAGAGTTTCTTGCCAAACTAGTCGTGAGCGAAGCGCCGCTTGGAGGGTCTCTTCCAATCCACCAATCTTAGCGCGGTCATCGAGGTTGCTGTGGCGGACCTCGAACAAACCGGCCATCAAGCGTTCGTCGCTGAGGTCATCAAATCCCTTTCCGAGTCTCAGGCGCTCAGCAAGCGCTGCGACGATGATGAAGCCGGCGTCCCAGCGTTTACCCTCTGCAAAACTACTTGCGATGTCGTCTGCTGTTGGCATTGGTTCGGCTTGGGTCAGAAAAGCTTCGAAGCCTTGATGTGCTGCATTGGCGAGGTCTTCACCCAGCCATTGCTTCACGCGCTCGTGAGCCATCACGCCGTCGCCAATGTCGAAAAATAACTTAAGGTATGCCTTTGCCGGGTTCATCACCAAGCCATAGTCACCTCTTCTCATTGCTTCAATGTGCGGAAGTAGATTTTCTCGATGTGTAGCGAGGTCCATCTCGCGCTGCGCCTGCCGCTTTCGTTGCTCTTCGGCTTGCTTTAGCTGCCAATCGTGTACCCGAGGTATTGCTAGGTTTTCTAGCCACTCGAGCGAAGCTCTGCTATGTTCGGTGAACGGGCGAGCCGCAGTGCGCACTTCAATTCCATCTTTGCCTTCGTGAATGGCTAGCTGCACTATTTCGCGCCAACGTTCGTCTTGGTGGTCTTTTGGGTCGAGCGCCTCAAGCAGATGCACCAAGTCGTCGTGGTTCGCAGCGAGGGTCGTCGCACGGCGTCCAAGCTGCCATGCTCGTTCCCAAACGTTTTTTTCTCCCGCTTGGTCGAGCAGGACGTGCCGCTGAATCGCACGCCGGAGGTCCGCGTCACGCGCGATCAGCTCATCAAGCTGCTTGCGGGTCTCTCGGTGGTAGCCGGCGCTAGCATCGAATGGCTCCAGCCAAGTCCATAGGCGTACTGGATCTATCGAGCCTGCCCCCACACGGCGCACAATGAGTGCATAGGCGAAATCTGTGATGGCATCATCGCCTGGTCGTTGATGTGGTTCACCGCTGCTCCTAGCGGCGAGCGCCCATCGATCGATAAGTTCATCCAGTCGAGCGTCGGGTAGGTTTTTCTCCAAGCGATAAAGTACGCCAGAGGTGTGTTCGTCGTCTTGGGTGTGAGTCAGAGCGAGGCTCACGATCAGATCGTCATCAAATGACTCGTATCCGATGTCGTCCATCAACTCGATCGCCAATCGAACTGAAAGTTCGTCCCCGTGCCTAAGCAAATGGGACATGATTGTGTGCCAGTCCTCCTGATTGTGCAGTTCGACCAATGCTTGCCCCGCTGCACTCCGCGCGGCAAAGATTGCCGTCTTATCCAGAACCAATTCCCTTAACTCGCCGGAAAGTATCAATGCAACAGGTGAGCCTTTGACCGCTTCAAGTACCAAGATCCTTAGGCCAAATGGCGTTTCTGGCGCTGCGATAAGGCGGCGGATTTCCGAGACAAGCTCTGTTCGCGCGACACCTCCCATAGAGTAGTGCCCCCAATCGCGGAAGCCCGGATTGTCTGTCGCGAGTGTCTCAAGTGCGCGAAGTAGAGCTAAACCTTCCTCCGCCGTCAGGTTATCTGCATCGCCGTACTCGATGACACCCATTGGATCGAAGGCAATGACATCGATTGCCAAGCTGGGGTGGCGTGCGAGCCAGGCGTGAATGCCTCGTAGGCTGGCGGGCACAAGTCCATTGGCGTGAAACAGTGATAGAAGCCGCCTGCGCTTTCGCGGCGTGTTGGCGCAGTTGGCTAGCCATTGCGCACCAAGATGCTCCCCTATGCGGCGGTGCCAGTAGCTAAATCGGTCTGCGCTACTTGCCTTGAATAGACGTGTCTCGAGCATTGCATCGATGGCGTCGCCACCGGGTAGATGGCGGATCTCAGCAATTGGCAGCTCTTCTTCTTCAATCTTCGCCCGGGCCTTGCGCACGATCGCTTCATGGCCGGTTAAAATTAGGCTGGCAAACGCAGCCCCTGCGGCATCGAGCGCGGACTGGTGCGCCGGCTGCTGGCCCGCCTTTGAGTCATTGTGCTCCGTCCAAAGAATTTCGATTGCCCGGCTGAAAAGCTCGCCTCGCGTCTCTGGGAGTTTTTCCGGACCGATGCTGGCGATCATTTCCAGCGTCTGTGGGTTGCCGAGCAGGCCTCTAAGTCCCCTTTGCGCGAAATGGGAGACCACTGCCGTCGCGCTTGCGGCACCGAACTTTGGCTCCAAGAAGGCGATCGCGTCCGCGTCACTGAACGGTTCGAGGTGAAACTGGAGGGGCTCGTCCCCATACTGCTCTCGAATTGCTTGCAGGCCGGTGGCCTTGCGCCAATCCGCCACCCGACAAGATAAAACGAAGCGTGGGTAGCCAAGCTGGCCCAATTTTCGCAATACGAGGTCAACGGCATCGCCTTCCTTCTGCGCGCTAACTTCGTCTAGAGCGTCGATCACCAAGACGTTTGAGTCACCCAGGAGCGTCCTCGGGTCGAAGCGATTGATAAGTTGGCGAGCAGTGCAGAGCGCATACCCGGGCACATCTGCAAGCCATTCGAGCAAATGGGACTTGCCCATTCCGGCCTCACCAAGAACCACGATCGGGCGGGTTTGGTTCCGCAGCTGAGCTTGGTTTATATCCGCTCGACCATCGAGCGTCTCGTACCAAAGCGTCCGTTCAATGGGTGCGCTAGCCATGTCTTGTCGTGCCCGATGAGTTCATTTCGTGGCCCGCCTCCTTAAGGCATTCTGAGGAAGTGACTTCCCGTTTTAAGGGTGAGCGGCCGCATGAATTTTAGTAGCCAACAATCTTTCACAAGAGGGCGTGTTGCCCGTAGTGGCGCTTGTGGCTATGTCTTTCTACTGAATATAACTTTTATGCGGCCAAGTTGAAGATAAAAAAAGCCCGCAAGTTAATGGCTTGCGGGCCTTTCGATAGTCCACTAGGCTGTTTATCAGCCCACCGGTGCGTCGCGCAGTTCGCGGCGCAGGATCTTGCCGACGTTGGTCTTCGGCAGTTCCTTGCGGAACTCGACGATCTTCGGGTGCTTGTAGCCGGTGAGGTTGGCGCGGGCGTGTTCCTTGACCATTTCGGCGGTCAGGTTCGGGTCCTTCTTGACGATGACCACCTTGACGATTTCGCCGGACTTCTCGTCCGGTACGCCGACCGCTGCCACTTCCAGCACGCCCGGCATCATCGCGATGACGTCTTCGACTTCGTTCGGGTACACGTTGAAGCCGGACACGAGGATCATGTCCTTCTTGCGGTCCACGATGTAGAAGAAGCCGTTCTCGTCCATGCGCGCCATGTCGCCGGTGTGCAGCCAGCCGTCGGCGTCGATGGCCTTGGCGGTGTCTTCCGGGCGCTGCCAGTAGCCCTTCATCACCTGCGGCCCGCGGATGCACAGCTCGCCGACATCGCCCGGCGTCAGGGTGGCGCCGTTGTCGTCCTTCACGCAGGCGTCGGTGGACGGAATCGGCAGGCCGATCGCGCCGTTGTACTCAGGCAGGTCGAGCGGGTTGATGCAGGCCGCCGGTGAGGTCTCGGTCAGGCCGTAGGCCTCGACCAGGGTGACGCCGGTGGTCTTCTTCCAGCGCTCGGCCACGGCGCGCTGCACCGCCATGCCGCCGCCCAGGGTGACTTTCAGCGAGGAGAAGTCCACCTCGTCGAATCCGGGGGTGTTGAGCAGGCCGTTGAACAGCGTGTTGACGCCGGTGATCGCGGTGAAGCGGGTCGACTTGAGCTCCTTGACGAAGCCCTTCATGTCGCGCGGGTTGGTGATCAGGTGGTTGCAGCCACCGAACTTCATGAAGACCAGTCCGTTCGCGGTCAGCGCGAAGATGTGGTACAGCGGCAGGGCGGTGATGATGACTTCCTTGCCCATTTCGATGCCCGACGCGGAGATCCACGCCGACGCCTGCTGCATGTTGGCCACCAGGTTGCGGTTGGTGAGCATTGCCCCCTTGGCCACGCCGGTGGTGCCGCCGGTGTACTGCAGGAAGGCCACGTCGTCGTGGTCCAGTTCCACCTTCGGCAGGGTGTGGCCGCTGCCCAGCTTCAACGCCTGGTTGAAGCGGATGGCGCCGCGCAGGGTGTAGTTGGGCACCATCTTCTTGATGTACTTCAGCACGAAGTTCACCACCACGCCCTTCAGGCCGAGCATGTCGCCCAGGCCGGTGGTGATGACCTGCTTGATCGGGGTGTCGGCGATGACCTGCTGCACGGTGTCGCCGAAGTTGTCCACCACCACCAGCACCGCTGCGCCGGAGTCGACCAGCTGGTGCTTGAGCTCGCGCGCGGTGTACAGCGGGTTGACGTTGACCACGGTCAGGCCGGCCCGCAGGACGCCGAAGGTGGCGACCGGGTACTGCAGGCAGTTGGGCATCATCAGGGCGACGCGGTCGCCCTTCTTGAGCTTCAGTTCGCCCAGCAGGTAGGCGGCGAACTGCTCGACCAAGGCGTCGGTTTCACCATAGGTGAGCACCTTGCCGAAGCTGGAATAGGCGGGACGGTCGCGGTACTTGGCCACCGAGGCGTCGAACACGGCCGAGACCGAATGGAACTCGTTGACGTCGATTTCGGCAGGTACGCCGTTCGGATAGCTCTTCAGCCAGGGACGTTCCAGACTCATATTCCCCCTCCAGGAAACGTTGATGGTGTGATGCCGGCGGACAGTATCCGTCGTTTCGGTCCCCGGCAGCATACCGGGCCGAATGGAAAACGCGAAGAGGTTGTGAATAAAGCGTGCAGGGCATGTGTAGAGCCGGCCTGTGGCCGGCTGTGCGCGGGGGTGGGTCCATGAGGAGCGGGCCAGAGGCCGGCTCCTCGGGGGACAGGCTTGCTCAGCGGGCCGCCAGCTGGCGCAGGACGTACTGGAGCAGGCCGCCGTGCTTGAAGTACTCCACTTCCTTGGGGGTCAGCAGCATGACGTGGGCCTCGAAGGTCCTGGTCGTGCCGTCGGCGCGGGTGGCGGTGAGGGTGGCGGTCTTGCTGGCGCCATCGGCCAGGCCGGTGATGTCGACCACTTCCGAGCCGTCCAGGCCCAGCGACTGGGCGTTCTCGCCGGCCTTGAACTGCAGCGGCAGCACGCCCATGCCGACCAGGTTGGAGCGGTGGATGCGCTCGAAGCTCTCGGCGACCACCGCCTTCACGCCCAGAAGGTTGGTGCCCTTGGCTGCCCAGTCGCGCGAGGAGCCGGTGCCGTATTCCTTGCCGGCAAACACCACCAGCGGCACGCCCTCGGCCTTGTACTTCATCGCCGCGTCGTAGATGGCCAGCTTCTGCGGTTCGCCACCATCCTGCGGGAAGTACAGGGTGTTGCCGCCTTCCTCGCCACCGAACATCAGGTTCTTGATGCGGATGTTGGCGAAGGTGCCGCGCACCATCACGTCATCATTGCCGCGGCGGCTGCCGTAGCTGTTGAAGTCGGCCGGCTGCACGCCGCGCTCCTGCAGGAAACGACCTGCCGGGGAATCCTTCTTGATGTTTCCGGCCGGGGAGATGTGGTCGGTGGTGATCGAGTCGCCGAACAGGCCCATGACCCGCGCCCCGTGCACGTCGTCGATATGGCCGACCTGCATGGTCATGCCCTCGAAGTACGGCGGGTTCTTGATGTAGGTGGAGCTGCCGTCCCATTCGTACAGGTCGCCGTCGGGCGACTGGATGTTGTTCCAGCGGCTGTCGCCCTTGAACACGTCGGCGTAGTTCTGCTTGAACATCTCCGGCCCGATGGTGGCGGCGATCACGTCGCCGATCTCCTTGTTGCTGGGCCAGATGTCGCGCAGGTACACCGGCTGGCCGTCGCTGCCGGTGCCGAGCGGTTCGGTGGTGAGATCGATGTCGGTGGTGCCGGCGATCGCGTAAGCCACCACCAGCGGCGGGCTGGCCAGGTAGTTCATCTTCACTTCGGGGTGCACGCGGCCCTCGAAGTTGCGGTTGCCGGACAGCACCGAGGTCACCACCAGGTCGCCGCTGGCGATGCCGGCGCTGATTTCGGTGGGCAGGGGGCCGGAGTTGCCGATGCAGGTGGTGCAGCCATAGCCGACCACGTAGAAGCCGATCTTTTCCAGCTCGGTGAGTACGCCGGCCTTTTCCAGGTAGTCGGTGACCACGCGCGAGCCCGGGCCGAGCGAGGTCTTCACCCACGGCTTGCGGTCCAGGCCCTTGGCGGCGGCGTTGCGGGCCAGCAGGCCGGCGCCGATCATCACCGCCGGGTTGGAGGTGTTGGTGCAGGAGGTGATCGCGGCGATGACCACCGCGCCGTCCTTGAGCCGGAAGCGGTTGCCGTCCAGTTCGACGTCGGCATGTCCCTTGGCCAGCTGCTCGTTGCCGACCGCGGCGCCGCCGCCTTCGTTGACGAAGGTGGCCACGTCTTCACTGCGCTTGTCGCGGTTGGTGGTGAGGCCGCCCAGGTTGTCGCGGTAGTTCTGCTTGACGTCCTGCAGCAGCACGCGGTCCTGCGGGCGCTTGGGGCCGGCCAGCGACGGCTTCACCTCGCCCATGTCCAGTTCCAGCGTGGCGCTGTAGCTGGCGGGTGCGGTGTCGGCGTCGTGCCACAGGCCCTGGGCCTTGGCATAGGCTTCGACCAGTGCGATCTGCGCTTCGCTGCGGCCGGACAGGCGCAGGTAGGTCAGCGATTCGTTGTCGATCGGGAAGATGCCGCAGGTGGCGCCGTACTCCGGCGCCATGTTGCCGATGGTGGCGCGGTCGGCCAGCGGCAGGTGCTGCAGGCCTTCGCCGAAGAACTCGACGAACTTGCCGACCACCCCGTGCTTGCGCAGCATCTGGGTAACGGTCAGCACGAGGTCGGTGGCGGTGGCGCCCTCGGGCAGGCGGCCGGTGAGCTTGAAGCCCACCACCTGCGGAATCAGCATGGAGGAGGGCTGGCCCAGCATGGCCGCTTCGGCCTCGATGCCGCCCACGCCCCAGCCGAGCACGCCGATGCCATTGATCATGGTGGTGTGGCTGTCGGTGCCGAACACGGTGTCCGGGTAGGCAACGGCCTTGCCGTCCTTGTCCGCGGTCATCACCACCCGGGCCAGGTTCTCCAGGTTCACCTGGTGGACGATGCCGGTGTTGGGCGGCACCACCTTGAAGTTGTCGAACGCCTTCTGGCCCCAGCGCAGGAAGCCGTAACGTTCCTGGTTGCGCTGGAATTCGATCTTGCCGTTGAGGTCCAGGGCGTCAGGCGTGCCGAACACATCCACCTGCACCGAGTGGTCGATGACCAGTTCCGAGGGAATCTGCGGATTGATCTGTTCCGGACGGCCACCCAGTTTGACCACCGCGTCGCGCATCGCGGCCAGGTCGACCACGCAGGGCACGCCGGTGAAATCCTGCAGCACCACGCGGGCCGGCATGAAGGCGATCTCGATGTCCGGCTCAGCCTTCGGGTCCCATTTCGCCACCGCTTCGATGTGCTCGCGGCCCACCGTGGCGCCGCCGTCCTCGTGCCGGAGCAGGTTCTCCAGCAGGATCTTCATCGAGTAGGGCAGGTGGGAGATGTCGAACTGCTGTCCGAGCTTGGGGAGGCTGAAGTAGTCGTAGGTGCTGCCGGCGACGTCCAGCTGGCTGCGGGTGGAGAACGAATCGCTCATGCGGGGAAACTCCTCTTGCGGATGGCTTGCAGTGGCCCCTGCGGGCCTGCTTGCGGTTGCCGGTGACCACATCCCGGCCTGGGGGTCAGTATGAACCCTTCAGCCAAGCCTCGGTCGTCGGCAGGGCATCAGGCTACCTATACGTATGTATCGCCCATGTCATTGGCGTGGCAGGGCGCTGGCGGTTCCGGGACAGCGTTCCTGAACAGGGCCGGGTGGAAGTATGCCCGGGGAAGTATGTATAATTTGTGCATACTTTGGAGGGCCTACCGATGGAAGCCACCGTTGCAGAACGCGGACAGATCACCTTGCCCAAGGCGGTCCGCGACGCGCTCGGCCTGACCAAGGGCACCCAGTTGAAAGTGGAGCTCGACGGCAGCCGCATCATCCTGCGCAAGAGCGTCGACGACGCCATTTCGCGTGCACGCGGCAAGTTCGCGCTGGACGGGTTCGATTCCGCCGAAGCGGCCGTCGTTGCCGTGCGCGACCCCGAATGAGCCCCGCATGATCGCCGTCGATTCCCCGGTCCTGATCGAACTGCTCAGCAACGGCCCCCAGGCCGACGCGGTGGAAGCCTGCCTGCGGCAGAGCCTGGTCGGCGGGCGGGTGGTGATCTGCGGCGTGGTGCTGGCCGAGATATGCGCCGCGCTGCGCGGTGGTGCCGAAGTGCAGGAAGCGCTTGAGGAAATGGGCATCCGCTTCAGCCCGCTGGAAGCCAAGTCGGCACTGCGCGCCGGCGAGATGCACCGCCGCCATCGCCAGCGCGGCAGCGACCGCCGCGGCATCGACGATTTCATGGTCGGCGCGCACGCACTGCTGCAGTGCGACGGCCTGATCACCTGGAACGACAAATTTTACCGCGACTACTTCAAGGGCCTGAAGCTGATCGTGCCGCAAGCCTGAGCCCGTAACTCAACCGCCGTATTCAACCGAAGTCTTTTCAAAGAATTTCCCGGGAGTTGTCATGTTGGAAGCCTACCGCCACCACGTAGCCGAGCGCGCCGCG
>Ga0209676_1001198_pt1 | contig 27768 bp, 22 predicted proteins | sample AraplaCvi_mLB_r2_FD_184282 | JGI IMG/M metagenome (GOLD analysis project Ga0209676, IMG submission 184282) | Arabidopsis root microbial communities from North Carolina, USA - plate scrape MF_Cvi_mLB_r2 (SPAdes) (version 2) | ecosystem: Host-associated > Plants > Roots > Endosphere | place: USA... | reverse complement strand
CCAGGAGAGGACTCGAACCTCCACGAAGTTGCCCCCGCTAGCACCTGAAGCTAGTGCGTCTACCAATTCCGCCACCTGGGCGACTCAGGAGGAGAATTCTGCGGGAGAAGCGTGAATGTGTCAACAGGATGTCGAAGAAAAACTCTGCTCCGGCGCAACGTGCAGCGTCATCACGAATGATCCGCCAGAAACGAAAAAACCCGCTTGCGCGGGTTTGATCATTTACCGAGTCGTGGTGCCCAGGAGAGGACTCGAACCTCCACGAAGTTGCCCCCGCTAGCACCTGAAGCTAGTGCGTCTACCAATTCCGCCACCTGGGCGACTCAGGGGGCGAATTATGCGGAAGGCGTTTCGGGCTGTCAATGCATGCACGGGCGGCGCTTGGCATACTCGCCCGACACCCGACGGTCTGGAGCTTCCATGGCACTGCCGATCCTGCACGCCCACCCGCTGTCGTCCTGCTGCCAGAAGGTGCTCATTGCCGCCCGCGTGCTCGGCGTCGCCCTGGACGAGCGCCTGTTGAACCTCGGCGACGCCGCGCAGCGCGCCATGCTCGACGCACTCTCCCCGGCGCGAAAGATGCCGGTGCTGGTCGACCAGGGCAGGGCGGTGGCCGAGACCAGCATCATCATCGAATACCTGCAGCAACGGCTGTCCAGCGATGGCCCGCGCCTGATCCCGGCCGACCCCGACGCCGCCCTGGCCGTGCGCTTCTGGGACCGGTTCTGCGATTTCTACCTCATGACCCCGATGCAGGCCCTTACCGCCGAACTGCTCACGCCGGAGGGCGAACGCAGCGAACCGGCCGCCGAGGCTGCGCGATCACTGCTGCTGCACAGCTACGCCGCACTCAACCGCCAGCTCGACGGACGGACATGGCTGGCAGGGGAGGACTTCAGCATGGCCGACTGCGCCGCCGCGCCCGCCCTGTTCTACGCCGTTGCATATGTGCCGGTGCCGGAAACGCACGCACGCCTGCTCGCTTATTTCGAGCGCCTGATGGTGCATCCGGATATCGCCGCCGTCGTCGACGCCGCGCGTCCCTGGTTCAAGTACTTCCCCGGACGGGCAGGGCTGGCCGTGCGCTTCTACGTCGCCGAGGCCTGAAACGAAAAAACCCGCTTGCGCGGGTTTGATCATTTACCGAGTCGTGGTGCCCAGGAGAGGACTCGAACCTCCACGAAGTTGCCCCCGCTAGCACCTGAAGCTAGTGCGTCTACCAATTCCGCCACCTGGGCGACTCAGGGGGCGAATTGTGGGCATGCCCGGGAGGCTTGTCAACGGTTTCGTGAAAATTCTTCACAATCCTGCATGCGCGGCGGCAATGACCCATTCTGCACACCGCCACGCGGTACCATGGGGGTCGATGAAAACAAAGAAACCGACCCGGGGCGCGAAAGCCCCCAAGTCTCCGGCGCCCAAGCAGGCTGCCGGTCCGTCGGGCAAGCCCCGCGCTGCTGCTGCCAAGTCCGGCAAGAAGCTGCCGCCTTGGATGCCCGACTCCATGAACACCCCGGCACCGCCCCGTGGCGGCAAGCGCAGCGGTCCCAAGCCGGACCATGGCGCCCCCGTCCCCACCCGGCGCAATCCGCACCCGCTGCCGGCCGGCGGCCCGGTGGAAGACCCCTATGCGGCCCGCGAAGCTGAACGCTACGCCCAGCCGATTGCCAGCCGCGAAGCCATCCTGCAGCTGCTCGACCGCTGCGATGGCCCGCAGACCGGCGAGGAGATCGGCGCCCAGCTGGGCCTGACCGAACCCGACCGCGCCGACGCCCTGGGCAAGCGCCTGGGCGCCATGGTGCGCGACGGCCAGCTGGTGCAGAACCGCCGCGGCGGCTTCGCACCCGTCCAGGCCACCAACCTGATCACCGGCGTGGTGATCGCCAATCCCGAAGGGTTCGGCTTCCTGCGCCCGGTCGAAGGTGGCGACGACCTGTTCCTGCCGCCGTATGAAATGCGCAAGGTCATGCATGGCGACCGCGTGCTCGCCAACGTGACCGGCATCGACCGGCGCGGGCGCCGCGAAGGCAGCATCGCGCGCGTGCTCGAGCGCGGCATGACCCGCCTGATCGGCCGTTTCAGCGTCGAATTCGGCATCAACTACGTGGTGCCTGACGACAAGCGCATCCAGCGCAACGTGCAGATTCCGCCCGACCAGACCGGCGACGCCCGCGATGGCCAGCTGGTGGTGTGCGAACTGACCCAGGCCCCGGACACCCGGCGCCCGCCGATCGGCCGCATCATCGCCGTGCTCGGTGACAAGCTCACCGCCTCGCTGATCGTGGAAACCGCCATCCACGGCCACGAGCTGCCATTCGAATTCCCGCAGGCCGTGCTCGACGAAGCCGCCGCCGTTCCCATGCAGGTCGAGCCGGGCATGATCGGCGACCGCGTCGACCTGCGCAGCACGCCGCTGGTGACCATCGACGGTGAAGACGCCAAGGACTTCGACGACGCGGTCTACTGCGAACCCAACGCCGACGGCTTCCGCCTGGTGGTGGCCATCGCCGACGTCTCCAACTATGTCCGCCCCGGCACCCCGCTGGACGATGAGGCGCAGAAGCGCGCCACCTCGGTGTACTTCCCCGGCTTCGTCGTGCCGATGCTGCCCGAGACCCTGTCCAACGGCATCTGCTCGCTGATGCCCAAGGTCGACCGCATGTGCTTCGTCTGCGACATGCAGGTCGGGCGCGACGGTGAAGTGATGCACTCGCGCTTCTACGAAGCGGTGATGAACTCGCATGCCCGCCTGACCTACAACCAGGTCTGGCAGGCGGTCGGTGAAAACGATCCGGCGGTGCGCACGCAGATCGCCGCGGTGCTGCCGCAGGTCGAGCGCCTGCACCAGTTGTACAAAGTGCTGGCCAAGGCGCGTACCCGGCGCGGTGCGATCGAGTTCGAATCGTCCGAAGTGCGCTTCGTGCTGGACAACACCGGCGAAGTCACCCAGGCCGGCATGCTGGTGCGCAACGACGCGCACAAGCTGATCGAGGAATGCATGATCGCGGCCAACGTGCAGGCCGCGCGCTACCTGCTGTACAAGCACATGCCGGCGCCGTTCCGTGACCACGCCAAGCCGCCGGAGGCGAAGTTCGACGACCTGCTGGAGTTCCTGAAGGAATTCAAGCTGAGCCTGCCGCCGTGGTCGAAGGTGCAGCCGGGCGACTACACCAAGCTGCTCAAGAAGGTGCGCGAGCGTCCCGACGCCGCGCTGCTGGAATCGGTGCTGCTGCGCAGCCAGAGCCTGGCGGTGTATTCGCCGGACAACCAGGGCCACTTCGGGCTGGCGCTGGATGCGTACGCGCATTTCACCTCGCCGATCCGCCGCTACCCCGACCTGCTGGTGCACCGCGCGATCAAGCATGCGCTGAGCGGCAAGCCGCTGGACAAGTTCACCTATACCCAGCGCGAAATGGCCGCACTGGCGCTGCAGTGTTCCGAACGCGAGCGCCGTGCCGACGAGGCCGAGCGCGAAGTGGACGAACGCTACCGCGCGGCGTGGATGGAAAAGCACGTCGGTGGGCAGTTCGACGGCGTGATCAGCGGCGTGACCAGCTTCGGCCTGTTCGTGGAGCTGGACGAATCCAAGGTCAACGGCCTGGTCCACGTCACCCAGTTGCCGCACGACTATTACCAGTTCGATGCCACCCGCAAGACGCTCAGTGGCGAGCGCCGCGGCAAGAGCTACCGGCTGGGCGACCGCGTGCGGATCCTGGTGCTCAAGGCCAGCATGGAAGAGCGCAAGATCGACTTCCGGCTGGTGGAAGAGAAGGAAGACGAAGAACCGGCGTTCCCGCCACGTGGCCAGCCGGCCAAGCGGCAGAAGCAGAAGTATTGAGGCGTCACCGGGATGCCGACCAACGGTCGGCATCTACCCAGGCTTCCAACCGGTAGGTACCGACCGTTGGTCGGTACGAACCCGGCAGGTACCGACCGTTGGTCGGTACGAACCCGGTAGGTACCGACCGTTGGTCGGTACGCCACGCGAGGACCGACCCATGAACCCCGTTCCAGAATTCTCCGGCGGTTGCCAGTGCGGCGCGATCCGCTTCCACGTCCGCGGCGCCCTGCCTGACATCTCCATCTGCCACTGCCGGATGTGCCAGAAAGCCTTCGGCGCGTACTACGCGCCGCTGGTCTCGGTGCGTGGTGCCGACTTCCAGTGGACCCGCGGCGAACCGCGCCGGTTCCAGTCGTCCAACCATTTCAGACGCGGCTTCTGCGCCGACTGCGGTACCCCGCTGACCTACGAGGGCGAGGATGGCATGGCCGTGGCCGCCGGTGCCTTCGACCAGCCTGAACGGCTGCCGCCCACGGTCCAGTACGGCACCGAGTCCAAGCTGCCGTTCGTGGACCACCTTGGCGGGCTGGCGGTGATCCTGCAGGAAGACGACCCCGACGCCGAGCGGCTGCGGACGCTGGTTTCCAACCAGCACCCGGACCGCGACACCCAGCGCTGGCCGCGGTAAGGCAGCCGGGTAGAGCCGGGCTCTGCCCGGCTGCACCCCCGGACAGACCCCCGGCAATGCTCTACCATTACCACCCCCTGTACCGGTCCCGCCCCGCAATGAGCAAGCAAAGCCAGTGGATCGTCGGCGTCAACGCCGTCGCCTCCTCGATCGAGAACGATGCCGAGAACGTCCGCGAAGTGCTCATCGAGGCCAGCGCGAAGAATCCCCGGCTGACCGAAATCGAGGAAAACGCACGGCGCAAGGGCATCGACGTGCGCAAGGTGAACACCCAGGCGCTGGACGGCGTGGGCGGTTCAGTGCGCCACCAGGGCGTGGCCGCCCGCTACCAGGCGGCTCGGACCTACGGCGAGAACGAGCTCGAAGGCCTGGTCGAAGCGGCCGAGGGCAAGGCCCTGCTGCTGATCCTCGACGAGGTGCAGGACCCGCACAACCTCGGCGCCTGCCTGCGCAGCGCTGCCGCCGCCGGGGCCACCGCGGTGATCATTCCCAAGGACAAGTCGGCCACGGTCAATGCCACCGTGCGCAAAACCTCGGCAGGTGCCGCCGACCGCATCCCGGTGGTGGCGGTGACCAACCTGTCGCGTTGCCTGAAGGACCTGCAGAAGCAGGGCGTCTGGATCTACGGCCTGGCCGGCGAAGCGACCGCGTCGCTGTATTCCATCGACCTGAAGGGCAACGTCGCGCTGGTCCTCGGCGGCGAAGCCGACGGCATGCGCCGCTTGACCCGCGAAAACTGCGATGGCCTGGTCAAGATTCCGATGCCCGGCGACATCGAAAGCCTGAACGTCTCGGTGGCCGCGGGCGTCGCCCTGTTCGAGGCGGTCCGCCAGCGCGGGTGATCGGCTGCCTTCGTTTGGGGCTGCGTGGGACACGCATGGCGTGTCGCTACGCATTGCCTGGCGCGCAAACACGGCCCACTGATTCCGCGTAGCGACACGCCATGCGTGTCCCACGCGATTTCACCCCGCGCTGCCCCCCAACGCCTTGAACAGCGTCACATCGTTCACCAGCTGCTTCTGCTTCACCGACGCCAGCGACAGCTCCGCATCACGCCGGGTCTGCTGCGCTTCCAGCCAGGTGCGCAGGTCCGTCGCGCCGACCCGGTAGCGCACTTCGTACATCCGCTCGATTTCCACCGCTTCGTCATACGACGCCTGCGACGCCGCCACCTGGGTGGCCAGCTGGGTGCGCGCCGACAGCGCGTTGTCCACTTCCGACAGCGCCGTGTACAGCGTGCGCCGGAACGTATTGGCGGCGATCTGGTAATCGGTGCCGGCGATCTGCGTATCCAGCTGCGCCTGGCGGATGTTCAGGAACGGCAGCGACAGGCCCGCGCCCAGCGACGCCACCGGATTCTTCAACACGTCCGACAAGGTGGTCGCGCCGCTGCTCACGCCGCCGGTCAGGCTCAGTGCCGGGTAATAACTCGTCGCGGTCACCTTTATGTTAGTCAGGCTGTTGCGCAGGCGCAGTTCGGCCGCGCGCAGGTCGGGTCGGCGACCCAGCAGCCCGGCCGGCAGGCCTTCGGCAATCACCGGGGTGGCGGCGATCTCCAGCACCTGCGGTTCGTCGGCCTGCGGCCACGGCTGGCCGTCCAGCAGCACGGTGAGCGCATTGCGGCTCGCCACCCGCTGCTGTTCCAGCGCGCTCTGCGCGGCCCGCTGCGCCTCCAGCGACTGCGTGGCCTGGCGCACCTCCAGCCGCGACACCGCGCCGGCGTCGAACCGCGCCTGCACCAGCTCCAGGGTGCGCTGCAGGCGCTCCAGGTTGGCCTGGCCGGCGCTGATCGACTGGTTGAGGTACGCCAGGGTCCAGTACTGGGTCGCCACATCGCCGATCACCAGCAGTGCGGTGTTCTGCAGGTCTTCCTCGCTGGCCTGGGCTTCCCACTGCGCGATGTCGCGCTGGGCGCGCAGGCGACCCCACAGGTCGATCTCCCACTGCAGGGAAACCCCGGCGGAACTGCTGCGATTCCAGTCGGCGCCCTGGTCGATCGGGCGGTTGCCGCTGCTGCCGACGTTGCCCGACGGCTGCGGCCACAGCGCGTTGTCGCTCAGCCCGGCCTGCAGCCGGGCACGCTGCACCGCCAGCCCGGCCGAGGCCAGGTCGGTGTTGGCCTGCAGGGCGCGGGCGATCACCCGGTCCAGACGCGGATCGCCAAAACCGCTCCACCACGCGTCGTCGCGGACGTCGCTGCGCGGGCTGGTGGCAGGCGTGGCCGACGGTTCGACCGGCGCATTGCGCTGCGCATCGCCACGGCCATACACCGCCGGCACGCTGGGCGGATCCACCTGGTACTGGCCCGTGCTCGCGCACGCCGACAGCAGCAGGACGAACGGGGAAAGGAATGGAATCTTCATTCGCGCGCCAGCGCCTCCACGGGGTCGAGTTGGGCCGCATTGCGTGCCGGAAGGAAGCCGAACGCCACGCCGATCAGGCTGGAACACGCGAACGCGGCCACGATCGAGGCGGTCGAAAACAGCATCCTGAAATCAGGGGCGAAGGTGTCGAACACCCAGCCAACCACCAGCGACAGGCCCACGCCGAGCAGGCCGCCGAGCAGGCAGACCAGTACCGCTTCGATCAGGAACTGCTGGCGGATATCGCTTTGCCGCGCGCCCACCGCCATGCGCACGCCGATTTCGCGGGTGCGTTCAGTGACCGACACCAGCATGATGTTCATCACCCCGATCCCGCCTACCAGCAGCGCGATCGCGGCGATGGCACTGATCAGCAGCGTCATCGTGCGCGTGGTCTGCTCGATGGTGTCGCGGATCTCGGCGCTGTTGCTCAGGAAGAAGTCCTCGGTACCGTGGCGCATGACCAGCAGCCTGGAGATCGCTGCCTGCGCGGCATCCATCGGGGTTGCATCGTCCACCCGCACGGTGATGCTGGACACGTGGCTCTGGCCCAGCATGCGCGACATCACGGTGGTGTAGGGCACCCAGATCGACAGGCTGGTGCTGCTGCCAAAGCCCATGCTCTGGCGCTGTGCCACGCCGATCACGCGCACCGGCACGTTGCCCAGCAGGATCACCTGGCCGACCGGGTCGGCGCCGTTGGGGAAGAACTGGGTGCGGGTGTTCTCATCGATCACCGCCACCTGCGCCAGTCCTTTCACCGCATCGGCATCGAAGAAATTGCCCGCGCTCAGGGTCACGCCCTTGACCCGGAAGAACTGTTCGCCCACGCCGCTGACCTGTGCGGTGGCCGACTGGTTGCGGTAGCGCGCGGTGGCCGACGAGGAGACGCTGGGGGTGACGCTGTCGATGTAGCTCTGCCGCGACAGCGCATCGGCATCGCTGGCCTTCAGGGTCTGCACGCGTGCCGAGCGCATGTCGCCGAAGCCGCGGCCGGGGTAGACGTCGATGGTGTTGGTGCCGAGCGCGCTGATGTTCTGCAGGATCTGCTGCTGCGACCCGTTGCCCATCGCCACCACCGACACCACCGAGGCAATGCCGATGATGATGCCGAGCATGGTCAGGAAGGTGCGCAGGCGGTGCGCGTTCATCGCCAGCAGGGCCATGCGGAACGCCTCGGTGAAGCGGTCGCGCGCGGCACGCCAGCTGTGCCCCCTGGCGGCGGCCACGGTCGGCGTGCGCTGGGCGCGGTAGCTGGGCGCGTTGGAGTTGATGCGGTCGGCGATGATCTCGCCGTCGCGGATCTCGATGATGCGCTGGGCGTGTTCGGCCACAGACATGTCGTGGGTGACGATGATGATGGTGTGGCCTTCGGCATGCAGCTCGCCCAGGATGCCCATCACTTCCTCGCCGGATTTCGTGTCCAGCGCGCCGGTGGGTTCGTCGGCCAGGATGACCTCGCCGCCGTTCATCAGCGCCCGCGCGATCGATACGCGCTGCTGCTGGCCGCCGGACAGCTGGCCGGGCTTGTGCCGCATGCGGTCGCCCAGGCCCAGCCGCTGCAGCAGCTGTTCGGCTCGCGCGCTGCGCACCGCCGCCGGGCTGCCGGCGTACACCGACGGCACTTCCACGTTGCCGCGGGCATCGAGGTCGCCCAGCAGGTGGTAGCGCTGGAAGATGAAGCCGAAGTGCTCGCGGCGCAGTTCGGCCAGCTCGTCGGGCAGCATGCTGCCGGTCTCGCGGCCGGCGACCTGGTAGCTGCCGCGGGTGGGGCGGTCGAGACAGCCGAGGATGTTCATCAGCGTCGACTTCCCCGAGCCGGACTGGCCGACGATGGCCACCATTTCGCCGGCGGCGATGTCCAGGTTGACGTCGCGCAGCACGGCGATGGTCTCGTCGCCGGCGGGAAACTCCCGGCGCAGGTCGCGCAGCCGCAGCAGCGGCGCGCCGGTCGCAGCGGTCTTCATCGACGCGGCCCCATGCCCGGGCCGCCCATGCGCATCTGCGCTCCGCCGCGGCTGCCACCGCTGTTGGCGGCCGGGGTGGCGCTGCCTTCACCGACCACCACCTTCTCGCCTTCCTTCAACCCCGAGAGCACTTCGGCGCTGGAGCCGGTGTTGATGCCGATCCTGACCTTGCGCGGCTGCGGCATGCCGTCGGCATCGGCCACGCGCACCACGTACTGGCCGTCGCGCGCCTTCGGGCCCAGCGCCACCGACGGAATGGTCAGTACGCCCCTGGCCTGCTTGAGCAGCACCGAGACCTGCGCGGTCATGTCGATGCGCAGCGTACCGTCCGGGTTTTCCACGTCGAACAGTGCGTTGTAGTACACGGCGGTGCTGGCGCTGGAACTGGACGAACTGGAGCTGCTCGAACTGTCGCTGGCGATCGACGAGGGCGCCGGATTGATCTGGCGCAGGGTGGCGTGGTATTTGCGGTCCGGATCGCCCAGGGTGGTGAAGTACACCGGCATGCCTGCCTTGATCTTGACCACGTCCGCTTCGGACACTTCCGCATTGACCGTGACCAGGTCCAACCGCGCCAGCATGACGATGGTTGGTGCGGTCTGGTTGGCGTTGACGGTGCGGCCTTCTTCGGCGACCACCGCGACTACGGTGCCGTCCATCGGCGCGGTGATGCGGGTATAGGCCAGGTTGGCGTTGGCGGTGCCGAGCTCGGTTTCGCGGCCCTTGATCTGCGCCTCGTACGACTTGACCTGTGCACGGGCGGTCTTCAGCTGGGCTTCGGCGGTGTCATATTCGGCCCGCGAGGTCGCTTCGGCAGCCAGCATCTGCTGCTGGCGGGCGAACTCCAGTTCGGCCTGGCGCAGGCTGGCCTGCTGCACCGCGCGCTGGGCGATGACCTGGTCCAGCGACGCCTGCGCATTGAGCACGGCGTTCTGCTGGGTGGTGGCGTCGATTTCGGCGATCAGGTCGCCCTGTCTGACGGTGTCGCCCAGCTGCACCTTCAGCGACTTGATCTGGCCGGACGCCTGCGCACCGACGCTGACCAGCTTGTAGGCATCGATCACGCCGGTGGCTTCCACCGTCTGTTCCAGGTCGCCACGGGTCACCGGACTGGTAGCCAGGGTCGGCGCGCTGGGCTTGCGCAGGGTCCATGCGACAATGGCGACGACCACGACGAGGGCGGCGATCAACAGCAGCACGCGGCCGCGGCGGGTGGTGGGCAGGCGGGGCTTCACGATGATCGTCAACTCGACAGGCCGGTGTCCGGCGTTGTCAGCATTGTGAAGAGCGGGGCAGGGCCGCTCAACGCTCGCCGTGTAACACCACGTAACCACGCCACCTTTCCACGTGTCGGCATGTATCGGGCGCGGTGCCTGAAACATGCGTACGCAAACCAGAGGATGCGGTTCAGCTCCCGACAGGGGATCATCGCCGCATGGAGACCACAACGATGCAACGCCTGCTGATCGTCGACGACGACAATGACATCCGCCAGCTGCTGGCCGAGCAGCTCGGCCGCGCCGGCTACCAGGTGAGCACTGCCAGCGATGGCCAGGGCATGCGCCAGGTACTGGACCGCGAGCATGTGGACCTGATCGTGCTCGACCTCAACCTGCCGCGCGAGGACGGGCTCACCCTGTGCCGCGACCTGCGCGCGCGCTCGAGCACGCCGGTGATCATGCTCACCGCGCGCAGCGAGCCGATCGACCGCGTGCTGGGCCTGGAGATGGGCGCCGACGACTACCTGGGCAAGCCGTTCGAACCGCGCGAGCTGCTCGCGCGCATCCGCAACGTGCTGCGCCGGACCGAGGCGCTGCCGGCCAACCTGGAGCCGCTGGCGATCCGCCGCGCGCGTTTTTCGCAGTGGGTCTTCGACCTGGAACACCGCCACCTGGTCGACCCTGGCGGGCGCGTGGTGGTGCTGTCCGGCGCGGAGTTCCGCCTGCTGCGGGTGTTCGTCGGCCATGCCAACAAGGTGCTGTCGCGCGAGCAGCTGGTGTCGCTCAGCAGCGGCCGCAACTATGAGTCGCAGGACCGCGCGATCGACCTGCAGGTCAGCCGCCTGCGCAACAAGCTGGCCGACGATGGCGGCAGCGACGGGCTGATCAAGACCGTGCGCAACGAAGGCTACGTGCTGGCCACGGCGGTTACCCTGGAATGAAGCGCCTGCGCGGTTTCTTCGCCTCGATGGTCGGGCGCCTGTTCCTGATCCTGCTGCTGGGCATGAGCGTGGCCGCGATCGGCGCGACCATGCTGGCCAGCGCCAAGCGCCAGCAGGAATTCGAACGGCAGAACCTCAATCGCATCGCGGACCGCCTGCAGGGTTTCGTCAACATGCTCGACGGCAACCCCGAGCTGCGCGACCGGCTGCTGATGGTGGGCGGCCCGGCGGTGCGCAGCCTGCCGGACGGGGCGCGCCTGGGCCGCGAGGACGCCGCGATGATGGCGGTGCTGGATGACCGCCAGGGCCCGGTGGCGCATGCCACGGTGCATTTCACCTCGTTCCGTTCCTGCCTGGCCAAGGCCCAGGAACTGCTGCCACCGCCGCCGCCGCCGCAGGAGCGGCGTCGGCCGCCGCACGAACGCGACCCGGCCTTCATTCCGCCCAAATGCCGGGCGGTGCAGGTGCCGCTCAGCGACGGCACCGTGCTGTCGCTGGCGCTGGAATCGCCCGCCATCGCCCACAACGGCATCCTGGCGGTCGACCCGCTGTTCCTGACCCTGCTGGTGCTGGCCATCGGCGGGCTGGCCTACCTGGTCGCACGCATGGCCAGCGCGCCGCTGCAGCGGCTGGCGTCGGCCGCGGCCGAGCTCGGCGACGACCTGCAGCGCGAACCGCTGCCGGTGACCGGGCCGCTCGAAGTCCGGCGTGCGGCAGAAGCTTTCAACGCCATGCAGAAGCGCCTGCAGCGCACGCTGGGCGAGCGCACCCAGATGCTGGCCGCAATCACCCACGACCTGCAGACCCCGGTGACCCGGTTGCGCCTGCGCCTGGAAAACGTGGGCGATGAAGCGCTGCGCGAGCGCCTGATCGGCGACCTGGGCGCGATGCAGGCACTGATCCGCGAGGGCCTGGAGCTGGCCCGCAGCGCGGAGAGTGCCGAGCCGCGCGCGGCGCTGGACCTGGATTCGCTGCTGGAAAGCATTGTCGAGGACGCGGTCGAGGCCGGCGCGGAGGCCCGCTTCGCGCAGGGCAGCGGCGCGGTGTTGATGCTGCGGCCCCTGGCCATGCACCGCCTGTTCTCGAACCTGGTGGACAACGCGATCAGTTACGGCGGCACCGCCGAGGTCAGGGTGGAGCAGGGCAGCGACGGCGTGCGGGTGCGCGTGCGCGACCAGGGGCCCGGCCTGGCCGAGGACGAACTGGAAACCGTGTTCGACCCGTTCGTGCGGCTGGAGACCTCACGTTCGCGGGCCACCGGCGGGGCCGGGTTGGGCCTGACCATCGCCCGCGCCCTGGCCGAGAAGGACGGCGCCACGCTGCACCTGCGCAACCTCGCGCAGGGCGGGCTCGAGGCGATCGTGCACTGGCCGGCACCGCCACGCCCCGCGGCCCATCGCGCCGGCTGAGCCGGCACGGGCAAAGCGGCGCGGATTTGCCTACTATGGGCATCCCCCGCCAGCGTTTGCCGCATGAGTGCGTCCGATCTGGCCGGCTTCCTTTCCAGCTCCCTGTCGGATCCTTGCGGATGAGGCAAGGGGGAGGCTGGACCCGGTGGCGGCCGGCACAAGCAGCAGTGACCCTCCAGCGCCTTTGCCAGGCGCTGCTGTTGCTGTGCCTGTTGTCCGGGCTGCCGGCGACGCTCGCCGCGCAGGATGGCCCGCCACCGCTGCGCGACTACGCCATCGATGTCTGGACGTCGCGCAACGGACTGCCGCACAACTCGCTGCGCGACATCGCGCAGACCCCGGAAGGGCACCTGTGGTTCGCCACCTGGGAAGGCCTGGTGCGCTACAACGGGCTGGATTTCACCGTGTTCGACCGCAGTACCCGACCCGGCCTGCGCGACAACGGCGTCGGAGCGCTGTTCGTCGACCGCGATGGCGGCCTGTGGATCAGCGATTCGCGCGGCAACGTCACCCGCCGCACCGCCGACGGGCGCTGGCAGGTGTTCCCGCACCAGCCACCGGCACCGCAGGTGCTGATCCAGGCCATGCAGATGGACAGCCATGGCCGGCTCTGGCTGCTGTACGAAGGGAACGGCATCGGCAGCGTGACTCGCGACGGGAAGTTCGAGTACCAGCCACCCCCGCCGGGTGTGCCGATGGCGATGAGCTTCACCAAACTGGTGGTGGACGCGCAGGACCGGGTCTGGGTCGGCACCCTGGATGGCCTGGTGGTGCGCGGCACCGACGGCGTGCTGCGCCGCGCACCGGAAAGCTGGGGCCTGGGCCGCGGCCTGGTCTGGCCATACCGGGCCCCGGATGGCGTGCTGTGGATCGTCGCGGGCGAGCGCATCTACCGCATGCAGGATGGCGTGCCGCAGCTGCAGCACCGGCAGGCCACCGGCATGCACATCACCTCGATGCTGCAGGACCGCCACGGCGACCTGTGGCTGGGCACCGAGAGCCAGGGCCTGCTGCGGCTTTCCCGGCATGGCCTGGAACGCCTGCCCACCGGGCTGTCGTTGCCGGGCGGGCGCGTGGTCAGCCTTCGCGAGGACGCCGAGGGCAGCATCTGGGTGGGCGCCAATGGCGGGCTGTACCGGCTGCGCGAGACGTTGTTCAGCAGCTTCACCGAACACGATGGGCTCAGCGGCGCCTACGTACGCACCGTGCTGGAAGACCGCAGCCGCCAGTTGTGGGTGGGCAGTGCCAGCGGCCTGGACCGCCGCGACAGCCAGGGCCGGTTCCACCCGGTCGCGCTGCGCAACAGCGGCGGCAAGACGCCCTCGGTGCTGAGCCTGGCCCAGGACCATGACAACGCGCTGTGGGTGGGCACGTTCGGCGATGGCATCCTGCGCCTGGACGGGCAGGGCCGCATGCTGCGCCGGTACGGCGCGGAAGACGGCCTGCCGGGCGGGAACATCCGCGCGATGAGCGTGGACCGCGACGGCGCGGTGTGGGCCGGCACCCAGAAAGGCGTGGCGCGGCTGGACGCCAACGGCGTCACCGTGCCCGGCATTGCCGGCCTGCCGACCGGGCTGATCACCGCCCTGGCGCATGACGACGCCGGCGACCTCTGGATCGGCACCATCGAAGGCATCCGTGTGTTGCGCGGCAACCGCGTGGAGGCGGTCGACCTGGCCCCGCTCGGCGGCGGGCGCAGCGTGTTCGGCTTCCAGCACATCGGCGATGCGATGTGGATCAGCAGTGACCGCGGCCTGTACCGCTACCGTGACGGCCAACTGGCGCGGGTAGGCCTGGAGCAGGGCATGCCGGTGGATACCGTGTTCCAGCTGGTGCCCGACCGCATCGGCAATGTATGGATCAGTTCCAATCGCGGCATCCTGCGCACCGACATGGCGTTGCTCAACGACGTTGCAGACGGACGCAGGCGGGGCGTCGAGGTCGACCGGTACAACGAGATCGACGGCATGGCCAACTCGCAGGCCAACGGCAGCTCCGGCCCGTCGGCGATCCTGCGCAATGACGGCACCTTCTGGGTGGTCACCGCCGGCGGGCTGAGCACCGTCGACCCACTGCGCCTGCAGCGGTTCCGCGAACGCCTGGCGCCGCCTGCGGCCATAGAGAACGTGCTGGTCGACGGGGTGCCGCTGCATTGGCAGGGCAGCAACCACAACCGGTTGCCCGGCGGCCGCCGCATCACCATCAACTACGTCGGGCTGAGCTACCTCATGTCCGAGCGGATCCGCTACCGCACCCGGCTGGACGGGCTGGACGCCAGCTGGATCGAGCGTGGCCAGCAGCGCAACGTCGAATTCATCGGCCTGCCGCCGGGGGATTACACCCTGCATGTTGCGGCTGCGCATCCCGGGGGCACCTGGAGTGGCAGCGAAGCCACCTGGGCGTTCACGGTCGAGCCGTTCCTGTGGCAGCGGCGCAGCGTGCAGTTCATCGGTGGCCTGCTGCTGCTGGCCGGGCTGGTGGCGCTGTACCGATACCTGATCAAGCGCTACAAGGCCAGCAACGTGCGCCTGGCACGCCGCGTCGATGCGGCCACCCGCGACCTGCAGGCGCAGACCGCCAGCCTGCAGGCGCTGAACGAAGAGAAGACCCTGCTCGCCGAGCGCCTGGCGGTGCAGGCCGAGCAGTTCGAACGGCAGGCACGCGAAGACGCGCTGACCGGCCTGCCCAACCGCCGTGCGTTCGACGAGGCGCTGGCGCGCGACTTCGCCCGTTCCCAGCGCAGCGGCCACCCGCTGTGCCTGGTGGTGCTGGACATCGACCACTTCAAGGAAGTGAACGACCGCCACAGCCACAGCGTGGGCGACGTGGTGCTGGTGGAAGTGGCGCGGGTAATCGCCTCGGCGTGCCGCGATTCGGACATGCCGGCGCGTACCGGCGGCGAGGAATTCACCCTGCTGCTCAATGACACCCGCCTGGCCGAAGCGGCGCAGGTCTGCGCGCGCCTGCGCGGGCTGTTCCATGACCATCCGGACTGGGCCGGCGTACCCGGCCTGCAGGTGACCTTCAGCGCCGGCCTGGTCGAACTGGATGCGGCCGACCGCACCCCGATGCTGCTTTACCAGCGCGCCGACCGCGCGCTGTACCGGGCCAAGAGCGAAGGCCGCGACCGCACCGCGATCGGTTGATCAGGGGCGGGGCCACGCGTTGGCGATCGTGCAGAACAGCTTCGCGGTCTGTTCGGTGTCATACACCGCGCTGTGCGCTTCTTCCGCATCCCAGCCCAACCCCGCCGCCGTGGCCGCGCGCGCCAGCACGGTCTGCCCGTAGGCGATGCCGGCCATGGTCACCGTGTCGAACACGCTGAACGGATGGAACGGGTTGCGCTTGTGCCCGACCCGGTTCACCGCCGCATTGACGAAGCCCAGGTCGAAGTGCGCGTTGTGCCCGACGAGGATCGCGCGCTGGCAGCCGTACTTCTTCATCGCCGCGCGCACCGGCACGAAGATGTGGTCCAGCGCGTCCTTCTCGCTCTTGGCCAGGCGGAACGGGTGGTCGAGGATGATGCCGGTGATCTCCAGCGACTTCGGATCGATCTCCAGGCCCTCGGCCGGGATCACGTGCGCGCTGGCGGTCTGCCCGGGGAAGAGCAGGCCGTCGTGGTCCATCTCGATCGGTACCGCGGCGATCTCCAGCAACGCGTTGCGGTTGCAGTCGAAGCCCCCGGTTTCCACGTCCACCACCACCGGCAGGAAGCCACGGAAGCGGGTCGCCATGATGCGCTGTGCAGCAGAGGGCACGTCTGCTGGGGCCGCGGGGGCAGCAGCCTGGGGGAGGTCGTCAGTCATCGCCGCAGTCTACCAGAGCGGTCCGACCGCCCCATGGCAGCGCTGCCATGCCGCCGCGGCCAGCAAAGCCGCACCCAGCGCCGCCAGTGCCAGCGCCGGCCCCGGCAGCAGCCAGCCCAGCGGTACCGCCGCTGCCAGTGCGAATCCGCCCCAGGCCAGCGCATCGGAATGCGCGTGCGCGGCGGGATGGCGCCGGGCCAGCCACGCATCCACGCTCAGGCGGCCGCCACCCTGCAGCATCAGGGGCAGCAGCATCGCAACGAACAGCAGCGGCAGTTTGTAGTTGCCCTGGCCGCGGTCGCTGATCGCGTAGCCCTCGGCCAGCGCGGCCAGCGTGTCCCACTGCGCCGGCCAGTGCACGGCCGCCGTGGCCACCACGGTCAGCCCGATCAGCAGCGCGGCACTGGCGCGGGTGGCCACGCCCAGCAGCAGGCAGGCCCCGCCCAGCAGTTCCAGCCAGGTCGCGGCGTGCCAGTTCAGTGCCGACGGCAGCCAGCGCAGCGGCAAGGGGAAGTCGGCCTGCACGCTGTCGAACCAGTTCACGCCGCGCCACTTCTCGCGGCCGGATTCGATGTACTCCCACGCCAGCAGCAGGCGCAGGCCAAGCGGGGCGAGCCAGCGGCCGAGACCGTCCAGGCGGTCGCGCAGGGCAGTGGCAGGGAAGGGCAGGCGCATCGGAAACTCCGGAATCAGGGACGATGCGCTAGGGAGGGCCTGCGCGCCGCCGCGGATGCGCACGCCGGCCACGCGGTTCAGCGGGCAGTGGGCAACCCTGCCGGGCCTATCACCGCCGTGGCCAGCAACTGCGCCAGCAGGGCGTGCCCGGGCGCTTCAAGCGCGGCGGGGTCCAGGCCATGCGCGTGCGCCAGCTGTTGGAGATGCACTGCACCGCGACGCGCCGGCGCCTCGCCCATCTGCACCAGCAACGCCCAGGCCAGGGCGCTGAGCTGCGAAAACACGATGCTGCCGTCGGGCACCCGGCGCGCCATCAGGCAGGTGGGCTCCGGTGGAGGGTCGCTGGGCTGGTATGCGGCGCCGATCTGCTGCACCGGCCACCGATAGCGCAACGGCCAGGCCAGCGCCGAGCGCTGCAGCGGCACCTGCCACGGATCGCACGCCGTCTCCGCCGGTGGCAGCGGTCGGCCATCGCTGGCCTGAAGCGCCAGTTCCACCCATTCGTAGTGCGCCAGTTCGGCCAGGAACGGCCGTGGCAGCGCGGGCTGGTCCTGCAGCCACTGCACGAACTCGCCGGCGACCTCGGTGAACAGCGGTGACGCGCAGCGGTGCTCGATGAAGTATCGCCGGCACAGGGCCTGCCATTCGGCGTCGTCCAGCACCTGCAGCAGGACCGGGAAACTTCCGCCAAGCAGGGACTGCAGGTTGTTGAACAGCAGGTCGCGGTAAACCTGCAGCCGGCGCGCGTCCAGGCCGGCCGGCGCCGGCGCGCTGTCCGGGTTGCGCAGGTGGCCGGTCAACGCCCATTGCTGGTCGCGCAGCGTGGCGCTCATGCCGCCGCTCCCGGCAGCGACGGTTGGCCGGCCAGGATGCGCCGCATCTGCTGCAGTTCCCCGCGCAGCTCGGCAAACGGCGGCAGGTTGAAATCGCGCTCAAGCAGTGCCGGTCGCGGACCGAACCGGTTCCGCGCATGCGCCAGCAGCGCCCACACCGGATCGATCACCGCGCTGCCGTGCGTGTCGATCCTGAGACCGTCGGCCTCGTCGAGGTGGCCGGCCACGTGCAGGCACACGATGCGGGAGGCCGGCAGGCCATCGATGAACGCGACTGGATCGTAACCGTGGTTGCCGGCGTTGACGTAGACGTTGTTCACGTCCAGCAGCAGGTCGCAGTCGGCCTCGTCCAGTACCGCACGGGTGAAGGCCAGTTCGCTCATCGCCGCGTGCGGGGTGAGGTAGGTCGACACATTCTCGACTGCGATGCGGCGCCCCAGCCGGTCCTGCACCTGGCGGATGCGACTGGACGCGTGCCGCACCGCTTCGTCGGTGAACGGCAGCGGCAGCAGGTCGTACAGGTGCCCGTCGTCGCTGCAGTAACTGAGGTGTTCGCTGTACAGGGCGACGTGGTGGGTGTCGAGGAAGCGCCGGACCTGGTCGACGAAGGCCAGGTCCAGCGGGGCGCTGCCGCCGAGCGACAGCGACAGTCCGTGGCAGGTCAGCGGATAGCGCGCGCTGAGCCCGCGCAGCCGTTCGCCCAGCACGCCGCCGAGCCCGATCCAGTTCTCCGGCGCGCACTCGAGGAAGTCGACATCGCCGGGCAGCGCCTGCTCGAGGTCATCGAGCAGGCCGCGGCGCAGGCCAAGCCCCACCGCCGTCGCCGGCAGCGACGGCGCAATCGGGTTCACGCCGCTGCGCGGGTCAGTGCCCGGCACCGCACTTGCCTTCGCCGCACTTGCCCTCGGCAGGCTTCTTCGCCGCCGGCTTGGCCGTGGCCTTGTCGGCACCGCACTTGCCTTCACCGCACTTGCCTTCGGCGGCCTTCTTGTCGGTGGCGTGCGGCTTGGCTTTATCCGCGCCACATTTGCCTTCGCCGCACTTGCCTTCCGCGGCCTTGGCATCGGCCTTGGGCGCGGCCTGCGCTGCCAGTGCGTAGCCTTGCGCCAGGTCGGTCATCGACAGAGCCGATGCGGTACCGGCCAGGCCGAGGCCGCCGGCGAGCGCGGCGCAGGCCAGCAGGGAAGCGTGTTTGGTGGACAGGGTCATGGAGAAGCTCCTAGTAATGCCCGCGGGGGGCAGGGTGCAGCCAGGGAAGCATGCCGGATTGCCGGCACGCGGGGGAACATCAGGCCAGGTATTCGCGCGCCATGACGCGGGCGCGGTGCAGCCGGGCCTTGATGGTTTCGGGGGTGGTGGACAGCTGCGCGGCCATTTCGGCGATGGACAGCCCTTCCAGGTCGCGCAGCAGGATCACCTCGCGGTAGTGCGCGGGCAGCGATTCCAGCGCGGCGGCGCAGTCGCGGCGCAGGTCCAGGTTGTCGCGCCGGGCCGGCGGCAGGATTTCCTCACGCAGTTCCTCGTGCCGCCACTGGCAGCGCGCCCGCTTGAGCCGGTTGCATTCGCGCTTGACGATGCGGAACGCCCACGAGGTGAAGCACTCGACCAGGCGCAGGTCGCACAGCCGCCGCGATACCGTGATCAGGCTTTCCTGGACCGCATCTTCAACGTCGTTGATGACGCAGTGGTACTCGGCATAGCGGCGCAGGTGCTGGCGCGAATGCCGCAGCACGCGGTCCAGCGCGGCGCGGTCGCCGCCGTGGGCGGCGGCAAGTTCGGTCTGACAGAGGCTCTGCATGCGGTGCGGCGATCCTGTTCAACGTGGCACAGGATAAGAGCGCGGCCAGGGCAGGAAGGATGCGCGAGCGGCCGGTTGGAGACAGGCACGATTCAGTGCAAACGGTGCGTCCGCGACAGCTTGGTTGTTCGCGACAGCGGGCGACGATCCCGGGGCTGCCCCGAAACGCAGACGCGCCGGGAGGTCCCGGCGCGTCGAAGGCTATTGCGTGTCGCGTATGGCTCAACGCGCGTTGAGCACCACGTCCGCGATCAGGCCGCTGGCTACCGCGATCAACACATAGCGGTCATCTACCTTGCGCCACTGCTGGCCGCGCTTGGGCGCATGCAGGCCGTGGCGCCTGTAGTCGCTCACGTAGGCGCCGCGGTGGTCCTTGGCGAGGTGGCCGCCGCGACGCGGCGGATCGTGGCGATCATGCCCACGCGACGGGCCATGGTTGCGGTCATCGCGCTGCTCATGGCGGTCGCGGTGGTCGCGGTCATCATGGCGGGGCGGGGCCGCGAAGGCCGAACCGGTGGCGGCGAGCAGGGTCAACGACAGCGTGGCGGCGATGAGACGTTTCATGGTGTGAACCCTCTGGAGCGGTGGGGTGGAACGCAGGTCCAGAGTGGAATTTTTTTGCTGAATAGGGAATTAAAAAAGGCCGATACGCGGTATCGGCCTGTAACGGCGTGTAACGCCCGCTGCCGGCTTGCTACAGCTGTTCGGTGCTGGTCTCGTCGCGCTTCTCGCGCGGCGGCAGCGCCTGCTCGCCATGCACCAGGAACCACACGTTCTCGGCGATGTTGGTGGCGTGGTCGCCGACCCGCTCCAGGTTCTTGGCCATGAACAACAGGTGGGTGCACGGGGTGATGTTGCGCGGGTCTTCCATCATGTAGGTCAGCAGCTCGCGGAACAACGCGGTGTACTGCGCGTCCAGGCGGGCATCGTCGTCGCGCAGGGCGAGCGCGGCATCGGCGTCGTTGTCTCGGTAAGCCTCGATGGCGCGGCGCACCTGCTGCGCGGCCAGGCGACCCAGGGCGCGCAGGCCCTGGATCTGCGGCAGCGGCGGCACCTTGCTGAGCGCGATGGAGCGTTTGGCCACGTTGGCCGCGTAATCGCCGATGCGCTCGATGTCGGCCGGAATGCGCAGGCCGGCCAGGATCTCGCGCAGGTCGCGCGCCATCGGCCCGCGCAGCGCCAGGCGCATCACATCGTGGCTGATCTGCTGTTCAAGGCTGTCGATTGCTTCGTCGTTGGCAATGATGCGTTGCGCGGCGCTGTCGTCGCGGCGTTCGATCACGTCCAGCGCCGCTTCCAGCTGCGCCACGGACATTTCGCCCATGCGCACGATCTCGGCCACCAGCCGCTGCTGTTCTTCGTCGTAGCTCTTGACGATGTGGTCGTTCGGAATGTTCATGATGGTTCCCGTAAAGCCGGACACTGCCCGGCTGGATGGTTGCGGTAGAGCCAGGCCCTGCCTGGCTGCAATGCCTGGCGAAACGGCGGTAAAGGCTTACCCGAACCGCCCGGTGATGTAATCCTCGGTCTGCTGCTTGTTCGGCTGCGAGAAGATCACTTCGGTGCGGTCGTGTTCGATCAGGTCGCCCAGGTACATGAAGGCGGTGTAGTCGGACACGCGCGCGGCCTGCTGCATGTTGTGGGTGACGATCACGATGGTGTAATCGTGCTTGAGCTCTTCGACCAGCTGTTCGATGCGGCTGGTGGAGATCGGGTCCAGCGCCGAGGTCGGCTCGTCGAGCAGCAGCACGTCCGGGCGCAGCGCCACGGCACGGGCGATGCACAGGCGCTGCTGCTGGCCGCCGGACAGGCCCAACGCGCTCTGGTTGAGCTTGTCCTTGACCTCGTCCCACAGCGCGCCCTGGCGCAGGGCGTGCTCGACGCGGTCGTTCATGTCCGCCTTGGACAGCTTTTCGTGGTGGCGTATGCCGTAGGCCACGTTCTCGAAGATGGTCATCGGGAACGGCACCGGCTTCTGGAATACCATGCCGACCTTGCTGCGCAGGCGGTTCATCGGGTACTTGGGCGCGAGGATGTTCTCGCCGTCCAGCAGCACTTCGCCGCGGGCTTCCAGCTTCGGGTACAGCGCGTAGATGCGGTTGAAGACGCGCAGCAGGGTCGACTTGCCGCAACCGGAGGGCCCGATCAGCGCGGTGACGCGCTTTTCCGGAATCTCCAGGTTGATGTTCTTCAGCGCATGGAACTTGTCGTAGTAGAAGTCCAGTCCGCGGGCGGCAAGCTTGGTCGGCGCCGGGTTGCCCAGCGATTGGTGCGAGGTCGGCACCGCGATGCGCTGCATCGGCACGGCATTGGTGAGGTCGTTCATGGCGATATCCGCGGAAAGATCAGTCATGGGAGATGCGGTTGCGCAGCAGGATGCCGCGCGCGGAGAGGCTGACCAGCAGCACGAACAGGGTAAGCACCAGCGCGCCGGCCCAGGCCAGCGTCTGCCAGGATTCGTACGGGCTGCCGGCGAACTGGTTCATCACCACCGGCACGCTGGCCATCGGCTGGAACACGTTGCTGTTCCAGTACTGGTTGCCGAAGGCGGTGAACAGCAGCGGGGCGGTTTCGCCGGAGATGCGGGCCAGGGCCAGCAGGATGCCGGTGATGATGCCGGCGGCGGCGCTGCGGTACAGCACCTGCACGGTCACTTTCCACTGCGGGATACCGAGCGACAACGCTGCTTCACGCATCTGCGAGGGCACCAGGCGCAGCATTTCGTCGGTGGTGCGCACCACCACCGGCAGCACGATGAAGGCCAGCGACAGCGCACCGGCGAAGGCCGAGAACTGCCCGCCGGTCTGCATCACGTACAGGGTGTAGACGAACAGACCGAGCACGATCGACGGGGCCGAGAGCAGGATGTCGTTGACGAAGCGCACCACCGTGCCTGCCTTGCGGAAGTTGCCGTACTCGGCCAGCCAGGTGCCGGCCAGCACGCCCAGCGGGGTGCCGATGGCGATCGCCATCGCACACATCACCGCGCTGCCGAAGAAGGCATTGGCCAGGCCGCCTTCCTGCATGGGCGGCGGGGTCATCCGGGTGAACAGGTCCAGGTTGATCCCGGCCAGGCCCTTGGACGCCAGGGTGAGCAGGATCCAGCCGAGGAAGAACAGGCCGAACAGCGCGGTCAGGCACGACAGCAGCAGGGCGGTGATGTTGACGATGCGGCGGCGCAGGTAGAGCGGCTGCGGATTGGAAGCGACGGCGGTGGACATCAGTTGCCCTCCTTGCGGGACAGGCGCATCAGCATCAGGCGGGCGATTGCCAGCACCACGAAGGTCACGATGAACAGCACGAAGCCAAGCAGCAGCAGTGCCGAGCGATAGGTTTCAGTCGCTTCGCCGAAGTCGTTGGCGATCAGTGCGGCAATGGTCGTGCCCGGCTCCAGCAGCGAGGGTGACAGGCGCACGCTGTTGCCGATCACGAACGCCACCGCCATGGTTTCACCGAGCGCACGGCCGAGGCCGAGGAAGATGCCGCCGATCACCGCCGAGCGGGTGTAGGGCAGCACGATGTCCCAGCTCACTTCCCACTTGGTCGAACCCAGCGCGTAGGCCGATTCCTTCAGGCGGGTAGGGACGGTCAGGAACACTTCGCGCATCACCGACGAGATGAACGGAATGACCATGATCGCCAGCACGAAGCCAGCGGTGAGTACGCCGATGCCGAGCGGCGGGCCCTGGAACAGCGGGCCGATGATCGGCCACTCGCCCAGAGTTTCGTTGAGGGTGGGGGTGACGTATTCGGTCATCACCGGCACCAGCACGAACAGGCCCCACATGCCGTAGATGATCGAGGGAATGCCGGCCAGAAGTTCGATGGCGGTACCGACCGGGCCACGCATCCAGCGCGGCGCCACTTCGGTGAGGAAGAAGGCAATGCCGAAGCTCACCGGCACGGCGATGATCATTGCGATCACCGCGGTGACCAGGGTGCCGTAGATCGGGGCCAGTGCACCAAACTTGTTTTCGACCGGATTCCAGTCGGAGGAATAGAAGAAGCTCAGGCCCTGCTCCTGCAGGGCATGGCGGCCGCCCCACAGCATCGAGAGCGCAGCGCAGGCCAGGGCGACCAGCACCAGGACAACGGTGGCGATCAGCACCCATCGGAACAGTTTGTCGTTGCGTGCATCACGCAGGTCGCGCGTGGAGGGTGCCGGTACAGGCTGGGCGATGGCATTCATGGGAAAGGCTGGGGCCCGAGGAGGATGTGGGGTGTGCCGGGCCCGCGCCTAACGCGGGCCCGGAGCTGTTACTTGAATTCAGCGGTCCAGTAGCCTTCGATCTGCTTCACCAGCTCGGCCGGCAGCGGCACGTAGTGCAGTTCGTTGGCCTGGGCCTGGCCGCTTTCGAAGGCCCACTTGAAGAACGCGAGGGTGTCCTTGCTGCGCTGGGCATCCTTGGGCTGCTTGTGCATCAGCATGAAGTTGGTGGCGGTGATCGGCCACGCCTGGTCGCCCGGGGCGTTGGTGATGACCAGGTTGAAGTCCTTGGCGCTGGCCCAGTCGGCGCTGGCGGCCGCGGCGGCGAAGGTGTCGGCGGTCGGCAGCACCCAGTTGCCGGCGGCGTTCTGCATGGACGCGTACGGCATGCCGTTCTGCAGCGCGTAGGCCAGTTCGACGTAGCCGATCGAGCCCTTGATCTGCTTCACGTACGAGGCCACGCCTTCGTTGCCCTTGCCACCCACGCCGTCCGGCCACTGCACCGAGGTGCCTTCACCGACCTTGCTCTTCCAGTCCGGGCTGACCTTGGACAGGTAGTTGGAGAAGTTGAAGGTGGTGCCCGAGCCGTCTGAACGGTGGACCAGGGTGATCTTGCCGTCGGGCAGCTTCACGCCCGGGTTGGCGGCGAGGATGGCCGGGTCGTTCCAGGTCTTGATCTTGCCCAGGAAGATGTCGGCCAGCAGCGGGCCGCTCAGGCGCAGCTTGCCGGCTTCCAGGCCGTCGATGTTGACCACCGGGACCACGCCGCCGATCGCCGACGGGAACTGGCCCAGGCCGGCCTGGGCCAGCTCTTCGCTGGACAGCGGCTTGTCGGAGGAACCGAAATCGACCGTGCCGGCCTTGATCTGGGCGATACCGCCGCCCGAGCCGATCGACTGGTAATTGACCTTGGCGCCGGTGGCGGCGTTGTAGTCGGCCGACCACTTGGACACCAGCGGGAAGATGAAGGAGGCGCCGGCGCCGGAAATTTCGGCGGTCAGCTTGTCGCCGGCGGCCGGGGCTGCGGCGGGAGCGCCTTCTGCCGGGGCGGTAGCCTGGCCTTCGGCGGCCGGCTTGCAGGCGGACAGGCCCAGCGCGATGGCCAGGGAAAGGGCGGCGAAGCCGGCCGAATGCAGTTTCATGCGTCACTCCGTAGCGGGATGGGGTGCCGGGCTCGCCGGCTGACGCTGCTATGAAATGATGTTTTTGTTACAGCTTGATGACGCTGTGACCGGAGGCACGCCGGAGGCCCGTGGGGCAAGGGCTGGCGGGGGATCTACAGCGGCTGCCGGTGGATCGAGTGCCGGGGCGGCACACCCTTTCCGGCGAATGTCCCCCGGCGTCGGCCGTAGGCCGACACCTCCTCCTTTACTTCGCCTCCAAGGGTGTGCCGCCCCGGCACTCGATCCACCGGCGTTGCACCGTGACGTCCGCTTTTCCCTGCCAACCGCAAGCCGAGCCCCGTCGCGGCCGGTAGGTCCCTGGCAAAGTAAAGGAGGAGGGGGCGGCCGCAGGCCGACGCCGGGGGACATTTGCACAGGGGCCTGCCGGCCGCGACGGGGCTCCCCACGCTCGCGACGAAGTAGATCGAAGCCATTGCCCCACGCTTCTACAAAAAAAGCGCGGACCTTTCGATCCGCGCCGCTGGTGCCGCCAGGGGGAGAGAGGACCTGGCGACACCGATGCCGCGTTGTGTACCGACCAACGGTCGGTACCTACCGGTTGGGTCACGACCGTTGGTCGTGACGCACCAATACCGGGGTAGGTCACGACCGTTGGTCGTGACGCACCACGATCAATATTTCAGGTTCTGCGACCAGTAGGTCTCGATCTGCTTGACCAGGGCGTCCGGCAGCGGCACGTAGTCGAGCTGCTTGGCCTGGGCGTCGCCGTTCTTGTAGATCCAGCGGAAGAATTCCTGGGCGGACTTGGCGCCGGCCGCGTTCTTCGGCTGCTTCTGCACCAGGATGAAGTTGGTGGCGGTGATCGGCCATGCTTCGGCACCCGGGGCATTGGTCATGACCAGGTAGAAGTCCTTGGCGTTCGCCCAGTCGGCGCTGGCGGCAGCGGCGGAGAACGATGCGTCGCTCGGCTGCACGACCTTGCCCGACGCGTTCTTCATCGCGGTGTAGGCCAGCTTGTTCTGCAGCGCGTAGGACAGTTCGACGTAGCCGATGCCGCCCTTGATCTGCTTCACGTAGGCGGCCACGCCTTCGTTGCCCTTGCCGCCGATGCCGGCCGGCCACTGGACCGAGGTGCCTTCACCGACCTTGCTCTTCCAGTCCGGGCTGACTTTGGACAGGTAGTTGACGAAGTTGAAGGTGGTGCCCGAGCCGTCGGAGCGGTGCACGATGGTGATCTTCTGGTTCGGCAGGGTGACGCCCGGGTTCAGGGCGGCAATCGCCGGGTCGTTCCAGGTCTTGGTCTTGCCGAGGAAGATGTTGGCCAGGGTCGGGCCGTCCAGCTTCAGCTGCCCCGGGGTGATGCCCGGAACGTTGACCACCGGCACCACGCCGCCGATCACCGACGGGAACTGCGCCAGGCCGGCCGTGGCCAGCTCTTCCGGCTTCAGCGGGGCGTCGGAGGAGCCGAAATCAACGGTCTTGGCCTTGATCTGGGCAATGCCGCCGCCCGAGCCGATCGACTGGTAATTGACCTTCTTGCCGGTGGCGGCGTTGTAATCGGCCGACCACTTGGACATGACCGGGTAGATGAACGATGCGCCCGCGCCGGTCACATCGGCGGCATTGGCGGCGAACACGGACGACGCGGCGAGGACGGCAACGGCGGCGCGCGACTTGAAGGCGTGGATCACGGGTGGCTCCTGGGATGGATGATGGTGCGGGGTTTCCCGCCCGGTGCCTATTCCATAACGGTTCGGTGACAGCGCGACGTCTGTCATATGACGGCCGCATGACATGGATGGCGGGTGGTTGCAGCCACGCAGGGCGTGGCTCTACGGCGGGCGGGCGGGGTTTGGTTGGTCGGTGGTTCCAGCCACGCAGGGCGTGGCTCTACGGTCCGCAGGTGGGCCCGGTAGGGTCGGTCGACAGACGACCGCCGTGAAATGTTCAACGCCCGGTAACGCATGGACATGGAACAAAAAAAGGCGCAGCCCAAGCTGCGCCCTCTCTCGATCAAACCAGTGCCGCGAGACTTACCAGAAGAACTGCAGGCGGGCTTCCAGGATGTTCGGATCGTCGTTGACGAAGGTACGGCTGGCCGAGCTGTACTTCTTGCTGTCGACCATCACGTAGTTCAGCGCGAACTTGGTGTTGGAGCGCCAGTAGTAGTTCACGCCCACGGTCCAGATGTCCATCTTGCCACCCAGCACGCCGTCCACGATCGGCGGGCGACCGGCAACCGGGTTGGCGTTGAGATGACCGTCGTCCAGGTTCATCGAGTCGTAACGCGCACCCAGCTGCCACATGCCGCGGCCCGGCTCGTCCGGCAGGCCGGTGGTCGGCACGCCGCTCTTGTAGCCCCAGCTTTCACCGGTGATGTTCCACAGGCCGCTGACGTAGAAGCCGTCGCTGGTGTAGTTGTCGCGCGTCATGCGCTTGGCTTCGCTGGTGTAGTACTCGGCCTGGGCCTTGAACGGACCGCCGATGTACATCGCTTCGGCGCCGATGGTCTTGACCCGGTCGGTGTCGGTCATGTTGCCGCTGTCGACCAGGCGCGCGGTGGCCAGGTCGGCGTTCGGACGGGCGCGCACGCGCAGGGTGTCGGCGTCGGTGTCGTAGTCGACGTAGCTCAGGCCGAAGTGCAGGACCTGGCCCTTCTCATTGATCGGCGCCCAGGTGCCGCGCGCGCCATAGCCGCTGCCGTGGGCCAGGTTGCGGGTCAGTTCGCGACCGAACGCGCTGGCGGTGACCGACCAGTTGTTGTCGCCGAAGCTGTACGCGCCACCCAGGCGGCGGGCGACAGCATAGGTGTTGGTGACCGCGGCCTTGGAGATGAAGTCGTTGTTCTTGGTGCTGGACAGCTCTTCCAGGCTGTTGGGCTGCTTGAACTGGCCCAGCTGCACGAAGTGGTTGGCGTTGCCGGCCAGCTTGTACTTGACGTTGGTGTCCAGGAACT
>Ga0209676_1001195_pt1 | contig 27894 bp, 28 predicted proteins | sample AraplaCvi_mLB_r2_FD_184282 | JGI IMG/M metagenome (GOLD analysis project Ga0209676, IMG submission 184282) | Arabidopsis root microbial communities from North Carolina, USA - plate scrape MF_Cvi_mLB_r2 (SPAdes) (version 2) | ecosystem: Host-associated > Plants > Roots > Endosphere | place: USA... | reverse complement strand
ATGAACTGCCCCGTAAAAGTTAGACACCAATCTAACTTTTACGGGGGTTTTTTTATGGCAAAAGTAAGTGCTGAACAACGTATTCAAGCAGTCCAACGATACTTAAATGGAAATGAACCTATGATCGAAATCGCGAAAGATATCGGAGTGTCAGAACAGATTGTAAGTGAATGGGTTCGCCGTTATCAAAAAAATGGTGTAGATACTTTCTTAAAATCCTATACAAAATATTCAGCTGACTATAAAATGAATGTACTTAATTATATGAACGAGACAGGTATATCTTCGATTGACACAGCTGCGCTATTTAATATTTCATCTCCTGGCATGATTCGGAATTGGAAGATAAAGTTTGAGGCCGGTGGTTATGATGCCCTCGTTTCTAAGAAAAAGGGGCGTCCATCCATGAATAAAGAAACAAAAAGAACAACGAAATCAAAACCAGCTGAAGGATCTGTCGAGGCGTTAGAAGCACGTATTAAACAATTAGAAATGGAGAATGCGTACTTAAAAAAGTTGAATACTTTAGTTCAAATGCAAGAAAAATTACCAATCAAATCAAAGCGCAAGTAATTTATGAACTAAAGGAAATCTATGAAGTGGTGGAATTAATCAAAGTCGCTGATATACCACGCAGTACGTATTATTACTGGGAAAAGCGTTTGGATCGTACTGATAAATATGCTGATGTGAAAGTCGCAATTCAGTCCATTTATCATGAACATAAGGGACGTTATGGTTATCGTCGAATTGCCAAAGAACTAAAAAAATACGGCATTCATCATGATCCAAAAACGATTAACTGTTTGATGAATGCCATTGGCATAAAGTGTGAAGTCCGCATGAAGAAATATCGTTCGTATAAAGGTAACGTCGGAAAAATTGCCCCAAACATATTACAACGCGATTTTACAGCGGAAAAAATGAACGAGAAATGGGTAACAGACGTGACAGAGTTCCATCTATTTGGTGAGAAACGCTATTTATCACCTGTCCTTGATTTATGTAATGGCGAAATCATTGCATACACGGTAATGAATCGTCCAGTGTATAAACTAGTCCATAATATGTTAGAACAAGCATTGGAGCGCCTCCAATCAGGTGATCAAGTCATTCTTCATTCAGATCAAGGTTGGCATTATCAAATGAAAAAGTATCAACAAACATTAAAACAACATGGGATTACGCAGAGTATGTCCCGTAAGGGCAATTGTTTGGATAACGCAGTCATTGAAAATTTCTTTGGCTTATTAAAATCTGAACTCCTGTATCTACAAGAATTTGAATCCATGGCACATTTTGAACAGGAACTCAAAGACTATATTCACTATTACAATCACAAACGAATGAAAGAAAAATTAAAAGACCTAAGCCCGGTGGAGTACCGAACTCAGGTCTTAGAAGTTGCTTAACTAAATATGTCTAACTTTTTTGGGTCAGATCACATATGCTATTGATTAAACAGTTTTTTATTTGTTTTTTAAAAAACTTTAAAAAGGTTGTATACTTTTTTTTATTTTACAATTGTTATATATGTAAGTGATCACTAAGAATTAAAAATTGGATATTCAAAAGTTGGTGAGTTTTTGAAAAATGAATGGGAGCAAATACTCCTTACACATGCAAAAATTGTATTTAAATATTTAATCAAAATTGGGGCTACCAAAGAGGATGCAGAAGATATTACACAAGAAACCATCATGAAAACAATTGAATGTCTTCAACAAATCCAACCGGAAAAAATAAGAGCGTGGATGTTTAAAGTCGCAATTCATCGTTACTATTCCTTATATAACAAAAATAAAACAATCGTTCAGTTAAATGAGGTGGACTTAGAAAAGTTAATGCCAGCCATAGAAGATGTGGAATTTAGCCTATTAACAAAGGAAATAGCACGTGAATTGGATGAAGCATTGCAGGAACTTCAGCCAATGTTTCAACAACTGCTTATCCTAAAATACTATTTGGATTTTTCCTATAAAGAAATAAGCGAAATTTTAAGTATAAAAGAAACTAATGTAAAAACTTATTTACATCGCGCACGCAATACTCTTAAAAAAATATGGGAGGTCAAGTTTAATGGAGAATGAGAAGATAGATGATTTATTTGACATAAAGAAAATGGAAAAGTCGATTAAGAAAGCAAAAAGAAGGGCGAGTTGGAAATCGGTTTTTATAACAGTCGCAGTTCTAATTATATTGATTATCGTTGGTACAATTGCAAATCGAAACATTACGTATCAATTAGAAGGCCCTATTCAAATTTCTGCATCAGGCTTTTATGAAATTTCCGCACCGAATGAATTTATCGGCAAGCTTGAACGATATCATGGTATTTTAGGTGGAGAAAATCGTTATACAACTTATAAAATTATAGAAGGAAAAGTGGTTTATACTGGCGATGAAAGCTACGGCTATGGACTTTTCCGTGACGAAAATTTAAATCGAATCGGGATTGAATCACCAATATTAATTGGAGATAGTTATTCTGAAGATGACTTACAAAAACAACGCTACAACGAATTAGGTCAACGAGAAATGGTGTTTTTCTATCCGTTTATTCAATACGACAATTACCGCAATGATATAAATTTACTTGATGATATAGGTCAAGAAAAAGTAATGGAAGTTGCACTATCCTTTGACAAAGGGTATTCATTTAATGAAGTAAAAAAGATGATTTCAGAAGACGTAACACTGTCTTGGCTTTGGGTCGATGATGTAAATGGAGAAAACGTTGAAGATTTTCATGTTCCAGTAAGAGATAAGAATAATAAAATTGTTGATACCAACAATCTAGTTCGCTCCGAAAATACAGTTTATGGTGTTTCTTTATTTAATGCAAATGGGGATAAACAAGACGAACCAGTTCATAATTTTATTCTAAATATTGAGAACGGCAAAAAATATAAAGCTCGTTGGCAAGGTGAATACAATCGTTTATTTACGACATTAGGTGGGGAAGATGAGAAACTAACAGAAGATGATCTACAATATTTTGGTGCGGTTGTAACTGGAAATCCTCAAAACTTATCTAAGTTGAAAAATTCACCTTTTATTAAGGCGTCATCCATAGGTGTTATTATAGATCAGTATTAGATAAAAATAAGGGGTAATGCTTAATCCAAATTGTCTTTAAGTAGAGCTAGAAAATGATTAGATTTGTAGTGGTATTTCACAAACGGGGTGCTTTAGTTAAATAAGGATTTACTAAAGGCCAAGTTAATCAACAAAATGAGTGAAATTAACTTGGTCTTTATGTATTAATAGCAGCAATCTATACGAAAACAGCTAATAGAAAAGAAATTCTATGAAAAAAATCGGGAATTAGCATTCTAATAATAGTCCCTATTTTGGTTCTATTTCTTTTAAATAGGTTAATTTACAGCGTTTAAATTCTCTTTTAAATACTGAATAAATGGATGCCCTTCTATATCTGATTTACGTGTACATATAAATAAACTTTGCTGAATATTTGCACGTTCTATATACACCCTAGCCAGTTTTCCATTTGATATACTTTCAGTTACACTGTAGGACGGTGCTATAGTCATACCGTACCCTGCTTCCACTACTTTAATCGATTCATGTAAGCCTTGCATTTGAAGTCCTAATTTAGGTAAAGGACAGTTATACGTATAAAAAACTGACTCCAATAAATCAAGCGTCGAGCTACCACGTTCTCGATAAATAAAGTCCTCATTCGATAATTCATAGATGGAGACAGTTTGATTTGCCAAAGAATGTGATGGGTGCACAACAAACCAAAACGGGATATCTACTATTTTTTCAAACTGTAAATCAGAGTGACCCATTTTATTTTGCACGACAAAACCAAAATCTACTTCATAATTAAGAACTTGCTCTTCCACAGATTTTACATTGCCTAGCGACACAAAAAATTCAATGTGAGGATTAGCAAGCTTATACTCTGCTATAATAGATGGGAGTATATAGTTTATTGGTATATAGGAAGAAGCAATATGTATTTTTTCTTCTTTTGCTAAAAATTTACCGAGTCTTTCATCAATTTGTGCTTCTAAATAAAATAAACGCATTCCCTGCTCATACAAAAATTTCCCCTCAGGCGTTAATTGAATGCCACGTCCTTTTCCTTCAATTAATTTTGCCCCTATTTCGCTTTCTAATTTCCGTATTTGAATTGTGACAGCTGGTTGACTAAGCAGCATTTTATTCGCCGCTGCGGTAATTCCACCAAGCTTTGCGACATTCGTAAAAATCCTTAATGCATGCAAATTCATTACATTCACTCCTCCCTATCGATCAATTTCGCCTTGGCGTAGTTGCGTCCGGATTTTGAATTGTGCCCACACAATTCATTCCTTTCAAAATCCGTGACATCCGCCGGAGGCTTTATCTTTATTCAGTAGGTTTTAGAACACCCTCTGAAAAGGAATCACATCTCCATTCACCCCATCACCTTCGAAGATGGAAGTCTCCTGCTGAATAATGATAAATTTTATTTATGAATAAGCAATTTATATATATTTGTTTTATGTGTTGTTTAGCAGTAATTTAGGTGTAGAGGTGATTTGATGGAAATTTTACTACAGGACTGGTTTTCAGTAAATGGATTTATTTTATTTACAATTGGCTTACTCGCAGCAGTCATCGGTGTTCTTTTCGGCGCTGCAGGCTTCGTTTTGTTACCCGCAATGCTACTTATTGGCATTCCGATTCATACAACCGTAGCTGTTAATAAATTCGCGACAGGACTTTCAGCTCTATCAAATGTCGTGTCATTTATAATTAAAGGTCATTTATCGTTAAAAAAATTTACATCTTTAATGATGATATCTAGTTTAGGAGGTGTATTGGGCGCATTTTTAGCCACTCGATTATCAGAACAAATCATGAATATTGTAGCTTGTGTTTTCTTAATTTTCGCATTTTTCATCGTGATTTGCAGTAATAAATTTATGGTAAAGGATATTAAAGAGACAGAGGAGCAACCAATTAATAAACTTATTCCATTTGTGGTTTCAATATATGATGGTGGTTTTGGACCAGGCTCAGCTCTAATGAATGTAACCTATCACCTTAAAAAGCAATATACCTATATAAAAGCAGTTGAGTTAACAAGAATGATTACGTTTTCAAGTTGTACAGGCGCCTTTCTCTTTTACTACTTTACGGGCATAGTTAATTGGGGAATCGCCATTCCTGTTTCAATTGGCTCTATCGTTGGCTCGTTCTTAGGTTTAAAGATCATCCCTTATATCAAAACAAGATGGATTCAAATTTTATTACCAATCATTTTTTTCTTGCTGATTGTTCAGGTCGTATCAGATTTATTGATTTAGATCGCGCTACGTTTTAGTGGGCACGCAAAGCAAGCGAGAAGTGATAACTTCTCGCTCTTTTGTTTACTCTTACTTAGCAGGATTGACAACAAATTATATTTTCAACTCTTTTATCCCTGCTTTTAATGTGTCTGCATCTACTTTTAATGTTTTCCAGCTGTCTTTAGCTGATTTCAAATTAGGCAGTAAAAATTTAAATTTATTTTGTTCCGCTTTATCCGATGCATTCTCGATATGTCTCAATACTCCTGAATATTGAGAGTCTAAATCATTCCATTGTGCAGACATAAAAGTAAGGGCATTAATAGCATCATCGAGTGCATTGTACATCTCACTAATATTACTATGTGCAATTCCAACTACACGATTTAATGTTATTTTATAATCAACTGTCTGTCTTAATTGTGCTAATAACGGCTCTAATTGACCTAATTGATCTCTCGCTATCCCCAGCATAACACCACCAGCAATCCACGTAGGAATAGAAGGAACAGATACAGTTATTATGCCATCAGACTCTAGTTTCTTATAATAGTTTACTGATTCTAAAATTTCATTTAGGCGCTTTTGATCATCCTCAACTGCAACCCCTTGATTTTTTAAAATCGACTGTAAAAGTTCTTTGTTACTGCCAAATGCTCTAACATCTTGTCCAATATCATTTCTTAATTTAGTTAATTCTTCTATTAATTGTTGAGCATACTTTTGATTTAGTTGAATCTCTTCTCGTAAATCTGTAATCCCTTCTATTAACGTCTCTGCATCCCCTGTATTTATTGCATCTACAATTATGTCATAATAATTTTCAAACTTTGTATCATATTCAATAATACCTGTTAATGTATCTATAAGCTGTTTTTTTATCTTTGTGTCCCATGTAAGGGCATGTGCTCTAGCATCCTTTTGATCTTGTACAATTTTACCTGGTAAATCCGGATATCCATTAATTTTAATTCCTTCAAAGTTCACATCTGGATTCTTAATTAACATATACGAATAAGCATTCATAGATTTTGCAAAGAGCCCCGCCTTTTGCAAAGTTTCTTTCATCTTCACTTCATTTGCTGAAAGAGACGTATCACTATTGCTTATTTGTTCAATTTTACTTGTCTCTGCAAAAGCTGCTACTGGGGAGACTACAGAAGTAGTTGTCAAAGTTAAAAACGTTGATACAGCGAGTACTTTGTAAAGAGATTTTTTATTCATTTAGTATTCCTCCTATATGAATTTTATTTTTAATTTTTATCTTCTTGTTTAAAAGCAATATCTTTTGCAATAAATTCCGCATCTTTATGAATATCATTCCAACTTTGTTTAGCCGCTTTTAAATCATCAGGTATTAACGAGAGCTTATGTTCTTGCATTTGATCGATATTATCATATAAGTCTTTATAATTTGCCCCCATTGTATTCCATTGTTGTTGAATATTCGTTAAAGACATGATCGCTTGATCCACTGTTTGATATAAGTATGTCAAAGTATCTTTGGCGTTAGTAAGTGAAATAACTGCTTGGTTAGCGAAATCGGCTTTCATCGTCAATTCCCCGATTTTATTGGAAATTTCGTTGTAGGAGTTCATATGATTAGATGCTGTAACACCAGCTGCTGTTCCTAAACCAATACCAGCTGCACCGAGAGCTGTAAGGCCGCCGACAACAAGCGGCGTTGCTGTTCCTCCTGTCACAACAATTACTACCCCTCCTGCAATAGTTCCAATAATTAAAACAGCTGCTCCCAATCCACCACCAATTGACCATGCTAGTACATTGTCAAAATGTGCTTTTTGAGTGGAACGTAGATTCTCAATTTCAGCTTGAAGTTGTGGAATCAATGCTTGTTTGCCCGCTAATATTGCCGTTAATCCACCCTTCCCATCTGGACCACCAATATTATTTTTAAAATCTATAGTATTTGTATATAGCTTTGTTTTGAAGGCTTCTAACATCTTTATGACTTCTGTAACTTCTTTTGAATTTGTATCAATCGAACTGATTAAATCACCAATACCTTCTTTTAGCCCTTCCTTATCTTTCTTTTTTACAGTGTCTATTAATGTGTCGTAATAATTATTAAATTGTTCATCGTAATTTACAATATTACGTGCTGTCTTTTGAATTTTTGGCTTCACTGTATCTAACCAATAATTCGCATTGATTCGAGACAGTTCCTGATTAAGGTGAATATTTTTGATTAACTCTCCCCCTTCAGAACCTAAATCAATCTTTGATAGATTTACATTTGGTTGTTTAATCATTGTTTTTGCGTACAAATCCATTACAAGAATATGAGAACCTGTTTCAGCTAACGCTTTCTTCAGTTCTTCAGGTCCTAATGTATAATAATTCCCAATTTTCTGTTCTTGAACGCTTTGTTCTTGCGCAAGCGCCTGAATAGTGCCACTGTTAGTTGCAGTTATAACCGTTGCCAAAGTGGCCACGGTTAACACCTTATATGAAAATTTCTTCAAATCTAATCCCTCCTAATTTTTTCGATAAAATATCAAAATTTATGAACTTGTTCTTCAAGTTGACCAATACCATTTTTTAATCGTCTTAATGTATCTTTTTGAGATAGATTGTTAGCAGTATCAGCATCAGTACTTAACTTTGTGATACTACTTTTTATTAAATTCAAATCTTCTTTATAGCGTTTCAATAGGTCAAGTTCTACATTCACTTGACTAGCAAATGTATGTAAATCATGTTGCATAAGAAGAAGCATTGATTTTTGTAAATCTGCTATCGATAGTTTCGTTGTTAAATCATATAATTTTTGGTTTTGCTGCTCTAAATCATCTAAATATGCTCGTTGCTCTGCCTTTAGATTATTTACTTCAGCGAAGGTACTATATGTTTTCTTGATTCTATCTGAGTCAATTACTTTCATAAGGTCATGCTCTTTCGCTTTTGTAGCTGCTGCAGCTGCAATTTCACCTTTATTATTTTTTTCAATTGCTTCCCGCGCTTCTTTTTTAGCAGCTTCAATCTCTAAAGCAGATTTACCCTTTTCTTTTGCCTCTTGCTCAGCTTTTTTCTCTGCTTCTAAAATAGCGTTGTTAATTTCTTTCCCTTTGTTATACGCTGCTGCCGCTGTTTGAGCAGCTGGTTCAATAATATCTTTTGAAAGACTATAGATCTCTTGGAATATTTTTAGTCCTTGTTCATTTAAAGCTCCTGGTAGAAACGCTATTTCTTGCAAATCATTTTGAATTGATTTTTTAGTATCAAGTAATTCTCTTTTTAGCTTGTCTATCTTCCCTGATCCTTCTAAACTAAGTACTTCCTGAGCTTTTGTGACATTAGTATCGAGATTTTTAAGTTTTTTATCAAGCTGTAATTGAAGATCTGTTAATTCATTAATTTGATAATGAACATTTTCTTGGTTTGTCGTAACCATTTCTTGAAGAACTTCCAGCCTATCGAGGAAACCTTCCTTATCTTCCTTATTATCTACATATTCTTTTAATGTTGGATAATAGCTATTAAATTTAGTAGCAAATCCTTTACTTTTTGAATTAATTAGAACTAACTTTGGATAGAGTTCAGATGTCCATTCTTTCATATCTTGTTTTATTAGAAATTGATCTGTATGTAAAGCTGGTACTTCATCTAGCTGTACATTAGGGTTCATTAAAGATTGGTCTATATACATTTGGATTAATTTAGATTGTGCACCTAATTTTCTTAAAGATGAAGAAAGAGTCATGTTCTCTTCTTGAAGTTCTGCTTGAGCAATAGGTATTGCAAAAGTATGTACAGGAATAACTCCCGTAGCAACAATGGATGTTATCATTAACCCTTTAATTAATTTCTTTTTCATTCCATTAACCTCCCTATATGATATTTTTCACAATAATTCAAACGATTTTTTATACAGTTTGAGCACCCCCCAATTTACTTGAGTTTAGGAAAAATTCTTTCTATTTCCTATGATGTAAATTTTAGTCATGTACACATTTTTTAGCAAATAACGACGAAATTAACCTATTTCACGCTAAAATAGGTTATTTCACTGTAATTTTGAATCTAAAAATGAATTAATATTAACAATATTCATCCGAATGTGTCACAATATAGCAAAGTTCAGTCGTCTGACGTCTGAATAATGACATATTTTTGTTAATAATGGAGGAATTAAGTGAATTGGAATAATAGGCATGGGCCAGCACGATGTCGGTCATTTCGGTAATGCAATAGGGCGTGGCGTTCTTAGACTGAGTTCCTATATTTCAGCGGGTGTTTGGACACCTACTGAAATATGTTGAAGTTTAGATATATTGGTTCCCAATAGGACTCTTCTGGTAAAAAATATTAAATTTTCATTTATTGAGGGGTATCCTTGACTTTGTAGTTACAAGGCACTTTTGAGATTTTTCATGTTTCTAGATTGAAATGTAAAGAACCAATTGCTAATCTTCAATAAGCAATTGGTTCTTAAATTAGACGTTTATTGTGTTTTGTAAAACTTAGTAGCTCACCTAAAAAGGTATAGACTAAGATTGGATTGTCATCCAGCGCGCATTTCTTCCTTTTGAAATAAGCTTTATTTCACCCAATAATTGTAAATCAGTTAAAGCTTTACTAATTGTACTTTCGGCTATATCTGGATAAATGCTTCGAATGCACTCTTTTGTAAAAGGTTGGTGTTGATTATGAATGAAATTTTGAATTCGCTCAACCTTAGTATGTTTACATATAGAATCCAGTACTCTGCTATGTAAATCTTTATAAGCCTCTAAAATAATCATTAAGAATTCTTGTAACCAGAAGTTCAGATTATGTCCATTACAGTACCAATTAACCGATGATTTAAATATAGCTTCATAGTATTCAGATTCTCTTTTCTTTATATATTCATCTAAACAAACATATTTTACAAATGTATGTCCGCTTTTTACTAATAGTAATTGCATGAACATTAGTGTTAATCTACCATTACCTTGACTAAAAGGGATTATGCAATAAAGATTCAATATAAAGCGAGCGATCAATATAAGTGTAGGCATCTCTTTTTTATGGTTTAATAAATTGTACTGGTTGCATAATTGTTCTACAGCCTGTGGAATATTTTCAGGTGGAAGAGGACGATAACAAATCGTGTGCATCCCTTTTTCAGGAATTCCTGGAATAGAAAATGACTTTTGGCGCCATTTCGCACTGTCAGAGGTATTATAATGAATTAATTGAAAATGCAATTCTTGTATAGTATCTGGACTTATTGAAAAAGTACGAGATTTTTTATGTACAAGAGTCAAAGTTTCATAATAACAGAATATCGCATCTTCCGAAATTGATTGGGGTATCATATCATCTAAAATAAGTTCTCTTAATCGCTTATTTGAAACTTTTATGTCCTCATAAACTGAAATATAGTTTTTTATGTATTGTAGGGGTATAGCTTTTTCAAGGCTAGCGAATATATCAGGTCTTTGCTCTTGATAAGCGGTCAACATACCTTTATATTCACTAATTTCACTGACTAAGGTTATTAGTTGCTGATCAATATTTATGTACTGATCTTCGAAAAAATTTCTCATTTTGTTCCTCCTGCCACTATCTCTCAATGCTCTATTACAATAATTTTTTGTTTTTTAGGAGTTCCAAATATTATTCTAGTATTACTATTCATATAACATTTGGTTTAATAGAGCTTTTACTTTTTAAAGAAAGAGGATTAATTTATTATTCAAATTTTTATATAAAGTTACTTTGAATTTTGAAATTACTTTTTCACTCCAAATAATGGATGTTCATGAATATAGACGTTAGACATTATTAAATATCGGAATATTATCTTTTAAATGTACTGATATCTTTATTATTTTTGTGACATTTCTGTGTAATTTCCCGATATTTTTATTACGTTTATTAATTAGATAACCATTTTGTGTCCTTTTCAATGTATCAATTGCAAGCTGCACTTTTATTTATGTGTACTTACATTTTGTTCGTCCTTTTTTAGTATTAAAATGAAAGAAACAAGCGGATACCATATCTTTATTAGACGTGGTATCCGCTTGTTATTAATCCATTGAAATTTGCCTATGCAACTCAAGGATCTTAAATTAACGCACTCCGTTTGTTTAAGTGATCTAATTCACATCTCAACCTCTCTTACATTAACCCCTCCTGCATGAACATATTTACCATTAAAACTAAAAACATTGTTGAACTATGCCCTGTTAACAAAAAAAAGTCTTCACTTGTTGTAAGTTAAAGTGGAAAGTTTCACAAATAATAAAAAATAGATTATACTGGACTAACTATCATATACGAAAAGGAGCATTTCCTATGACCGAGAATAATCAATCCGATGTACCAAAAAAAAAAATCAGCCTGCAAGAGGCAGTGAAACAGCAACTTGAAAACAAAAAGAACCAATCCACTGCTAATAAAGGAAAAAAACATGCCGACCTTTCAACAAAAAAAATGAAAAGCCAGCAAACGAAAAAAACAAGCAATACCCGTAGAAAAATGGGTGTCTAATCTACCGACAATATCGGGAAGACATATTACCTGGCAAAGCTGTTAATATTGTAAAGTGAAAAAGCATTCACCTGAATGCTTTTTTATCTTTTCATTTTATAACTTGTTTAGCTAAATGTTTCGTTAGTTCAATATAAAAAAGAGCTTCCTATGCAACTCAATGATCACTAATTAAAGCTCTCCGATAGTTGAAGAATACTTTATTCATTTGGTTTAAATTTGATTGATTTTGCTTGATACATTTTATCCTTAAAAACATAAGTAATTTGAATATCACCTATATTTCCACCTGCTTGAGGGATTTGACCGCCTATTTTCGCAATAAGTTGATTATCGTTTATTTCAAAGCTGATAAGATTGCCAAAATATATATCAGGAAATAAATAATTAGGCTCTATTTTTAAAGGTTTGGTATCAATTACATACCGTTCCTATAGTATTAGAAAACTGAATCTTTTTGAATACATAAAAAATCAAAGCTATTTCATAAATTTTCTTACATTAAAAATCTCCAAAAAAGGCTTAGGAATGTCTCCTTAGCCTTTCAATCTTTCTATTATTGAGTAATATTATTAGAAATCAGATTTTTTTAATGGCGATTTTCACTATTTCTCTTTATGACCTACTTCAATCATTTTCGTGGGCAATGAATGGCATATAAAAAAAGCTGCCGCCTGTAAAAAACAAACAGCAACTTCAACTAGAGTAGCAGTTATGAAGTATGCAAGCTACAGTTTAATTCTCTATTAGTTTTTGGCATACTCATTTTTTTAAGCTGCTTCTTTTTTTAAAAACTTTGTCACTAATAAACAGCGAGTGGCCCATAAGGACCTTCGATAATTTCTATTTTTGTTTCGAAAATATCTGTCAAAATTTCCGCGTCCATAACCTCTTCTACAGTTCCAAAAGCGGCAATTTGCCCATCTTTCATAGCACAAATTCTATCAGAATATTTGGCAGCAAAATTTATATCATGCATAACAGTCAAAATTGTTCTTCCAAATTCATTCGCCGCACTTCTCAAATGCTCCATCATTTGAACAGAACGAGCAACATCAAGATTGTTCAGAGGCTCGTCCAAAAGTACATATTCAGTCTCTTGGCATAAAACCATTGCTACATATGCCCTTTGTCTTTGACCACCTGAAAGCTCATCTAAATATCGATCTTCTAAATTAGTCAAATCTAAAAAATCGATATATTTAGAAATAATAGCCTCATCTTCTTTAGTTAATCTTCCCTTTGAATAAGGAAATCGTCCAAATCCAACTAGTTGTCTAATTGTAAGCCTAGTTACAAAATGATTTTCTTGACGCAATATAGTCAAAATTTTTGCTAAGTCTTTTGATTTGGATTCAGAAATATCCATATTTGCCACCTGAATTTGACCTTCTTCCATATTCAAGAGTCTTCCAATCATCAAAAGTGTCGTAGACTTTCCAGCGCCATTTGGTCCAATTAAAGAAGTAAAACCCGCTTTTGGTATTTCAATATTCAAAGGTCCTATTTTTATCTCATCAGTATAGAACTTTTTTACATTATCAATTTTTATCATAAAGCCCTCTTCCTTAAAACTACAGTTAAAAATATTATTCCACCAAATAATTCAATAATAACTGAAACTACACCTTGAGCATGGAATACGTGATACATCAAAAAGTAAGCACTCGTTAATATCAAAAATCCTATAGCAAGAGCCATTGGAAAAATATATCTATGATCATAAGTCGATGCCGCCTGATAGCTCAAAGTTGCTACTAAAAAGCCATAGAAAGTAAGTGGTCCTATCAAAGCTGTTGAAATTGACATCAAAATAGCAACTAATACAAGCGTATAAATTACACTAGATTGATATTTAACTCCAAAAGAAGTAGACACATCCTTTCCTAGTGACAATATATTTAGATTTTTAGAATGAGCAAGAAGTAATAATGCTACAATTATTACCATAGGAATTACGATAGGAAAATATGCTGAATCCGCATTATTAACAGAACCAAACAATCTTGCCTGTAAAATATCAAATTCAGAAGGCGCAAGTAGTCTTCTCATGAAAGTTGACACAGAATTTAGCCCAGTGCCAATAATAATTCCAACTAAAAGCATAAGTTGTAAATTCCCGTATTTACCAGAAAGGAGCCATCCATAAAGTATTAAACTCATCAAGACCATAACAACAACTTGAAATAAAAATGATCCAATCCCAGTAAAATTTATCAATGCACTAGCACCAAAGAAAAATATTGTACTAGTATGAATTGTTGAGTAAAGTGCTTCAAAACCTAAAAGTGAAGGAGTTATAATCCTATTATTCGTAATCGTTTGGAAAGCAACCGTCGACAAGCTCTGACAAACTGCAGCAATAATCATTGCAACAAGAGCGACTATCCTTCTCATAACAACTGGGATAAAAGAAGGTGAATCTACTGGAACTGGATTGTTATAAACTAAAAGTCCATATGAAGAAAGGACCCCCAAAGCAATCAATGTTATTAGCAAAATCCAATAACGTCTTTCTTCCTTCTTAGAACGAAATGCCCTAGCTGATCTATTTTTATTATGAAGGCTAGAATCGATTTCAACATTTTCTTCATTTCTATATTCCAATGTGTTCATCGGTGCCTCCTTGGCTTTCTTTGTCTCAATAAAATAGTAATAAACACGACTGACCCCACTGTTCCAAGTATTAAAGAAACAGGTACTTCAAAAGGCATTATAATTGTTCGAGAAATTATGTCACAAGCTGTAACAGTCCCCATTCCTATCAAACATACCCAAGGTAAATTACTCCTAAGATCATCGCCTCTATACATTGAAACAATATTTGGGACAATTAAGCCCAAGAAAGGTAAGTTTCCAATAACAGCTGCAACAATTCCAACTGCAAGAGAAATAAGGGCAGTCCCAACAAGAACAATCCTATTGTAATTAACGCCAAGGCTTGTTGCGACATCTTCCCCTAGTCCAGCTAAAGTCAATCTATTAGCATAAATAAAAATAAACAATGTAACGATAACAATTAGCCATAAATATTCATATCTTCCTACCTGAACAGGCGCAAAAGAACCTACAAACCAAGTTTCAATACTTTGTGTCATTTGAAAAAGGAGTCCCATAAAAGTGGATACTGCAGAAATGACTGCTCCAAGCATCAATCCAATAATCGGGACAATTAAAGACGAACGAAGTTTAACTCTTCTTAAAAATAAAAAGAAAACCATAGTTCCTATAAAAGAAAAAATGATTGCACCAGTCATTCTTAAAACTAAAGTCGGGGCAGGAAATAATAAATAAACTAAAAGCAGCCCTAATCCTGACCATTCAATAGTCCCTGTTGTAGTAGGTTCAACAAAACGATTTTGTGTAATCAGTTGCATTACGAGTCCTGCCATTGACATTGCAGCTCCAGTAAGCATTAATGCAACTGTTCTCGGAACACGAGTTATGAAAAACATCTCCATTCCATCCTCTTGTCCACGTATATCATAAACTCCAGTAAACAGTGATATAATGCCTAAAATAATAACAACTATAATCGCTAATATAAAAGGTCTTGTCCATATTTTATTGTAGTTATAAAACTGGGGTTGAGAATTTATCTCAACCCTAGAAGTTACATTTTTCAGCACTTTTTATACTCCTTTACACTACTTAGCTAAAGTACTTGCAAGGTTTTCAAACAACTCTATATAAGTCTGAATTGATTCATTTGTGTAAGTATCCGCAGGTGCATAAATAATATGTTTTTTAGAAACAGCAGTTGTTTTTTGAAGAGCTGGTGCGTTAGCAATAACATCTTGAGCAGGAACTGAATCTTTTTCACCAGATATTGCAGCATCACGATCTAATACGAAAAGCCAATCAGGATTACTTTGTGCAATAGCTTCAACTGAAACTTCATCACCTTTATGATCTGAAGTAGAATCAGCAACTTCTAATGCTGGTGCCCAACCGAAAATCTCATACATCGGTCCCCAAACACGTCCAGAATGAGGAGCAGCAAAACCAATATCCCCACCACCAACGATAACACTCATCACTTTATCTGTTCCATTATAAGCAGATTTAGCATTTTCGATAACTTTATCAAAATCAGCTACCACTTGTTTAGCTTCTTCATTTTTATCGAAAATTTGCCCTAAAGCAATTGTAGAATTTTTAAGTCCATTTACTAAGTTTTCCCCAGGTGTAGCAGCTTCCTCAGAAACATCTACATTAAGATCAATAACAACTGCATTTGGTACTAATTTTTTGATCTCTTCGTAATAGTCTGCAAATCTTTGACCGACGATTACAAGTTCAGGGTTTGCAGCCGCTATAATTTCAAGATTTGGTTCACGGTGATTCCCAATATTTTGAACTGATTCATCACTTACATATGGTGAATCTGCAGGCATTACATCCTTTGGAACAGCTGCTAGTTCAATTTTCCAATCAGCTAAAGTTTCAAAAGTTCTATTATCCAAAGCAACTACATTCTTTGGGTTTACAGGAACAGTAACAGTTCCGTGGGCATCAGTGATTTCAACTGTAGCAGGTTTAGCAACTTCTTTACTTCCATTATCTTCATTAGACTTTGACTCTTGATTCGATTTATTGCTTGAATCTGAACAAGCTACTAACATCAATGTCAAAACTGCGATAATACCAACAAATTTTAAAAACATAGATTTTTTCATATACTCATACTCCTTACTATGTAATTTATTTCGAAAATGATGAAGTCTATAGATTGAATTGGATCGTCATTGCTAGCCGTCTCAATTGCTATTGATAATCATTTTCATTTAACCGTTCTGTGAACTAGTATAGTCTTTAATTCTGTGAAAATCTTGTGGAAAATATAAGATGATAAATAAAGTTAATTTTTCACATTAAGTATTGGATACAAAAAAGTAAGCGTGAAACATTCTTTTTATAGTTCCCTTCTATCTAATATCTTCCAGAAACTGCTTGGTTATCAGATTTAATAGAATAAAAAAACGAGCAAAACTGGATGAAACAGTTTTTACTCGTTTTTTTCGATTATGTTTACTATTTATTACTGGAACAAACTGTACACTATTCAATCATTGAATAGCCTCTGCCATGTATTGTTTGAATATATCTGTCTTTCTTCTCGCACTTTAGCTTTTTTCTTAAATACCCAATATATAAATCCACTACATTTGGATTTACTGCTACATCATATCCCCAAACCTGGTTCAAAAGCATTTCACGGCTCAATATTGTATTTTTATTTTTGATTAAAAATACAAGTAGATCATACTCACGCTTAGTAAGCAGGAAATTATCTCCATCTTTTGTCACAATATTGCGCGATGCATCAACGAAGATATCTTTAAACCAAAAGGAATTAGTTTCGTTTGTCTGGAAACAGTCCCCTCTTCTTAAAACAACTTCTATCCTTGCTACTAATTCTTCTTTCACAAATGGTTTTCTTATATAATCATCTGCTCCTGCTTGTAATCCTGCTATGCAGTCCTTGCTGGACACATTGTCGGTCACAATGATTATTGGGGTCGTTTTAACAGCCCGTATTTGTCTACATATTTCCGGTCCGGATATACTTAACGAATCCCAATCCAATACGATAATATCCCAATCTTGCTCAAATACTATATTTAAACCTTTTTTTTCATTGTGAAGTGTTAAAATGAAATAGCCTTCTTGCTTTAGACCGCTTACGATTTTCTTTGCTAAAGAGCGTTCATTCTTAATTACCAACACCCGCTTCACCTATGATTCACCTCTACTTCATTACTTAAAATAATTTATCAAAAAAAGAATATCGGATTTATAAACCTTCAATTTCAAAAAAACTATTATAACAACTTGTAAGGATATTTTTGGTATAATTCACAGTAAATATATATAACATGCATTGGATATGGTTAAATGTTGCGACACCACACTCATTCGTATATTAAGCATCTTCATGCAAGTATAAATTAATCAAATAACCGCTGGAATGCGAATAGGTGGACATTTGGATTCTAGTCTACTTTCACAATATCGATAATGATTATCATTGTCAATAAAAACCAGAACCATCTGTATAACTGATGGTTTAGTCTGTATGTACCAAGAGGTCTTCTTAATATCCCTCTTTTACCTCCCGTCTTACATTTCCCTAAAAACTTGTATATAGCAAATTGCTTCCTTGCATATAAATTGTTGCCTGATAATTTGTTTCTTTAATACTTCTAAAGTAGGACAGGCATCAAATGTTAAATAAATAACTTTTCAACTGGCCTTCCATCCAGCTTTTTCTGCTTTATTGGTAATTAAATGTGTATGATGTACAAGTGATTAATCTATTCAAACAAAATAAAAATACTACTCTTCCTCGTTATAATTGAGAAAGAATAGTATTTTTATAAGCTATAATGCCTTTCAATATTTCTTTGTAATTCTGTTGAAATCATTATTATTTAATTTCATTATTCCAGTTATAATATTTTACTCTACATTATTAACTTCATAATAACTAAGAAGTTATGATTATTGTACTCTATTGATATTTTGTTTGACTGTGCCCGAGAAAGTGCCAATGTTGCTACAATAGCGATTGTAACTCCTATAGCGCCTATCCAGGTAACCAAAGATAGCGAGACTTTCTCAACAAAAATACCGCCAACATCTGCACCAGCAGCCATTGCCAGTTGCATCGGGACCAACACAACAATATAACTTGGCTACAATCGAACCAAGTCATCAGGAGTTACTTTAAAAAGAACTCCACTTTGTACAGAAGCGCCTGTTAAACTTTACTCCTCATACTCCTTAAAATAGTCTGTTACAATTTTAAAGAACTCTTTTGCGATTGGTGTTAGGTTTTCCGAAGACTTCATGATCAAACCAATATTTCGGACTAGCTGCGGGTTCAAAGGCAAGATATGAATATTCTCTGTATATTCAGGAATTGCAAGGTTTGGCATAATAGTAATGCCGAGTTTTCCTTTTACCATTGAGATTACCGTTTCATTGTCTTTGCTACTATAAGAAACACCTAGGGGAAGGTGTGCTTTACGAAATTCATCTTCTATAAGAGCTTCACATCCCGAGCGTAACATGATAAACGATTCTTCAACGAAATTTGCCATCGTGATAGCATCTTTTTCTACGAAAGGATGTCCATCATATATGACTGCAGATAAAGGGTCTTCCAATAATGGTATACATTCTACACCTTTAACTGGTAATGCAGTAAAGCCAAGGTCTACCGTTCCCTCTTCAACCCACTTTACAATATCTTCATACCCACCTTCATATAATACGATTTCGATGTTAGGAAAGCGCTCTTTACATATAGAAAACAAAGTTGGTATAAATGAGGCAGTAAAGCTAGGAAAGCTCCCGACAGAAATCTTCCCCAGTTCCAACCCTTTTATGGAGGCAATTTTTTGTTCTATATGAGCCATATTAGCTACAATGTTTCGTATATGCGGAATGATATACTCCCCTGCAGTTGTCAGTGATGTGCCACCCCTCCCACGTTTTAATAGTGTCACACCAAGTTCCGATTCAAGGGTAGTAATGTTATGGCTCACACCCGATTGGGTCAATCCAATTTCCTGGCCTGCCTTTGTAAAATTCCCACTTTCTACTACTTTCAAAAGCACTTCAAATTGGAAGAAATTCAAATCGTTTCACATCCTTTTCTATATTATACATGAGAGATACGAATATTTAACATAGGAAACATTCATTTTACTTATGTTACTTTTAGAAATACAATATTCGTTGTAAAACAAATCAAATAGAAAACAGAGAAATGGGAGCGTACATATTATGACAAAGTAGCAATATGAAAAGATTCTTTCACCGTACACACTTTCAAATGGAGTAACCCTTACCAATCGAGTAGTCGTAGCTCCGATGACGACCTATTCCGGAAATATAGATGGGAGCGTTTCTTCCGAGGAACTTGCTTACTATAAGAGAAGAGCTGATGGCCCTGCCATGTTCATCACGGCGGCTGCGACAATATCACCCCTTGCCACTAGCTTTCCCCGCCAAATGAAGGCATATGGGGAACAGAATATTTTAGGTCTCACTAAGTTAGCGGCTACAATTCAAGAAAAAGGAGCAAAAGCAATCCTCCAGCTCCATCATGGAGGGAGCGAGAGCCTTATCGGGTATATTGACGATAAGCAAATGGTAAGTCCCAGCGGCGTTGTTGCAAGTATCTATAAGGACGCAGATGAAGTATACATCCCGCGTACACTGACACATGAAGAAATACTGTCCACTATTCAAGATTTCGGACGGGCAACAAGAATGGCCATACATGCAGGATTTGACGGTGTAGAAATTCATGGTGCGAACGGATACCTTATCCAACAATTCTTCTCTGGATATTCAAATCGCCGAACAGATATATGGGGTGGAACATTGGAAAAACGGATGTGTTTTCCGCTTGCTGTAATAGAAGAAGTAAAACGGGTTCGGGACCAATATGCGGACAACAACTTTATAATTGGGTATCGTTTCTCACCAGAAGAACCAGAAGAGGATGGGATAAAAATGGAGGAGAGCATCGCATTAGTAGATCGGCTAACTGATCTAGATCTTACCTATTTACATCTCTCTGTGAAAAATGTTTGGTCTATGCCCCGTAGTGGCTCGGATCAAACGAAGACTAGATCAGAGATTTTTAGGAATGTAATCGCTGACAGAACGACTTTCCTATCACTTGGTTCTATCCATACATCGGACGATGCATTGGGCGTATTAGAGAAAGGCATACCCCTGTTTGCGCTAGGCAGAGAGTTTTTAATGGAGCCGGATTGGGTTATAAAACTAAAAGAAGGTAAAGAAGAAGAGATTCGAACTGATTTGCCACGTGATAGTCAACAGACACTCTCAATTCCGGATGCAATGTGGGAGAATATTCTCACTCGCGATGGTATGCCTGAAAAGAGATAAACACATGGGAATATATACAAGTAAGGAGAATGGATATGAATAAACATGCTGTATTTCAATTAAATGTAGCCATGTCCATCTTTGGGTCCGTTGTTTTTGGGCTTCCGGCAATTGAACTCGTATGGATTCGTTGTATATTTGCCGCTGTCTTCCTATATATTGCTTGGATTGTAACAGGTAGTTTTAAAAGGGAGCAATGGGTTAGAAAAGAATTATTTTTTATTGTTTGTTGTGGCATCGCGAATGCATTGAACTGGGTGTTTCTTTTTAAAGCATATGAAATGATATCTATTACAATTGCAATTACCCTATATCATTTGGCTCCTATCCTGGTTCTTTTCGTAGGAACCCTTCTCTTTAAGGAGAAAATGACGAAATTCACGTATCTTGCCATCTTGATTTGCTTTATTGGAACAATGTGCATAGTGGGGGCGAATGGATTTCACATAACTTCTACAAGCTGGAAGGAAATAATATACAGCATTATTGCGGCATGTTTCTATTCAGCAACGATGATCTTAGGAAAGAGCATTACAAAAACAACTGTATATGCAACCACTTCTCTTCAAATGGTGATAGGCTTAATCGTATTAATGCCTTTTGTTCAATTTTTCAGTTACCGAGCATTGGAACTTTCCAATGAAGCTATGTCATCACAACAGGAATTGTTCATACCGGGATAGTGTACATCTTATATTTCAGTAGTATCCATCAGTTGCCTACATCGATTGTCTCTTTTATGATTTTTATAGACCCTGCAGTAGCCATCTTACTGGATCGCGCTGTGGCGGGTACCCATTTAAAATGGTTACAATTACTTGGCATTGTTTGTATCTTTGTCGGGTTATTCTATTCCCTTAAAGCGAACAATGATAAAACAGATGCTGGACAGAAGAATTATATGACTTCCAATCCGAAAAGGATAGGCTGAACAGTAGTTGTGTGCTTTTGCTACTAAAGACGGAGGCGTTCCTTTTATCATCAATTCCTCCCTGTTTAACAAGTTAAAAATTCTTCTTGAACTAATCTGACCCGATAGTTGCATAAGAACAAGCTGTCTAAATGACAGCCATGTCTTATGCTATTGCACCTATTAGTTTAAATGTATTCATTCACAAATTCACTTGTTTTTGAATAAAGAATCTCACCAACTAAACATCTTGTAGCTATATTTATTATAAAATATGTATTTGACCATCTTGATATTTTAATGAAAAATTATCTGCTTTATTCAAGAGAACAGGTAAGTATTGAGAAACCATTTCTGCAATTCCTAGATTGATTGGATTTAGAATCCAATCAATAGACTTCCAATCTAAAATGCCTTCTCTTATTTTAATAGGAGTTTCTAATTTCAAGTGATTAGTTACTTCATACAGATAAACATATATTCCATCTAGTTCACCATTAGAAGTCTCCCAACTGACAGTACCTTTAGAGAAATAGCGTTCCACTCTAATCCCTGTTTCCTCAAAAACTTCTCGCAGTGCACCCTCATCAGGGGTTTCACCTTTTTCAATCTTTCCGCCTACTCCATTCCAGACACCCATAATTGGCGACTTTTCTCGATTTAGCATTAATATATTATTATCATTTTTCACGAAACAAACTGTATACTTGTACATTATTAGAATCAACACCTTTTTAAAAATTACTTTCTAAATTATAAACTGTAAAAAAACACTCACAATGATTATGGTACCTTTACTGCGCTAGACTGCTTCGTTCTTTTTATAAATATAGTTTTATTATAGCAGTAGCCGGGTAGAACGTAACTGTCCATATTACGGAGTAAATGCCCTATTTCCGCATTCAAATATGGTACACCTTGGAAATGACAAAGGATATACTATAGGGAAGTTAAATAGATGAGTGTGAATCTAATGAAAAAGCTAATAATTGAAAAAAATCAAGTTACAGCTGCCAGTTCATATTACCATTCTATTTAAATAGATATTTTTCAAAATTCACCAACTTTTCTTCTCTTCATATTCTATAGAATCAGATTGAATATTGAGGGGGAAACGTATAGGGATTGAATTCACAGCTCTCCATTGGATTTACGTTGTTTTTATTGTCCTTATCATTGGCTTTATGGTTAAACGTTGCGATACCACCCTCATTTGTGTACTAGGCATCTTCATGCTAGCAATCTTTGCTACAGGCGATTTAACTGCATCTATTAGTGGTGTTTTTAACAGTTTTATTTATGCTATTACAGAGCTGTTGTCGAACATTCTTATTATTTCTATTATCGTTGCCATGAGTCGAGTGAAAACCAATGCTATTTTCATAACTTTTCTTTCATTAGAAGACCTCAAAAGAGGCTGGGCAAAAGGATTTTAGCCAATAAAAAAACGAATTATATTACAAAACGCTCATTTTGTGTTTCGTATTAATTCGGGTCTTTTTATATTGCTTTGTAAATTTAAAAATTATCCGGCTTTCATAATGGACAAATTAGTTCTGTCCCAGCCTCTTCATTCATTTTTTTAAATCTTATCCATTCTTTTATCCATTAATATCACTCCTTTTTTAACTTTTATTATTGCCGTAATTTTATATTGTATATGGTTAAATACATTGGTTTTAAAAAATAGACCTCAACACATATAGCTAATAAACTTTTTTATAGCTTGTTCTCCCGCATGTATCCATTTATTTTTATTCCTAATGTAACCGTCTTTATCAAGAGGATCTTGAAATTGGTTAATTCCCGTGGCACTCAATAAAGAATTTTTATCCTTATCCAAACCAATATTTACAACATGCTTTATAACGTACGGTTTATGGAAAATAATGGATGCTTCATATTGGTCGAGCTCTCCTTCCAAAACTGAAAATGGAACTCTTAAGTAAATGGTTTCTCCTCCTTCTCTCCACAAAATGGAATCAAAACATCCCCAATCATAATCCCAATTTCCTCCCAATGTATATCCTAGTTCTTTAATTCGGTAATTAATATAACCAAAAGTAGTCCTCTTTCCTTCAAGCTCCGTTTGTAACTCTAACAATACATTCCCTCCCTGCTTAAAATACTTTTTACCATTCTTACCAAAAAAATATATACGTATTCAAACTAATCAAAACAATAAATAGGACAAAAAAGCTAAAACAAAATATTTTTATAGGTTTCAATTTAAAGTTCAATCAAAAAATCCGCTTTCCTTTATACAAGAAAAACGGACAGATGTCATATGTTTTTAATTAGTTCGTATGTTTCTAATGCGCGAATTCTAGCAAGGGAATGATCTATGACTGCCTATATTCCTTCGACTCATTGTCGCGAAGTCTATTCGCTGCATGCCAAATTGCCCTGACACTAATAACCCCCCATACTAAATGGTATGGTATGATAACAGCAGATTTTAAAATGGATTTTCAGGGTGGCGTCCTTTCAAACTCTTATTGGATAAATACAACAAGTCCTACTTGGTCTCCTCAAGATGGTAGTAAATAATTTAGAAACTAGAAAAAACCAAAAACACAGGTTAAATTGAGTATCTCTTTCTTTTTAACTTTTCAATGCCAATTCATAAATCCTTCTTTTACGGGAAAATTAAATAATATAATTTTTAATTATTGGGAGGAGATTTAAATTGGGGAAAATAGTATTTTTTCTTTTTTTGATTCTAACTTTTCATATGAATAATGCATATTCTATTACTACTGATTTAGAAAAAATATATTTAAAAAACAGAGAAACTGAGGTAAACAAAGCTATTCAAGAGGCGAAGGCATTTTTTAAAAAGGACATTCCGTTGCCTACTCGACTTCCCCCAATTTCATTTACACATGTTTTCGCATCGTTTAATCAAAAAAGTTCTCAATTAACTATATATTATTTAGATGAAAACAACGGGAAAAAACACTACACTTTAGTTATCATACCTAGCAAGAATGATATGTCATATCCAAACGATGCAAAGAAAGTCCATTTGGGAAAAGGTCAGGAAATGGTTTATTTTAAAAGTAATGATTTTATTATTTGTAGAACTATGGTAAATGATTTTGAATATACACTTATTGTTGATAAAGTTAGTAATGATACAATTAAGTTAGATGGAATAGTGAAGATAATTAATTCAATAATATAAAACAAAAAGAGCAGGCACTCATAATCCCCGAGGCATACATTGGCAAAAATCAGAAAATTCCATTACTATTAGAAGATTCGAAGCAAGTATTTTATTACCGTCGTGTACTTTGGCACTATTTGAAGGATAATCGCTTGTGCTAATAAGCATTTACACTGGATTTATGCCATGTTAAAAATGAAAACACCATTCCAAGAAACTATGTAGTAACAGTACTTTCAAATTCGACAAAAACCTTCCAAATTGAATTTGGAGGGTTTTTGTCGTGCTTTTTAGTATAGCATGAAGCGTTTTTTAATTTAAAAGATTTTTATTGACAATCTATTAGCTGGTTTAGTGAAATAAACTAAGATATTAAGACTTTACAAAAACTCTTTTCGCCTATAATTAAGATATTTCATTTTGACTCTACCTATTAAATATTAGTACGAGTTATGCGAATATTAACAACTTCCCATTTTCTCTATTTCATGTCGTGAGTTTTCATTTTATCCAGTTCCTTTTTTCTTTTCTCGTGAAGATACTTTCTACCTCCATTCCATTCTGCACATAGGAAAAGTATCCCTAATAATAAATATAGGATAAAGCCCATATTACTTTCAATATGATTCGTTACAAACAACCATGTCAAAAATACAATATATGCTACTGGTAAAATTGCTCCCCAATAGATATTGCTCCTAGTTGAAAAGAAGAATTGAACAGCTAAAATACCAGCAATAATAAAAACCCCATAAATACCAAATGACATTATTTCTCATCTCTTTCTTGTTTATATTTTTCAATAATTAATTTTGCATCTGCTACACTTATGCGATCATCAATCGACAGGCTCTTGATAAATTTAATAAATTCCTCGTTTTCTACGGCATCATTCATTTTTATTTTATTGATTAATCTATCAAGTTTAAGTCTTACCGTTGGATACGATACCTCATAAACCTTTGCAATCTCTTTTAAAGAACCTGAATGAAGTACTAAGTTTTTTACAAACTCTAAATCCTCATTTTCCAAGACTAAAATCCAGTTTGGAATATTGTTAATATCCACGCCTATGCCCTCCATTTATTTTTGTTAATATAAATTTAACATAATTATAAATAATATAAAAGTATTTTTTAACTTTATTAAAAACAATGTGTTGTTTTTGTTTAATTATAATAAAATAAAAAGAATCCATTTTGAATTAAACTCCTCAAATGGACTCTTTCCTCACCAATTCAACTATGGCTTTTTTTAAATTAAGATTACTTTTTTGCATTATTTCTTAGTAGAACCAAACCTTTTTTAATTTATCTCTTCATACAGTTTTTCTCTTCAAATCAAGCCCCCGTTAGCACAATAAAATAACTAAGTCTATTACTACAAATCGGAGGGTAACATTCCATATACAATACTATCTGTCCATTCATTTTTATTCCAAAAATCTTGTATGAAATGGGCTTCCTTTCTCTTTGACCATAAGTATTTCCATTGTATTTATCTAAGTATTCAATACTTGCTTCTACACCAGATGCGGTAGCAACTTTTTTTGTAAAATTGATTTCAGGGACCGCATTCCATGCTAAAATTCCACTTTTAACATCACCACCTAATTTGTAACTATCAAAAGTAGGGTCTATCCAATAAAATGCATCTTTTGGATTACTAAATTTTTTGTCATTAAAATCATAAGCTTGTCCATCAGGTACTTGAAAACAAAATAAGAATCCTAAACATAAAATTAATAACGAAAATTTCTTCTTCACATAACCATCTTCTATTAACATAATTTTACAACAACACCACATTAATATAAATCTAGAATAAAAGTCAATAATGTTAAAATTTAATAAGAAATACAATTAGAAGGGTGGTAATTATGTGTTAAAAAAATTAATTATTATTTCATTTGCATTGATTTTTTTATGTGTTGGGTGTTCTAATGATGCAAAGAAAATTATTTTAGAGATAGCTAATGAAAATGGAAATTTTAAAGAAAGTATAGAAATCCTAGATAAAAATCAAGTTTCAATAATAAATAAAATTCTTAATAAGGTTAAATGGGAAGAAAAAAGTGAAGAAACATTTGGACTATTAAAGTACAGAATGTCTTTTGATTTTATAGATGCTGAAAAGGAATTGAAGTCTTCTTATAATTTAATTTATTTAAATTCAAATGAAAAAGTAATTCTGGTAGAATACGATGTTAAATATACTAAATTATCAAAAGAAGAATCAAAAGAATTGCTTGATATACTAGCAAATAAATAACTTAAAGAAAAATATTACATTTGAACAACTAGCTTCATAGATAGAAAAAAAACAACTTGAATTAATGTTTACTGAACCAATTATAAAAGGGTTATCTGTATCACTAAAGATAACTACAAATAAATTCGAGAATTGTTAAAAATAATCTAACAGGAGTACGATACCTACTGGAAGGAAGGTTTTTCTATAGAAGAAATGAAAAAAACAAGGCATTGACAGGGAATTTAATTATTAATGGAGGATTTCGTGACTTTTCACCATAAAGTATTAAAAGAATGGCTAGTGCGTGATCATGTGCCTGAACATCTGTATTTCACACAAGTATATCGCTTAAAAGATGAAATTAACGAATTTATTGATTGGAACCCAAATAAACAGTGAATATCAAATAGGTTATGTATCTCCCATTTTAATGGGGGGATTCTTTTATTGCACAATTAATTTAGTTGTTATTTATCCTATTGTCCTAAAAGATCAGGTACTCACTTTTATAGTTTTTTTCAAATCATTAAATGGAAAAAATCATCCCATTATACAAAAAAGGGTTCTTTTGATGCATATATTCGGTGTACCGAACGCCAACAAAAGAATCTTTCTAAATACATAAAGTCAATTCTATATTCATAACTTTTCTTTCATGAAAAACAAAAGAGGCTAGGACAAAACCCATCTTTAAACTAAAAAGCCGGTGAAATTTTACGATCTGAAGTGACCCCTAAAAGTTAGACACGGTTATTTCATTAGGCAGCGGTTAGGGTATGGGTTCGATATTGTATCGGACTCATGCCTTTTAATTTTGCCTT